>ERZ795053.262-NODE-262-length-67003-cov-11.137540_pt1 | contig 67003 bp, 49 predicted proteins | sample MGYA00375137_ERZ795053 | MGnify/ENA primary metagenome ERZ795053 (study PRJEB30182, sample SAMN05720284) | activated sludge metagenome | isolation source: Anaerobic digester | place: Hong Kong | collected 2014-12-17 ...
CAGGTTTTGAAATTCCTGTAAGTACTTAGCAACATGAAACCCGTCCAATAGGCCATGATGCGCCTCCACGGAAACCGGTAAAAACTTTCTGCCTTCCCTCACGGAAAATTTTCCAAATGTTATTTTAGGCACAGATTCTGTTTTGTCAAAATTTGTAGGATGCAGCAGCCCCGTAAACGATGTCCAAGGAATAGTTGAATGTCGAATTAAATCCTTTTTCACATCATCACCATTTAACCGTAAGCCCGTTGAATTTTTCACAGCAACAACTTCTTTCTGTAACTCCGTATTAAACGTTTCAAAATTCTCCGAGAAGTTCACGAATATAAAGGCAAATGTTCCATCGTCCCGACCAATTGTCGCCCCCGCATTAACTTTATCGAACTGGTAAACCTTACCGTCAATAATTCTATACTTTAACTCATCAACCCTGTTTACAGCCATCATAGATTTATGAAGATAACTGGCAAAAAACGAAATTCCTGCTTCCTTTGCCTTTTTGTAGGCAACCGTACAGTCCACCTCCGTAACAATTCCGAAATACGGGCTGGCCATCTTCGAGAAAAACTCGAAATGCTCCTTTCGGTTCCAACTTTCTACATCAACTAACTTCATCGATAATTTATTAATAGTTCAACCTTTTGCTCCTGCAAATATAATCCCTATCGTATTTTTTAAAAAAATGAAATTACTTTTCAAATTTCACTTTAACCATTCAGCCCAAACTTTATACTTTCAATTTTCCCCAACATACAACGCAACCATAACTACTCCACATTCATCTTTTAAATAGAATTTTAAATTTAACAAGATGAAAAACTTCATTCCAATCATGCTGTTTTCCCTTTTAGCCTTGGCCTGCGAAAAAGAGACTCAAAAGTCCCCAAACATTGAAATTACAACGGAAAAAAGCGAATACGCCATAAATAGCAAGATTGCTGTAACCATAAGAAATAACCTTGACAAGCAAGCCTATTACTTTAAGTGCGACAACGTGGACATCTGTCCGAGTGAAATTCTTGCACATGAAAACGGAACCTGGACCGAAATCGACAATCCGATTGCTTGCACACAAACAGGGCCAATGGGCTATTGGGGCGTACTCACCGTTGCCGAAACAAAACACGATACCATTTTACTACCCAACGAAACAGGCAAGTTTAAACTAAGGTATAAATTAATAGTGGAAAACGACACGTTTAACTTCGACTCGAATGAATTCCTGCTTTATGCGTTGTTGGATAAATAATAACACCATTAGTTATGAATTCAACCATAAATTTATAAGCAAATACAACTATTCCTAACTAACATGAGAATATTTAGATAGAAACACCTCGTTTATAGTATTAACAAAATACTCTTGTGGTAACCCTGCGATTACAGTTTCTCTGTACTGTTGATATAAATTTAAAATATATTTTTCTTCTTTTTCGCTTAAAAGAGAAAGATCCAACATCATTGCCTTATTAATATCATTGGGCTCGAACTTTTGTAAGCCATTACCATATTCCCTTCTATTATCTTCGAAAATTTGTCTTGCAACATCAGTAATTAAGTAAGCAAAAAGGATATCAATATTAATAGTATTAAACAATGATGATTCGGGATATATACAATGAAAGGTTGTTAGATTAGATATGTTTGCTTCGTTTCTTATGAATCTAAGCCCATTCCTATTAAATACAGAAACCCAAATTGGAGCAGGAGTCCTATTTTCAAGCAAATACCAAGGATTTCTACTGGCAGTTAAATATCTTTTGTGAATTTCCATTTTTTCGCCAAACTCAAGATATTTCCTCACATTTCTGTCGTTCGAACCAACGGCATTTAACAGATATGCTGGTCTATTATCTTCAACCAATTCAAAAAAATTATCTTTTGTAAAAAAACATCCTTTTACATCAACCGATTTACAAATACAAGGAAGCAAGTATTGCTTATTTATATTCAATCTTTCTGCCTTTATCTTTGAAAAAGTAAAATAATCATTAGCCCCAGTGGCTATTCCTCGAACAACTTTTGCAACATTTGAAAATGGTACCAAATTTTTAAATTTAACGCCATTGGGATTCTGATAGTACCTTCTCCATTTTGCCTTTGGATCTAACTCTTCTAACAAATAAGTTTTTTCATTATCGGTTTTATTGGGATAATTTGAAATATAATCTTTTAAATAAGACAACTCGTTAAGTTTACTAATACTTGAGAACTTAACTTCTTGAAACATTTGGTCCTTTGAACAAAAAAGAATAGAGGCAGTTGTTAAAACATCATCAAAAATATTTTCTTTGAAATTAAAAACAACTATATGCCTTAATATTTTACTTTGTATCAATACAGATTTCACAAGTTTTCCATAGTCAGAGTTTAAAAACTCCGAGGGTACAATATAAGCAAGTCTCCCATTAGTTTTTAACTGATGTATTGATTTTAATAGAAACAAAGTATAAAGATTGGTAAAACCATTGAGCCTAATCTTTAATTGGTTTTCAACCTCACTCAAAATTAATTTATTATCATAGTCGTGGAATTTAAAGTACGGCGGATTACATATAACTCCATCATATTGATTATTCCAATCGTTATACATGTAGTCTTCCAAATGTATTTCAACATTTTGCTGTTCCGAAAAGATTTCATTGGCATCAGAAAAAATGATTTTATCAATTTCAAATCCTTTAATTAAGAGGTCTGACTTTTTTGCCAGCAAAATTCTCGAAAATATACCAAGACCAAACGCCGGTTCTAAAACAGTTTTAAGAGAAATATTTCCTATAAGCCAATCAACCATTAACGAAGCAATGGACAATGGCGTAAAGAACTGCGCATACTTCTTCCTATGCTCCAATGCAATTGATTTAGAGTATTTTATTTCTAATTGATTATCAATCAAAAGCGTGTTCTCCGATTCAATCATTAAAATTCGTCTGTGTTTATTCCAAGAATATTTGCCAAATTATCAACGTCCAGGTATGCAGTTCCTCCCTTGAAAGTTACGTAAAATAAAAGTCGTCCTCTATCCATTTCCTTTCTAACACTTTCGTGCATTGGTTCTTCAACCTTTGAAGCAATTTGTATTCCTGCTTTAGATTTAATTTTAATAGTTGTCTTATTTTGATTCTTTGTGTCTGCTTCTACCGAAAAAACTATGTCTTCGTTGTTTGAATCAGAAATTATCGAAAGAATATGCTCAAAGGAGATTCCATAAACTTTATCAAAAAACACTTGAAAGTAAAAATGAGGCACATTAAACACTTCGATCCACTTGTAAACAACTTTCAAATCCTCAACCTTTGGAGTTATCGAAAGATAGTCTCTTTTTTGAATTTCTTTAATTGCTTCTTTTAACTTTCTAAAGTAACTTTTTAGCAATATCAATCTTTCTGTTGAACTCCAACTTGGCACTCTAAAGTCAGTTACTGATAATGTCTTTGGGGTGATTCCTTGCAATACATCTATATAACTCTGACGACTTGGATGATTTAATTCTTTTTGAAATTCAGTAAGAATAAAGTCTCTTGTTTGTAATGCTATTTGACTAAATTTTTCAGTTTTTACTTGCATTGCTTCCTCATACTTGTCAATTAAAAAAGCACTTGATCTTACTTCAATACCTGCAATTGCCTTTTTTACATACTCTGTAATTGTATGATGAGGATTATGGCTAATGTCATATCCTAACTTTGCATTAAAATCTTCTCGTTTAAATACAAGTAAGTCTGGCCTTTTCCCAATTGAATCTAGTTCTTCTTGAAATTCTCGATAAAAAGCATCAAAACCTTCTTCTCCTGCAACTAAGTTATCCGATTTATCATACTTTACCGCTACAAAATTTTTAGATGCTTCGTTAAATGCCCTAAAAATTAAATTTTCAGCCCAATCGCCTTGTTCTTTATTTATAATAAAATTAGATGATGCCTGAGTAGGAATCCGCGCAGGGTCTCTTGGTAAACTAAAATCAACCAGCGTTGTTGGCACTACTTGTATTAACTTGCTGATTCGGTCGTAATATGTCATAATTTTAATTCCTATTCTACAAAATTACATTTTTAATCCTGCCAACATTTAATTCATTAAAAAGATAATCATTTTAAATAAAGACCATTTAACCCTTTTACATTTTGTAATTAAGCTTGTTTTTACTTGGGGTCAATGAACTGAAACAGATAATATTTTCCGGTAATTGTGTTCACCGAGTCAACAGGAATTTTTACATAGTTTTTTAAAGCCTCGTCCATACTATTACCAACAATGGTTTCGCGGGATACTGTTTGCGGACGATGATATGCGTTTGTATAAACTTTTAGTCCCGATTTTAAAAGATTATCAATGCTGTCGCGAATTGCCGGATTTCGCAAATCTTCCGATTTTATAAATGTTGGTCTGGCCTGAACTTTCATGTAATCCAGCTCGTTTTCGATGCGCGGAACGCTGTTCAAAATATAAATATCTGCAACGGCAGAACTATCCTGCAAAATACGGTTAATCACCATCGGACTATCATCCAACGTCTTGTACCTTAAAGGAAGTAAACCAAATGCCACATTCCATGTGAACAGCCCAATTGCAACCAACCATAAACACTGCAGGTTAATTTGTTTTGCAAATGCAATAATTATCGCAACTAAAAAAGGAAGCATAACCAAAAACTCGGCATTTCCTCCGGAAAATATGGAAAATAACAGGTGAAACACCAATGCGGTTACGGCTATTTGTAAAAAAATATTACTTGAGAATTCAACCTTCTGCTTTATAAAAACAAGCAAACCCTTTCCTAAAAGAAACAGTACAAAAACGGTAACCGACCACAAAAACCAATTTGCTTTCAGGAGTACCCACATATAGCCGTGAACTTGCATAAATGTTCGAATAACGCTAATTACAAAAAGTAAAAGCGATTTAGCGCTAAGGCTGATACTGGCACTTCCGGTGATGTAATCGGAAAGCATAAATCGCACCAGCCCGCTTATACTAAAATTATGGTTTATAGCAACAAACGCCAGCAAATATGTCAACGGAACAACCAACGCCGGAACTGCAAAGATTACCGCTTTCCAAAACTTGTTCCTCTTAACTGCCAAGCTTACAACTACGGCCAACCACCCAAAAAACATTACCTGATGAAAAAGCGCCGCAACGGCAAATAACAATCCGGAGGTTACTAATAATCCTATTCTATTTTTTTGCAGAAAGGTCAACAAAAAATAGGACCCGAGCATGGAAAAGAAAATTGGAACAATGTAAGCCTCGTTCTCGGTAGCAAAGCGCATCACACTCCACGAAGAACCTACCTGCACTATTAACGCAGTAACTGTTTTAACGGAAATATCTAACCGCGTTAGCGTTGCAGCCAATACAACCAACGATAGAAATGCAAAAATTGCATTCATTCCCTGCAATGCCCTTATTACCTCAACTTCTGTAAAAATTTGCAATAATTTTATCCAGCAATAGCCCAACGCATTGTAAAGCAGGTGGTGTGGCAAAAATAAATCTTGCCCATTTTTTACATCTGCAGCATACCCCCACGCATCCAGCGAATTGTTGTGCGATAACCCAAGCAAGTACAAAATCAGAAATGCCACGGCAGTAGCAAAAGGCAGGTAATTCTTCCCCTTTAGTAAAAAACTCTTCGCAATGCTAATACGAGCGTTCAACATCTAGTTATCGGATTCAATTTGAGCCAAAATGGTATTTAACTTTTCGGCTAAAGGCATTTCCCCGTTTAGCCAGTTTATGGTAAACCCCTTACGCTCCATTCCTCTAAACCATGTCATTTGGCGCTTGGCAAATTGCCGAATGGCAATATACAATTGCTGGAACATTTCATCGTAGGAGAGTTTACCGATAATGTACTCGGTAATGTACTTATACTCCAATCCGTAGTAAATTAAATTCTCGGACGATAGCCCCCTATCGAGCAACGCTTTTACCTCGTCAACCATTCCGCCGCTTAACCGTTGCGCAAGCCTTTGCTTAATTCTTGCCATTTCAATATTTCGAGGATACTTCACCCCAAATATTTTACTTTTCAACTTCGGGAAAGGGTCAACCTCCACAGCATGTTCGGTATAAAACTCCTCGATTTCAATAGCCCTAATGGTACGCTTCCGCGTATCAAGATCCGTTGTGTTATGCAAATTTTTGTACGACGATAATATTGCCGTTAACTCGGCATCGGTTTTCGTTTCCAACGCTTGCCGTAATGCAGGATTCTCGGGAACCGGAAGTAACTTATAGCCTTTTAGCACCGCATCGATATATAAGCCTGTACCTCCACACAAAACAGACGGTTTCCCGCGTTTCTGTATATCGTTGTAAACATTCAAAAAATCTCGCTGATACTCAAAAACATTATACTTGTAACCTGCATCAACAATATCGATAAGATGATATGGTATTTTATTCCCGTTAATGGTATAATCGTCGTAATCCTTGCCGGTACCCAAGTTCATGCCCCTGTAAACCTGACGGGAATCGGCGCTAATAATCTCTCCGTTTATCCTTGCAGCCAAATTTGCAGCCAGCGTTGTTTTTCCACTTGCCGTAGGTCCAACAATGGCTATTATATCGAATTTCGCATTCTCCATTCTTTCTAACGTTAGTTCCGGATGTAAAAATAGCTAAATTTGTAATCTTGTTCATTTGATGATTTTTAATGAAATAGCCACCATGGTAAAGTTAAGAATGAGGCATAGTCCCGATAAAATTAACGGCATTAACAGGCTGATAAATATGGGATTTGTGCTAGTAGTAAGCTTAACTTTTGTAATAGTTGTTATTTCGAACTTTTTTACCGTTAATCCGATAAGCAGACAGAACATCGGTATGATTATAGCCATGGCATTGGCCATTGTGTTTTACATAGTGCTTTGGGTTAGGTACTTTAAAAAACAAAGAAAGAGTTAACAAGTATGGCAAATAGTATTGTTATAAAAAATAAGAAGGCCACCTTTTTGTTCGAGATTGTTGAAAAGTTTACGGCGGGAATTGTGCTAAAAGGAACCGAAATTAAATCGATACGAATGGGAAAGGCCAACTTTGTGGATTCGTACTGTCAGTTTACCGGCGACGAACTTTGGATTAAAGGGTTACACATTGCCGAGTACGCGTGGGGAACATACAATAACCACGATCCAAAACAGGAGCGCAAACTACTGCTAACCCATCGCGAACTAATGAAGTTGAAACGGCGTTCGCAGGAAAAAGGACTTACTATAATTGCCTTGAAACTATTTGTTAACGAACGGGGATTGGCAAAGGTTGATATTGCGTTGGCACGCGGTAAACAAACTCACGATAAACGCGAAGATCTTAAAAATAAAGACGCTCGGCGCGAAATGGACCGAGCGATGAAAAAGTAGAAATTTAGGTTGTCTATTCCGCTGCTAATTGGCAAAGTAGCAATAGTGCTAAATTCCTAGTCTGTATTCATTTTCTTCCGGTTTCTATCAAAAAACCTAACAGCGTATCAAAACCGCGTTACTTTATTGACTCCAAACCCTCCTTTGCACTGGCACTTGTAGGATCGTAAAGCAATGCCTTTTGAAATAGTATTTTTGCCTCCTTGGTTTTGCCCAACTGATAGTTAGTCCAACCAAGCATAAGTACGCTGTAGTAATCGAACGGATAAAGGTTTACCACCTTTTCGAAATAGGCAAAGGCCTTTTTGTAATCCTTGTTCTCGTAACTAATCATTCCCATTCGGTACAGCACCAAAGTGTTATTGGGAGCAATAGACAGTATCTTATTGTAATTATCCACAACCAAGCCCCAATTTCCCATGGCCGATGCCGGTAAAACTATGCCTAACCGAGGCTCTATGGCATAAGGCATTAAATCCACCGCTTTAGAGTAGTAACCAATGGATTCGCTAAACTGCCCTTGCATGTACGTAAGCCAGCCAAGTCTTAAGTTTATCTCGTACGATTTTTCGTCGTACATGGCCTTTAAGGGTTTTGCCGCTTCGGCATACTTTCCTTCCTTTTCCTTGGAATAACTATCGGAAAATGCCGTTGTTAACTTGGCGAAATCCTGAGCAACAACGCTTGTGGCGATTACAGAAAGCCCAACTATTAGTAAACTTTTTAGTTTCATAGCATTAAAATTTTATGGTTAACAATGTATTTATTCCTACTGAACTTTTTTCGACTTTTAACGTGCGTGTGTAATCCGTGGTATCCCACGAATAAAGAACATTATTAGTATAATTCCCGGTAACGGTAAGGGTAATCTTCTTTATGGGAATAATAAAACTTCCATAGTAACTGGATTGGGGAATTAAAAACGAATTATTAACAAAAGATCCCTGATAACGAGAGTATAGAAACGAATTTCCCTTTAATAATCCCGCTTCAACCCATAAATACTTAAATACCTTGCTTCCTATTTCCACGTTGGACTGGTAAGTGTTTCCCCAATTTTTATCGTGCTGAAACATCCCGCTTACCGTTGTATATAAATTCAAATTTCCAAATGGCAACACTGACAAAGACCCCTCTGCCGCAAGTTGTGTTGAAGATGAGTAATTACTATGGTAAAAACTTGCACCACCTCTTACATACCAACTTTTCTTTGTGAAGCCTAATCCATACAAAACTTCTGTATTTAGTGTAGTTGAAGATGAAGACCGTCTTCCGTAAGTTCTTGTACTATTGTCGGTATTGTAAAATAGGCAATGTGCAAAACCGTACAATTCCCACCCCCTTTCGAAAAATCTGTTCAACCTAAAGTAAAGTTGATTTTGTGTGAGCGTACCGTATTCGCCGGTAGAATCGGTAGAGGAGTAAACCGTAGATTTTTTATTGAGGTTTGTAAAACCCACTGTTCCACGCATATGCTCGCCCATGCCAAATTGCGTTCCCGCATTAAGCGCAGACACGCTTTCGATAGCCTCGTAATCAAGTGAGTTGGTTGAATACTTGTAAACATCGTACGAGTTAAACGAATACCCCCCATAAACAATTGTACCTTCCCTTTGCTTAATCGATTTTAACTGCCTGTCCTTTTGATGCTCGTTAACCCTTTTCAAAAACAGGTAAGCATCGTTTGTTCGTCCCGAAAATAAATAGCTGTAAAAAATATACTCATTTGAGATTGTATCGAAAGGGTTCATCTGCCTTGCCCTTAAAAAATTATCAACGGAGGCTGCATACCTTTCTTTTTCGTACGACAAAATGCCAAGCCTTAAGCGCAAGTAATAGTAATCGGTCCCTAACGCAAGAATTTTATTGGCACTCTTCTTTAAATTCTTATAATCCTTTTTCAGGTAGTAATCGTAGTTAGCCCTGTCAAGGGAAATAAAATCGTTTTGAGCCCAAAGCCCTATTGATAATAACGACAACGTAACGGTAATAACTAAAGTTCGCATGTTGCTTCAATTTCGTTTTGTTCATCCTTAAAATACAGGCTATTGTTAGTTTTAACAGTTATGCTAAAACTTCTAACCCATAAAACTTTGCGTAAAAAGTATCCTGTAACAATGGAAAATAATTGGTAACCTTCAGTATCAAATTCGCTTCCCTTTCGGGTAATTCGAGTTTGATACTTCGTGCTAAGAAACTGTATAAACGGAGCAAAAAAATCGTGCAGGTAAAGTTTTAATCCGCCAAAGGTTTTATTCACCGGGAACCAATCGTTAACCGATAAATTATTGATGTAAGCCAACGGAATTCTGTATGCTGCAAGGTAGAATCGGTAAAGTAACGTCTGCTTATCACCTTCGAAATAGGTAAAGTAAAAAAACACTCCGTCAACGTCGAAGTAGGCTTTTGCCTTTGTTTCCGAACACTGAATGTATAACTTGTTAAGCGGCGTTATAAATACTTCCCAATTTACAGTTCGGCTGTTTGCCCCCTCTTTAACTTTCCATGTTATTGTTTGTCCAGGTCTTAACTTAAATGTATTTAGCAAAATTGAATCCGTCTCAATATTTTGAACCTGCTGGTACAACTTTGGGTAATCGAAAGTTTTAATATCAACATTATCCTCCAGATACGATGCCAACGGGTATTTCAACGTTTTAGAACCGATGTACTCCGTTGCCTGAAGTTGAAAATGCAAATGCGGATAAGCCGAACGACCGGAATTTCCTACTTCACCAATTTTTGTTCCATACTTTACCCTGTCGCCTTCCCTAACAGTTATGGAACCCTTAAGCAAATGCGACATTTTCGAATATAAATTGTCAGCATGTTTAATTACTACCGTATTGCCCCAGTTTTTGGTAATGTTTATTTCCCCAATGGGATTATCGTCAATGCCATCGTCAACGGTTACCACCTCGCCTTCGGCAGGTGCAATAACATTCTTGCCATAGCAAAAGTAATCGTCGGGAATAAGTCCCTCATTTCTGAACTGTTTCCCATCGCTATCGACAATAACAAAATCCCAAGCATGAGCCCATTCCCCTTTATGAGTGTATTCTCCGTTATGCGCCTGATTTACCATCCACGAGCCAAAGAACGGCAACTTCATTTTTGTCCAGCCAAAGTTTGGGAAACGCTTCGCAAAGGATTTATATGAATATAGATTTAACTCAGGCTTTCCTTCCTGTATTAAAACTTCGCTAATTCCCGATGCCGATAAACGGAAACGTAACGTGTATATGAAAAATAGCACCACTATGTTGAACGGCAACGAAAGAATTGGCAAGCCAAATGTCTTGAAAATACCCACCATGCCGGTTGTAACAAGAGCTATTACCGGAGTAACCAAAATCGCCCATAAATACGAGTGCAACGACGGAATGTAAAAGTAACCGCCAATGGCTATGGCGCTAAGAATAAAGTTAAAACCAATGTAACTATATCCCAACTGTGTAATATCCAACCCAAAAATCAAATAGGCAATGTACGCCACGCTATAACCGATTACCGACAACGTAAATCCAACCCTAGAATACGCTAACAGGGCAACTGCCACAATAACTCCGGCTAAAATGTTAAATTGAAAGAAAATGGAACCCAGCGACATAAAATACCCGTTGATAAAGTTCGACGTAACATGGCTGCTCCACCATCCGTGCAACTTCACCAAGCTTATTCCTCCAATCTCGAACATCTTATTAAGCAGGTAAACGCTATTCTGATTTACATCGGCAGAGGTTAACTGCCAGGTTGCGCTTAAAACCAGCCACATGCTTAAAACAAAAGGCAACGAAAGAAACGGTAGGTAATACTTTCCAAGTACGCCTTGCAGCGTAATGGTTACCAACAAAGTAAAAAAGCCCGAAATAGCCGCAAGCAATACCAATGTTAAGTTGATGTCGTAAAAATAGCCTAATCCCAAACCTACCAGCAGCGCATTGAATCCATACAAACCTTTCGAAATTGTTTCTTTATCAAGATTTATGGCTAAAGCTACCGATGTTGCTACAAATACGGAGATAAGGCCTGCCATTCCCGTTGAAAAATCAATAAAAGAAACAAGAAGCAACGGAATGGCAAACAGGTAATCGGTGGAAAAGAAAATTTGCGAGTAACTGCGTGCTATTCCATTTGCCAATGTAACCAACGTGCTGTTCGATTTCATCTCAAAACAATATTTAAATGAAGTATATTCTTCAGGTCTAATGTTACCTCACCCCTAATCATTTTAAATGCTCGGGTATTTCCTCGTTAGCAACAATATCATCGAGAGTTTCCGCCTTACGCACAATATGAGTTTCCCTGTTCTTATCAATCAAAATAATATTTGGACGAGTGGTAATAAACTGCATCCACTGCGTATTGTTATAGGCTCCTGTTCGTGAAATAATAAAGTGTTCGCCAACCTTTAACGGAGGAAACATCAACGACGGCCGAATAACATCTATATTCATGCAAAGCGGTCCGTAAATAATTGTCTCCTCTACCAAACCCGAATGGTTTTGTGTGGGGTTTATTTTATGGTCGTACCAAAACGACGTAAACAGCATGTTAACGCCTACATCAATAATGGTAGCCCTGCGTCCGTCGGAAAGTCGTTTATTGGCAATTACTGTTCCGGCAATATGCCCGGCATCGTCTATTAGCGCCCTTCCTGTTTCCAGTATTATAGTTGGCAACTTATCGGGCTTAATTTGGGAGTTGATAATTGCCGAAGTTATGGCATCGGCATACTCGTCGAACGAAGGCGTTGTATCCTCTCCCGAAAGGTATGCTCCACGAAGCGTATTGCGCGAGGCAAATCCTCCTCCCATATCAATGTAAGCAATGTTATGGTTGAACTTATGCGCAATGTTAGATGCTAAATCCGATAACTTGGTTGCTGCAATTTTATACGCATCGGCAGTCATAATGTACGTTCCAATATGCGTATGCAAGCCCATTAACTTCAACTTCGGGTTAGCCATAATACGGTTAATGGCATCCCAAGCCTCTCCGTTTTCGTAGTTGAAGCCAAACCTGTCCCATTTCGGATAAATTCCAACATCCATGTTTACCCTAATGGCAACCCTTGCCTCCAAATTCTGCTTTTGGCAAACATCGGCCAATAGGTAAAGTTCGTCGAAATGGTCGATGTGAATGTAAGCGCCTTCGCTTGCAGCCTTTGCCAACTCCTTGGCCTTTTTCCCTGGTCCGTTAAAAATAATATGCTCGCCCGGAATCCCGTTTCGCCGTGCTTTATCGTACTCGAAACCCGAAACTACCTCGGCCCACGAACCTTCCTGATGGAACACCCGACAAACTGCATCAAGGTAGTTGGTTTTATAACTCCACGCTAACTGAAATTTTGGGTAACGAACTTTAAACGCACGATTTACATCTTCAACATTTTTTCGCATTACGCTTTCCGATAAGATAAACAAAGGCGAACCGTACTTTTCTATCAGCTCATCAACCTTTAACCCTTCCACAAATGGCATTGGCGCAATGGCTGTTCCAACTCCATGTTTCGAGGGCAAACCCGGTGATAACTTGGTTATTGTTGGTCGTTCAAAAACTCTCTTTTCCATATCGTAATTTTTTAATTTGTTACAACTCTCCGGTAGTTACTAACTTCGAAAATCTGTCGATATCCACAATCATATCCCACGAGTAGCGGATAAACATTCTCCCAATTTTATAATCGGTATATGGCGACACATTCATACCCATAGCCAACTTAACCAGCGCCTCCGGTAAATTCTGCCCCGCACCTACGGCAAGGTAAACCCATGCCGGAATACGCGGGTTGATTTCGAGAATGTACAGTTTATTATCCTTTGTACGGATTAACTCCAACTCCATTCCGCCTTTCCACTTGGTTTGAGAAATAATTTTATGGGTGAGTTCCAGCATCGCTTCATCGGCAATGGTAACGCCACCCCACGCTTTTCCCTTGTCGGTAATATACTGCTTACGCATGGCTACTGCCGAAATTACCTTTCCTTTTCCGTCGCCGAGGGCAATAACATTCACCTCGGTTCCTTCGATGAAATCCTGAACTATTACCGGGAAGCCCCATTTAGCTGACAACTTGGAAAAATGCTCTGCAGCCTGCTCTATTGAATAGGCCTTGTAAGCATCGTAAAACTTTCCCTTAATCATAACAGGGTATTCGTACGATTTCAGAATATTTTGCATGTCGGCAAGGCTAAAAGCCTCCTGGCTTTTTGGAACATTTACCCCGTACTTTTTCCCGTAAGCAGGCAGGTTCGACTTATGCCGTTCCTCGAACTGTTCCAACGTAGGCAAAAATGTTTTTATACCCTGAGCGTTTAAGGCACTTTCGAGTTTAATAAACGAGAATAATTCCGCATCGAAATTAGGTATTATCATATCCAACTTTTCACGCTGATGAATTTCCATCAACCTTTCATAAAGGGCATCCTTCCCTTTCGACGGATATGGAATCATGTAGGTTTTATCAACCAACCCTTCCATGTAAATTCCCGGCTCCAAATGCTCGTAAGCAAGTCCGATAATTCTGGCATCGAATATTTTTGATTCCTTAATACCCCTAATTACGGGAACTCCGGGACCCGGACTGTCAATGTTGTTTAAGCCGGTGACCGCAATAGTTATTTTTTGTGCTCCCATTGCCCTACTCGTCTATTAAATTATTGAAACGCAACTCACTAACAAAATCGAGCAAGTACCTGTCGAGCGTTGTTTCGTCCATATCGTACGAACTCAATAATGTAGTCTTTATTTCACCCATACTTTTACCGCCCTTAATCAGCAAAAGGATTTCCTTCCCCGTGTTATTAAGGGTAAAAGAATCTCCGGTAGTTGGGTTAAAAACAAACCCGTTGTCGCTGATTGCAATATTTTCCTTTACTTTCATATCTGTTATTTTTATTATAAACAACTACATATATAAATCTGCTTTTATCATTATACAATTCACGGAAAAAACACCCTACCAAATTTCGTCACCGATTTTTCAACTGTTTTTTGCTTTGTCCGATTAATGCGCTATTTTTGAATGATTTTGATAGGGTTGATTGAAAACATTTTGTTTCGAAAAAAGTCATGCGAATTACCAAACTCACAAAAATTCTTGCTTTAATTATAATATCCTGTTACTTACCTGTTTTAGTAGTAGGACAAACCGATATTGCCAACGAATCCGGAAAAGATCCGCTTCGTCATAAAGCCGATTCTCTTTTCAATGCAGAAAAATATTCAGATGCAATTCCCGTTTTGAGCAAATTGCTCGAAAGTTACCCTCGCGACAACGAAATTATTTATACCCTAGGAAGTTGCTACTTAAAAGGAACGCACAACGTTGAAAAAGCAGCCGAATTGCTTTTGAAAGCATCTGCCGGCGATGTTCCCAATATGGTTTACTTTAACCTTGCCGAAGCATTACGACAAGGCTACCGATTTAACGAAGCCATAGATTACTATCGCAGATTCACGGTTAACGGTGGCGATCCTGCAATTAAAACCGACACCATTGAGCAACGCGTTGCCCTTTGCGAAAACGGAGCATTCCTCACACGTTACGTTTACACCCCAACCGTTTACGATGTAAAGTTGGCAACTCGTTCCGACTTTTTTAAGTTTTACTCTATTGCTCCTGAATCCGGCTCTTTTATTCCTATTCCCGATGATTTGCTCACAACTATCGACAAACGGAAAAATCACCAATCGATAGTTTTCTTTCCTAAAAACCCTAAAGTAGGCGATTATTTGTATTACTCAAGTTTTGGGCTAAGTACATCGTATGGAACGGATATTTTCCGTACAAAATATTTAGGTAACAACACTTGGGATAAACCCGAAAATTTAGGAGATGTCGTAAACTCCTCGTTAAACGAAGATTTCCCTTATATGATGTCCGATGGGGTAACGCTATACTTTGCATCCAAAGGACACTACAGCATGGGCGGATACGATATTTTTAAATCCGTTTTCAACGAAGAAACTAATACGTGGAGTAATCCCGAAAATGTTGGGTTCCCTACAAATTCAGCCTACGACGATATTCTATTTGTTGTTTCCATGGACGATTCTTTGGCTTGTGTTACAACCAACCGCAGTACGCTAAATGATACCGTTCAAGTCGTTCTTCAAAAATTCGAACCAAACCCTGTTCGTCGTTCCGCCAATAACTACTCGGATATTAACAAGTTATCCCAATTTAAAAAGACAATAAATAAAACTGTAATACCCCCTAACAAAAGCAAAGCGGTTACCAGCAACCATAAACCGACTTCAAAATCGGCATCGTTCAGCGCCGTAGAAAACGACCCCGAATATTCCAGAGTAATCGCCAAGGGCTTTGCATCGCAAGCATTAGCCGATTCCTTAAAGGAACGTCTCGACATTTTACGCGGAAAATTCGACTATGTATATACAGCCGACCAACGGGTCAAACTCGAGAAACAGGTTGTTAAGGTAGAAGACGACATGCTGGCCGCACAAAAGGAAGCCGACCAAATGTTTGTTAGAGCCAGTCAAATTGAGCAGGAATACCTTTCGGGAAAAAGGAAGCCAACTTCAACAAAAAACAGCTCGTTTAGCAACGATAACCCTAAATTTATCTATCAGGCTCAGTTCGCCTCCACTGTTTTTCAATCCAACGAAATAGCCAAACTTGCTCAAGCCGAAAAGTTGTACGATTCGGTTCAAAAACTTAGGGAAAACGCAATAACATCACAGGAAACCTACAATAATTGTCTGATTAAAAGTACAGATTCCAGCAACTGCAACGCTGATTATAAGTCCATGTTGGTTGCAATGGGTAAATACAGTAAAACGCTGGAACCCTATTTCGAAAAAAAGTATCCAATTTACGACGATTGCGTGCATGTTGCCTATGCTAAGCAAGGCATGTCCGATAACTCGGTAATGAAAGATATTAATACGGCCCATTCACATGTTAGAACAGCCAAAACCATTATTAACAACCTAACCGAGGAAGGACAAACCGAAAGCATGTTCGAAGCCTCGCTACTCGAAGAACTTGCCATTAACTACCTTGATCTGGCTTTTGCAAAAATTTGGAACCTAACATTATTTGAACAGCAGCAAATTAGTAACATAATAAAGTTAGAGCGTCAACTATTTGGACATCCAAATTATGCCGAAGAGCCCAAAAAGCAAAAAGAAAGTGTTGAAACAACAGTGACACAGGTTACTCCCAAATTGGAAAAAGAAGCGGATGTTGAACAACCCATTGATATAACGGTTAAAAGCAACTTGATTCCTTCGGAATTCGGACAATCTTCCGACATAAAATACGGTAAAAACAACCCTATTCCCTTCGACAAGGAACTTCCAAACGGAGTGTGCTACAAAATTCAAATAGGAGTGTTCAGCACTCCACGACAACCTTCATTCTTTAAAGGCTTTTATCCCATCGCTGCCGAAAATGTTGGCAAGAAACTTATAAAATATTACATAGGAATATTCTACACCCTTCAGGAAGCCAATCAAGCGCTAAACAACGTTAAAACAAAGGGATTTAAAGATGCTTTTGTAGTTGCATGGTACAATGGAAAAACCATTAGCCCCAATCGTGCCCAATCGTTAGAGGGAGAACAACCGGTTAAATCGATTTCCAACCCTGTAAACGTTGAAGGCGTTTTTTCCATTCAACTTGGAATTTTCGAATCGCCTTTGCCCGAAGACGAACTAAAGACAGTAAGAACATTGGTTCCCGAAAAGGATATTATACGCAAGGTTGACCTTCGCGGATTTTACATCTATTCGGTAGGAAATTTTAACTCTTTTGACGAGGCCGAACGTATTAAAGACAACTTAATTGCCAGCGGTTTTGTCGGTGCCGTTGTTGTAAATCTGAACGAAGACAAATAGAAACCGAAAAATTTGTATATTAGCACAACCCAATTCTTAAAAAATGAAGGTCGTCCAAAAGCCATTAGATGAAGTGGAAAGAAAGGATGCACTTGGTAATAAGTATATCCTTTTCCTGCATAACGACGATATAAACACATTTGAATTTGTGATAGAAACGCTTGTTGATGTATGTAAACACAACGAACATCAAGCAGAACAATGCGCTATTATCACACATTATAAGGGGAAATGCGATATTAAACACGGTCAGGTAATCGAACTTGAACCAATAATGGAGGAGTTACACCGTAGGGGATTAAGTGCCAGTATAAACCCAAACTAACATATTGCCATCATGACATGGATTATCTTTTTAATTATTATAGGACTTCTCCTACTTATTGTTGAATTTTTACTAATTCCGGGTATAACCATTGCAGGTATTGCCGGATTCGGTTTTATAGGTTTTGGAATTTTTAAAGCGTATGCCGACCACGGAACAATGGCTGGACATTTAACGCTTATTTTCACGGCAATTGCCTCGGTAATTACCATTGCCCTATCGTTAAGGGCAAAAACATGGCGAAGAGTAACCCTTAACAATAAAATCGACTCAAAAGCCGTCGAAAATTATGAAGACAAAATTAAGGTTGGCGACATGGGCGTATCTATAAGCAGGCTTGCGCCAATGGGAAAAGCCAACATTAATAACGAAATGGTGGAGGTAACCGCATACGGCCAACTCATCGATCAAAACACTCCTATTGTAGTTGTTAGAGTTGAAGAAAATAAAATAATAGTTAAACCAAAAACAGAATAATTATGAATGAAATAGGCGCATTACTTGCGATAATTGCCGTCAGCATTGTCGGCTTATGGATCATTTTTTACTTCGTTCCTGTTGGCCTTTGGTTTCAAGCCCTAATTTCTGGGGTAAGAATTTCGTTAGTACAGTTAATTTTCATGCGCTGGCGTAAAGTTCCACCCAAGGTAATTGTACAGGCAATGATTGAAGGAACAAAAGCCGGACTGGTTTTAAACAGAAACGAAATGGAGGCTCATTTTCTTGCAGGAGGGCGTGTTCCTAAAGTAGTACATGCCTTAGTTTCTGCACAAAAAGCCAACATTCCGCTCAACTTCAAAATGGCAACTGCCATAGATCTTGCCGGACGCGACGTATTCGAGGCAGTTCAAATGTCGGTTAACCCTAAGGTGATTAACACACCTCCGGTTACAGCGGTTGCTAAGGATGGCATTCAGCTAATCACAAAGGCACGTGTTACCGTTAGAGCCAACATTAAACAGCTGGTTGGAGGTGCTGGCGAAGAAACCGTTCTGGCCCGTGTTGGCGAAGGTATTGTAACGGCTATTGGCTCCGCTGCAAGTCATAAGGAAGTTTTGGAAAATCCTGACAGAATTTCTAAAACTGTTCTTGACAAAGGGTTGGATGCAGGAACTGCTTTCGAAATCCTCTCCATTGATATAGCTGATATTGATATAGGCCGCAACATTGGGGCTGTACTTCAAATGGATCAAGCTAATGCCGATAAAAATATTGCTCAGGCAAAAGCAGAAGAACGTAGAGCAATGGCTGTTGCCCTAGAACAAGAGATGAAGGCTAAAGCACAGGAAGCTCGTGCAAAAGTTATCGAAGCCGAAGCCGAAATACCAAAAGCAATGGCCGAAGCGTTCCGAAGTGGAAATCTTGGAATTATGGATTATTATAAACTTAAGAATATTGAAGCCGATACCAATATGCGCGACAATATTGCAAAGTCGGGGAACGAACCTAAGAAAAAGTAAGCGTTATTACTTTTTTGAAAATTAGAGGGGTTTTGCCCCTCTTTTTTTGTCAAATATTTTGCACATAACAGATGTTTTTATACTTTTGCCATGCTTTTTCGAAAGCTGGTTCAGCATAAACCACTTGGAGAGGTGGGTGAGTGGCTGAAACCAACGGTTTGCTAAACCGTCGTACTTCGCAAGGGGTACCGGGGGTTCGAATCCCCCCCTCTCCGCGGTTGTAAAAGTTTGGTGGTAATACGGGGTGTGGCGCAGTTGGTTAGCGCACCTGCTTTGGGAGCAGGGGGTCGTGCGTTCGAGTCGCACCACCCCGACAGAAAGGAGGCTTACAAGCCTCCTTTTTTATTTTACCCAAATTACAATCGCAAAAGTCTCCCTATCTTCAAAATATTTAATAAATTGTATCAAGTATATATCACGTCCTTTCCTACAATGTTATAGAAACATCCTATTTATTGCTTCTTGCAATTTAACATACAAGCGTCAGAAGACCATGAAACCTAAAATTGTTTTACACCTACTAATTGTTTTCTGCATTTGCATTAGTTGCAAACCTAAACAAAGAATTGAAAAAATTAATGACTTAACAATTCTACACCTGCAAGGATCTCCATACGAACGAGGGCTTGCACACGGGAAATTTCTTAAAAAGGAAATTGAGATCATTGTATCAAGATGGGAAAAAGAGGTTGAAATGGCTTACCAGAGCGATTTTAAATCGGCCATAGCAAGTTTCTTTATCAACACTAACTTTTTAAATGAAATAAAAAAACAAAGTCCTGATATTCTTGAAGAAGTAAGAGGCATTGCCAATGGATGTAATATTGATTATGAAACCATTTTAGCATACCAACTAAGTGAAGAAATAGACGCTCTTTCCAACGAAATTAAAGGAAGTCATTGTACTTCGATAAGCATTAATAGCACCGATAATAATCCGACGTTCTTGGCACAGAATATGGATCCGCCACTATTTCTACATGGCTTCCCAACTTTGCTTCATATAACGGAAAAGGAAAATGGCATTCAAAGTTATGTTTATACTATTCCGGGGTTTATTGGTTTAAACGGAATGAACTCGAAGGGTATTGGCATAACCTGCAATGGAATATCAATGCTCAACCATGCAAATAGCGGATTACCAATTTCGTTTATTGTTCGCAAAGTTCTTCAACAAAAAAACGAAGGTGACGCATTCGCTTTCATCGAAAAAATTCCCATTGGAGTACCGCAATGCTTTACAATTGGAGGGAAAAATGAGGCTAGATGCTACGAATGTTCGACCAATCAGAAAACACAATTTTTCCCATTCGAAAAAAAGAATATCACGCTCCATACAAACTTTTCCATTGCTAACCGCGATTTTAACCAACAATTCATCGATTTACTCAAACAATACGGAAAATCGGTAAACGATTCATACTATTGTCCACGATACTTTTTAGCATACGATAAAATTATAGAGGCCAATTACAATCTTAATTACCAAACGATTAAGAATATTTTAAGTCTTGCAAAACCAGAGATAGAGCCAATTTCGAACGAGAACACCTACGGTTGTCTCGTAATGGAGTTAAGTCACTCTCCTATTCTTTACATATCTCCAGGAAAACCCAGCGAAAAAGAATTCATTAAACTAACCTTTGAAAACTAAAAACAAAGAAACCGGATTAACTCCGGCTTCTTTTTACTATTCTACCTGCTATAAAATGAAACACCAAAACTAAACGAAATAAACAAAGGAGTATCGCCTATTGGGGGTAAGAAGAAAAATGAAAATTTAGATTTGGGCTTAGGCGCTAACTTATCCATAGTTGCACTGAAATTCGAAAAGTCTATATCAAATCCAAAACTTACTGCATTAAGCTGTACACTGCCATCAGTACTAGAAGATTTAGTAGTTGTCCCCAAAACCGTTGTTTTAACTGTAGAACTTTGGTTGTTCAAGACTAACGATGGACGATACTTAAATGTTAATGCCACGCCCTTCCAGTTTCCTTCATCCAAAAACTTACCCAATCCAACGGTCCAACCAATATTGGCACTTATTGGCATTGTCATAGTAAAAGAAGATATTTTGGAAGATACGGATTCTATATCCATATCATACTTCATCGTATATAAAAGCATATCGTATCCCCAGCCAAGATTCAAAGAATTCCATGAACTCTTGCCTGTACTGTAATCTGGAATATTCAACGTAATCCAATTTTGTGCAAACGAAAAACCTCCCCCATGTCCATTAAAGGTTCCAAAGCCCTTAATATCGGTACTGAAATAAGCACCGGTAAGCATTACCGATTCGTTTTTAATTTTTCCACCACGAGCAAGCCACTCCTTCCTTATGGTTTCGGTTTCATCGGTTTTTTCTGCCGTAAAACCAATACTTTTATCCTTTCTATCAACTTTCAATGTTGTATTCCAACTTTCATCGATTTTTGATGTGTCCGCCTGTGCAGTATTATCTTCTTCGGTAGCCTCTACTCCCTTCAATAATTTTAGATAAATTCCACCAAATTCAAATCCAACTTCAAAAACATAACTTTCTCCCCGTTTAACTTTAAGATAATAAGTTTTTTCTGAACCCATAGAACTAGCATCTACACGCAACGAATGGCCATAATCACAACTGACAGTAGCCGTAATTTCTGTACCATTTTTTAAGATATACTCCGAATCGTTAATTGTTACCTTGATTCTCTCTACAGAACCAGCAATTTTTGATGGACGAATAAATTTTAAATTTACACTTTCCTGTGCGCTAATAAAACTATAGCAAACTACTAAGGAAATTAATATCATTAACTTTTTCATGGTAATTGGTTTAATTAGCGAAATTTACATATAGTTAATGTTGAAATTCAAGTATTAGCCCATTCCTTTTGACCAAATTTCTTTTTTAACATTTTAACTCACTTGCCTTGAATGTAATTCTTACTTTTTTGTACACAAAAAAAGCTTCCATCAAGGAAGCCTTAATTACTTCAATATTTTTTACACTAAAAATCCAAGTTCACCGCTACTACTTCCTTAATTTCAGGAACATCGCGTATTATTGCTTGTTCAACTCCATTCTTCAGTGTCATAATGCTATACGGACAACTTCCACAAGCTCCATGAAGTTTCACTTTAACAATAAAATCATCGGTAATCTCAACCAACGAAATATCGCCTCCGTCATTTTGTAAAAATGGCCGTATTGTATCAATAGAGTTGTTTACTCGTTTTAGTATATCTTCTTTGCTTGACATAGTCGTTTTCAAATTAATTTTTATTTATAGTTATTTATGTTGAACATTTACAACCTTTGTTGGAGGCAACGTGCTATTTCTAATTTCCACCTGTTTAATCAGGTTTGCAGCCAAACTGTCGAAAGCTTTGCCAACAATGGAAGAATGAATTGCAACGGGTTCTCCAAAGTCTCCCCCTTCGCGGATACTTTGAACAAGAGGAATTTGACCCAGTAATGGTAACTTCATCCGATCGGCTAATTTCTTACATCCATCTTTTCCAAAGATATAGTACTTATTTTCTGGCAGTTCTTCCGGAGTAAACCACGCCATATTTTCTACCAATCCCAAAACAGGCACTTTAATACCCGGACTGGTAAACATGCTTATCCCCTTTATTGCATCGGCTAAGGCAACCTCCTGAGGAGTACTTACAATTACGGCTCCCGTTACGGCAACTTCCTGTACAAGAGTCAAATGAATATCGCTGGTTCCCGGAGGCATATCGATAAACAGATAATCGAGTTCACCCCATGCTCCCTGATGAATAAGCTGCTTTAACGCGCTGGTTGCCATAGGTCCCCGCCAAACCAAAGCATTATTAGGATCGACAAAAAAACCAATGGATAGTAACTTAACTCCATAGTTCTCTACAGGAACTATTAATTCCATGTTATCCTCCCGAACCACCTCGGGCTGCAAATGCTCTACATTAAACATTTTTGGTATTGACGGTCCAAAAATATCTGCATCGATAAGACCAACTTTAGCACCGGTTTTGGCAACGGCAACTGCCAAATTTGCTGCAATGGTAGATTTACCAACACCGCCTTTACCCGATGCAACGGCAATTATATTTTTCACCTTACTAACCGATGCCTTTTGTTTTAAAGGAGATATCTTAGGTTCTACGTTGGCAACAACTAAAATATCAACTGCGACATCCTCGCCAAACTCGCCTTGAATAGCCTTAACCGCTGACTTTTTTATTGCAGAAGCAAAGGGATCGTTACTTTTTGTTAGCTTAAGAGTGAAATGAACTTTCCCATTTTCTGCTGTAAGACCCTGAACCATTCCCATACTAACAATATCCGTTCCTGTCTCAGGATGAATAACACCAGATAAAACCTTTTGAACTGAGTTTTCCGTTACACTCATTGTTTTGATTTAGTTTAAATTAATGCACAAAGATATGCTTTTACTTCTAATTGATAAAGTCTATTTACGCAAATAAAACAAGCCGGCTTCATTAAAGTTCAACCGTAGGATCCCAAAGTAACTCGTTAAAATTAACCACGGTATTATCCTCTACGACAATGCCCTCCGATTCCAAAAGTTGCTGCATGGTATTGTTTCCCGGAAAATGAATTTTACCTGTTAGTTCCCCGTTCCTATTAACCACTCGATGAGCCGGAACCCACTCCTGCAAATGTTGCGACCCGTTAAGTGCCCAGCCTACCATTCTGGACGATTGCGGGCTCCCCAAATACCTCGCAATTGCGCCATAGGTAGTTACACGACCATAAGGAACGAGCCTTACAACCTGATAAACCGACTCAAAAAAGTTACTGTCCGTGTTCGAAATCCGGTTCATAAAAAGGGCCTGAACGGTTTACACAAAACTTAATATAGGTAATAGGAAAACCCTTCGACATAAACAACTGCTCGTAGAAAGTCTGAATACCTAAAATAGGGTCATCTTTTACTTCAGCATATAAATTATTAGTACATACCTGCATTGGCAGTTCATTTCGAATAACCACCTCCTTGGTATATTGGTGTAACATTTGGCTATCCGTTTTCAAATGGACAATGCCATTAGGTTTTAATATCTGCGCATATTGATTTAAAAACCGACTTGACGTAAGACGCTTTTTTGCCTTAATAAATCGAGGTTGAGGATCAGGAAAGGTAACCCAAATTTCATCTACTTCGCCCTGTGCAAAAAAAGAGGTTATATGCTCTATTCGTGTTCTAACAAACGCTACGTTCCCCAACTTTTCCTCTAATGCCGTTTTGGCCCCACGCCACATTCGCGCCCCTTTAATATCAACACCTATAAAGTTTTTGTTCGGAAATAGCCGAGCCAATCCTACTGTATATTCACCTTTTCCGCAGCCCAACTCCAGTACAATTGGATTTTTGTTTCCAAAGAAATTCGTTCTCCACTTTCCCTTAAGTTCATAGTCTTTCTTAAAAACTTCTTCAAACGAAGGTTGAAACAGGTTAGCAAAGGTTTCATTCTCCGCAAATCGCATCAACTTATTTTTACCCACAGCCTTACTTGGTTAGGTTGGAAACTAATTAACTTTTGATGTTGCCTTTTTTGCCTCCTCAACTCGGAAGCCAATATTGGCAATTCCCTTGAGCTTTTGAACTCGCATAGCTTGCTGGATATCGAAACGAAAGTTTCCGGCAGTCGAAAACTTTACCCCGGTTCTATAACCAAAACGGTTATCGCGAAGATTACCATTTCCTTTACCAAGCCATTTCCCCTTTTCATCGGCAAGGTAACATTCAAGGGTATCCCGCAGGGTTGCCCCAGATGGTGAATAAACATCAATAAAAAAGTAGATATTTTGGTAAGGATAGTAAACGGTATTCCGAACATTCACATACAAGTTGTATGCTTTTGTTGTATCTGTAACATTTATGTTGAACTCCGCCAAACTATCGGCATTCCACGTTTCTTCAGGAATAGAAACATACTTCTCGAAAACAACCGATTTATCGCACGATGTTAAAGCCATTGCCAAAATCAGTAAAAACAAAAGCCTATTCATTTCTTTTATCTCCCCCTCTCGAATTAGGTCTTCTTTTTTTACGATTTCTACTCTTTGACTTACCCGCATTCTGTTGGTCAAAACGGGTTAAACTGTTATCCTCAAGCCCATCAGTAAAACTCATATCTTTCTTTTGAACTTCGCTTTGCTCGCCAATTTCAACCAACTTATCGGGTTTCATACCCTTTTTGTTAAGTTCCACAACTTGTTTTACCCTATCAACCGAAACCTCCGTTAAATTCACCGAAGAGCCAGGCTGTGAACCAAACCACATTAACCTCCTAAAAATATCAGTTTTAAAATGATAGTAACTGGCTTCTAAAGTTTCCAAAGGTTCTGTTAAATCCGGAAAATCTTTACGAGCATCTATGTAGGAATCCAATTCGTAGTTAAGACAACATTTTAACTTTCCGCATTGCCCTGCCAATTTTTGCGGGTTAAGCGAAATTTCCTGAATTTTTGCTGAATTTGTGCTAACCGAAGCAAAGTTCGAAATCCACGAAGAGCAGCAAAGTTCACGCCCACACGATCCAATTCCTCCTATTCGACCAGCTTCCTGACGAGCTCCAATTTGCCGCATCTCTATTCGAATTTTAAACTCATCGGCAAGTACCTTAATGAGCTCACGAAAATCGACACGTTCGTCGGCAATGTAATAGAATATGGCCTTGGTTTTATCGCCCTGATACTCCACATCGCCAATCTTCATATTCAACTTTAAATCCTCGGCTATTTTCCGAGATTTAATCATTGTTTCATGCTCCAAGGACATAGCTTCAACCCACTTGTCGATATCCGTGGACTTAGCTTTTCGGTAAACCTTTTTTAACTCGGTCGAGTTGGGGTCTATGCCAACCCTTTTCATCTGCTTTTCCACCAACCATCCGGTAAGGGTTACTACTCCAATATCGTGTCCCGGACTAGCCTCCACGGCAACAATATCACCCTTCACTAACTGTAGGTTGTTAGAATTACGATAAAATCCCTTACGCGTATTTTTAAATTGAATTTCAACTACATCGTAACTTTGCAGAGTTTTCGGCATATCCTCCAGCCAATCGTAAACCTCCAACTTCACACTACCCTGTGTTTGACAGGTCATGTGCTCGGATGCTGCATTGGTTGTAACTATTAATCCCCTTGAGCTGTTGCTCTTTTCCATACTCTGAATTGTTTAATCTGCAAATTTAATAAAATGCTAATATAACTCCATGTCACTATTCAAAATCGTTAATCTTCCGGTTTTTGCGAAATAAATCTAGCCATACCCACCGCCATGTGCGAAAGCACAATTTGAGGGTTCCCGTTTTGGCTTATATGCTCGTATGCGCTACTAAATTCATCGGACACCTCCTGAATTGCATTCATTGATATGTAGGGTGAAAATTTTTGAACAAACCCTGATTCTTCGCCAACTATATAAGAAATATTGCTTAATCCCACTCGCGCAACCATGCTCTCGCGGGTCAACTTTAACGAGTATGCCAGAAATTGTTTCAACTCCTCTCGCTCAAACTCCCCGGCAACCTCCTGCGACCAGTCAATTAAACCTTTAAAATCCCTCTTGTAGCAAAGCCGCATTAAAGTTGAATAATGTTGAAAGTAATCACCCGGTTTTGCATTCAATAAATTTATTGCATTATACCAACTTCCGTTTGCCAATCGGCTAATATCGTGTGCCTTTTCGGGAGTTACGGACAACCTGTCGGTAAGAGCCAATGCAATACTCTCCCTACTAACGGGAGGAATCATAATTTGCTGAGTACGCGAAAGAATTGTCTTAATAATGGCATTAGGATTCTCGCTTACCAACAAAAAAACAGTTTTTTCGGGAGGTTCCTCAATAAGTTTTAAAAGTTTGTTCGACGATTGAACGTTCATTCGTTCGGGAAGCCAAATAATCATCACCTTATAATCGCTCTCGAAACTTTTCAACATTAACTTCCTAATAACCTCGCTTGCCTTAGCCGTGCTAATCACACCCTGCTTATTGGCTAAACCCACTTGTGCATACCAATCGGCTTCGGAAAAATACGGATTGCTTAAAATTTGCTCCCGCCAAGCGGAAATGGTGTCATCGTAATCGTTCTCCGCATCGGCATCCTTTTTTTCACTGCTCTTTGCCGGATAAACAAAATGGAGGTCGGGATGTACCAACTTCGATATTTTTTTGCAAGAATGGCAAACCCCACACGAATCCGTTTCTCCCCTATTTTCACACATAATGTACTGTGCATAGGCTATTGCCAAAGGCAACTTTCCCGTTCCCATAGGCCCAACAAACAACTGTGCATGGGGAATTCTTCCTTGCTGAACCGATTTTATCAACCTATCCTTAATGCCTTCTTGCCCAACTATATCTTTAAAAAACATCGTACATACATTTTCTTCCCCAAAGTTAGCATTTTTTTACCGCCACATACAAACTGATTTCAAACACGCGCAAACTACCAACAAGCAATCGTTTGCGTGAAAAGTAGTGCATTAAGAGTGTGTTTTAATATCGATTTTTGTAATTTTGTTTTTGGAATGAAATCACTTAATATTTTAGAATATGAAAACCATCGACAATTACAATTTCAATGGCAAAAAGGCTATTGTTAGAGTTGACTTCAACGTACCACTCGACAAAGCAACGTTTCAAGTTACCGATGATACAAGAATTAGGGGTGCTTTACCAACCATTAAAAAAATTATTGGCGATGGTGGTGCTGCAATTCTGATGTCGCACTTAGGTAGGCCAAACGGAAAACCTCAGGATAAATTTTCACTAAAACACGTGGTCCCCACAATTGAAAAGGATTTGGGACTTAAAATTAAGTTTGCTCCCGACTGTGTAGGCGATGAGGCAAAAAAACTAGCGGCCGAACTTAAACCCGGTGAAGTTCTCTTGTTGGAAAACCTTCGTTTTTACGAAGAAGAAGAAGGAAAGCCTTACAGTCTTGGTGAAAATGCTACCGATGAAGAAAAAAAAGCAGCAAAGGCAAAGGTTAAGGAAAGCCAAAAAGAGTTTGTTAATAAGTTAGCCAGCTTGGCTGACTGTTACGTTAACGATGCTTTTGGAACTGCTCATCGCGCCCATGCCTCCACGGCATTAATTGCGGCACACTTCCCGGGAAACAGCATGTTTGGCTACTTAATTGAAAGCGAACTAAAAGCCATGGATAAGGTTTTAAAGGCTGCCGATAAACCATTCACAGCGATTATGGGTGGAGCAAAGGTATCGGACAAAATACTAATAATTGAAAACTTATTGGAAAAGGTTAATAATCTTATTATTGGCGGCGGAATGACCTACACTTTCATAAAAGCACAAGGAGGAAGTATTGGTAAGTCGATTTGCGAAGAGGATAAATTAGACTTGGCAAAAGAAATTCTGACAAAGGCTAAGACCAAAGGTGTAAATGTTTATCTTCCCGTTGACGCCATTAATGCTGACGCATTCGACGCTAACGCTAACACCAATATCAGCAAAGTTAACGAAACCCCTGATGGCTGGATGGGTTTAGATATTGGACCAGAAACCGTAAAACTGTTTAGCGATGTTATCGCCAAATCGAAAACCATCCTTTGGAACGGCCCTATGGGGGTATTCGAAATGGAAAAATTTGCTCATGGAACCTCGGCAATCGCAAAAGCCATTGCTGATGCAACAGCCAAAGGAGCATATAGCCTTGTTGGCGGAGGCGATTCGGTTGCCGCTGTTAATAAAAACAAACTGGCCGATAAAATCTCCTACGTATCAACCGGAGGCGGTGCAATGTTAGAGTATATGGAAGGGAAAGAACTCCCGGGAATTAAGGCAATACGAGAATAGTAATTATCTAAAAACATATTAAAACCCTTCTGCAATAACAGAGGGGTTTTTCTTTTTTACATTTAAAGATTATTAGCATTGATTAAAAAAATGCTTTAAAATATAAACCAAAAACAGTTCAAATCGTATTAACTTTTAATCAAAAACTATAATTTTGCTAAAATTATCAACCTGCAATTGTTACAATAAAATACTATAAGTAAAATGAAAAAAATACTAGTAGTTGGAGCCGGTGGACAAATCGGTTCAGAGTTAGTTCCCCATTTTCAAAAAATATATGGCGTTGAAAATGTAGTTGCGGCAGATATCAACTGCAATTCATGCACACACCTTGCCGAAAACGGCCCTTTCGAAGAACTTGATGCCTTAAATAAGGATCGTTACATCGAAATTGTTAAAAAGCATAAGATTGATGCTATTTTTAACTTGGTTGCTCTACTATCGGCAAAGGGTGAAAAGAATCCTCAATTTGCATGGCAAATTAACATCGGTGCTCTTATGAATTCACTGGAAATAGCAAGAGAATACAAGTGTGCTATTTTCACCCCTAGTTCTATTGGCGCTTTTGGAACTTCTTCGCCATTGGACAATACCCCACAGGATACCGTTATGCGTCCTAATACTATTTACGGGATTTGCAAGGTAACCGGTGAACTTTTAGGCGACTACTATTTTCATAGATACGGCGTTGATGCACGTAGCGTACGCTTCCCCGGCATTATTTCGAACGTTACCCTCCCGGGTGGTGGAACAACCGACTACGCAGTGGAAATATACTACGGAGCCATTCAACAAAAGAAATTTGTTTGCCCAATACCTGCAGGTACTTACCTGGACATGATGTACATGCCCGACGCTTTAAATGCCTGCGTACAACTAATGGAAGCCGACCCATCCAAGTTAAAACACAGAAACAGCTTCAACATTACAGCCATGAGCTTTGAGCCGGAACAAATTGCCAATGCAATTCGCAAGCGTATGCCTGACTTTACCATGACTTACGATGTTGACCCCGTTAAAAAAGCAATTGCCGATAGCTGGCCAAATTATATGAACGATTCCTGCGCGCGCGAAGAGTGGAACTGGAAACCAAAATGGAACTTGGAAACAATGACCGACGACATGCTTAAAATTATTGGTGAAAAACACGCAAAAGGGCTATTGAAATAGTTTTATACTTACCAAAAAAGAAAAGGGGCTAATGCCCCTTTTTTATTCTAAACCCGTATCGCGTTTTATCATTTTTATAAAATAATCCTTATTGGGTAAAATAGAAGCACGCAGCTGATTCAACCAAAAATGGGCAGAGATGCTATCACCTTTACTGTTATAAATTACCACCAAGTGGTAATATGCGTATCCGTAAACATGCGTCGAAAAGTCAGGAATATAGTTTACTACATCTGTGAAACATTGTATTGCACTATCAAGGCTGTTTGCCGTGTAATACTCCATTCCCTTGTTAAAGGTTCGTATGTCGCTGTTCAACTTGTTGTCCAATATTATTCCTTTGAAATAAAAACACGCCCTATCACAATCTTCTATTAAATTAATAGTTTTTAAATCGGAACTTATTACCGGAAATAAAAGCGAAAATGACAATTTTTCTCCCAAAGCCTTAAAATTATAAGTGTCCGGACAAACAGGAATTCCTCTTGTAGCCCTTCGATAAATGCGTTCGTGCGTTTTAGGGTTTTCTATATAAATTTTTTTATCCGCACAAAACCAGCCACCCTTATCGGCCTTATTCTCCACAGTCATGTAAAACACCGTTGAATCGGAATACATTGCGACACTGTCGATATTAAGTTCCGGATGCGAAAGTTCTGCTGCAAACGGGTTAACTATTACACGCTGGGCAAAACCTAACCGCATTATTAACAGGGTAAAAACTAGAAGTATCACTTTTTTCATTCTATAAAATTTTACAATCATATTTTTAACTAACTCAAATATAATCTTGATTTCATATAAAACACTATTATTCCTTCATATTAATAACTTTTTGACACCTTTCTAAATAAAAAATCGGAGCTGTTTTATTACAACTCCGATTAATTTTCTCTATGAAACTTGCATTAAAAATGATAGTCCACTCCAATGGAAAACGAAACATTTGTACGATTATACGATTCGTTAGCACTTAAATTTCCGTACTTGGCATAAGTTATAGTTTTGGAATCGGAAGTGTACATGGTATATAGCATACCAAGGTTGAGTAACATTTTCTCGGTTACCTTAAATCCGCTACCAAATCCAACAGAATTGGACGTTAAGCTGTGGCTTAAATCGGTTTGGTAACCCTGCCCTACACCTGTTCTGGCATACAAGTACCCAGTCGAAATAAGAATTTTATCGGTTATGTCGTATTCGCCACCTATAGCTAACTCGTATAAGTTGCCATCTATTTCCTTCTTCACTCCCGGAGCAGATTCTATTGTTGCATCCTTGTCGAAATAGTAGTGCATCCCGGCACTTAACCTCAACTTAGGCAAGGCGCTATAGCCAACTCCTACCGAAAGAATTGCAGGAATATCGCTCCTGATTTCAGCGTTATCGGGAAACATGTATATTACCGAACCATCTGCATTAACACCACCAATAATATCTTTTTTCGTTGAATTCTTTAAAGTCAACTTCGTTCTAAATTCATACCTAATTCCAACATTAAACTTTTCACCAAATGTTAAGTTTAGACCCAGAATAGGCGTGTAACCCGTCCCTTTTTGCTCAACATCTACCGATTGATCGGCTGTGGCTGCCGCATTCCCTGCCAAGTAATCTGCTTTTTGGTTATACGCTGTTTTCAAATCGTTTATGGTCATGGCCGAGTTATAACTCGATCCTAGACCCCCGCTAAGTTGTGCAGACTGCTCCGATGTAATATATCCGGCAGTAACTAATTGATCTAAAGTATATCCACCTGCATTATAATTATTAATCAACGGATCCAAGTATGTACTTACCACTGCCGATGATGCGGCAGAAAGCGTTGAGAATACGGATGAAGCCGTACGCATTGTTCCGTCGAAACCATATGTTGCACTAGTAGGATTAACCATTACATTGCTAATGGACCCGGAATACGTATTAACCGCATAAATCAGCCTAAGTCCGGCAGATACCGAAATCATATCGTTAATTGCATAAGCGCCATTTAACTGAGCACCCCAAAAAACGCTGGTTCCTTTAAACTGAATATCGGCAGAGTAATTTGTTGTTGGAATGCCGCTTGCCGACAACGACATAGGTATTACCGAAAACGGGATTTCAAAACTGGGCAATCCAGTCTGGTAATCGGCAGAACCGCCACCTGCATTGGGTGTTAACCCAAAAGCTACAGCAAGTTTATTTTTCTTATAAACTGCATAAATATCCGGAAATAGTGGTGCTGCCACGTCGCCAATAAATTTGCTATCGTGCAAGTAAGTAAAAGTATTCTCTATAGTTTTCTTCTGAAAAATCGACTGGTTACTGAACGATACATGAAAACCATCGCTAAGTTTTGTTAAACCAGCAGGATTAAAGTAAACTGCATCGATACTGGTTGACGCATCGCGAGCAAGCATTCGAACATAGGCCGCACTCTGGTTAGAGTTGGTAACTATTCCCCCTGCCAGTACAACCGTAGAACTAACTGCCATTAACAATAAAACGAATAGACTTTTTTTCATAATCATAAAATTTAGGTTGCAAATTATTTTTCGACGGAAATTAATAAACGTTTGATTTAAACGTTCGTATTGTGCAGATAGTTTCCTTTTGCCCCAAGACAACTAGGAAACTAACCGAATCAATTTCTCAGAAATTCTTTTAAATAGCCGTTAGAAAGGCCAATGTTAAGTGAACTGTTTAAAGTAAAAAAAAGATCTGGGAGTATGGTGGAGTGAAATTTGAAAAAAGCATGAGGCGAAAAGCAACAATTTAAAAATCGCTTAACCCTATACAAAAACGACCTCAGCGTTTTATAAATAAAACGTCTAAGTACAAAATAATAAGCAGTTATGGCTAAATATACGTTTGCCCTTTGCATTTAATGCCACCAGATTACGCCGCTAATATAAACAAATAAAACAAACGTACAACAAACAATAACTCAAGAATGTTTAAAATTATTCGTAAATCAATAAATTACATCCCCTAACAGGCGAAGAATCCATCCTTCCTAAAACCTCAAAACTTCCATCGGCATGTAACGTTCCCAAATCCTGTGTTTGAATAAACGAACATGAGTACGTATTAGCTAAATCGATAATATTTAAGGCGCCCGACATTGGCAGCAATGTGGTAGTAAGCGGATCGGACGGATCGCGAACCAGCACCTTCATCCAAGGAGGACATTTAAAAATGCCATTACCCTTGGAATACGCCTGCGACAAAAGTTCTGTCATTCCATACTCCGAGTGAATAGATTTCACCCCAAAGGCTTGTTGCAATAGTTGATGCAACTCGTTTCGTATCAATTCCTTTCGTCGCCCCTTCATCCCTCCGGTTTCCATTACAATGGCATTTTCTAAAGAAATATTATACCGTTCCGCCAAATCCAACAAGGCAAAACTTACACCAAGCAACAGTACCCTAACGTTCTTCTCGCTTAATTCGATTAATTTCTTTACCAATTCGTCGTACTGATACAGATAAAATCCACTCTCGGATTTACCACTTTGCTTTATTAGACCGTCAGCCATAAAAACCAACGAGGAGCCTGTCCGTTCAAGGTATGCCGGAAGTAAAGCCAATATAACGTAATTGGCGGGATCGCCATAAAAATAACGAAATCCTCTGGTAAAACTTTCGATATACCTATTTACATCCGGAACTAAATGGGAACTGGTTTCTGTTCCGGTTGTCCCGCTGCTGGTAAATGTTTCCTGCGCCTTGTATCCTTTTGCAATAATTTTGTGCGTTTTAAAAAATTGAATGGGTAAAAAAGGAATCTTATCAATGCTATCAACTTGTTTAGGATTAATTTTAAGCAAATCCACATAGGTTTTATAAACTTCAACATTGTTATACTGAAACAGAAATGTTTGCAGTGCCTTTTCAGCAAATTCAGCCTCCGATGATATGTTGAATATATCTATTGATTCCATGCCAATAAATTATTTTGTAAAACTATAAAAAAACGGAAATTGATTTTTAAATGCAAAAAAGAACTGTAAATGTGCCAAATCGTTAACTAGGGGAAATAAAAAAAGTCACCGCTTGGTGACTTGTGGGCCCAGCTGGGCTCGAACCAGCGACCCTCTGATTATGAGTCAGATGCTCTAACCTGCTGAGCTATGGGCCCAAAAAACAGTAGAAACTGTTTTTTAATTGGACTGCAATATTACATATTTGCAACTAATTTTTCAATAGCTTAACTAATTTTTTATGAATAAAAATCAATTTAAGCCTTATCCCCAAAAGGTTATCAGCAATATTATTTTTGATTTGGGGAATGTGGTACTGGATATCGATTATGAAAGAACGATTGACGCATTCCGAAAACTTGGCGTAAACATATCCGATAAAAATACCTTTACCGGTCAGGTTGAACTGTTTAACCAACTTGATTGTGGTCTTAATGTTGAAATTTTTAGAGCAAAGTTACTGGAACTTATAGGCATTCCGTTAACATCGATAGAAATTGACCGTGCATGGAACGCACTTTTGCTCGACTGGAACATGGAACGCTTGGAAATGATACAAAACCTCCGAAAATACTACAAAGTATTTTTGCTTAGCAATACCAACAAAATTCACTTTGATTACTATAATGATAAACTTTTGCAGACTACCGGAAAAAACTTACACGAATACTTCGATAAAACTTACCTTTCGTTCGAAATGGAAATGCGAAAACCTAATCCCGAAATATTTTTAGCAGTTATAAAGGAAAATAATCTTCAACCCAATAAATCGCTCTACATTGACGATACTGAGGAACATCTAATTTCGGCACAAAAACTGGGATTTATAACCTATCATCTAAATCCGCAAAAAGAAAATATTGTTCAACTATTTACAAAAAACGAGGCCGTATAGCCTCGTTCTTCATCTTATAAACATTGACATTTTTTGTATGTAACTCACTTACTTTCCTTTAACAGCCCTTTTATAAAATCTTCGGTTTCCTTTGCAAACTTAGCATAATGTTCGCCTGTTCCCGGCCCTGAAAAGCCTGTTTCGACCTTACGGATTTTCCCTGTTCTATCGATTATCATGCTGGTAGGATAAGCCATCTTCCCCTCCAACGGATAAAGCACCGAATCGCGTTGAACTCTTCCCCGAGGAGCAACATATAAAAAGGTATAGTTTGAGCCAATGCTCTTTGCAAACCTTTCAATCTTAGGCTTAGCCGCTGCAAAAGTTTTATCCTCGAAACAAAGCGAAACAACTTCGAAGCCTTTATTGTGATACTTTTGATGCATCGACTTATAAAAACGCCCTTCGTCTAAACAATTCGGACACCAACTTCCTCCTGCTAACACGGCTAATACTTTCCCTTTAAACCTTTCGTCCAACGAGGTAACCTTATTTCCGTTCACATCGATACCCTCAAATTTGAACGTTGAATATCCCTTACGTACATGCACCAAAGATTCCGGTTCAGGAAGTTTTGCATTATCGTCCCGAATAGCCTTCCAACTCGATATCCAACGGGGACTCCCGGAAATAATTCCATTTACCATACTATTAGAGTCGGCTATTTCTCCACGAATAATGATTGTTTGAGCACCATCGTTCTTCGAAAAGAAAAACATGTTTCCGGCTACTTTCCCTTCCAAATACCTGTAATCGCCATAAGGATTAAGAATAGTACCAACAACCTTAGCCCCGTCCTGCTTGAGTTCGGCTACATTTACCATAGAATCCGGCTTCCCGGGGTCTTCAATAAACCACCAACGACCCGAAATATTAAACACTGGCTTCCCGGTAAACCAAGGAAATCTATCTTTCTCACCCTTCAACGCGTAAAAACGATAACGAACTCCTGCAACTTCCCCTTTCGGGTAATAATATCCCTTTAAGGAATCTCCAACTATTGCCTGAAGTTCGCTGGTAAAAGTCGGGAACTTTGCTAATAGCGTATCGCCTTTCAACTGCACCTCATCAATATAAATCTTCTCATCAGCATTTTTAACTTGCAATGCAATTCTCCCGCCTTCGTTAACAACATCAAAATTAAAAGGAACATCCAACTTTTCGGATGTAGAATCCATTTTAATAACCCCAAGCCACGCCCCCGTTTTCAGTTCCTGTTTTTTTGTGCTGCAAGCAGCCAAAATAAAAATCAATACTATAAATGCTAACTTTCTCATAACTAACGCTATTATCGATTTCTTCGTTTTGCCTTATTTTTTGGTTTTATCTGCCCCTTTCGACTAGATTTTACTTTAGGCTTTGAAGTATTTGGCCTTCTTTTCCCCTGAAAGTTTTTACTTCCTTTCTCCCGGTTATTTCTCTCACCGGATTTTTCCATTCCAACCAACTTAAAATCGAGCTGCTTTTTCACAAGATTAGTGCGCCATACTTCCACTTTAACCTCATCGCCAAGTTGAAATTTTCGTCCGGTACGCTCGCCAACCAAAGCATAATCTTCTTCATCGAAACGATAAAAATCATCGTCTAAATCGCGCATAGCAACAAGTCCTTCGCATTGTGTATCGGGAAGTTCTACAAATATTCCAAAATTTGTAACACCTGAAATTACACCTGCAAATTCCTGACCAACCTTATCCTGCATAAACTCTACCTGTTTATACTTAACCGAAGCTCTTTCAGCTTCAGCGGCTTTTAACTCCATGTTGGACGTATGCTTACAAAGATCCTCAATCTGCTCCTTACTTTTAGGTTTTCCGTCGTGCAAATAATGATCCAACAATCGATGAACCATCATATCGGGATAACGACGAATTGGTGAAGTAAAATGAGTATAGTACCGAAAAGCCAAACCGTAATGGCCAATGTTATCGGAAGAATACCGTGCCTTAGCCATAGAACGCAAGGCTAACGTCTCTATAAGGTTCTGCTCCGGTTTTCCCTTAACCTGATCGATCAACTTATTTATCGACTTGCCTATTTGCCTGTCGGTATTTCCCGTAATGGTATAACCAAAACGTGTAATGAACGTGCGAAATGCGTTTAACTTGTCTTCGTTTGGCTTATCGTGAATACGATAAACAAAAGGCAATTCCTTTCGACCTACCTTTTTGGTACCGATAAATTCGGCAACATTCTTATTGGCCAACAACATGAATTCCTCGATAAGCTGATTCGATGCCTTGTTCTCCTTAAAGTAAACACCCAACGGTTTTCCCTTTGGATCGAGGTTGAACTTAACTTCAACCCGTTCAAAGGCAATGGCTCCTTTTTTGAAACGATCTGCCCTAAGTTTCTGGGCTAAGGAATGCAACAAAAGTATCTCCTCTTTCATGTCACCCTTTCCCGTCTCAATTATTTGCTGTGCCTCCTCGTAATTAAACCTTCGTTTCGAAATAATCACTGTCCGACCAAACCATTTGGAAAGAACTTCGGCATTTTCGTTTAATTCAAAAACTGCCGAAAAACAAAGTTTTTCCTCGTTTGGACGAAGCGAACAAATATAATTCGAAAGCCTTTCGGGAAGCATCGGCACGCACCTGTCAACTAAATAAACCGAAGTTCCCCGTTCAATTGCCTCGTTATCGATTGGCGTATTAGGTTTTACATAATGGGTAACATCGGCAATATGAACACCAACCTCAATATTACCATTCGAAAGATGCCGCACCGAAAGAGCATCGTCAAAATCCTTTGCATCAAACGGGTCGATAGTGAAAGTTGGAGCATCCCTAAAATCCCTTCTTTCCTTATAATCCGCATCGGTAATTTTATCGCTAATCCTTTCGGCCAACTTATCGAGCTCTTCAGGAAACCTGTAAGGCAATTCAAATTCAGCCAATATTGCGTGCATTTCCACTTCGTGAACACCCGGATTTCCTAATACCTCAACAATTTTACCATTAGGATTCTTTTCCCGAGCAGGCCAATCGGTAATTTGCACAATTACTTTTTGCCCATTCTGCACCTCTTTCAACTCTACTCGTGGAATAAAAATATCGTATGGCATCAACTTGTTATCGGGAATTACAAAGGCATGGTTTCGAACGAAGCTAATTGTACCCACAAAATTCCGCTTTGCACGCTCAATAATCCTTATAACTTCCCCCTCGAGCAAACCACGTCGCCTATGCCTGTAAACGGACACCTCAACCCTATCGCCATGCAACGCATGATTTTGCCTGAAATCCGGTATAAATATTTCCCGATTATCGTTGGTAAATACCTCCGCAGAACCATCGGTATTCATTTCCAACTCTCCAACCACAAGCATGTCCTGCTGAACAGCCCTAAACTTTCCCTTATACAATTCTTCTACTTTTTCATCAGCAACCAATTCATATAAAATTTCCGAAATCATTTTAAGTAAAGCATCGTCCTTTACTCCTATTTTATTGGCTACTTGCCGGTAATTGTAACTTTGGGCCGGATTCTCCAGCAGTAAGTCGGAAACAAGTTGTTTCAACTCTTTCTTAGTAAACCTGCGCTGTGATAGGCTGGTTTTTGTAGATTTTTTTGATTTTGCCATTTACTGAAAATCTTCTTATTAATATCCAAAGATATTGGAAATTTGCATAATAACACACTATTGCAGTTTAACGTAAACTGTTAAAAATTATTCGAAAACTTCTACGCGTTCAACTCCATTAAAATCGATGAATTTATCGTATCGTAAACATAGTATCAACTTATATCCGTGTTAGTTAAACAAAAAGTGTTCGATAATAGTACACCTTCGAACCTCTTTCAACTTTTAAGCATTTTTAGTAAAATTTCCATCAAACAGTTAAACAAATATGGAACATTAAAATTACCATAACGTAACATTACCCGAATTTTATTTTCTGATTTTTAACTAAATCTTGCTATTATGAAAAATCTTTCGTTAAAGGGTAAGTTTATCCTTGGTTTTGGAGCAATCATGCTACTCCTTGTAATAATTACAACTGTTTCGATAGTTGAATTCAACAAAATAAACAAATCTTCAACAAAGATAAAGGAAACAACTTCAATAAGTTCTTCGTTGATGAAGAACTACAACAAGCACCTTGAATGGTCAAAAGAATTAAGTAAGGATATATACTCTACCGACAAAAAAATTAATGTAGAGTTAAACTATAACCATTGCGCATTCGGGAAATGGTACTACAGCGAAGAAAGAGGTAAAGCGGAAAAAATTATTCCCGGAATAAAAAGTATTCTGGATAAAATGGAAGAACCTCATAAGAAAATTCACGAAAGTGCCCAAGAAATAGAAAAACACTTTGAACTCGCGTTAAAAAACAACAATCCGAATGAAGTTGAAATTGCTCAAAGTATATATCAAAATGAAACAACAAAAAGCCTAGAGCAAATTGGTGAACTTTTTACCCAAGCCGTTGAGTTAACCGACAAAGTATCGGAGCAATCGAACGTAGAAATGGACGAAAGTGCCAACAGCACGGTTATGCTCACCATAATAATTGCGGCTATAGCCTTTATACTGTCTATTATAGATGCCTATTTAATTTCCAGCGGCATTTTGAAAAATGTTAACAACGGAATTGAATATGCAAAAAGTGTTTCGTCCGGAAATTTAACCGCAAAAATTAACGTTAACTCAAACGACGAAATTGGTAAACTCCTTAAAACCTTTAAAACAACTGTTGATAAAATATCGGAAATTATTGAAACCGTTGCCGTTGGCTCCGGAAATGTAACAAAAGCCTCGGAACAACTAAACGAAATTTCGCAGGGTATGGCACAATGGTCAAACGAACAGGCAGCTTCGGTTGAGGAAGTTTCTTCGTCGATGGAAGAAATTGCAGCCAACATTGAGCAAAACTCTCAAAATGCCTTTCAAACGGAAAAAATCGCAACAAATGCCGAAGATAGAATTAAGGTTGTTGGAAAAACATCCGGCGAGAGTTTAAAATCCGTAAAGGATATATCCGAAAAAATAAACATTATAACCGACATTGCTTTTCAAACCAACATTTTAGCGCTTAACGCAGCTGTTGAAGCGGCAAGAGCCGGTGAACATGGCCGTGGATTTGCAGTTGTTGCTGCCGAAGTTAGAAGGCTAGCCGAAAGAAGTAAAGGTGCTGCCGACGAGATTGTTCAACTGTCGAAAAACACAGTAAAAACAACCGAAGATGTTACGAACTTAATTAACGACGTTATCCCTGAAATAAACAAAACAGCAAAATTGGTTCAGGAAATAGCCGCCGCCAGCAAAGAACAAAGTTCAGGAGCAAACCAAGTTAGCACTGCACTACAGCAAATAAACCAAGCAACACAACAAAATGCTGCCGCATCGGAAGAAATATCGACAAGTTCCGAAGAACTGTCCAGCCAAGCCGAACTATTAAAGGACACCATCGAGTTTTTCGATTTAGGACGAAAATTTGCTGAAACTACAGGAAACAACAAAAACTCTACGCTAAAGGAAAAAGAACCGATAAAAGTTGCAGAATCTAAAACTGTAAAACCGCAAGAAAAATCAACCAACAGTAAATTGTCCGAAACAAAGCAACCTACGGGAAAAGGCGTTCACATTAAACTAAACAAAACCGACTCCGACAGCGATTATACCAGTTTCTAACAATTAGTTTCTGTTTGCTACAACTTTTAAAGTTGGCAGAAAACAAGTAGCATGTCTCATAAAAAATGCTAAATAAAAATCCTTCACCGAACTTTATTCGTAACAAAATGTTGCGAATAAGGTTTTATTTGCCAAATGCACTATTGCTACGAAATTTATTTGTTTTACTAACGTAATTTTTTCAAAATGGGATTTTTTAATTGGGAGCCAAAATATGTGTTTGGCATCAATAGCATTGACAACGAGCATAAAACGCTGGTTGAAACAACCGACGAAATTTACAGCGCCATGAGAGATGGAAAATCGAAGGAAGTTATTGGCGACGTAATTCAAAAACTCGTGAATTATACCAAAAGTCATTTTCGTAGAGAGGAAATGTTGCTAAAAAGCATAGGATACGAAAACTACGAAAAGCACAAAGCAGAACACGAGGCTTTTGTAAACAAGGTAAATTCCTACAAAAAAATGATTGAAGAAGGAAAAACCGATTTCGTTATTGATGCTGCTACTTTTCTTAAAAACTGGTTAGCAAACCATATTCTGGTTACAGACAAAAAATATGTTGATGAAATGAAAAGATTCAACATAAACTAATCATACTAAACCTTACTTTACGTCCGAATTACAGAAATAATTCGGACGTTTTTTATACCTACTGAATATATTTGAAAAATTGCTCGACTTCGTTCGAGATCACATCATACGCCTAACTGCCGTTAAACATTGCAGTTATATTCTTATTCCCATCACCAAGATATCATCAACCTGATCGTTTCCTCCCATCCATTTATCGATTGTATCCTCTAAAATGGCTTGTTGTTCTTCCATACTTTTAGACGAAATATTTACCAGCAACTCCTTAAAATTCTTTGCCATAAATTTTCGGCTATTGTCTCCACCAAACTGATCAACGTAGCCATCGGAAAACATGTACAGGCAATCGTTCTTTTGAATTTGAATTTCGTGTAAGGTAAAAGATTCTTTCTCGTTAACGTGGATGCCGACAGGCATTTTATCTGCCTTAAATTCTAGTAACTCGGAATTTCGTATGATATACAAAGGATTGTATGCTCCGGCAAAAAATACCTTCCCGTTTTCTTTGTCTATTACACTTAATGCAACATCCATTCCGTCCTTTGCTTCATGTTCCTTGCCTACCTGTGAAAGCGCCCTTTTAAGGTATGCTCTAAGGTTATTCAATATTAAATGAGGCATAATATCGCCGCTACTATTTACCACCTCGTCGAGCAGCGTTATTCCCAGCAAACTCATAAAAGCTCCCGGAACGCCATGCCCCGTACAATCGGCTGCAATTACAACAATTTTGTTACTCTTTTTTGCCATCCAGTAAAAATCGCCGCTAACAATATCGCGCGGTTTCAGAAGTATAAAATAATCGCCCAATATTTTGTCGGCTTTTTCTTTCCCGGGCATAACCGCCGTTTGAATCCTACGAGCATAGGAAATGCTCTTTATAATATCCTTATTTTGCGATATTATTTGGTCGCGTTGGGCTACAATTTCGTCGCGCTGAGCCTCTATTTCTTCCTTTTGTTGAAGAATTTCCGAATTTCGTACTTTTAACTCATCGCGTTGTTCCTCAATAGCCTTTTTTTGTTCCTCTATTGTTTTAGTTCGCTCCCTTACCTTCTGCTCAAGAACTCGTTTCTCCTTTAATAATTTGCGCTCTCTAAGTTTAATGAACACAAATACAAAAAGCACCATTGCCGCCATAATAAACAAATAAAACCACAACGTTTGATAAAACGGAGGCGATACATAAAACTGGTACTCGTAAACAGGACTAATATTTCCCATTGCATCTTTAGCCCGTAACTTAAGCACTCTTTCGCCCGAAGGAATAAAAGGAAAATCGATTTTACTTTTATCCATCCATTCCGACCAACTAGGCATAAGGTTGGTCAACAAAAATTGATACTCAACACCTCGTTCCTTTAAGTAAAATGGTGCTTCTAACTCTACGGTCAATGCATTATTTTCAGCATCAATGCTTGCATACTTCGAGTTAAGGATATTTCCGGACTTGTCAACAACACGCTGAAGGCTGAGATGCAACATGGAAACAGAATCTTTAACTTCGATCGGAGAAATTCTGTATATCTGCTTATGGTTGTTTACAACCCATAAATCGCCAGAATCAGATAAATTGATATAATTAACATTATCCAATAAACCTAAATACCCGGCAAGTTGCTTTAAACTTCGAGTTTGGGGAATGGTGCTCCAAGTATTTCCTTGCTTTATCCATGTGGGTAAAAATCCCGAGTTGAAAATTTTTAACTCCTGAACATTCCTATCTGTCTGGCTTAAACTAATACTGTCGCCATTTGAATAGTAATCGTAAAAACCGTTTGGCGTTGCCACCGTAATATTGCCTTCCATCCTCAATGCTATCGGTGAAAAAAACTTGTTGTTTCCAACCGAAACTTCTGTAAGGTTCCCACTAGGAACACTAATATCAATATGGTATATTTTATTATCTGTTGTTAGCATTAACTCTTTATCGGAAATCTCCGAAACAGAAAGCACTTTTTGATTGGGTAAACTCAAAACATAAGAGTAGGAAACATCTTCCGGTGAAAGTTTAATTTTGTAAACACTTGAACCTCCTGCAATATATCCGTAACTCTTTTTGTCGGGGAAATAAATATAATTAACGTAAACACCCGACAAAATTGGCTTAACCTTTCCCTTCGACAATGTATATAACCCTGTTGCCGAACCAATAATTAACCGTCCGTCCCGATTAATTAAATTGCTTACCTTTCCCTCAACACCATCAATTTTTTTGAACAAGTAACTGGTAGAAACAAGCTTGGTAACCTTTCTTTTTACTTTTTTTGTTTTAACCGTTTGCTTAATCTCGGTTGGCTTTTCATCGGTAATTGCTTCTTCCGTTTTTTTGCTTCCAAAAAGTCGCGCAAAAAGACCTTTCTTAGTCTTAGAACCTGTGTCGAGTTCATCTCCCGATTTAGTATTTACTGTTGAAGGAACCTGATATTTTACGGGTTGCCGAACCGTTTGTTCAATGGTAACGGTTTCGTACTTTTTGTTTTCCTCTAAGCTGTACAACCCATTATTTGTTCCTGCATACAACTCGCCATTATATTCCGCTACAGAAAAAATGTTCCCTTTTAACCCCTCGAAATGGCTAAACGATTTTACCGGAAGGTTTATATCGACACGGGAAATTCCCATTCCATGAAAAAGCCAGATACCTCCATCGATATCGGCATTCATGGCAATAACCTCATCGTCGGGTAAGCCGCTATTCAAATTCAAAATGTACTTTGTATCTCCACTTTCCGAATCTAAAATTATTACCCCTCCAATAAGTGTAGAAAAGGCTATTGTACGGCTATTAACCGACACTCCACCAGTAACAAAACAATCGTTTATAAATTGCTGGTCCTTAAACTTCAACTGCTTAAAAGAATTTCCGTCGAAACTGTAAATATTTCCTTTACTTGTCCCCAATACTTGAAGACCGTTATGCTTGAAACTAAAAGAAAACTCTTCATCGTCCTTTAATGTCGAAGGTATAGCCCTAGCATCGTTCCTTGCAACCTGATACAGCTGGTTATAGTTTTTAATAGCAAATAACTTTTCGCCTACGTTAAATATATCGGTGAAAATTTTACCGCTATCCTTTTCTGCATAATAAGATGAAACACTACACGGTTCTACTCTGCTAACTCTATATATACCATTCAACCCAAGTACGTAGAGATTTTTTTCGAAATGAAAAAATTTATAAAAAACATCTTTTTGCCCACCTTCTATCTCCTTAAAAATGCTTATTCCCTTATTGTTTGTTTTGAAATACCCTAACAACCTATCGCCTGCAACAAAAACATTATCGATAAAATCTATAGCCAATGGTTGTCCCTGCATGGGAATAAGAATCCATCGTTGACCATCGAACGAAAAAACTCTATTTTGTACCAAAATGTAAACAACACCTTTTGCGTCCTGAGCAAAGCCAATATTCCCTGAAGTGCTCTCGGTTGGCAACTCGAAGTTGGTTATAAACGGAGAACCCTTTTGCGCTAATGTTGCTATTGGTATAAGCCACAGCAACAAACAAAGCCCAACTAACTTACGAATGTTTTTGTACATCTTTCTATAATGATTATTTCTGGTCAATTTACAAAATATTGGTTTACAGGCTAATGTTTTCCCCCTTATATTGTATATGTTCGAAAAATCGTAACGCGCTTTAGTAAAATTGATTAATTTTGCAAGATATGAAAACATCATGGCTCATATCCCATCATAACCGATGTTGCATTGGAACTTCTTTACAGTGCTAATTTGATATTTACTATTTCGCAATAAATTTTCTCACAACAAAAATCATTATTCCCGATATGGACAAGACTTTAATTATTTACAATACGTTAACCAGAAAAAAGGAAGAGTTTAAGCCTATTAACCCACAACACGTAGGGTTGTATGTATGTGGCCCCACCGTTTATGGTGATCCCCATTTAGGACATGCGCGTCCGGCTATCACATTCGATTTGCTTTTCCGTTACCTCTCTCACTTAGGATACAAAGTTCGTTACGTACGCAATATAACCGACGTAGGCCATTTGGAAAACGATGCCGACGAAGGTGACGATAAAATTGCCAAAAAAGCTCGCTTAGAAAAACTCGAGCCAATGGAAGTTGCCCAATACTATACCGATAGGTACCATGCAGCCATGCAACAGCTAAACGTTCTTCCACCAAGTATAGAACCCAGGGCTTCGGGACATATAATTGAGCAAATTGAACTGGTAAAAAAGATTCTCAATAATGGATATGCATACGAACACAACGGTTCCATTTATTTCGACGTGGTAAAATACAACACCAAGTATAATTACGGAAAACTATCGGGTAGAAATATTGACGATTTAATGGCCAATACCCGCCAACTCGATGGCCAAGATGAAAAGCATAACCCTTTCGATTTTGCACTTTGGAAAAAGGCTTCGCCCGAGCACATTATGCATTGGCCTTCGCCATGGAGCGATGGATTTCCCGGATGGCACTTGGAATGCTCCGCAATGAGCACAAAATATTTAGGCGAACCGTTTGATATACACGGCGGGGGAATGGATTTGATGTTTCCGCATCACGAATGCGAAATTGCCCAAAGCGTTGCTGCTGATGGCAAAGAGGCCGTTAGGTACTGGATGCACAATAACATGATTACCATAAACGGGCAAAAAATGGGAAAATCGCTCGGTAACTTTATTACGCTTGAGGAATTATTCACCGGAAAACACAAGTTGTTGGAACAGGCATACAGCCCCATGACCATAAGGTTTTTTATTCTTCAGGCACACTACCGCTCCACGCTCGATTTTTCCAACGATGCTTTGAAAGCTGCTGAAAAAGGATTGGCCCGGCTCATGACTGCAAACAGAATGCTGGACAGGATAAAGGCATCGGATAGTTCGACCGTTGAAATTTCAACATTAAAAGATAAAGTTTACGAGGCGTTAAACGACGACATTAATAGTCCCATTGCCATAGCAACGCTGTTCGACTGGGTAAAAACCATTAACCTACTTGCCGAAGGCAAAGAGAAAATTACCGCTGAAAGTCTTGAAGAACTTCGGACTTTTTTCCGAACCATTATTTTCGATGTTCTCGGATTGGTTGACGAGCAAACATCCGGTTCGAAACACGCCGAACTAACCGGAAACTTAATTAACATGTTACTGAATATTCGGTTGGAAGCAAAGGCAAATAAAGATTTTGCAACCTCGGACAAAATTCGCGATGAACTTGCAAAACTCGGCGTTGTGGTACGCGACAGAAAAGATGGATTTGATTGGGAAATTGACTAATGAAATTTTAAGCCTATAATAAAACGCCCCGAATTACTTCGAGGCGTTTTTTATATGATAAACGTTACTTAAAATTCTCTAAACCCAATTATGTGTCTAACATCCTTAATTGTTTTTGATGCGCTTTCGCGCGCTTTTTCGGCACCCATGTTGGCAACCTTTTTCAGGTAAGCATCATTGCCCAAAATGGATTCGATATTCTCACGAATAGGAGTTGTAAACTTAATAATATCCTCGGCAAGTTGCTTTTTCATATCACCATAACGAATTTCGCAGGCATTATACTTCTCCTCGAAGTATTTTAACGTATCGGGTTGCGATACTGCCTTCATTATGGTAAACAAGTTCTGTATTGCTTCCGGTTTCGGCTGGTTTGGCTGAGTTGGCCCTGAATCGGTAACAGCCTTCATAACCTTTTTCCTTATTACTTCGGGTTCGTCCGAAAGGTACAAGGCATTTCCTTCCGATTTGCCCATTTTCCCAGAACCATCAAGGCCGGGAATTTTAACCAATTCCTCCCCAAAGTTATAAGCAACCGGTTCCGGAAAATAATCTACCTTATACAAACGGTTAAACCTGTTAGCAAAAGTACGGGTCATTTCCAAATGCTGCTCTTGATCCTTCCCAACAGGAACTTTTGTTGCCTTATGAATTAAAATATCGGCAGCCATTAAAGTTGGATAAGTCAACAATCCTGCATTAACATTATCGGGATGTTTGCGTATTTTCTCCTTAAACGAAGTACATCTTTCCAATTCTCCCTTGTAAGCATTCATATTTAGAAGCAGGTATAACTCCGGAATTTCGGGTATATCGCTTTGAATATATAACGTAGCAACCTCGGGGTCAAGCCCACAAGCTAAATACTCGGCCAAAACCTGCTTTACCGAACCATGCAAATCTTCGGGAGTTGGGTGAGTTGTAAGAGAATGGTAATCGGCAATAAAGAAATAGCACTTGTTTTCGTGCTGCATTTTAACAAAGTTCTTCAGCGCACCAAAATAGTTTCCCAAATGCAACTTGCCTGTCGAACGAATTCCGCTTAGTACAATATCCATCATCAATAAAATTTAAATGCAAATTTAGCATTTTAGTCAGTATAATAACAAGTAAATAACACGCTTCCGATTCTATTCTTTCTTAATATCCTGTAAAAACTCATCGAAAGGTTTTGGCGGATTATTCTGAGCCCACTTGTAGGTGAGATTATACTGCTCTTCCATGTCGTTAAAGTTAAACATTAAAAAAGCACGCTCATAATCGGGGACATAAACAATTGTTCTATCTGCAAGTTTGGGATACTTACGCCCATACTCACGCAGCCTTTTTTTGAAACCAATTTCCGAAAATTCATCGGGAGAAATGTTAACCTTCTGAACCAACTTACCTACATCGAATCCAAAAGGAGCCATTTCGTCACCTACGGTTACATTTTTATCGCGACTTCGCGATACAATAATCACCTTTTCCACATTTACTCCGCGATACTTAATAAAATCGATAAGAGCCTTATACGGCAACCTGTCGTCGGCAATACCACCATCGTAAAGAGGAACATCGGGAATATCTCCGTCACTTTCAATTTTAGCGGGAGGAAAAACAAGCGGGTATGCTGTAGATGCCATTAACACATCAACAATGTTGATGTTTGGATCGCTTTCGGAATTTATTGGCAAATTCGAAAGCCTCAAGGTTCTATCCTGCGAAAACATGGCCCTAAGATTAACCACCGAAAGCGAGGTAGGAATAGGCAAATCGGAAAGTTTCTGATAACCAAGACGCTTAACAACAATACGGGTTACCAACTCTCGCAACGGCTCGTTATCTACAGGAAGTTTATCGCCATCCGACTTAAAGACATCGCTATTTTTTATATCGGCAAGAATATTCTTATAATCGTCCCACGTTATTTTTCCCTCTAAAATCCCATTAAGTAAAACGGCATTTAACGCGCCAGAACTTGCTCCTGATATGAACACTACATTTTTTAGTTCTCCTTTTTCGTAAAGCGTTTGCAGCAAGGCTGCCTCCTGTGCAATCTTAGCCGCGGCCCCTGTGATGATTACTGCCGTTCCTTCCCTTTTTTCGGGTAATTTAGGACTTTTGTTAAATTGAAATTTATACGATGCCGTGGCATAGTTAACTAACACAAGCGTAGAAAATATAAAAAACAAATGCCCGACACTTATCCTTACTGGTATTTTCCCCATTTGCCCTTTACCGTTAATTGAACATTAGAATCTATGAGACTTACGAGTTGAACAATATACAATATTTTAAGGAGTTAAATTTAATTACAGCAAACGTAAAACAGTGTTTATAACTGTTAATCATAATTAAATATTTAATCGAATAAATTTGCAAGTAATGGTTATCCCAAATTACTTTACATTTTTAGCTAATTTTGAAATAGATTTTGCTGTGTATGAACAACCAAATTAAAAAATCGGATCAGTATTGGTTAAAGCCAAAGGTTGTAGCCGGCTTTGCATTACTTTTACTGGTATCGATATTTTCGGTAGTAATTACATACCGCGGATTTTGGGAGTTAAGCCAATCGGAACGAAAGTTGGCAATTCCGGGCCAAAAATTTGTTTACATCAGTCACCTTACCAATGCGCTTTACTCACAGGAGGCCGACTTAAGGCTTTTTACCATAACCAACGACAGCCTTTACCTTAAATCCTATAAGTCGAAATCGAGTAAAATAAACGAATCTATTAGGGCATTGTACCTACTAACCGAAGGCTCTTACAGTCAGAGGCAAAATATATCTCAAATTGAAAATCTCTTAAAACGAAAAGAGGTTATTGTAAAAGATTTAATCGAAATAAATAAAGCTCAAAAATCGGATTACTTTTTCGATCAGGCTTTTAGAGAAATTGCCGATGCGGCCAGCCAACGGAAACAACGGTTAGCAATGGCCAAAACAACAACAATAACCAATCGGCTTAAGGATACCGTTATTACTAAAAACAATAAAGGAAACTCATTTTTCGATGCCGTTAAGCGTTTTTTTGTAGGTCCCGAAAAAGTTGATACCGTAAGTTCCAGCGTAAGTGTTACCACCACCGTTGATACGCTCGACTATGGCGCTTACGTTTCCGATTCTATTATAAACCGTTTAGCCGAAGCGCTAAATACCATACGAACCGACCAAAAGCAATACCTTAACAAGGTAAGTTCAAAAGAGTATGAATTGATGATTCGCGAAAGGGATATCTTATCAAAAATTCAAAATCTTACCCAATTATTAGAAAAACAGGAACTTGCCGAAAGCACAAGACAAACAGTTGCTTTTCGCGAAACATTAAACCGTTCGGTAATTAAGCTAATTGTGCTAGGCTCGTTCACGTTAATTCTACTAATAATTCTTATTGCCCTTATTTTTAAAGATATTTCCCAGGGAAACTTATACCGAACTCAACTTTTCGAAGCTAAACAGTATGCCGAAAGGCTTTTAAAAAGCAAGGAGCAATTCTTGGCTAATATGAGCCATGAAATTAGAACGCCGTTAAGTGCAATAATAGGACTCACCCGACAACTGGTAAAAACAACGCTTACACCTAAACAAGACGCTTTAGTAGGACCACTTTCCCGATCGGCCGATCATCTACTCTCGGTAATCAACGATATTTTGGATTACTCCAAACTCGAAAGCGGGCAGGTTAAGTTCGAGCAAGATAAATTCTCGCCTTCGGAAGTTGTAAACGATGCTATCGACCTCTTTGCCGTAAAGGCCACCGAAAAAGGATTACAACTGCTGGCCAATATCGATTCTGAAGTTCCCAGCCACCTTTGGGGGGATTCGTTCAGGCTCAAGCAAATAATAATGAACTTGCTTAGTAACTCCATTAGGTTTACCCAAACCGGAAGCGTTATTGTAAGCGTATCGGTAGTAAGGCAAACCGACGAATTTGCACGAATACTATTTACTGTTGCCGACACGGGAATTGGAATTCCTAAGGAACAACACCAACTAATTTTTGAAGAATTTACACAAGCCGAAACCGGTGTTACCCGAAAATTCGGAGGAACCGGTTTGGGGCTAACCATTGTAAAAAAGTTAGTTGAACTGCAAGGCGGCGAAATTTACCTAACCAGTAAACCCGACGAAGGAACAATTATAAAAATCACACTTCCGTTTAACCTTCAAGGAGAAGAAAAACAAGTAGAACAAAACTTAAATATTATTCCCGAAGGAAAGAAAATTTTAATTATTGACGACGACGATGTAAACAGGATGATTGTTGAGGAAATGGCTAAATCCATAGGCTTGCTTGCCGATTCGCTTGCCAGCCCTCAAAATCTTTTAGAAAAAATCGAAAGTGAGGAATACTGCGCCATACTTACCGATTTACACATGCCCGAAATTAGCGGTTACGACGTGGTAAAAATGGTTTCGGAAGCATCTCTCTCCGTTCCCGTTATCGCAATAACGGCAAACAGCATGATAACCAGCCCCGAACATTTCACGGAGCACGGATTTTCCGGTTTCTTAATAAAACCATTTGTCGAAACCGACCTGCAAAAGGCTCTTTCGCCATTAATTGGCATTCCTCAAACAGTACAACACCATACAAAAAAGGCTGCAACACCTCCCAGTCGATACTTCGATTTAAGCGATTTATACCGATTTACCGGTGGCGATCCCAAAGCACTAAAACTGATAATCCGTTCGTTCCTAGATAATACATACGTTAACCTCAACGAACTTGGCAAGGCTGTAAAAACAAAAAAAATAAAGGATGCCTCCGAGATTGCCCATAAAATGAAATCGGGCTTTAGCCAGTTTAAAATATATCACATTGCCGCCCTACTGCAAAAAATAGAAGAACTTAAACCCAACAAGTTTAAAGCATTGCAACTATACTTCGAACGACTCAGCCAAGAAGTAAAGCCTGTTTTAAAAGAATTACGAAAATTTTTCGACCCGGAAAAAGGTTAACCAAAAATCCTTATTTTACTAACTATGTAGTAATACTTAGCGCTCAATTTTTTCATTTGCACAACCAACATTTATCTTCTTAACTCATCATTTAACTTTCTCCTGATTTTATCAACAAAAGTTATTATTTTTGTCCGTTAATGGACTTTTCATTTAAAAAATTATGAGAAACAGCGAAAGAACCAAGGTAAAAACTCTACTAAGTAGCGGAGTTGCCGGCACAGAAGTTGCTGCCATGGGATGGGTAAGAACAAAGCGTGGAAATAAAAGCGTTTCCTTTATAGCGCTTAACGACGGTTCCACAATAAATAATATTCAGGTTGTTTTTGATATGGCTGTTTTCACCGAAAATCAACTTAAAGATATATCTACCGGAGCATGTATTGCAGTAAAGGGCAAATTGGTAGAATCTCCCGGAAGCGGGCAACGATTCGAAATTCAGGCTACGAATTTAGAATTGTTGGGCACTGCCGATCCCGCAACATATCCTCTACAAAAGAAAGGACATAGCATGGAGTTCCTTCGCGAAATTGCCCACCTACGTCCTCGTACAAATACCTTTAGTGCAGTGCTCCGTATTCGCCATGCCATGGCATTTGCAATTCATAAATACTTTAACGATAAAGGCTTTTGCTACATTCATACACCAATTATTACCGGCTCCGATGCCGAAGGTGCCGGGGCAATGTTTAGGGTTTCCACCTTCGACCCGTACAACATTCCCAAAACCGAAGATGGAAAAATAGATTGGAATGAGGATTTCTTTGGAAAAGAAGCCAAGTTAACAGTTTCCGGTCAACTCGAAGCAGAGTTAGGTGCATTGGCGTTATCGGAAGTTTATACCTTTGGCCCTACTTTCCGTGCCGAAAATTCGAATACTCCACGTCACCTGGCAGAATTTTGGATGGTTGAGCCCGAAATGGCTTTTTACGACATTCAGGACAACATGGATACTGCCGAAGATTTCCTGAAATTCTTGATTCAATATGCTCTGGATAATTGTATGGAAGACTTGGAATTCCTTAACAAGATGTTCGACAACGAACTTATCGACAGGCTCAAATTTGTTATGAACAACAAATTTGAACGGCTTCCTTACACTGTTGCCATTGATATTCTCGAAAAAGCCAACCAAAAATGGGAATTCCCGGTATTTTGGGGAGTAGATCTCCAGTCCGAGCACGAACGATATCTCGTAGAAAAACACTTTAAACGTCCGGTAATACTTACCGATTATCCGAAGGACATTAAAGCCTTCTACATGAAACAAAATGACGATGGAAAAACGGTTAGAGCAATGGATGTTTTATTTCCTAAAATAGGCGAAATTATTGGAGGATCGCAAAGGGAAGAAAACTACGACAAACTTATTAATCGAATTAAAGAACTAAACATTCCCGAAAAGGATGTTTGGTGGTACTTGGAAACCCGTAAATTCGGAACAGCGCCCCATAGCGGTTTTGGTTTAGGCTTCGAACGCTTGTTACTTTTTATTACTGGCATGGGAAACATCCGCGATGTTATTCCATTCCCCCGTACTCCTAAAAACTGCGAATTTTAAATAAAATGCTTAAACAAAGACTCCAACAGAAGTTACTACAGAAATTATCGCCCCAGCAAATTCAAGTGATAAAGTTGCTGGAGATTCCTACAATGTTGTTGGAGCAACGCATAAAAAAAGAATTAGAAGAAAATCCTGTGCTGGAAGAAACTAGCACTTCGGAATTAAGCCAAGAAGAGGAAACTCCTTCGTCCGATGAAAACACCAACAGTAACGACGATGAGTTTTCCTTGGAAGATTATATGAACGAAGAAGACATTCCTTCGTACAAGTTAAACCTTAGCAACAACTCACGCGACATTAAGCGAGAGGAAATTCCATTTTCGACCGGAGTTTCGTTTCACGAGCACCTGACCGCCCAGTTGGGAATGACCAACCTTAATGAGTACGAAAAGCAAATTGCCCAATATTTGATAGGCAATATCGACGAAGATGGTTACATCCGCCGAAAGTTATCGGCTATTGCTGATGATATGGCCTTTGCCTTGGGTATTGAAACCAACGAAGATGAACTGGAAAAAATTCTTTTCGTTATTCAGGAATTTGATCCTCCCGGAGTTGGTGCCCGCGATTTACAGGAGTGCTTGTTAATTCAACTTAAGGCAAAATCGAGTGTTTCTGAATCCAGCGAAACTGCTTATAAGATTCTTAAGTACCATTTCGACGAATTTACCAGGAAACACTACGATAAAATATCGCAAAAGTTAAACCTTACCGATGAGCAATTAAGGGAAGCCATAGCAGAAATCCTGAAGTTAAACCCAAAACCGGGAGGAGGATTTACCGACCCTTACGATCAATCGGCACAGCACATTATTCCCGATTTTACGCTTGAATACGAAGATGGTGAATTAAGGCTTAGCCTAAACTCCAAAAATGTTCCAGAACTGCGTGTCAGCAAGGATTACTCCAACATGCTTGAATCCTACAACACAAACAAGGATAAAACCAACAGCCAGGAACGGGACGCCATGGTTTTTGTCAAGCAAAAAATTGAATCGGCCAAGTGGTTTATCGATGCCCTTAAGCAACGACAAAATACGCTATTACTCACCATGCAGGCAATATTAAATTACCAAAAGGAATACTTTAAGGATGGCGATGAAACAAAGTTAAAGCCGATGATTCTTAAAGATATTGCCGAAGCAACAGGGTTAGACATATCCACAATTTCCAGAGTAGCAAATAGCAAGTATATTCAAACGCATTTTGGAATATTCCCGTTGAAACACTTTTTTAGCGAAGGCATGCAAAACGAGGATGGCGAGGAAGTTTCTACGCGAGAAATTAAAAAAATTCTGCAAGAATGCGTCGATAACGAAAATAAAAGGAAACCACTCACCGACGAGGAACTCATGCAGGTTTTAAAAGAAAAAGGATACTCCATTGCACGCCGTACTGTTGCCAAATATCGCGAACAGCTAAATATTCCTGTGGCACGTTTACGCAAAGAAGTTTAACGGTTATGAATTCAACATCGGCTCGTATATTATCAGTTTTGTTTCATCCGGTATTTATGCCCTTTTACGCTTACCTAATTCTGTTGAACTCGAATTCGCACATCTCCTTTTTACCCTTTACATACAAGTTGTTAATATTGGTTTGTGTTATTATCAACACGGCCTTTCTCCCTTTAATTTTTTTATTTATACTCAAAAAAATTAAGGCTGTTTCCAGCATTGAACTATCGAATAAACGGGAACGGTTAATTCCGTTATTGATAAATACTTTACCGTTCATGCTTACCATTGTCTTTTTTGCCAAACTACGCTTACCTTTAATCTTTTTAAACGTTTTAAGAGTTGGCATATACCTCCTAATTTTTTCAGCGGTAATTTCATATTGGTGGAAAATCAGCCTTCATTCTATGGGTATAGGAGCATTAGTAGGGTTTATCTTTAACGCTATAGAGTTAGGATACCTCTCGACTCCGATGTTGCTAATTTCAAGTATTATTGTTGCAGGCTTTTTAGGATCAGCCAGATTACAACAAAACGAACATACTCCCATTCAGGTTTATTTAGGATTTCTACTAGGGATTAGTATTATGATTCTGGTTTTATAAATTTTCTACACTTTTGAAATTAAAGTAAGTTTCCGCATTTTGACGGAAGTATTTTTTCATAAGGCAAAAACAGTGTTTTTTTTGACAAAATAAGAATATCGGACACAAAATAGCCGAAAACGGACACTGCGGTTTTCTTTATTTCAACTATTTGCCTATATTTATGACAGTTACACTTGTTGGCAAAATATTTGCTTTATATTCCGTAATAATATTTTCCCTTGTTTTTAAGCAATTTTAGAGTTGAATTTTTTCTAAAGTATCTGATTTTTTGATACTTTTTAGGGGTAAGGTACTGACAAAATAAAAAAAATGACTTACTTTCGAAGTTAATTTAGGTTTGGTGTTCCTTAATAAGTTGTTGTGTAAAACAAAAATTGATATATTGGTTTATAACAATAACATTTGGAGTAACGTAAAAATTAAAAATACATCGAAAACTAAAATGAAAGAATTCCTTGTCTTTTTACAAGTTTTTTATCTTTTGTTCAATGGGTTAATAGTTTATGGACAAAAAGATTTTGTTTCATTTGAAACAACAAACAATGCTTTTTCTGTTTGTCAAGGTAGTGTTCTTGGAATCATTGCTATAATTAATCCTAATTACAAAAACATTAAGAATTTTAACTGGGATGCTGATAAGGATGCCTTATATAGTACAAAAAAAGAAATAGCAAAAGTTAATACCTCCAATGCTGGAAATAAAAAAATAAAATTCTATATTATCTTAAATAATGACCAAAAACTAGATACAACAATTATTGTTAAAGTATTGCCTAAACCCAATACTCTTATACAAATTTCAAATAATACAATAACTGTTTTAAGTGAAAACTCTTCTACATGCAGGTACAAATGGTTTTTCAATGATTCTTTAACAAACGAATTTTTAAACAAACCATTTAAAAAACCAAAACCGGGGCAATATAAAGCACTGGTCAATGATGAAAATGGGTGCATAAGCATCACCAATGTAATTGAAATAAAATAAAATAAATATGACAATGAGAAAGGTTTACAAGTATATTTCACGCATATTAGCAGTTCTTACTATATATGTCCTTTCTTTATTTAGTCCTGTTTATGGACAAACATTAAGTGTTTTTATTTTTTATGGAGAAGACGCCGTTTCTTACGTGGAAGCCTGTCAGGGTTCCACTGTCGCTCTAACTGTTCAAGCTTTTGGAGGAACTGGCTCTGGACAAACATTTACTTGGACAGGAGATACCAATCCTTTATATTTTAACGACCTTGGAGATTTAGTCTCGTATAAAAATACTACACCTGCCGGAATATATAACTTAACTGTTAATGTTGAAGATGATGGAGGGTTTACAGGCTCGGCAAGTGTTACTGTAGAAATTAAACCGAGTCCATTAGCTAATATAGTTGCAAATGGAGCAACCACTTTTTGTGAAGGAAATTCGGTAGAACTTGAAGAAACTAGTGGCCAAACAGGTGTTGCATACCAATGGCAAAAAAATTTTTCCGACATTTCAGGTGCTAACAACTATATATACAACGCCGACGCTTCTGGCAATTACAGAATAAAGGTTACAGGAACAAATGGTTGCTACAAATACTCAAGTACAATCGTTTCCGTAACCGTTAACTCCCTCCCATCTGCAACTGCAAATAACGATGGACCTGTTTGCTACAACGGAACTGTAAATCTTAGTTCCGGCCCAGCCGGAATGGTCTCGTACAGTTGGACAACCGATGCAACCACTCCGTTCTCTTCGTCCGATCAAAACCCATCAATAACCAATGTTACACCTAATAATTCGGGAAACTATACCGTAACAGTTCAGGATGCTAATGGATGCCAAAACTCAGCAATAACACCGGTACTTGTTTATAATCAGCTAAATGGAGGAAGCATTGGCTCCGATCAAACCATTTGCTACAACGGCGATCCCAACCCTTTCACAAACGAAGTTTCGCCTTCGGGAGGTGACGGAACCTGGACTATAACTTGGGAAGAAAAAGTGGGTGCCGGAGCATGGACTACCATCGCTGGCGAAAATGGATATACTTATGATATTGCCCCGGGCCTAACCCAAACCACGCAATACCGCAGAGTCGCAACAAGTTCGTGTGGAACGGTTTATTCCAACACAATTACCGTTACAGTTTACGCTGACCTTGATGGCGGAACAATAAGTTCCAATCAGTCAATATGCTACGGAGGAGACCCTACCGCTTTTAACAATGATGCAGACGCAAGTGGCGGCGATAATACTTTTACCTACACCTGGGAAGAAAAGGTAGGCGCAGGTGCATGGACGACAATTAGCGGGGCTACTGCCAAAACTTATGATGTCCCATCAGGATTAACCCAAACTACAATGTATCGCAGGGTAGCAACAACCGATTGCGGTATTGCCTATTCAAACGAACTCACCGTTACTGTTTATGACGATATTACTGGAGGAACCATTTCTGCCGATCAATCGGTTTGCTACGGAAGCGATCCTGTGGAATTTACCGACGATGTTACTCCTGCTGGAGGAACAGGCGCATGGACAATTAACTGGGAAGAAAAAGTAGGTGCTGGCTCGTGGAGTACTATTGCAGGAGCAAATGGTTATACTTACGACATTCCGGCTGGGATAACACAAACAACCATGTATCGTAGAGTCGCAACTAACGCTTGTGGAACTGCAAACTCCAACGAACTCACCGTTACTGTTTATTCTCAAATGGATGGAGGAACCATTGTAAGCAACCAATCCCTTTGCTATAATTCTGATCCAGATCCAATTACTAGCACGCTTGATCCTTCGGGAGGCAATGGCCCATGGACAATTTCGTGGGAATACCAGTCTAACTGTGCAGGGATTTGGACTACTATTGCCGGTGAAACGGGCTATGATTTTGACCCACCAGCAGGACAAACAGAAACCCGCTGTTACCGGAGGGTTGCAACTAATGATTGTGGAACGGTTTATTCTAATACGGTTACCGTTACCATCTATGCAGACATTAACGGAGGCACAATTGCTTCCGACCAAACAGTTTGTAATGGCGATGATCCTGTTGCATTTACAAGCACAACCGACGCTTCTGGTGGAAATGGTGCTTTTTCATATTTCTGGGAAAAAGACACGGGTTCAGGATGGACTTCTATTGCAGGAGAAACCAACACAACCTACGATCCGCCTTCCGGAATTACCCAAACAACCAACTTTAGACGTGGCGCAACCAATAGTTGTGGTACAGGCTATTCAAACACGATTACTGTAACCGTTTCGGACGCTGTTGATGGCGGTCAAATAAACTCTCCCGACCCTGTTTGTTACAACGGAGATCCTGATGCGTTTGTGGATTTAACTTCACCATCGGGAGGAAGCGGAGCTTGGACCATTTCTTGGGAATATAAGGAAGGGGCAGGCGCATGGACTGTTATTGCTGGCGAAAGTAACTTAACTTACGACATACCGGCACCTCAAACAACTACCCGAACTTACCGGAGAGTTGCTACAAACAGTTGTGGCACTGGCTATTCTAACGAAGTAACCGTTACCGTATATTCAGATATAACCTCGGGAACAATCAACGGAGATCAAACGCTTTGCTATAACTCTGATCCTACTGCCATTAATAATGTTACATACCCTTCGGGAGGTGACAATAATTTTACTTACTCTTGGGAATATCAAAGCGACTGTGCAGGCGGTTGGATTGCCATTTCAGGAGAAACCGGAGAATCTTACGATCCTCCAGCAGGACAAACAGAAACCCGCTGTTATAGAAGAGTTGAAACAAATACTTGTGGAATTACATACTCAAATACGGTTACTATTACAATTGTTCCCGAAATAACAGGCAACACCATTGCAGCAAACCAAACCATTTGTTACAATAGTATTCCCGCTCAACTTACGGGACCTATTCCTGGAGGCGGAACAGGATCATATTCCTACCGTTGGCAAAAAAGCACTACAGGAGCAACGGGTCCTTTTAGCAACATTACCGGGGCAACAGCACAAAATTATACTCCGGGGCCCTTAACCCAAAATACATGGTATAGACGATTAGTAACTTCGGGCTCGTGCATTAACTATAGCAATGTTATTGCTATTACCGTTCTTCCTGCAGTTGATAACAACACAATAACCGCCGATCAGGATATTTGTTATAACACTATACCTGTTCAACTGGACGGCTCTACGCCAACCGGAGGCGATGGAACATATACTTATCAATGGCAAAGCAGCACGACTAACGAAACCGGACCTTTTAGCGACTTAGGAGGTGCTACAAGTCAAAATTATGCTCCAACCTCTCCGTTAATACAAAGCACTTGGTACAGAAGGATTGTAAACAGCGGACCATGTACCGATTACTATAGCAACGTTATTAAGGTGACGGTTAGCCCCGATTTTAGTGTATCAAGTTTTAATACAACCAATCCAACGTGTAATGGCTATAACGACGGAGAAGCAACCGTTAATGTCACCGGAGGAACTCCAACATATTCTTACAGTTGGAATACAGTTCCCGAACAAACTTCTCAAACTGCTACTGGCCTTTTAGCCGGAGTTAGTTATACTGTAGTTGTTACAGATATATTTGGTTGTCAGGCTACCGATAATGTTACACTTTCCCAGCCCGATGCAATAGGAGTTGCATCGAAAACTGTAACACCAGTTACAGGATGTGCAGGGGATGCCAACGGATTTATTGAAGTGTTGGCTAATGGAGGTACTCCCGATTACGTTTATACTTTGTATGATGGTGTTACCGTTGTTGGAACTCAAAATCCGGTTAACCCTGCTACAGCTCAATTTAATGGTTTAACTGCAACCACATACACCATAAGCATAACCGATGCAAATGGATGCCCAGCTTATACGGAAGACATAGACGTAACCGAACCTATGGCTATAACTATATCCGATGTTCAAACCACTCCAATTTCTTGTTATGGTTCAAGCGACGGTACTATAACAATAACTGCAAGTGGTGGAACTGGTGCTCTAGAGTATTCAATTGATAATGGCTCAACCTTCCAAGCAAGCAACATATTTACAGTAAGTAGTGGATATTACGAAATTATAGTTCGTGATGCAAATGGCTGTACATCCACTTGGCCAACCCTAATTAATATGAAAAATCCCCCATCGTTATATGCATCTGTTCAGTTTTCTCCAATTACAACATGTTATGGTGAAAACGATGGTTCAATAACGTTTAGCAATGTAACTGGTGGAACTGGAACAGGATACGAGTTTTCAATATATCAACCTGAAGTTTGGTCATCCAATCCAATTTTTACAGGTCTGCCTGGAGGAGCATCCTATCCCTACTATGCAAAAGTAAGAGACTCAAATGGTTGTTTATTTGAATGGTCGGGTAATCCTGAAATATTAATCCAGCCATCTTTAATCACATTTGATGTTACGACTACCAATGTTACAACATGCTGGTATAATAATAACGGAACAATTAAAGTAGCAAATGCTAGTGGAGGGTCTGGAAGTTTATTGGTTTCTATTGATGGTATAAACTACTATCCTACAACAAAGGTATTTAACGTTGGTGTTGGATCATATACCGTTTATGTAAAGGATGAAAATGATTGTATCGTTACTAAACCTGCCGTAATTTCTGGTCCTCCCGAAATTGTTATCGACGCATTAACCGTTACCGATGCTACATGCTTTGGTGCTGTTGATGGTAGTATTTCGTCCAGTGCAAGTGGCGGAACAGGTTCACTTGAATACTCTATAGACGGAGTAACATACCAGGCTTCCGGTGATTTTAGCGGGTTATCTGCAAACAACTATACCCTTTACATTCACGATGCTAACGGATGTATTCTCACACAAGATTTCACGGTTGGACAACCGCCAGCTCTATACTTCTCTACCTTAGATAAGACCGATATTACCTGTAACGGATTAGTTGACGGAACAATCACCCTAGTTGCCGCAGGAGGATCTTCGCCTTACAACTATAGTATAACTGGCGGCGCTCCATTCCCCAATGCAACGGGCAATTTTACCAGTTTATCCGCAGGAACGTATATTCCAACCGTTCAGGATGCAAACGGGTGTATTACAGTGGGTTCGAATATTACCATTGTTGAACCGGATGCAATAACCATTAACAGCCAATCATCAACGGATATTACCTGCTTTGGAGCAAACGATGGAACTATTACCGTTGAAGGGATTGGAGGAACAGCACCGCTTTCCTATACTCTACTCGACGCTTCATCCTCTGTTATAGCAACAAACGGAACAGGGCTTTTCGAAAACATCATTCCGGGAACATATACAGTAGAAATTAACGACTTAAATTCATGTGGCCCGGTTGTAGCAGGTCCTTTCACAATTAACGAACCTGCAGAGCTCACTTTCACATATACAACCGTCGATTTAGTTTGTAATGGCGATGGAAACGGAGAAATTACAGTTACCGCTTCAGGAGGAACCCTTCCCTACGAGTATTCGTTCGATGGAGGAGCAACTTTTGGCTTAAGCAATACTATAAACACCCTAAGCGGAGGAACTTATACCGTTATTGTAAGAGATGCCAACGGATGTACTTCTTCGCAAGATGTAACCATAATAGAACCCGATGCAATAGCCTTAACCGTTACAGCCACCGATATTACCTGTAACGGCGATACAAATGGGCAAATTGACGCATCGGCAACGGGGGGAGTAGATCCTATGCAATTTAGACTGGATGGAGGTGCTTGGCAATCGTCAGGAACTTTTGCGGGACTAACCGCAAACACCTACCTGATTGAGGCTATGGATTCCAAGGGCTGTATGGTTGGCGACAACGCTACAATTGTCGAACCAACGGCTATTAGCATCGACAATGTTACAACAGTTGACCCAACCTGTTCTACATTAGGCTCCATTAAAGTTGAAGCCAGCGGAGGAACCGGGACTCTCACCTACACGCTAAATCCTAGCGCAGTAAGCAATACAACTGGCGAATTTACGGGAGTTGGTGCAGGAACCTACACCGTTGATGTTACCGATGAAAACGGTTGTGGCCCAATAAGTACCGCCCCAATTGTAATAAACTCTCCATCGCTCATTTCCATCGATAATGTAAATGTTACCAACGTTACGGGTTGTTATGGCAACACAAACGGCGAAATTGAAATTATTGCTTCGGGAGGAACGCCTCCGTTAGCGTACTCGATTGACGGCGGAACAACCTATCAATCCACAAATACCTTTACCGGACTTGGCGGAGGAACTTACACCATAATGGTTAACGACATTAACGATTGTCCTCAGTCGGACATTGTTACGATAACCGAACCGGCAGAAATTACTATTGATAACACAACTGTTAACCAAGAAAGTACCCCAGGAGCAAGCGACGGCGAAATTATTGTTACCGCTTCCGGTGGAACCGGAACATTAACCTATTCCATTACACCTAACGTTTTACCAGATAACACTACCGGTGATTTTACGGGCTTAGGTAGCGGAACATATACCGTAAGGGTTACCGACGATAATGGATGCTATGTTGAAACAGGAGCATTGGTAATTAGCAGCATCGATATTAATATTACCCACACCAACGTTAATTGCCATGGTGGAACCGATGGAAAAATTACCGTAACAATTACAGGTGGTTTCCCTCCGTTTACAGTGGTTGGAACCAGAATATCCGAAATGACAGATTTACCTGTAACAGACGAAGGAGGCGGAGTATTTACCATTAACAGCCTATCGGCCGACACATGTTTAATCACCATAACCGATAATTTATCCACGGTATATACCTATCAGGAAATAGTTACCGAACCTACACAGCTGATTGCTACTTACGTTAGCCATACCAATCCGCTATGTAACGGAGATACAAACGGAGAGGTAATATTTAATATTGAAGGGGGAACCCCATTTGTAACCGGAACCGATTCCCTTTACCTAATTGAGTGGAAAGATAACGGCACCGTTGTAGGATCGGTTACCGATACCATTGCTACAGGCGTTGGCGCCGGCTTATATACATTCACCATATCCGATCAGAACGGATGTTCAACCGACGTTGATGTTCCCGAATTGATCGAACCTGAACCTATTAAACTGGTAAGCCTCGACCAGTTCGACCCAACCTGTTACGGGGAGGCAATCGGTACTATTAATGCTACTGCCAATGGAGGAACCGGAGTGTTAAGGTATATTATTTCGGGAATGCTAAACGATACCACCACAACAGGCGTATTCGAAAATCTCCCAGCCGGTGTTTACAACTTAGATGTTCAGGACGAAAATGGCTGCTCGGCAAACTTTGCGCCTCCTGTTAGCGTTACGCTTAGCGAACCAGCCCAAATTGTAATATCGGGGTTAACTCCGGAAGATTCGCTAATCTGCCCTTATGATTCTTTGGGATTTGTAAGAATTCAGGTTAGCGGCGGCCAACCAGACTACTCGTACCTTTGGTCGAACGGACAAACTTCCGTGGATTTGGAAGATGTAACCTCGGGCGATTATACCGTTACGGTTACCGATGCACTAAACTGTCAGGTTTCGAAAACCTTCACGGTTAAAGGGCCTCAAATGCTTAAATTATTTGCCCCTATTATAGATTCTGCTAATTGCAAAATATCTCTTAATGGCTTAGATATTGGCCGTATTGAACTCACAGGTTCTACAGGTGGCAATGGAAGTTTCGACCATTTAATTTTCCTTTGGGATAAAGATGCTCAAACTGAAACGGAAGGAAAAATACTTGGGAGTATTGATCCTCTGGGAAAAGTACAAGGAGGTATTCATACTTTGCTTGTTACTGATACAAAAAATTGCAAATATACCTTTGAATACAACATTCCTACAAAATATAACTTCAATGCATCGGCAGGGAAAGATACAACAGTTTGCTATAATAACCCTGTTATGCTCCATGGTAGCGTAAGCGGGGATGATTCCAACCTTGACTTCACATACAAATGGGGCGATGATTTTGACGGTAATCCGATATATATAGGTCAAGACACAACCGTTTCGTTAACTGCAAGCAAAACATACTCATTGTGGGTTGATTTGTGGATTGATTCTAATATAACTTGCCGAGATTCTGCAACAATAACATTAGATGTTCTTCCCGAAATCGGGTTGGAAGTTCCGCTGTATATTTCTGCAGTTCAGGATAGCATAATTTCGGTTATTAAGGGTAAAGAATTCAACGTAGATGTTATTACAAAGAGCGTTGAATACGCAACCGCTTTCGAATGGAAACCAAGCGTTATGTTCAACCCTTCCGACAGCTGGAATTCTAGCCTCTTTATAACCGATGATATTATAAGCCAAATACCTGCTTATAGGGACACAATTTTTTCGGACCCAATAACTAAGCGCCCAACTAATTTCATCATTGTTGATGTAATTGCAACAACCGAACGCGGGTGTACCGATTCCATCAGGCTTTACACTCGCATTGTGGACAAGTTAGGATTTGGCAACGTTTTCTCTCCAAATGGAGACGGAATTAACGATGTATGGGGCGTACCAAAAGATTACCTTTTCCCCGATTTATCAATAGAGATATTTAACCGTTGGGGATCGTTAGTTTGGTCGGCCAAAGGCGACAAAGCCGCTAAGGGCTGGAACGGAAAAACCAATAATGGAAAAGAATTACCATTGGGAACATACTATTACGTTATTAAGTTTAACGTTAAAACACAGGGTTCCGGTTGGAAACCGGTTACGGGTTCTGTTACAATTGTTCGATAATGTTGATTCAACTTAATATTTTGAGTCATGAAAATTTTTAAAGGGAAAAACATAATTATTTGCGTGCTAATTGGCTTTGCTTTAGTTTACGGAAAGCGAACTTATGCACAGCAAATTCCCCAATACACCCAGTACATGTTTAACACGTACATTACCAACCCTGCAGTAGCCGGAACTTCCAACAGCTACCAAATGAGGTTGAATAACCGCTATCAGTGGGTTGGTTTTACCGATGCTCCATATACGGTAAACATTAGTTTTTGGGGACCCTTCTCGAAACGGGATATGGGTTGGGGTGCTTACGTTTCGAACGATGTTACAGGACCAACCAGTCGTACTTCGGCAATGGGAACATACGCTTATAACCTTCAACTAAACGATGATGGGTTACGAGTTTCGGGTGGTATTTCCTTTGGTATGCTACTTTACAAACTCGATGGGTCTAAATTAACAGTAGGTGAAGAAGCCGACCCTCAGTACGATCCGGCCATTATTGGTTCCACCAAAACGGTAGTTACGCCAGACGCTTCCATTGGTTTTTACCTATACAGTTCCAGCTTCAATGTAGGAATTGCCGCTCATCAACTTTTTGGTCAACGTCTAAAGTTTTACCAAGTACCAATAAAAGAAAACCGACTAAAACAACACATAATGGTTAGCGGAGGTTACTTTGTTCCATTAAACAGGGATATGAACCTGGAAGCCAACGGAATTATAAAGTACATGTTTAACAGTCCAATGCAGGTTGAAATAAATGGAAAGTTGGAATACCGACTGAAAACCAGCTTTGTTTGGGGCGGACTATCGCTTCGCTGGAAAGACGCCATTTCAATCCTTATGGGTATTGACCTCAATAAAAAGTATAAGTTAGGTTACTCTTTCGATTGGAGCCTGTTGGGTATAAGCAAGTACAACTCCGGATCACACGAAATTATGCTTGGATATATGTTCGATAAAATTAAGTAATCATCAATATTCCTTTAAAGAAAAAGACCGACTTGTATAGCCGGTCTTTTTTACATCTTATATTCTTAAAAAGAATCAACAGTTACCCCTTCCCTATATTCCTGTAACCGATAGTTGCAATATGAAAATTCGCTTTTCAGCCTGTCGATAATTTTCTTAGTATGAATTTCGGGAATTACGGTAGTCCTCAACTGATAGCCAATTGATGATTTCTTTAGAATTTCTATGGACTGAAGAATCCTATTAACTAAATCCGTATAGTTACAATTAGCAACCTTGTTGTACTGGTCATGTTCAAGTACATTCTTTATATCCATGGCAACGTAATCGACCAAGTTTTCCTGAATTAACTTCTTCAAAATTGACGGATTCGTACCATTGGTATCTAACTTTACCGGAAAGCCAATCGCCTTAATTAATCGAATAAAATCTTCCAAATCGGGATGAAGCGTAGGTTCTCCTCCTGTAATAACAACGCCATCCAACCAACTTTGCTTCGACTTTAAAAAATCGAAAATTTCCTTTTCCGAAATATCCGATGACCGATTAAACAATTCAGGCAAAACCAATTCAGGGTTATGGCAGTAACCGCATCGGAAATTGCAACCTTTAGTAAATATTACTGCCACAATTTTGCCTTCCCAATCAATGAAACTCTGCTTGACCAGAGCACCAATCCTCATGATTCTGTGTTTTAATTGTTACCATAAACATTAGTTCTCGCTTATTTCGATTTTAACAATATCGTACCCTTTTATAATTTCACGAGTAGCGTAGTAAACTCCCAGAAAAACGAAAAATAGCCCTACGAAAAATGGAATGTAAACAGAAAACGAAGAATGAGGCATGTTAAAAATAGCCTCGAACCCAATTAGTAAACAAGTAATAATAAAAAATGCAACGGCAAGGTTGTAAAAAATAACTGCGTTCCGAACAAGTTTTAACCGGTAAAACAACTTTGCCAATTGATTTAAAATGCTGTTATACCGAACATCTTCGTTATCGTTTAACTTCTCATCACGTTTTTTTGCAATCAATCTTCTTTTTTCGTCCTCCAAGGTTCTAATTCGGCCAACAACAACCGAATACTTATTATTCATTCCCAAGAGAAACAACCCGCAACAACTGATCATAACTGCGGGAGCCAATATTATTTTAATAATTTCAACAGTATCCATTTCCTTCTAATTTTTATTAATAAAATAGTTATTTGAACCAAAACGATTATAAATTTCTTTTTCTAACTCATCCCGAAAATCAGGATGGGCAATAGAGGTAATTAACTTTGCCCTCTCCTGTAAGGGTTTCCCATGTAAGTTAACAGCACCGTATTCCGTTACAAGCCAGTGAATATGGCTACGGG
>ERZ795053.264-NODE-264-length-66544-cov-19.054144_pt1 | contig 66544 bp, 65 predicted proteins | sample MGYA00375137_ERZ795053 | MGnify/ENA primary metagenome ERZ795053 (study PRJEB30182, sample SAMN05720284) | activated sludge metagenome | isolation source: Anaerobic digester | place: Hong Kong | collected 2014-12-17 ...
CTGGACAAATGGAGCCTGTCTTTCCTCCCGGAACCTGACACCCACCCGATTGCTGAATCTCCCCCCGTTGTGGTACAATCGGAAGTGAATAACCTCCAACCACGAGGGTGGCCGTTTGGCCATAATGGGGAAGCCGGTGCAAGTCCGGCGTGGTCGCGCCACTGTGATCGTTACGAAACCTCGGAAGCCACTGGGAAACCGGGAAGGCGAGGGAGTAGGGTGAAACGAAAGCCAGGAGACCTGCCCCGTGGTTGCAGGACCCGTTGCTTCGCGAAAGGGCGACGGGGAATTTTGTTGTGGAGGGATTTTCGTGAAAAGAGTTCTGTTCGTACTTGTTCTGTTGGTTCTTGTAAGCAGCACGCTGACCTTGGGGATCACCTTCGTGGATGACCTGGGGCGAACCGTCACCTTGCCCGAAAGCATCCAACGCGTGGTGGTTGGCGCTCCCGCCCTCACCGACTACCTGGTGCACCTGGGCGTGGAAACTCGAATCGTAGGTGTAACCGACTGGGACCCGTTCCCCGCGGAAAAAGTGGGACAACCCACGCCCATGAACGTGGAGAAAATCGTTTCGCTGCAACCGGACCTGGTGCTCATCACCGGGGGCTTCCAGGCTCCCGAAGCCGCCCGGCTAGAGGCCTTCGACGTGCCGGTTCTGGTGTGCAACCCCAACTCCATCCAGGACATCCTGCGCACCACGCGCGTCCTCGGACAGGTTTTCGGGGTTCCGGCGAAGGCAAGCGAACTGGTTGCGCAAATGGAGTCCACCATTGACAACTGGGCCAAACAAAAGGCATACACCATCTCGCTGGACGAGCGGAAGACCATTTTTTACGCCATGATCATTGGCAACGAGGTGAAGGACTTGTGGACGTGCGGCCAGGGCTCCTTCCTGAACGAGGTGTTCTCCTACGCGGGAGGCACCAACATCACGGGCTCCTACGCGGGACCGAACGGTTGGTTGCCCGTGAGCGTGGAATTCATCGCGCGCCAGAACCCCGACGTGATCCTCGTGCCGTACTACTACGAGGGCGGGGAGCAAGCTGCCCGCGAAACCATCCTTTCCTTCGAACCATGGAAGGACGTGCAGGCTGTGAAGGACAAGGCCATTTTCGGCATCGATGGCAACAAGGCGGACCTTCCCAGCATTTCGCTGCTCGACCTGATCCCCGACATCTTCCAGCTGTTGTATCCATAAGGACTTCAAGTGGCGCGAACCCGTACCATCCCAAGGCTTCTTTCCGACCATAGGTTCCGGAAAGGAGCCTTGTTGCTCGGTTTGCCCTTGGCCACTTTCTTTTTCCTCGGTCTGAACCTTTCACTGGGGACCGTTTCGATTCCCATGGGACAGGTGTTTCGTTTCCTTCTTTTCCAACCCCCAGAGAACGCGACCACGCGGATGATCTTGGCAAATATCCGGCTTCCAAGGGTTTTGCTGGGGATGTGCGTGGGAGCCACGCTCGCCGTTTCGGGCAACTTGTTCCAAGCGTTGCTTCGAAACCCTCTTGCCGACCCCTACATCCTCGGTGTTTCGTCGGGCGGGGCCTTCGGAACCGTGCTCACCATCGCGCTGTTCGGTAGTGCGGGTACGTTGCCCTCGCTGTTTACCAACGTTCCGGTGATGGCATTCGCCTTTTCGCTGGGCACGGCTTTCACCACCTACGCCATCGCGAAGCGCGGATCCCGGTTACCCGTAGTGGACCTCATCCTGTCCGGGGTGATCATGAACTTCCTGTTCGGCTCCGCTACCACCTTCGTGATCGTGTTCGGCTGGCGCAACGTGCAATCCGCCACGTTCTGGTTGCTGGGAAGCCTGTCGGGTTCCACCTGGAGCGGCGTGTGGCGCATGTTGCCGGTGGCACTCGGTGGTTTCTTCTTTTCCTGGGCCCTCACACCAAGCCTGAACGCCATCTCGTTGGGAGAGGACGAAGCAGCAAGCGTGGGTGTAAACGTGGAAGTACTCAAAACCGGGGTGTTCATCCTGGGAACACTGTTGAGCGCCTACAGCGTCACCGCCGCTGGCATGGTGGGTTTCGTCGGCCTGATCATCCCCCACACCGCTCGGCTCCTCGTGGGGCCAAACCACCGGGTTTCCATCCCCGCAAGCGCCCTTCTGGGTGCCATCTTCCTTTCGCTGTGCGACTCGCTTGCACGCTGGCTATTCCAACCCACCGAAATGCCACTGGGCACCATTACATCGCTGGTGGGGGCCCCCATCTTCATCATCCTTCTGCGCCGAAACCGCCGCGGTTTTTGAATGGTATAATACACCGTTGGTTCCACGATTTCACCGCCCGCGTGCGGGAGAGGAAGGTTTCGCGTTGAAAAACCCATTTTCCAAGCTTACCGGATGGCTGGTGAGTCTTTTTTGGATCGTATACAGCGCGCTGGTTGTGTTCGCGCATTTCTGCTGGATCAATTACTTCGCCCTCGTGGGAAATATCCTTGAAAAGCGCCACGGGCGCCAAGTGGCAAGCGACTACGTCCGACCGCGGGCCGTGGCCCTTGCAAGGCACTGCTACACCTGGTTTGGCCCCGCTCCGAAGGTGGACGGGCTGGAAAACGTGCCCAGCCAGGGAGGATTTTTACTGGTGGGAAACCACACTACAGCGCTGGACGCGGCCATTTTCCTGGGGTTTATCAGCCAGAAGCTTTTTTTCGTCGTGAAAAAGGAGATGAAACACATCCCGGGGGTGGGAACCATGGCCGAGCACATGGGCCTTCTGATCGACCGCAAAAATCCCCAACAGGCAGCGGGTGTGTTGAAGCATTTCCTAACCGACCTGCGCGATGGAAAGCCCTTCGGGTTGTTCCCCGAGGGAACGCGTTCGGTGGACGGCAAGATGCTTCCCTTCCAGCGGAACAGCCTGAAGATCGCCATGCTCGCGAAAGTACCCGTGGTCCCCGTTGCCATCTTGGGCAACGAGAAAACCATGCCCAAGGGAACGTTCACCATCCGCCCCGCGAAGGTCCACGCCCGGGTTCTCCCGCCGGTGGATCCCAACGCGTTTCCCTCCGAACAGGACCTGTCCGAACACGTTCACACCATCATGGAACAAACCCTGGAACAACTGGCGCACACCGAAAGGAAGTGATACGATGTCCCGGTTACTTCGCATCATCAACCGCGAGCAGTGTATCGGATGCTTTAGCTGCATGCTCGCTTGCTCCCGTACCTGGTTTGGCAACATCACCGTGGAACAATCCGCCATCCGGGTGAAGAACTATCCAGGGATGGAAGGCGCCTTTTCCATCCGCGCGTGCTACGGGTGCCTCGACCCGGACTGTGCCAGGGCCTGCCCCACGAATGCCCTCACGCCTCGAAAGGGCGGAGGGGTAGAGTTTTCCCCGGAAAAATGCACGCATTGCGGTGACTGCGTGAAAGCCTGTGCGCCCGGTGCGTTGCAGTGGAATTCCCTGCAAAAAGTACCCATCGTCTGCCACCAGTGCGGGGTGTGCGTGCAGTTCTGCCCCAACGGTGTACTGGCCATGGAAGAAATGGCCAGCGAGGAGGTGGTAGGATGAGCCCGCGTTTTTCCATGCTCGAAATCGATTTGACCTCGGGATCCTCGAAAAAAACCGACGTCACGGAAACCTTCGACAAGTACCTGGGGGGAACGGGCGTGGGAACAGCGTTGATGCGCCAGGCAGCTGGCCCTTCCGATCCGTTTGACCCAGCTTCGCAGGTGCTCTTTTGCACCGGGCCTTTCAGCTCGGTGTACCCCGTGGCCACCAAGACGGTCGCCATGTTTCCCTCGGCCCTCACCGGAAACCTGGGGGAATCCCACGCGGGTGGGCGCCTGGCACTGAGCATGTACGGAGCGGGAATCCACGTGCTCAAAATTACCGGGAAAAGCCCCATTCCAGTGTACGTGACCATCGAAGGCGACAACGTGGCCATCCACCCCGCCAACTCGTTGAAAGGAATGTCCGCGCTTGCCACGGAAAGGGTGCTGCGCGACCGTGTGCTTTCTCCCTTCAAGCGCTCCATCGTGCGCATCGGCCCTGCGGGGGAACGTCTTTCTCCCATCGCCTGCGCAACGGTAGACGCTTCGCGTCACTTTGGGCGTCTTGGGCTGGGAGCGGTACTGGGCTCAAAGAACTGCAAGGCCATCGTGGTTTCCGGGGGTAACGCGTGGCGGATCGAGAAGCGGGCTGCGTTCAACCGCTTCTACAAGAAACTTTACGATACCGTAGTGCGTTCAGAGGCGATGAAAAAGTACCACGACCTGGGAACGCCGATGAATATCTTGAACCTGAACGCCAAGAATGGCCTTCCCACGCGCAACTTCTCGCAGGGGTATTTCGAAGGAGCACCGCGCATCAGCGGCGAGGCATTCGCCGAGGACTTCCTCGCGCAGCAGATCGCTTGTGCGCACTGCCAGGTGGGGTGTATCCACATGGCCACGTTGCGCGAAGCCTTCGACGCCTCCGAGCACATGTTCAAGATCAGCAAGGTTTCCTACGACTACGAACTCATCTTCGCGCTGGGCTCGAACCTGTCTATCCAGGACCCGCAGGACATCCTGAAGCTGTTGGTACAGGTGGAAAAGCAGGGCTGGGACGCCATGTCGATGGGAGGGGTTCTCGCCTGGGCAACGGAGGCTTTCCAGAAGGGCATCATCGACGAGAGCCACACGGGCGGGCTTGTGCTCAACTTCGGGGATGCGGAGGCATACCTGCAGGCCCTTTCCCGCATCAAGAAGGGGGAAGGCGAGTTCTTCCGCGATTTGGAAAAGGGGTCGGCTTTCTGCTCGGAGAAGTACGGCGGAAAGGACCTTGCCATCGTGTTTGGGCGCAACGAGGCACCTGGCTACATGACCGGGCTATACGGATTCCTGGGTTTCGCTACCGGATTCCGCCATTCCCACTTGGACTCCGGGGGCTACTCCATCGACCAGAAGATCGCGGGGACCTCCTTCGATCCCGAACAGAAAACCAAAGAACTGTACGAGGAAGCCAAGTGGCGAATGGTGCTCAACTCGCTCGTGGTGTGCCTGTTCGCGCGAAACGTCTACACGCGCGAAGTCATCCAAGAGGGCCTGGAGACGATCGGTATGGAAGGATGGGATCCCTCACGCCTGGACGACGTGGCACGAACCATCCACAACCAGAAAACGCTTCTCAAGCGCGAGATGGGTTTTCACCAGGAAGAGGTAGCCCTTCCCGGAAAACTCACCCGGGTAATGACCACTGGTGGAAAGATCAAAAACGAGGAGTTCGAACGGCAACGCCAGTTATACGAGCAGCTCGTGGAGCAGGACCTGCAAAAAGGATAGGTTCTTGCCAGAGTTGGGGAACTTTATGGGTACGCCGCACACCAATGCGGCAGGCTTTACACCTCGAGACCCAGTGCGGGCAGGAACAGGCCTGCCCGCACTGCTCTCCTCGGATCTACCAGGTTTCGATCACCGGATCCACGAACTCAAAGCGATCGATGTTCATCAGCCCCTTGTTGGTGAGCTTGAGGTGTGGAATCACTTCGAGCTGCACGAAGGAAAGAGCCATCATGGGGTTGTACAGTGTGCAGCCGAGTTCCTTCGTGGCACGTTGCACCTTGCGGTTCTCGGCAAGCACCTCGTCCAGGGGTTTGTCGGACATCAACCCGGCAACGGGCAATGGTAAGCTTGCCAGTACTTGCCCTTCGAGCGTAACGACCATCCCACCGCCCATGCGAATCACCTCGTTAGCCGCAAGCGCCATGTCCCGATCGTCTTTTCCCGTGATGGAGATGTTGTGCGAATCGTGGCCCACGGAAAGCGCGAGTGCCCCCCGTTCCATGCCCGTTCCACTCACGAAGCCAAGGGAGAATTGCTTCCCCGGGTCGTATCGGTTGAGCACACAGATCTTGGCGATGTCCTGCCCGGTGAGGTCAGGTTGCCCTTCGTGAACAGCCAGCGTGAATTCCTGTTCCCCGGTGAGCACCGAACCTTCCATCATGTTGATGGCCCGAACGCGGGCATTCGTGCCTTCCAGGTGGAAACGGAAGTCTTGCTCTTCCATTTCACTGCAGGAAATCGTATTCATCACCCGGTCCAGGGTAACCAGCGCGGGGGGGAAATCCGCCGTGCACTTGCCATTGCTGGCCACTACCTTTCCATCCTTGTACACCGTCAGCGGGCGAAAGTCATACAGGTCTTCCACGACCAGCATGTCCGCCTTGTATCCCGGGGCGATGGCCCCCATGCTGCGGAGCCCGTAATGGCGGGCGGTGTTGATCGAGGCGATGCGGATGGCGGTAACCGGGTCGATGTCGTGGGAAATCGTGATGCGCACCATCTCGTCGATGTCCCCGTTCACAATGTCTTCCGGGTGTTTGTCATCGGTACAGAAAGAAAAGAAGGGCTGCGTGATGGGGCTCACCACGGGAAGCAGGTTTTCCAGGTCCCTTTCCCCCGTGCCGTAGCGCATCAGCACCTGCATACCCCGGGACAGTTTCTCCCTGGCTTCCTGTGCAGTGGTAGACTCGTGATCGGAGCGAATGAAAGCACTGATGTATGCGTTGAGGTCCTTGCCCGAAAGTCCCGGTGCGTGGCCGTCGATCTTCTTGTACTTGTGGCGGAACAGCTCGATCATGGTGATCAGCTCGTGGTCCCGCTGTAGGATCCCGGGGTAGTTCATCACTTCACCCAGTCCAAGTACCCGCGGATGCTTTTCGATGAAGCCGATCATGTCCATCACGTTTATCGTGGCACCATTCGTTTCGAAACGCGTAGCGGGCACGCAGGAGGGGATCATGAAGTAGATGTTCAACGGGATGCCTTCCGTGTAGCGCAGGAAAAAGTCCAACCCCTTGAGTCCTACCACGTTGGCGATCTCGTGCGGGTCAGCGATCACCGTCGTGGTTCCCCTGGGTAAAACCGCGCGCGCAAACTCGCGGGGTTCGAGCATGGTACTTTCGATGTGTACGTGGGCGTTGATCAACCCGGGAACCAGGAAACGTCCTTCTAAGTCGATGACTTCTTTCCCCTCTTGGTAGTCTCCCAGTCCGGCGATCCTCTTGCGGAAGATGGCCACGTTGGTCTGTTCCACTTCACCGGAAAAAACGTTGATCACCCTTGCATTCCGCATCAACAGGTCCGCGGGTTGCTCCCCGCGTGCGACCGGGATCAAATCCGTTACACGCATTCCTATCCCTCCTTATGGCACTTCACGTTCGTGGTGCCTGTCTGCGGCAGCCAAATCTTCCTCGGAAAGACCGAACCGCTCTTCTTCCTTGTTCCCCAATGGTTCGATATGCACCAACACGTCGTAAATGTTTTCCATCGATTCTTTCAGCACCTTTTCTACCCGCCTGGCAACCTCGTGTCCCTCCGAAACGCAAAGGGCCCCGTCCACTTCCACGTCAAGATCAATCACGAAGAGTGTTCCCATCTTGCGGATGCGGATGCGGTGGGGATGGTGGGCGTCGGGGATCCTTTCGACGTGTTCGATGATCTTTCGGTACAGGGATGGATCATCGCACCCTTCCATCAACTCGGTGTTGGATTCCAAGAAGATGCCAAAAGCCACTTTCAGGATCCAAACACTCACCACGAGGCTGGTGATAGCATCCAGCACGGGGAGCTTGAGTACGAGGGTGAAGAAAAGGCCCACGAAAACGCCCCCGGAAACCAGGATGTCGTTGCGCATGTTCTTGCCATCGGCGACCAGCATCGGGCTCTTCCATTTCCTTCCCGCGGAAAGCTTGTAGATTGCCAGAAACGTCTTCCCGCCCACGGAGAGCAGGGTCACCAACAAGGGAAGAAGGCCGGGGAGTTGTTTTTGCCCTGGGTTGAAAAGCTGGTCAAAGGAGGTTGTTGCCACCTGTATGCCCGCGAAAAAGATGATGAAAGCCAGCACCCTCGTGGTAATGGTTTCGGCACGAAGGTGCCCGTAGGGGTGTTCCAGGTCGGGTGGTTTTTGCATCACGCGAACGGTGAAAAGCGAAAGGAGGGAAGTCACGATGTCCGTGGTACTGTCTATGCCGTCAGCAACCACGGCCATGCTTCCCGAAACCAATCCCACGGTAAGCTTCAGAAGCGCAAGTACCCCGTTGCCCAAGATACCAATCCAGGAAGCCTGGCGGATCTTTTTGAGGCGAAGCGAGTCCATGGTAAACCCCCCTCAATTTTCAAGCATTATAGCATAAAAAAACGCCCCGCGTCGTTTTCGCGGGGCGCAAAGCAAAGGGTGTATGGAAAAAGGTCAAACCTCCAGCGTTTCCGGGATGACCTCGAATTGCAGGGATTGGCTTTCTTCATCCAGAAGCACTTGCACGGTGCACCCTTCCGGAACCTTCCCTTCCAGCATCATATCGGACAGGGGGACTTCGATAAACTTTTCCACCGCTCGCCGCATGGGTCGCGCCCCGAACACCTGGTCGAAGCCTTTCTTCGCAAGGAAAGCGGCTGCATCTCCGTTCAACAGCACTTTCACCCTGCGATCTACGATACGATGGTTCAGCGCCTCGATCATCAACTCGGCGATCTTTTCCACCTCGGGTTCACCCAGTGACTTGAACACCACGATGTTGTCCAACCTGTTGATTAACTCTGGCTTGAAGTGGCTCTTGAGTGCTTCCATCGCGATGCGGTCTTTTTCCACTTCCTCGTTTTGGCTTTCCGCTCCAAATCCCAACCGATGTTGTTGCTTGGAAAGTTCTGCGGAACCGATGTTGCTCGTCAAGATCACGATGGTGTTTCGGAAGTCCACCACGTGCCCCTGCCCATCGGTGAGGCGCCCGTCTTCCAGGATTTGCAGAAGGATGTTGAGCACCTCGGGGTGGGCTTTTTCCACCTCGTCCAACAGAACCACGGAATAGGGTCTACGCCGTACGGCTTCGGTGAGTTGCCCGCCTTCCTCGTAGCCCACGTAGCCAGGACTTGCACCGATCATGCGGGAAACGGCGATTTTCTCGCTATACTCCGACATGTCCAGCCGAACCATGGCATCCTGGCTGCCAAAAAGGATCTCCGAAAGCGCCTTGGCCAGTTCGGTCTTCCCCACTCCCGTAGGCCCCAGGAACAGGAAGGACCCAACGGGTCTCTTGGGATCTTTCAACCCGGCCTTGGAACGCCGAATGGCCTGGGCGACGCTTTGCACCGCTTCATCTTGGTCAATGATCTTCTGGTGGATGAGGTCTTCCAAGTGGATCAATTTCTCTTTCTCGGAACGCAACATGCGCGTGGTGGGTATGCCCGTCCACTTCTCCACGATCTCCGCGATCACGAACTCATCCACGACGCGGGCCTTCTTCTCCTGCTCGGTTTTCCATTCCTCGTACGCGTTTTCCAGTTCCTGCTGCTGGCGTGCCAGTTCGCTCTTTACGCGCGCAGCTCCCTCGAAATCGCTCTTTTCGACAAATTCGGAAATCTGCGCCTGCAACTCGTTGACCTGCTTCTCCTTGTCCATGAGAGCTCCGGGCAGGTAGGTGGACTCGATCTTGATCTTCGAGGCAGCCTCGTCGATCAGGTCGATTGCCTTGTCGGGCAAGAAACGCTCAGTGATGTAGCGATCGGATAATTTCACCGCCGCGTCCAGCGCAGCGGAAGTGATTTGGACCTTGTGGTGCTTCTCGAACACATCACGCAACCCGCTCAAGATTTCCAAGCTATCCTCCAGCGAAGGTTCCTCGATCATCACCATCTGGAAACGGCGTTCCAGTGCCTTGTCCTTTTCGATGTGCTTGCGGTACTCGTCCAGCGTCGTGGCCCCGATGCAGCGCAGTTCGCCCCGGGAGAGAGCGGGCTTCAACAAGTTCGCCGCATCCATGGAACCTTCGGTGGCACCAGCTCCGACCAAGGTATGCAGCTCATCGATGAACAGGAGAATCTCGCCCTCCTTTTCCTTCACCTCGTCGATCACCGCTTTCATGCGCTCCTCGAACTCCCCGCGGAACTTGGTTCCCGCGACCAGACGCCCCATGTCCAGTGAGAAGATCTTCTTCCCCTTGAGGTACTCGGGGATGTTGCCTTCCACGATGCGCTGTGCCAATCCTTCTGCTACCGCCGTTTTCCCCACACCGGGGTCTCCCACCAGAACGGGATTGTTCTTGGTTTTCCGGCCAAGGATCTGGATAGTGCGTCGGATCTCGTCGTCCCGCCCAATCACGGGCATCAACTTTCCCTTTGTGGCCATGTCGCACAGGTCCACGGTGAACTTTTGCAATGGCCCGAGATTCTCCCGCTCCACTGTTCCTCCCGAGGAGCGCATCTCGCGAAGCGTGGCATACACCTTCTCCATGGTGATGCCGTACTTCAACAGTAATCGCGAAGCAAGGCTCTCTTCCACCTTGATGACGCCCAACAGCAGGTGTTCGCCCCCGATTTTCTTGTCTTGCAGACGCCTGGCTTCTTCGGCGGAGGCCTCGAAAATGCGCCGCGCATCTGGCGTGATGAGGATCTGCGTCCCCACTTTTTGGCCAGTCCCAAATTCGCGTACCGCTCGTTCGGTGTCGCGAATCAGCGGAGCGGGGTCGGGAAAAATCTTGCGCACGATCGCTGCGCCATCATTCTCCCTGTTTTCCAGGAGTGAGAGCAAAAGGTGTTCCGCCCGCATTTGGTTTTGGTGGTACCGCATCAGAATATCTTGGACCCCGCTGAAGATCTTTTGTGCCTGTGGGGTCATTTCTTCCATGTTCAGCATGTATGTCACCTCTATTCTTCATCGTTTGCCTTGAAAAAACGGAATTCGAAGGACTTGTATTCGATCTTGACCGGGAGTGGAGGTACCTCCTTGCGTAGCCTCTCGCGAAGCAGCGAATTCTCCCGTTCCAGGAATTGTATGCGTGCTTGTTGTTCCTTGCTTTGCTTGCGCAGTTTCAGGATTCGTTCGATGCCACAGGTGGGAATCCCTTCGTTGGCAAGTTCCTTGATTTCGTTGAGTACTTCCAAGTCGTTTTCCGAATACAGCCGCAAGTTTCCCAAGCGGTAGGGTTCCACGAACCCCCGCTTTTCATATTGGCGCAATGTTTGGGGATGGAGGTCCAGCATGCGCGCAGCCACCGAAATGATGAACTTTGGCATGTTCCACTCGTCGTTTTGTTCCACTTTGCTGTTTTGCCTGGATTTTTTCACGCGTACCAGTCCCTTGTCATCCTGGAAATTGCGCCGGAAAGGGGGTTTTCCGGCGCAAAACAGGATTGTTTGGTTAACGGCTTTTTTTACTGGGGTTCACTCACGTCTTCGTAGTCAGCGTTCACGGTTCCACCCTCGTCTCCGTTGTCTCCCTGGTCAGGGGGTGTCTGGCCATCGCCCGGGGCCTGTGCTTGCTGCTGTTGCTTGTACAAGTGTTCTCCCAGTTTCATGGATTCCTCGCTGAGCTGTTCCATCAGAACCTTGATGCGTTGCACGTTATCCTGGTTGATGGCTTCGCGCAGGTCGTTCTTCAAGGATTCCAGCTTCCCACGAAGCTCGGCGGGGATCTTCTCGCCATTCTCTTTCAGAAGTTTTTCGGTTTGGTACACAAGGCCATCGGCCTGGTTCTTCATTTCGACTTCCTGCTTTCGCTTCTTGTCTTCTTCCTCGTGCTGCTTGGCCTCGTCCACCATGCGCTGGATCTCCTCGGAGTTGAGCTTGTTGCGCCCCGTCACCACGAGGGATTGTTCTTTTCCGGTGCCCAGGTCTTTGGCCGTCACGTGTACGATTCCATCCGTGTCAATATCAAACGAAACCTCAATTTGCGGGACACCACGAGGCGCGGGGGGAATCCCCACCAATCGGAACTGCCCGAGAAGGTGGTTCTGCGCTGCGATGCTCCGCTCACCTTGGTACACGCGCACTTCCACTTCGGTTTGGGAATCTTCCGCGGTGGTGAATGTCTTGGCTTTCCGCACCGGGATCGGGGTGTTTCGCTCGATGATGGGTTCCAACAATCCTCCCTTGACTTCCACACCCAGGGTAAGGGGTGTCACATCGACCAGCACCACGTCTTTCCCCATTTCGCCAGCCATGATCGATCCCTGAATGGACGCCCCAATGGCAACTGCCTCGTCGGGGTTGATCCCACGGTTTGCTTCCTTCCTGAAGAAACCCTTGATGAGCTTCTGCACCATGGGAACCCGGGTCATTCCACCCACCAGGAGGATTTCATCGATTTCGTCGGCATTGAGCTTTGCATCTTTGAGTGCGTTGCGCATCGGCTCCTCGGTGCTTTTCACAAGGTCTTCTACCAACGACTCAAACGTGGAGCGCGTGAGCTTGGCTTCCAAGTGAAGCGGACCTTCAGCGGTGGCGGTGATGAAAGGAAGGCTGATCTCGGTTTCCAACTTGGTGGAAAGTTCGATCTTTGCCTTTTCCGCAGCTTCCTGCAGCCTTTGCATGGCTTGCTTGTCCTTTCGCAAGTCAACGCCGTGTTCCTTGCGGAATCCCTCCGCCATCCAATCGATGACCCGTCGGTCGAAATCGTCTCCGCCCAGGTGGTTGTTACCATTCGTGGAGACCACCTGGATCACGCCATCTCCGATTTCCAGGATGGACACGTCGAACGTTCCACCACCAAGGTCATACACCACGACTTTCTCATCGTTTTTCTTGTTCAAACCGTACGCGAGAGCGGCGGCCGTAGGCTCGTTGATGATGCGCAGCACTTCCAACCCAGCAATCTGACCGGCTTCCTTCGTCGCCTGACGTTGCGCGTCGTTAAAGTACGCGGGACAGGTAATCACGGCTTTCTTGATCTTGCCGTTCAAGTAACTCTCGGCATCGGTCACCAGTTTTTTCAAGATGTAGGAGCTGATTTCTTGCGGAGTGTAATCTTTTCCGTCCACCGTTACTTTGAAATCCGTCCCCATGTGCCGCTTGATGGAGCGCACGGTGCGCTCGGAATTCAACACCGCTTGCCTCTTTGCGGGTTCTCCCACGACAATTTCCCCGGTTTTACTGTACGAAACCACCGAAGGGGTGGTTCGCGAACCTTCCGCGTTGGGAATCACTTCCGCGGTTTTATCGGGCTTCACCCAGGAGATACACGAATTCGTGGTTCCCAGGTCAATTCCTACTACGTATTCCTTTGCCATTCCTGACACCTCCAATATGTGCAACCATTTTTGTTTCGCATCGTTCCATACTATAGACGGCAAAGAACCTTGATTCATTCCATTCGAATAACCCTTTATCATTCAGATCGTATTATACATATTTAGCTATTGCAAGTCAAGCTTTTAGTTTTTATTAAACATCCACCGTGCTCCCCCCCGGTTTTTTTGCCATGCCAAACGCACCCAAAAGCCTCACCCTTGATTTCTCCTTGACCAAAGGGGTGTGGTGTGCTATAATTTTTTGCCATACATGGCAAATCCTTTGAAGGGGGTAATTTTGTGAAGAAACTGTTGGTTTTGTCACTGGTTGCGTTGTTTGCTGCCGTCATGTTCGCCGCTGCACCGTTCCACATCGGTGTTGTCACCGGAACCGTCTCCCAGTCGGAAGATGACCTTCGCGGAGCGGAACAACTGATCAAGGAATACGGGGATGCTGCTGAGGGCGGATACATCGTCCACGTTACCTACCCGGACAACTTCATGCAGGAAATGGATACCACCATCGCGCAGATCGTTGGACTCGCGGATGATCCTATGATGAAGGCCATCGTTGTGAACCAGGCTGTTCCCGGAACCGTCGCCGCTTTCCGCCGCGTGCGCGAAATGCGCCCCGACATTCTGCTGTTGGGTTCTCCCCACGAAGATCCCGGCATGGCCATGGAAACATTCGATGTCGCCGTGAACCCCGACAACGTCGCACGTGGCTACCTGATCATTCTTGCCGCCAAGCAATTGGGTGCAAGGAAGTTCATGCACATTTCCTTCCCCCGCCACATGAGCTACGAGCTGCTTTCCCGCCGCCGTGACATCATGCGCGAAGCTTGCGCCGACCTCGGCTTGGAATTCATCGACATGGGTTCTCCCGACCCCACCAGCGATATCGGTATCGCCGGTGCGCAGCAATTCATCCTGGAAAAGGTTCCCGCATGGTTGGAACAATACGGTCCCCAGACCGCGTTCTTCTGTACCAACGATGCCCACACCGAACCCCTGTTGAAGCGTATCGCCGAACTCGGTGGATACTTCATCGAAGCTGACCTTCCCTCGCCGACCATGGGATACCCCGGTGCCCTCGGTGTCACCTTCACCGACGACGAAAAGGGAAACTGGCCAGCAATCCTCGCCAAGGTTGAAGAAGAAGTCATCGCCCGTGGTGGAGCAAACCGCATGGGAACGTGGGCTTTCTCCTTCGGGTTCACCACCACCGCTGCGCTTGCCGAACATGCCATGCGCGTGATCAACAACGAATCCGAACTGCTGAGCTTCGAAGACTTGATGGAAGCTTACATGAAGTACACTCCCGGCGCTGGCTGGAACGGAAGCTACTACGTGGACGCCGACGGCGTGGAAGCCGAGAACTACTTCCTCATCTACCAGGATACCTACGTGTTCAATCCTTACACCGAAGGCGGATTCCTGGGCATGACCGAAGTGGAAGTCCCTGCAAAGTACTTCGACATCAACTAACCACGTACCGATCCAAGCAAAAAGACTGCATGGAAGAAAAGGGAACTTTGTTCCCTTTTCTTTCTCATGAAGGGGTGTTGGAATGCCAACAGACGACATTTTGCTGCGAATGCAAGGGATTCGAAAGGAGTTTTTCGGTAACGTTGTGCTCCAGGATGTGAACATCACCCTGGGCAAAGGCAAAATCCTCGGGTTGGTGGGAGAAAACGGCGCGGGGAAATCGACGCTGATGAAGATCCTGTTCGGCCTCAAAGAAATCCACGAAACAGGCGGGTACGACGGAAAGATCATCCTGGAAGGCAAGGAAGTTCGTTTCATGTCTCCCTTCGAGGCACTGGATGCGGGAATAGGCATGGTGCACCAAGAATTCATGCTTTTGCCGGGGTTTTCCGCCACGGAAAACATCATGCTCAACCGGGAAATCATGAAACCCAACTTCTTCGTCGAAGTCTTCGGCGAGCGGATGAGCAACCTGGATTTCACGACCATGGAAAATCGGGCAGAAAGGGCCATTCAACGCATCGGCGTTGACCTGGACAAGAGCATGTTGGTTTCCGAAATGCCGGTCGGGCACAAGCAGTTCACCGAGATCGCACGGGAAATCGACCGGCAAGCCACAAAGATCCTGGTTCTCGACGAACCTACCGCAGTGCTCACCGAAACCGAGGCAGCGGTGATGTTGGAAGTAGCCCGAAAACTCGCAGACGAAGGCCTCTCCATCATTTTCATCACCCACCGCCTCAAGGAAATCATGAACATCTGCGACGATATCGTGGTTTTACGCGACGGGCACCTGGTGAAAGAGTGCCCCATCACGGATACCGACCCGGACAAGATCACCGAATGGATGGTGGGACGGGACCTGTCCGATGCAACCGTGCCAAAAAGCGAGCGAATAGAAACGAGCGCTTCAGATATCATGCTGAAAGTGGAACATCTGTGGGTGGACATGCCCGGGGAACACGTGCGAAACGTCAACTTCGAGGTGTTGCGCGGCGAAATCTTCGGGATCGGGGGTTTGGCTGGCCAAGGGAAGCTTGGTATTGCCAACGGCATCATGGGACTTTTCGCAGCAGGCGGAGATGTCACCGTGAACGGTCGGAAAGTGGAGCTCAACAACCCCCGAAAGGCACTGGAAATGAAGATGGCTTTCGTGTCGGAAGATCGACGTGGGGTGGGGCTTCTGCTGGATGAGCCCATCGACTGGAACATCGCCTTTTCGGTGATGCAAAGCCAGGAACTGTATATCAAGCGGTTTTTGGGAGGGTTGATCAAGTGGCGAGACGATCGCGCCATCGCCAAGCTCGCGCGTGAATACATCCAACTGCTGGAGATCAAGTGCGTGAGTGAACGCCAGATTGCCCGCCAACTTTCGGGAGGAAACCAGCAAAAGGTGTGCCTGGCGAAAGCCTTCGCACTCAACCCCGAGTTGCTCTTCGTTTCGGAACCCACGCGCGGAATCGACGTGGGTGCAAAGAAAGTGGTTCTGGATACCCTCCGGGACTACAATCACAGGTTTGGAACCACTATCGTGATCGCATCGTCCGAGTTGGAAGAATTGCGCTCGATTTCGGACCGCATCGCGATCGTTTCCGAAGGCGAAATTGCTGGTATTCTCCCCCCAACCGCACCGGTCAAGGAATTTGGTGCGCTGATGCTCGAAGCATAATCGAAGCGGGAAGAAGGTGTGAATCGTGCATAAATTTCTGGAGTTCTTGGAAAATGCGGGCTGGCCCCGTATCATTATCGGGCTCTTCCTGCTTTCGTTGTTCATCGCGGCTCCCTTCGTGGAAGTCAACATCTTCACCTCGTTGAGTGACGTTATCGTGCGTTTCGGGATGTGGGGCATCCTTGTGCTTGCCATGGTTCCCATGGTGCAGTCGGGTTGTGGTCTCAACTTCGGACTTCCCCTTGGCATCATCGCCGGGCTGCTCGGTGCGGTCACCAGCGTGGAACTGGGCGTTTCCGGTTTGGGAGGGTTTTTCACCGCTGTCGCCGTTGCGGCTCCCATTGGTATCCTCTTCGGCCTTGGGTACGGTGTTTTGCTCAACCGCGTGAAAGGTGGGGAAATGACCATCGCACTGTACGTGGGGTTTTCGTCGGTGGCCTTTTTCTCCATGATGTGGCTGCTGCTTCCCTTCAAGAGCCCGGACATGATCTGGGCCTATGGGGGGTCGGGTCTTCGCACCACGATAAGCGTGGAAAACTATTGGTTCCACTCGCTGAATGACATTTTTACCATCCAGGCGGGAAGCCATTTCTACTTCCCCACCGGGATGATCCTGTTCTTCGCGCTGATGTGTTTGCTCGTGTGGGCCTTTTTGCACACAAAAACGGGTACCGCCATGACCGCGGTTGGGTCGAACCCCGAGTATGCCAGGGCCTCCGGCGTGAACATCGATCGCATGCGCACCATTTCGGTGATCCTGTCCACGCTGCTCGGAGCAATCGGTATCATCGTGTACCAGCAATCCTTCGGCTTTATTCAGCTGTACATGGGTCCGTTCTGGATGGCTTTCCCCGCAGTAGCAGGAATCCTGCTGGGAGGTGCGTCGGTGCATAAGGCCACCATCCTCCACGTCATCGTGGGAACGTTCTTGTTCCAGGGGATCCTCACCATGACACCCTCGGTGATCAACAACATTATCCAGACCGACATGTCGGAAACCATCCGTATCATCGTTTCCAATGGCCTGATCCTGTACGCCCTTACGCGTGTGACCAAGGCCAAGGGGGTGAAGGTGAAAGCATGACCAACTACAACAAGAAAAACCGCTTTACCGCTTTCTTGATCACCAACGCGGTTCCCATCCTGTTCATCGTTTTCAGTGCCCTGTCCATTCCCCTTGCAGGGCTTTCGGGCGAGTACCTGGTGCAGGAAATGGTGATCCGCCTGGCCCGCTACTCCTTCCTGGTGCTTTCGCTGCTCATTCCCGTAATCGCCGGAATGGGGCTCAACTTCGGGATCGTGCTTGGTGCGATGGCTGGCCAAATCGGGTTGATTTTCGTTTCCGACTGGCAGATCGTGGGTTTGCAAGGGATGCTTCTGGCAATGATCTTGTCCATCCCCCTTGCGCTGTTTTTGGGGTGGATGGCCGGACTTGCGTTGAACCGCGCCAAGGGCCGGGAAATGGTGACTTCCTACATCCTGGGTTTCTTCATCAACGGGGTCTACCAGCTGCTGGTGCTCTACGGAATGGGTGCCATCATCCCGATTTCCAACAACAAGATGTTGCTCCCGAGGGGATATGGCATCCGCAATGCCATTGACCTGGTGAACATCCGTGGGAGCTTGGACAACTTGATTCCCCTGGAGATCTTTGGCATCCAGATTCCCCTTGCCACTTTCCTGAGCGTTGCCGGCCTGTGCATTTTCATCGTGTGGTTCCGGCGCACCAAACTGGGGCAAGACATGCGGGCCATCGGCCAAGACATGGAGGTAGCAGCCAACGCCGGGATCCCCGTGGAGCGGACGCGTATCCTTTCCATCGTGATTTCCACCCTGCTGGCGGCATTTGGGCAAATCATCTTCTTGCAAAACATCGGCACCATGAACACGTACAACAGCCACGAGCAGATCGGGATGTTCTCCATCGCTGCACTGCTGGTTGGGGGTGCCTCCGTTGCAAAAGCCAGCTTGCCAAACGCCTTCGTGGGGATCATCCTCTTCCACATCATGTTCGTGGTTTCTCCACGCGCGGGAAAGACCCTGATGGGGGAAGCGCAGATCGGGGAGTATTTCCGGGTGTTCATCTCCTACGGGATCATCGCAATCGCCCTGGTGCTGCACGCTTGGCGGCAGCACAAGGACCGGGAACGAGCACGCATGGCGTTCCGTGGAGATGCACAGGCCAAATCCACCGGGGAGTGATGGATGATGACGCAAAGTACGAAGAGATGGATGATCCGTTTGGGCATCGTGGCAGTCTTCGTCGTTTTGGGGGTACTTTTTTTCCTCTTCGGCAAGTTGCATCCCGTGCTTGTGGACAACAAAACGGTAGAGATCCAGGGTCAAACCTTCGAAGCACCCGCAGTCTTGCGGTACGTGGTTGACGGGCAGGAGCCCGTGGAAATCCAGGCCCGAAAGCGGAAACGCGCGGAACTGGTGGGACCCAACCACAAGATCGTGGTGGAAGTGCTCGACGAGAACGACCAAGTGCTGCGCACCGTGGAGCACAAGTTCTCCATCGGCCTACACGAAGAAATCGTGGTCAATCTCGCGGTACTGGTGGGGGGAGACCAGCAAAACTGGATCCAAGCAAACGAGTAACACCCCAACCGCGAAAAAGGGGAGCCATTCCAAGGCTCCCCTTTTTTTTTCTTTACAAGGCCCGCCAATCTCCGCTGCAGATGAAGCCCGCCCACAGCGCGGGGGAGGCAAAACCCACCTGCTCAAAAAGGGCATCGATGCGTTCCAATTGCGCCTCTCGAAGTGCCTCTGCCCTGCCTCTTCCCTCCAAAACATGCCGGTAGAAGGACTCCATGAGCAACCCGGTATGTTCATCGGAAACGCGCCAAAGACTCATGAGAACTGTTTGCGCACCGGAAAGGGCAAAGGCGCGACCGATTCCCATCGTTCCCTGCCCCTTTTGGATCTCCCCCAAGCCCGTTTCACAGGCCGAAAGGGTCACCAAAGCCGTACGAGAAAGGTCCAGGTTCAGTACGTCCAATCCCGTGAGGATGGCATCTTCCACTTCTTCCGGAACCATCCTTCCCCGCAACACATCGTTGATCCCTCCAAAAACAAGCCCGGACTGCACCAAGGGGTGTACCCAAATTTCCCCGGAAGAACAAACCCCCGGGACTTCCTCCAAGAAGAAACCATGCGTTGCCACATGCAGTAACGTGGCTCCCCGAAGCGCCTTGAAATTCTTTTCCAGTGCATCCTTTCCAGAGAGGGTTGTCACCCCGAAATGGCCTTTGTTTTGCAACAACGATTGGATTCCCATTCCTTCCCGACGGGATCCTTGCAGGGGAAAAAAAGACCTGTTCTGCCCCCCTTCGCCCTGCAGAGCACGCACGAAACCCGTACGGAAGAGTTTTTCTGCCTTGGCAGAGCCTGGCTCGCTTGGTTCCCCTTCCTCGGGGAGCAAATCGAACTGCGGGTTAAAGACCAACGCCATTTCATGCTCCGCAAGGTGGGAAGCCGGTGCCATGCGCAGGAGTTCGCGGGGACTCGCCACGTAACTCACGAGATGCCCATCCAAAAGGAAGTTGTCTTCCCCGGAAAGAAGCGCTTCCACCGGTAGCCGGCAAAGGGCTCCATCCATGCAAAAAATCAGGTGCCACCCTGGGTTGCCAGCACTGGTTTCTCCGAACCCGAGGGGTTGGACGATTTCGCGGTACAATTCATTGCTCAGCCAAAGGAGCCGCTTAAAATCGGAAAGGCGCGATTGCGCAGCCGCTTGCCCAGAGCGTGTCTTTCCTTCCCCGTTGAGAAGTCGACGGAACTGCAAGATCTTCTTTTCCAGGGGAAGGTATTCTCCCAGATCCACTACCCGCACCCCTTGGGCCTTTGGCGAAAGCACAAGGGCAACGAGCCTTTCGTGCTCGGGAGCGCAAAAAACCTCTTCGGCAAATCGGAACGGCCGGAACACCGAAAAGTCCACCAGAACCCCATCGGAGGGGATTTTTTCCGAGAGGTGGGAAAGGGTGAACGAACGCATCATGCGGTCCATCTCCAACTGCGGGATACTGTTTCCCAGCTTCTGTTCCAGCTGCTGGCATCTTCCTTCCTTCTGCAGGGTTTTTTGGGAGAATTCTTCGGGGGTTTCTCCCTTTTCCGGGCCGTTGAAAACCTGTCGCGCCAGTTCCGAACGCAACTGGAGGAATTCTTCGAAAAGCGCTGCGTTCTCTCCCTGCTCGTGGCTCACGTGTAGCAAAAGCCCCACCTCGAAAGAAAGAGCCTTGCGCTGTGCCAGTTGCTCGTACACTTCTCCCGCTTTTGTTGCATCACCGGGAAAGAAGTGCTGCAAGAAGGAAATCGCGAACCAGGTGTGTTTGGCACCTTTCTTTAGGAGCTGCAGAAGCGTGTATTCGGGGAGTCGGCGCACCGTGGCGTTCCAAAACGCATTTTCCGTACGCAGCATCTTGAGCATCTCGGAAAAGGCCTTTTCTTGCTCTCCGGATCGGAGCCAATCCAGGCATCGAAGGAAGTGGAAGTGGATACGGTCCGATGGCGAGAGAAGGGCAAAGTGTTGGGGGTTTGTTTCCATTTCCCGGAAGAAACCCCGGGCCAGTTTGCTTTCTTTCGCCTTCCAATTGGTTTCCGCGAGCTGGAACCGAAAATGTAGGGTAAGCGGGTGTTCTTCCCCCAATTTTTCCCGGCAACGCATCGTTGCGAAAGAAAGATCCTGTTGGGCCATACGGGAATCCCCGGTTTCCAGGTACGCCATTCCCAGGTTTTTCAATGTCTTGAAATGGTAGGGATGGTTTTCCGGAAGTTTCTCTTCCACGAGAGCAAATGCTTTTTGGAAGTATTCCTGGGCTTCCTTTGGTGCATCGTTCTGGAGGAAAAGCATGCCGAGGTTGTTGTAGCTTTCCGCAACCAGAAGGGTGTTATCGCCAAGACCCAAGCGAAGCCGAAGGGATTCTTCGAAGCGGGAGCGCGCGCCTTCCACCGACCCCAGCTCTTGCAAAATCGAACCCAGGTTGTTTAACAGCCGTGCCGTCAAGTCGGGATCCGGCTGTGGCAACTCGTTTGCCTTTTGCACCGCCCATCGTGCAAGATACAGTGCTTCTGGATACGCATACATACTTTTTTGGAGTAGCGCCAGGTTTGTCAAGGTATGGAGGAAAAAAGGGGATTGGTCCATGGCGTTCTGTTCGTAGCACTCCAAGGCTCGCTCGTAGCAATCCTTGGAACGGACGTACTGGCCAAGGGATTTGAAGACAAGGCCGAGGTTGTTCCAACTCTCCCCCAATTTTTCCGGAGGGCAACCGGGCAACGATTGCCGCATTTCCAGTGCCACTTCGAAATAGTTGCGGCTTTTCTGAAAAAGCCCTTGCTTCCAGGCCTCTTCTCCCTCGCTGTTGGCCTGATCGCTACACAACAAGGCTATTTCCGGCTGATCCGATTGCACCGCTTGCGCAAATTTCTTCCGTAACGTTTCCCACGTTTCCATTGGGGGCCCCCTTTCAAACATAGTTCCTACCGTAATATACCACCGAATGCCCCCGTTTCCGCAAGCAGGTGGCAATTTCCGGAAGAAGGTCATGCGAGGGAAGTGACTTTTCCCAGGGATGCTCCAAGAACAGGTATGTTATAATTTGCCCAGGATCGGATTATCATGTTCCCCCAAGAGGAGGAGTTCGATGGAAAACCTGGAACTACAACAAAAGGTGGAAGAAGCCTTCCCCACGTTTTCGTCCATCTTTGAAGAATTGCATCGGGTGATCATCGGCCAGGAAGAAATGCTCCAGGGCCTTTTGATTGCTTTGCTGTGCAAGGGGCACCTTTTGATCGAAGGAGTACCCGGTTTGGCAAAAACATTGGCCATCCACACCTTTTCGCGCATCCTGGACGTTGGCTTCAAGCGGATCCAGTTTACCCCGGACCTTCTCCCGGGTGACATAACCGGAACCCTGATTTTCAACATGAAAGACGAGGTGTTCGTGGTCGAAAAAGGCCCCATCTTTGCCAACTTCGTGTTGGCCGATGAAATCAACCGCGCGCCTGCCAAGGTGCAATCGGCGTTGCTGGAGGCCATGCAGGAAAAACAGGTTACCATTGGGAAGAATACCTTTGCACTTCCACGCCCTTTCCTGGTAATGGCCACGCAAAACCCCATCGAACAGGAAGGAACGTATCCCCTGCCCGAAGCCCAAACCGACCGCTTCATGATGAAACTGGAAATCACCTACCCCTCTTTGAAGGAAGAGTACCAGATCCTGCGCCTCATGGGAAAGGATCCGGACATTTCCCTGGAGAAATTGTTGAACCCGCAAAAAATCCTGGAACTGCAACAGCTGGTGAAAGAGGTATACGTGGACGAACAGCTACAGAAGTACATCGTGGATATCGTGTACGCCACCCGCTTCCCACAGAACTACAAGATGTCGGAGCTCAAGGCGTTCATCCGATTTGGCGCTTCCCCGAGAGCCACGTTGAGCCTGTTGAAAACCGCCCGAGCCCGCGCGCTCATCCAGGGCCGTTCGTACGTAACTGCCGATGATATCAAAATCATGTCGATTCCGGTGCTCCGTCACCGCATCTTGCTTTCGTTCGAAGCCGAAGCCGATGAAATGCAAACGGAGGACGTGATCAGCAAAATCCTCAAAGGACTTCCCGTACCTTGAGGGAGGGAGCATGAGCCTTCCGAATGACCAGGAAATTCTCAAGCGTATCCGGGAGATCCGCATGGAGTTCTTGCGCCGTTCTACATCGGAGTTGCAGGGCTCGTACCATTCCGCTTTCCGCGGGCAGGGCATGGAGTTTTCCGAAATTCGCCGGTACTTCCCCGGCGATGACGTGCGAAACATCTCCTGGAACACCACCGCGCGCAACCGCAAGTTGTTCGTCAAGGATTTCAAGGAGGACCGTTCGCTGAACCTGGTCCTCGCGGTAGACATTTCCCCATCAATGGCTTTTTGGAGCAAGGTTTCCCGCCGGGTTTTCATCGCGGAGGCAGGGGCGTCACTCACCTATTCCGCCCTCAAGGTGGGCGACAAGGTGGGTGCCCTCTTCTTTGACAACGAAATCGTTCGGTTCCTTCCCCCCGTCACGCGGTTGAAAAATCTTCTCGTTTCGGTGGGCCTGACGTTATCCCTGCAGGGAAAAGGGGCCGCGGACTTGGTGAAAGTGGAGGATTTCTTGGAAAGGTCGTTGCACGAGACATCCGCGATCTTCCTGTTCTCGGATTTCTTCATGGACGAAAAGCAGCTGGCCACCTCTGCATCCGTGCTGCGCCGGTTACACGTCCGCCACCAAGTGGTTCCGGTGATGGTCCACGATCCGCTGGAACTGGATTTGCCCCACTTGGGAATTTTGCACGTGCGCGACATGGAAAGCGGCAGGGCAAAGCAGCTGCACCTTTCTCCCCGCCTGATGAAAAAGTATCGCCAGAAAATGGAGGAACACACCAAGCTCGTGGCCACACTGTTTGGCCGGCAGGGTATGGATGTTTTACATCTGAAAGCGGGCGATGATTATGTACGCCTTTTCACGCTGTATTTCAAACGGAATAAAAAAGCATAAACGCCGCATCCTTGTGCTGCTGTTGTGTTTTGCTGCCTCTCTTGCCCTGTGCGAAGAGGACCCCTACACGTTTCGCGTGTTCGTGGATCGCTCCGAGGTGCGCACCGGCGAAGAGATCCAGCTGCGCATTCAGGGGCGTTTGCCGTTTGCGCTTCCTTTCGAGTACCAGGGATTGGAAGGAGCGGATCCCGAACTGAACGTCTCCTTCGTGGAAGAATCCACCCAAACCATCACCCCCAACCTTTTCCTGGTAGAATACCGATACCGTTTGCTTTGCGATTCCCCCGGGGCTTTCGAGATTCCCCCCATCCAGTTTTTCTTCGGAGGATTACAGATGGCCACTTCCACGATGGTATACATCGACGTGTACGATCCCGAGGAAACGTTTGGGTTGGAAGAAACAATGTATTCTCCGCTGCAACCTCGTTCGGGAGCATGGGATTGGGCGCTTTGGATCCTCACTGCTTCCTTCGCCTCCGGTGGAATTTACGGGGTCTGGAGGTACCGGCTTTCGCTCCGTATCGAGTTGCCACCCATTCCAAAACCACCCGCCCAGCGGGTGGGGGAGATCTTGAATGCGTTTGCCGCCATGCCGGACCGCTTTCGAAATGCTGACACACCGCAGAAAATCCGGCTTTTGTACTACTCCATGTCCATGTTACTCCGCGAATACATCGACCACATTTACTCCATCGACCTACTGGAAAGCACCCCCCGTGAAGCCGACCTGCTTTTCCTCGAATCCCACGAGTTCCCGGGGGAATACGAGAAGAAAGTCGTGGAGTTCTTGTTCCGCTGTGACCTCGCGAAGTACTCGCTGCTGGTACCGAGCGAGCATTCCATGAAGAAAGATTTCGAAACCTTCCAGATCCTGTTCCGGCAAGCACTGCGGGACAAGATGGGAAGGGTGTGAGAATCGCATGCGTTTCGTGTACCAGGGATTGTTGTGGTTCCTGATGCTTCTCCCCCTTGCACTGTTCTTTCTATTCCGGAACCGGAAAAAGCGCTACCTGCAATTTTCCAACGTGTCCATGCTGGGTTCCCTCCAAAAGGGTGTTCCACTGCTGCCACTGCTGTCCACATTCTTCAAGCTTCTCGCCATTTTCTTTTTCGTGCTGGGGGCTGCCCGGTTTGCGCGCGTGCAGTACCTGGATACCAACAGCGAAGTGTCTGCGATCGATATCCTTTTCACCGTGGATATTTCCACTTCCATGGAACAGTTCTCCGGCAACCAAACCCGTATCCAACTCGCAGCGGAAGCGTTGCAGTCGTTGCTGGAAATTTCCGAGAAGGAACGAGCGGGTCTCGTTGTGTTCGCCGAAAACGCGTACACCGTCATGCCCTTGAGCTTCGACCACCAAGCCATCCTGTACTACGCCCTGAACCTCCCGAATTACCCGGGAAGCATCTCCGACGGCACCGCGATTTGGGATGCGCTTCTCGTTTCCGCGGACAGGTTACAGGCTTCTCGTTCCAAGTCACGCGTGATTCTCTTGGTGACCGATGGCGCCAACAACACGGGGATTTTTACCAGTGACGAGGTGGAAGAGCGGCTGCTGGATATGGGAGTCAGCCTGTACGCCATTCAAATCGGGCAGTTCTTGCAATTCCCTTCCACGGAAAGAAACGAGGTGTACCAACTCGAACGCTTGTGCGAGAATACTGCCGGCGGCTTTTTCGAATTGCAAAAGGCCAACGCCCTTCGAAACGTCACGCGGGAAATCGGGAAGTTGGAAAAAAATAAAATCGAAAGGCGGCAGAACTTCGAGTTCTTCCTGGACTACTACCAGGTTTTCTTTACCCTTGCGCTCATCAGCTGTGGGCTTTTCCTGAACCTGGATATTGCGCTGGCAAGGGGGATCGGGATATGAAATTTTCCAACCCTTCGGCCTTGTTTTTGCTTTTGGCACTCGTTCCGTACCTGCTGCTGGTGATGCGCAAGGTGCGGTTGGTTTCCCGCACGTTGGACCGTTTTTTCAGCGTGGACAGCATCCGAGAGCTCTTTCGTGGCTACCGCATCCGGCGGATGGTTTGGAAATATACCTTGTTCTTCGTGGCCCTTTTCCTGGGAATCTTAGGCCTGGCGGGACCATACTTTGGCAGCCAAGTGGTCGCGGTGGAATCGCGGTCGGTGGACATGGTGATCGCGTTGGATTGTAGCCCCTCCATGGCCGCCCAAGATTGGTTGCCTTCTCGTTTCGACGTCGCGCGCGACGAAGTAACCCGCATTTTGAAAGGGATCAATGCCCGCGTGTGCCTGCTGCCCTTTTCGGGCGAAGCCTTCCTCACCACTCCCTTTACCCATGATCTTGACGCGGTGATGATGATCATGGACGGCATGCGCCCCGGTTTCATTCAAACCACCGGAACCGACATGGACGTGCTTTTCCAAAAGATCCTGGACGAATTCGACAACATTCGGCGTATCAAGGAGGAGCTTCAAATGGGATCCTTCGAGGAACCCCGAATCCTTTTCCTCCTCACCGACGGGGACGGGCAAAACTGGCCTTCGGATCTCACCTTGCGCGCGCTGAAAGCCAGGGGAATCGAAGTCTGGATCGAAGTGATCGCCACTTCCCGCGGCGCGAAGGTTCCCATTTACGACGACTACGGAGAGATCGCCTACTACCTGGAACAAGGAGGACAGCCCTACCTTTCCCTACCTGACCTGGATCGTCTCAAGAGAATCATCAACCAAACGGGAGGCTTGTTACACGTGTATTCTCCCGGATCACCCATGTCCAACCGGGCAATCGCCCGCATCAACCCGGAAGAATTCGCCAGCCGCTACTCCCAGTCCGTCGAAATCCGTGAGGAAGGTTTTCCACTAATGGGGATCCTGGCCGCGTTGGCTCTTTTCCTTGGCATGGTGTTGTGAAGAAGGTGAATGGATGAAACGCACACTTGCTTATTTTACCCTGTTTTTTTGTTTTTCCTGGCTCCTGACTGCTGCGACGGTGAGCCCTTCGAGCCTGGACTTCCAACGGCAACTCGAAAAACTGGCCATACACCCCGAAAGCCTGGTGGAAAACTTCAATACGGGGCAAGGGCAGTACCACCGCGGGGAATACGAGGAATCCTACCACCGCTTCGTTTCTTCCCAAACGTTGCGGGACGACAGCAAGAACGAGATGGACCGCGTGCTGGTGGCCCTTGGTGATAGCTACTACCAGCTCGGGATGCTGGAACATGCCTTGGACGCGTACAAGCGTGCCTTACGGTTGAATCCCCTGAACGAAACTGCCATGGAACACGCGGAGCATACGGCCGAGCGGTTGTTGCGCCACCTGGGTGCGGAAGAAAGCCCCGACGGTGAGAAAGAGAACCCCGATGAACAATCGGAGGAACAAAATCCCGATTCCGAAGAGCAGGATCCCTCCGAAGAGTCCGAGCCCGGACAGGGCCAAAATGGCCAAGGAGATGGAAAAAGCGGGAAGGAAAAGGGGAACGGGGAGCAACAAGACCCGGATCCGCAATCTTCCGGGGAACAGGACGATCCTGATCCGCAAGGCATGCCAGAAGGTAACGGCGAAAACCCCCAATCCACGGGGCAGAACACCGGATCGGACTCCCAACAACCCGGTCCTGACACCTCCCAACCGGGGAACCTTCCGGGAGACGCTTCGGAGGGAAATGGCCAGAATACGCCGGACGCACCTCCCCGGCAAAACCCCTCTCCAGCACCTTCTGGAAACCTGGAACGCCTATTCCGATCGTTGCAGCCTTCCGACGTGGACCAACTGACCAGTAACACACAGGACGGGGAAGATGGGTATGAGAAAACGATCCTTCCGTGAATCCTTGCAGGGGATTCTGCGAGGCGGGAAGTGGTTTTGCGTAGCTGCCTTGCTATGTATCGCAGTAAGCGCCTGGGCAAATGATATCACGCTCACGCTTTCGATCAGCGGTGAATCCACGCAGGTTTTCGTGGGAGAGCCTTTCATGCTGTACGCTTCCGCGCAGTCCACCCAGGTGGACCTGCGGCAAGCAACCGTTTCCATCTCCCCTGCGGTGTTACTCGAGGGGGGGATAAACGAATTCAAATCCACTTCGGAGAACGATTTGCTTTTTTTCGGGGAAATGCAACCCCGGTTGCACTTCTTTTCCCTCTACGAAGACCAACGAGAGGAAGAGCAGGTGGAAACGCGCTTCCTCCTGAACGCCACCGCGCCCGGGATCTTGAACGTGCCGGTGTTGTTGGAAACGCCTTCCAAGAATAAAGTGCGCTCCACGATTACCCTGCAAGTGCAACCCAATGCTTCCGAAACAGAAGCGTTGCGAACTCGCTACCAACAAATCGTGGGGAGCAACATACAATCCCGTTATTTTCGCGGAGACACGCACCCTGACCACTTCAACGCGGTGTATTCTCCCTGGGAGAAAGTTTTCCCCAACGAGCAATTCCTGTTTTTCTGCTATGCCGTGCAACGTTTGTTCCCAGAAGAGACTCTACAGTTCCAGAACCTGTATTACTACGTGCTTGAAGAAACCAAGGCGGATTCCCTCTGGTACTCCCCGGTCTATACCGTGTTCTTCGAGGGGGATTGGTTCGCAGTCCGGAAAAGCATCATCGTGGCCACCGCATCTCCGGAAATCAAGAACAATGCAACCCACTGGTTAGCCATTCCCCAGCTTCACTGGCTCGACGAAATGGGAATGAAAGTAGTGGACGAAGGGGGAGATACCGGACAGTCCCTCCAATTCTTGAAAAACCAGAACCAGATGGTGTACGCCTCCGACCTATCCGTGGAATCGGAAATCGCTTCGCAAACGGTGTTCTTTGGAGAACCGTTGCCACTTACGGTTCGCTTTGAAACCCCGGGTTTCTTGCTCTCCCCAACGGTGCAACCAAGGATCCTCCAAGATGCTCCCGGGGCAACCGAAGTGTTCGTGGACTTTTTGGGAATCAAGACCGAGGAAAGCGTGATGCTCAACGAGCTTCGTCGCACCTACTCGTTGCGTTTCGACGCCTACCCGCAAAGGGAGGGGACCTACACGTTCTTCCCCGTGTCCTTCAGGTATTTCAACCCCGAACTGGAAACCACCCAAACAGCCTATTCTTCCACGCATACCTTCGTGGTCATTCCCCAGGGCAGGGAGTCAGGGGAAAGCATCACCAGCATTTCCCTGTTCCCCTTGCGGCCATCCACCCGAGAGAGCGTTGACCAGGAACTGTTCGCAGAAGGGGTACGCCTGTACCAGGATGGACACCTCGACCAGGCATTCTCGCGCTTCGTGGAACTCTCACGGGATTTCCCGTATTCCGCGGACGTGCAGTACAACCTGGGTTTCTTGGCATACGAAAGCGATTTGCTCTGGATTGCCCAGCTGGGATTCTACCGCAGCGCCATGCTGAAATCCCGGGAAGATGCCTTGGCGAACATCCAAGTGCTGGAACGAGAATTCCTCCTGCAGGGACAACCCATTCACCCTTACCGCCAATTGCCCGAAGGGATGCTGCGCCTTTTCTTTTTCCTTTTCACAGGGATCTCCGCCTTTTGCGTGGGCTGGATTGGATGGTGGTGGAAGTTCCGGCAGCGGAAAATTTGGAACCCCGTTTCGTGGATTCTACTGGCATGCTGGTTGGTTTCGTTCGTCTTGTTCACCTCTTTTTCCATACTGGAACAAAACCAACCCGACTACGCTGTCATCCACTCCGAAACAGCCGCGTATGCGGGACCCGGCTTCGACTTCCCGGAAACCGGGAACGTTGCACCCGGGAACGTTCTGCGCGTGGAACGCAAAGACCGGTACTTCGTGAAGGGGTACTTCCGGACGTCTGTTCCCGTGTGGATTCCGCGGGATAACACCGCCTCGCTTTTCGAGTAACGCTTATCGCGTGTCCCTTCTCCTTGCCAAACCCCTTTGAAACAGGGTATCCAGCACTTGGTGAAACGCAAGGCCCGAGCTCTGCCAGGTCTTGGGAAACATGCTCTGGGCGGTAAAACCCGGAAGCGTGTTTACCTCGTTGACCAACAGTGTCCCCGTATCCGTGCACAAGAAAAAATCCACGCGTGCAAGGTCGCGGCAGCCCATCCAGCGAAACACCTCCAGCGTTTCTTTCTGCACTTTTCGGGTGAGATAGGCAGGCAGAGGCGCAGGAACGAGAAGCTGGAGGTTTCCCCTTCCGGAATACTTGGTCTGGAAATCGTAGAAATCGCTTTCGTAGCGCACCTCGCCCACCGCGGAAACCATGGGAGTATCCCCTTCCAAAACCGAACACTCCAGTTCCCGCACGCGAAGGGCTTTTTCCACGATCAACCGATGGTCGAATTCCAAGGCCGTTGCCAAAGCGGAAGGCAAACCTTCCAAAGACTTCACCCGGGAGATTCCCAAGGAGGACCCGGTACGAGAAGGCTTGACGAAGCATGGCCAAAAGGGGATCTTGCTGGCAACGCGTTCCGGGGAGATCACCTTTGTTTCGATTCCCACGAAAGCAGGCTGGGCAAATCCCCCCGCGCGTAGTACCTGCCGCATGGTCAGTTTGTCAAAACAAGTGGCACTGGAAAGCAAATCGCTTCCCAGGTAGGGTACATTGGCCTGCTCCAGCAACGCTTGCACCTGCCCATCCTCGCCGAACGTGCCATGCAGCACGGGGAACCACAAGTCGATTCCACCCCGTGCCAGGAGATCGAAGGGGAAGGGTTTTTCCGGGGGAATGGCAAACCCCTTGAAGGTGTAGCGCTCTGCGAGGGGGGAAGAATGCAGCAAACGAAAAACCGTTTGGGCGGAGGCAAAAGACACTTCCCGCTCAAACGATGGCCCACCAAAAAGAATGCCGATGCAAGGTTTTTCGCGGGGAAAGGGGTTAGTTCCCACAGCCCTCCCCCAAACAAGCAAAAAGGCCGGGAGAACCCGGCCTTTTTGGGGATAGTATCAGTACACCTGGATGCAAATCTGGAAGGAAGAGGATGGATACACCACCGTGGGAACCCCAGAGGGAACCACGTAGGTTGTGGGGTAGTACGTCGGGCATGTCGGGCAAGGCGCCACGACAGGCTGGCAGGGAGCACAAGGTTGGCAGCAAGGGTAAGACCACAGAACGTAAGCTCCCGCGGTGTTCAGAGATACGGATACGAAACGCCAGCTGCCACAATCGCAGCAACACCCACTGGTTCCGGCACCGTACACCCGCATTAACAGGATCGAATTGGGCGATGCACATTTCAAAAGGCTTTCCAGGTCAGCCCATTTCTTGATTTGCTTGTACGAGTAGTAGGGAGAATAGGGGGAAATCATCCCAAGCTGGGATTGCAATGTGCATTCCGGGTTAAGGTTCACCAAGGTGCCCGATACGGGCGCTTGGGGATAGCACCATACCGAACCGTACGGGATCAAAACGGCTTCGGTGATAACATCATTGGCAAACAAGTGGCAATACGCGGGATAGCATTCTTCCACGCGGGTCACCCTGGCCCCGTAGAGCCATTCGTTATCCACGCATCCTTTCCAGTTCTTGACGTACACCCCAAGGGTCGCTGCACTCAACACCAGCGTCAAAAGAAGTCCAGCGAGAACAAGGATCAAAGTCTTTTTCATTTGCACGACCTCCTTTTCGCTCTTTTTATTCCCACTGCCCGTTGAAGAACAGCCCGTTGTAGGTTCCGCTAAAGGTCAGAAGCTCTCCTTCGCTCTCCACGGCAAAGCGGATTTGGTCTTGCCCAAGAACAGTTCCGTTCATGACCTGGTACACGGCACCCTCGAAGTGGTAACTCCCCTCGAAGGAAGAACCGTCCACGGAAACAACGTTAAGTTGCCCCATTGTTTGCTGGGCAGGCGCTTGGTCCGGGGAAAGGAAAGCCCCCCACCAGATCACGTCCCAAACCCCTACCAACCAGCTACAACAGGGGAGGGTTCCACAACCGGAAAACAAGATACCGATCAAGATCAAAGCGGAGAAAACACCAACCAAAAACTTCTTGCGCACAAAGATCACCTCCATATAGAATAGAAAAAAAGGATTACAGCACGAAAAGGTTCAGTGGATACGGGTAGAAAGGTGGCAAGTCACCTTCTTCCTCTCCCCGGGTGATGGTGAACATGTAGGGCGTGTTTTCAATCAAAAGAAGGGGCCAATTTTGCAGAATCGTGAGATCGTCTTCCATGATGAGCGGATCCAGCTGCCAGGACATGTCGACCAAGATTCCCTTCTCAATGTAGGATGGCTTTGTTCCAAACAAGGTCCCCCCCCGAGAAGAAGCCAAGGAAGCGGGGAAATCCCATTTTTCGGCGTGGATAAAGGTGGATTTCTTGTAGAACATGAACATGTACCATACCATTTCCTGGGCAATTTCGTACGTATCACTTGTCTTTGAAACACCTGCAGCAAGGTGCACGTACTTATCCACGAACGTGGTAACCGCGGTGGGAATACCGTTTCGCGCATGTGCTTCACGGAAAAGCCGGAAGCCCTCCTCGGAAGGCGGTGCAATCAGCGGTTCCGGTACAACGGCGGCCATCCCAGAGCTCAGTGCTGCAGAAAAGGTGCTCCCAATCTTCCCCACGTTGAGAAACCAACTTTGGATTGTCGCGCAAGAGGTCAAAAAGGACACCAACAAAAAAACAGCGATGAATCCGATCAAGGTTCGTTTCACGCTAACACCCCCCGGATTATCAGATTTCTCCATGAAAATTATAACACAAAGCACCTCGCTTTTTGGGTTTTTTCGCGAAAGCATTTGCCTGCACATTTCGGGGATTTTTGTACTATAATTTGGGGAGAAATCGCGAAAGGTTTGTGGGAACCATGAACGGTTATCAAAAGAGGACCAACCAAAAAAGGGAAGCCATTCTCAAATCCGCGCGGCAGCTTTTCCAGACCTACGGGTTCAAAAAGGTGAGTCTCAACGAGATTGCTGCCACTGCCGGGGTGTCCCCCGTTACCATTTACAACCAGTTCCGTACGAAAGAGAGCTTGGGGTACAACATTTTCTCTCCCATTTTGCAGCAATTCGATTCCACCTTTTTCGAAATCCTGGGAAATTCGGAAAAAACCCGGGAAAAATTGAAACAAATCCTTCTATTCCAAAAGCAGGCTTTCCCCGAAAGAGACCGGCAACTGATGCATTCGGTCCAGCAGCACGTGCCAGCGCTGGAAGAACATGCCGCAGAAGTGCTCGGGCGAACTTCAAGAGCTTTCCAACAATTCTTGTCAGCGGGGCAGCAAAGAGGGGATATCCGGGATGATATCTCCTTGGAAGTGCTGCATTTTTTCCTGATGCAATTCGTGGATGGCCCTGACATGGAAAGGAACCAAGCGGAGTACCTCGAGTTGTTTCTCAGCGCGGTGCTCCGGGAAAACAGATGAAATACCACCGTCTGATTGCCATCTTGCTGCTGCTGGAATCCCGGCGCATCGTGAGTGCCACCGAAATGGCGCGGGCTTTCGAGACTTCCGAGCGAACCGTGTACCGGGATATCCAATCCCTTTGTGAAGCGGGCGTCCCCATCCAGGCCATTTCGGGGCCGGGGGGCGGCTTTTCCCTCATGGAATCCAGCCGAATCAAGTTGGAGCACTTGGAAAGCCAAGAACTTGTGAGCCTGTTTCTCCTTGGACAGGGGATCCACCCCGAGCAGTATGCAGACAACGCCATTCAGCTAAAGAACCTGCTGATGAAGCTGCAAAAAACCCTCCCGCAAGAGTTCCTTCCAGACGTGAAGAAAGCCACCAACCGCTTTTTGTTTGATCCTTCTCCTTGGTGGACAGAAATGGCTCCCACTCCGTTTTTCCAGGAACTTCGGAAGGCGGTTTGGAAATCGCTTGCGGTGCGCATGGTATACGAGAAAAAAGCGGGAGAGGAACAGGAACGGGTTGTGCAACCTTACGGCCTTGTGGTGAAGCAAGGAGAATGGTACATGGTTGGTTTTTGCGAGAAGCGCAACGAGATGCGGATTTTCAAGTGCAGCAAGATCAAACACCTCGAGCTTTCCGATCGCGAATTCCACATTCCGGAGGATTTCAGCCTGGAATCTTTCTGGAACAGCCAGCTAAAGCTTTTTTTCCACCAGGTTCGCGAAAGGGAGAGGGAACCCTATTTCGTGGAAGTCCAAGTTCCGCAGAAAATGTTGGGATTTTTCGAGGATTTCCAGATCGTGGACCGGAAGTCCCAGAGAGATTCCGTGGTGTTGCGGGTCAATATGTACAGCTACTCGTACGCGGTGTACCGCTTGATTCCTGTTCTGGATCGGCTGCAGCTCCTGGCTCCCGCCGAACTGCTAACGGGTATCCAGAAACGCCTGCAAACCCTTTTGCAGCACATAGACACCATGGGAGGTGCTGCACGTGAAACCCAGTAACCAACCCGCATCTCCCGAAGAAATCCGTTCCTTTTTTCGTCGCCTGGATCGAACCCTCTTCTTGGAGCCGGATACGATTGGCGATTCCTGGCAGGATCGGCCCCTCCCCATCGGGAAAGGCCAGACCATCTCCCAGCCATCGCTGGTACTTCAAATGACCATTTTGCTGGAACCCGCACCTTCTTTCCGCGTTTTGGAAATTGGTACAGGCAGCGGGTACCAAACGGCTTTCTTGGCCGAATTCTTTGGAGAGGTCTTCACCGTGGAGCGATTCCCCCAGTTCGTGCAAAAAGCCCGCGAACGTATCCAAAACCTTGGGTACCAAAACGTGCATTTCCGAACCGGAGATGGCTGCGAAGGGTGGCAAGAAGCTTCCCCTTTCGAGCGCATCGTTGTAACCGCTGGAGCGGGAAAACCACCCCCTCCGTTACTCCAGCAGTTGAAAATCGGGGGATTCTTGCTCATACCCGTGGGAAATTACCGGTATCAGGTGCTGAAAAAAATCAGCCGCACTGGCAAAGACACCTTCACGGAAAAGGACATCGAGGAAGTCCGCTTCGTGGAACTTGCGGGCCCTTACGGATTTGACTCCTGGCAGCCCTCATGAACTGTGTTATAATCACACGCGTTTTTCGCGATTGCAAATACCTTGGAAACCGGGGAGTGAATCATGGAAGATCAAAATATCCATCGTTTGCGTCTGGACGAAAAAGAAATCATTTTGATCGGCACGGCCCACGTTTCGCAAAAAAGTGCCGAGCTGGTCAAACAAACCATCGAAGAAGAAAAACCCGATAGCGTCTGCGTGGAATTGGACACGGGACGATACCAGTCCATCCAAGACCCGCAGAGTTGGCGGCGCATGGACATCGCCAGTGTGATTCGCCAGCGCAAAACGGGCATGTTGCTGGTGAACTTGATCCTGTCTTCCTACCAACGGCGTATCGCCGAAAAACTGGGTGTTCAACCCGGTCAGGAAATGCGCCAGGGCATCGACTCAGCCAAGGAAATCGGCGCGCAGCTGGTGCTGGCAGACCGCAACATCCAAACCACTTTCTCACGGGTCTGGAACAACATGGGATTCTGGGGGAAACTCAAGCTTTTTTCGTTTTTCGTGGCCAGCCTCTTCTCCCGTGAGGAAATCAGCGAGGAAGAGCTCGAAGAACTCAAGTCGTCCGATATGCTTTCCTCCTCTCTTTCGGAACTGGCAAAGAGCTTTCCCCAGTTGAAGACCCCCCTGATCGACGAACGCGACCAGTACCTCGCCAAGAAAATCCAGCAAGCACCGGGAAAGAAAGTGGTGGCGGTATTGGGTGCGGGGCATATCCCTGGAGTGAAACAAAACATCGACCGGGAGATCAACCTGCAGGAATTGGACAAGATTCCTCCCAAATCCAGGAGTTTCCGCTGGTTGCTGTGGGCTATCCCGGTACTGATCATCGGGCTGATTGCGATCACCTTCGTGATCAATCCCCCGTCGGGTTTTCAACAAGTTCTGAACTGGGTGGTTTGGAATGGCTCGCTCAGCGCTATTGGAGGGATCGTAGCGCTTGCACATCCGCTCACGATATTGGCTTCTTTCCTCGCAGCCCCATTCACATCGCTCAATCCACTGATCGGTGCTGGCATCGTAGCCGGGTTGGTGGAAGTAGCGTTTCGGAAACCCCAAGTGGAGGACTTCGAAAACCTCAACCAGGATGTGCTTTCCGTGCGGGGCTTCTGGCGGAACAAGGTCACCCGTCTTCTACTTGTGGTGTTGTTCGTTTCGCTGGGAAGCACGCTGGGAACCTTCATTGGCGGACTGGAAGTGGCCCGCATCTTTATCGGAACGGTGTAAAAAAAACGCCCGGAAACCGGGCGTTTTTCTCGATTTTTCCAGGGTTACAGGTTTTCCACGACTTCGTCCAGTCGCACCTTTTCCTTCTCCGTAAGGATCTTGTCGATGTCCAGGATCATCAGCATGCGATCCTCCAGCTTTGCGATTGCACTAATGAACCGCGCGCCAACCGCTCCACCGGTGGAGGGCGGTTCCTCAAGCTGGTCATCTTGCAGCGTCAACACTTCCCGCACCTCATCCACCAGCACACCTACCTTTTTCTCCCCAAGGTACACCACGATGATACGGTCCGTGGAATGGTCTGCCTTGGATTCCAGCGCGAACTTTTTCCGCATATCCAAAATGGGAATCACTTCGCCCCGCAGGTTGGCCACACCCATGATAAAGGAAGGAAGACCAGGTAACTTCATTATTTTCAACATTTCACTCACGTTATCGATTTTCATGATATCGATCGCGTATTCTTCGTCTCCAACCTTGAAACTTACCGTTTTGACCTCCGCCATTATTCCACTCCCTTTCCAGTGATCATTAAATTCCCTCGCAGGCCCGCAGGATTTCCTCGATGTCCAAGAAAAGGATCAGGCGTTTCCCACGCTGCACGATTCCCTTCACTTTCTGATCGTACTGGTCGGTACGAGCGCCCGTATCGATATCACTTTCCGAGGTATTGATCACCTCGCGTACCTCATTCACGAAAAAACCGACTTCCGTTCCGTTTTGCTTCACGATCAACACGTTCTCGAACGTGTTGTCGGGCTCCACCTCGATGCTGATCAACCGGGTAAGGTCCACAACGGGAACGATCCTCCCCCGCAGGTTCATCACCCCTTCGATGAACATCCGGGAATTGGGAACGGGGGTGATTTCCGTGCGCTCGATCACCAATTCCACCGAATCCACGTCGATGGCAAACTCCTGTTTCCCGATTTGGAAGCTCAGGATTTCCACCATCGTTTCCTTTTGCTGGTTTTGTTGGTTTTTATTCTTTTCCACCATGATTTGCCTCCTCGCTGTTTTCCGTGAGCATCTTTCACATGTCCTTGACGATGGTACCAATTTCCAGGATCATCGCGATACTCCCATCGCCAAGAATCGCTCCTCCCGAAAATTCCTTCACATCCGAGAAGAGCTTTCCAAGAGCCTTTATCACGATATCTTCCTGCCCCATCAGCGAATCTACGACCAACCCGTACTTCTTCTGACCATCCATCACAATCACCACCTGGATGTTCTCCTTCTGTGCCGCCGACTGGAAATGGAAAACCCGTTCCAGCCAGATCACGGGGATGATCTCTCCCCGAATCACCACGACCTCGCGGGATTGCACCACCTGGATCTCACTTCGGGGAAGGCTTAGCGTGCTGTCAATGGCAGCAATGGGGATGGCGTAAATGAAACCGCATACCTTCACCAGCAAGGATTGCATGATCGCAAGGGTAAGGGGGAGAAGAACGGAAATCTTCAACCCCCGGTTGGCTTCCGTTTGAACAAGGAGCTTTCCGTTCAGATCTTCGATGGCTTTCGCCGCACGCGAATACTCCGCCGCATCCAATTCCCCGGGATGCACTCCCCTCCCATCGGAAAGGATCTCCAATTTCACGTGGTTTCCCTCGTGGTTCGCACTAAACAGGAGAGTTCCCGCGATGGGTTTCCCCGATTTCATCCGCTCCTCCTTTTGTTCCAGGTCATGCACCGCCGCGATTCGCAAAAGGACTTGCAAGGGTTCCCCGATTTGATCGATGACCGTTCGATCCAGTTCCGTTTCTTGCCCCTTGATGGAAAACTTGATCTCCTTTCCCTCCTTGCGGGCAATATCCCGAATCATTCGGGGGAATTTTTGGGAAACCGTCTCGATCGGAACCATGCGGATTTTCATGACAATGTTCTGCAAATCGAGCGTGATCCGACTCAATTGCGACAAGCTTTCGTCGACTTCCTTGATGTTGTTCTTCTTCAACACCCCGTTGATCTGGCTCCGGGAAATCACGAGTTCGGCCATCAAGTTCATCAACGTGTCCATTTTTTCCAATTCCACCCGGATGCTCTGCGCCCCTTGTTCTGATTCCCTGGGAGAAGTTGGATTTTCATTTTCCTGAACCATGCGTTTCACCTCGCTTGTGTGGGGTCAATTCTTCAACCTTTCACCGGGAGTAACTCCCGTATGGACAACAAGATCCACGAATCCTTTTGCTCTTGCGTGCAGGATGCCAAAACCTCCACCGGAACCAGCAGCCCTCCCATACCTCGTAGCACCGTTCGGAATCTGCAAGAACCCTTCGCCTCCAACTCCGCCATTACCTGCGGTTCGTTCTGAGTGAAACGGGTATCGAATTCGCTCCAAAAAAGGGGCGCGGAATACCCCTTGGAAACACCCAAAACCTCTCGCGTAACGGGATTGCATTCCACGATGGGGCTTGCAAGGCCTCCTTTCGAAAAGGAGAGAACCATGTACATTTGGGGAGATGCACGAAAAAGCCCCAAGAGCTGTTCATCACCCAGACGGGCCTCGTCTTTCGTGGGAGCCAAGAAGGTTTTCTTTGCTTCTGGCGAAAGCTCGGAGAGTTCCATCAAGTACCGAGAAACCGCGTTCCGAACCAGGAACGCCGCTGGAAGCCCCGTGGAGAGCGCGGCTTTCTCCACTTTTTCATCCAGATCCAGCGGGAAACGAACGTGGCGAACGCGGGAAGTTGGGGCCATGTACTCCTCCTTAGTCTAATATAACTTAAGGTCACAAAAAAACACGGTCTCCGCGAGTACGATTATAGCACGAATTGAATGAAATGTAAAGTTTTCCAAGTGCGGGCCTGCAGACAAAAAAGCCGGAAATTTGGATTCTGTGCACGGGATTTTATATCATGAGCAAGAACAAGCACGCGGATGAATGCGTCTTTTTCCTATACCAGATTTCCGGAACAGAGCCAGCCCCCTAAACGAACGAGGTGAATCCTTTTTGAAAAGGCAGATTTTTCTCAGTTTCCTTGTATTGTTCCTTTCCGTGATCGTTCTGGCGGTTTCCTACCAGGATTATGTTCTTTTCAACCGTTTCGACGAAGCCTTTGAAGCCGGGAAATTGTTGAAAAAAAACCTTCTGGTCGTATTTACCACTCCCGATTGCTACTACAGCCACCGGTTGCGCACCGAAGTTTTTTCGGACGAAAGTGTCGCTTCTTTCCTGCGGGAACATTTCATCGTTTCCGAAGTATTCCCCCTGGATTCGCTGGGAGGCCATTTCGATTTTCGCGTGGAAGAGCAACGCTATTCTCCGCAAGCTCCCGAGTATTCCTTCCAAGAACTTTTCAATATCTTCGTGGTACGCGGAACCCCAACGTTGGTCTTTTTCTCCCACTCCCAAAAGCACATCGCTTCCTTCACCGGGTTCGTGGAAGCGGACTCTTTTCTCCTCTTACTCCAGGCAATCCAGGCAAATGCATCCATCCAGTTGGAGCAACCGGGTATCCGGTTTTTCGTGGAAATCAACCCGGACTCCTTTTCCGGGAAAATCTCTCCCGATGAGCTTACCTGGATTTCAAGGGTGTTGAAAAACACCCATCAACTCACCTTCGACGAATTCCGCCAGGCCGATCCCAAGTCACTCGATCCCCTTGACTACTTCTTCGTCTCCCAAACAACATCCAAGGAACTGAACCGCCTCCTGCAAAACCAGTTCTCCATGTTGCAAAACGTTTTCCTCGTGGAAGAACCCCTTTCGGAATAGCTCGCATCCTTTTGCAGGACCACACACCTGGTCTTGAAGATCCGTTCCTTCGTGGGATCACTTCGCTTTCGGTTAAATTACCTTCGAATCGCGCATTTCCTTGAGCAATCTCCTTATACTCACCCTTATTCGTTGATTTTGGCCAAAATTCCTCCCGGAAGACATTTTGCAGCCAGGGAAGGTAATGGTAGAATATGAATCGATTCATAATGAACCGATTCATTAAAGAAGGAGGAGCACATGGCGAACATTTCCGATGTGGCAAAGCTGGCAGATGTGAGCGTAGGAACCGTATCCAAGGTACTCAACGGGGATTCCTCCGTGAAGGAGAAGAACCGGCTGAAAGTATTGCAGTCCATGAAAGAGCTGGGATACCATCCCAACCTGCACGCCCGTAACCTGTCCTCCGGCAAAACCGGGTTGATTTCGGTGATCCTTCCCACCATTGGGCACGAGTTCAACGGCCGGCTTGTCAATGCTCTGGATTCGGTTTTCCGCTCGAAGCAGCTGGACACGGTGGTCTTCCCCCTTCTGAGCCAAGAACGATTACGGCGCTTGGGTGATCCGTTTCACCTTCTGTACCACACGGATGGAATGGTTATCGCGTCGCTCTTCCCCGGAGTTTTTGGCAAGCACGGAGTGCTTCTGCAAAAGCCCGCGGTACTCGTCGATACCTGCGAGGAAGGATTCGATTCCTTTTTCATAGACAACCACCGCGGAGGCCAACTTGCTGGGGAAAAGCTCTTCCTGTTTCCCCAACCCAGGGTTTTCGTGGTGGGGGGATTGGAAACGGATCCGGAATTTTCCAGCGGTGCATTCTCCGACCGGCTCAACGGCTTCGTGGAGGCTATGGAATTCAGGGGAATGGAACGCGACACGATGCGTTTTTTGCCGGTTCCTCTGGACTGGAACCAGGGCTACGATGCAGCCAAGCAGGTTTTCTCCAGCTGCGCCAACCCTTCGGTTTTTTGCCTTTCGGACATTTTGGCTGCGGGTTTTCTTGCAGCGGCCAACCAACTGGGAAAGACCCCGGGAGAGGATTTTTGCCTGGTGGGATTCGATAATCTCTCTTCTTCCGAAAAACTGGGCGTTGCCACCGTCGCCCAACCCGTTGAGGAAATGGGGGAGCAAGCGGCAAACTGGCTGGTTCAAAGGCTCTTCCACCCGAATGATTCGCAGCCCATCGTTCACCGGGCATTGCAGCCCGCATACATACAAAGACAATCCAATCGAGAGGAGACATTCGCATGAAGAAACGCATCGTTTTGTTGCTGGCAGTGGCGGTGTTGACCGCAACCTTTTTTGGGGCGTCCCTGAAGGTATGGACCGTGTACAAGGAAGACATGGCCGCTTACCAGGCACTAACCCTGTCCATCGAACAATTTGAGGCCAACACGGGGCATTCCGTGGACATCGTTTCCATTCCCGATCAAACGGACATGGATTCCAAGATGCAAATCGCGGCTCCCACCGGAATGGGCCCCGACGTGATCGCCACCATGCCCCACGACATCATCGGAAAATGGGCAAACCAGGGTATCCTTCTTGCCTTGAATGGTAAGGCAGACATGGAACCCTTCTTCGATTCCACGATCCGCGCGATCACCTACGAGGGAAAGATGTATGGCTTCCCCCTTTCCGTGGAAAGCGTGGGACTGGTGTACAACAAGGCATTCGTTCCCACAGCCCCACAAACTTTCGAGGAAATGATCCCCGTGATGGAGCGAATGGAACAAGACGGGCTGTACGGCCTGGTCTTCCCCTCAGCAGAGCCCTACCACATGTACGGCATCCTGAGTGGATTCGGGGGATACATCTTTGGTTGGGAAAACGATGCCTACAACGTGCAGGACATCGGCATGAACAACGAGGGTGCCAACGAGGCCATTGCGTACCTCAAATCGTTCTTCGAACGGGGTTTGTTTCCGGATTCCATGCGCGATCGCAACACGCAGCACGGTTTCTCCACCGGAACATTCGAACAGGGCAAGGCAGCTTTCCAGATCAATGGACCCTGGGTGCTTGCAGGGCTGGATGCTGCAGGCATGGATTACGGAGTGGCACCCATTCCCGTGCTTCCCAACGGCGAATACCCCCATCCCTTCCTTGGTGTCCAGTTCATCGGAATCAGCGCCTACTCCAAGAACACTCCCGCCGCCATTGCGCTTGCGGAATTCTTGACCGGCAAAGAACAGATGGCTTCCTACGCGCTGCAAACCACGTTGACACCCACCCGCCAGGACGTGCTCGAGGATGCACGCATCGCCCAGAACGAAATGATCGGAGCCTGGGCGCAGCAGGCAAGCCTGGGAACCCCCATGCCCAACATTCCCGAGATGTCCGCTGTTTGGTCCGCCTGGTCGGATGCCCTGCAGGTCATTTACTTCGATCGCGGAACGATTTCCGAAACCCTGGATGAACTTGCGGAAACCATCTCCGAAAAGATCCAGATCATGAGAAAATAGCATCGAGCGCTTCTCCACATTCCGGGCGGGGGGGGCTTCCCCGCCCTTTTTTTCGGGTGATCAAATGAAACGACAGACGCGCCAGCACTGGCTGGCATTTGGATACCTTACTCCTGCCCTCACCGCCATCGTTCTCGTGACGCTGATCCCCGCGGTGTACAATTTCTTCATCGCCTTCACCAATTTCGGGCTCTTCCACTACCAGTCCTACGAGTGGGTGGGATTGGCAAATTTCCAGGAAATCCTTTCGTTGGATAGCCCACTTCTTCCGGTGATGGGGTGGACGCTGGCCTGGACGTTCCTCTCTTCCTTCGTCAACGTGGGCCTGGGATTTTTGGTTGCGCTGATGCTTACGCATCCGGGGTTGCGCGAAAGGAACCTGTACCGAACCCTTTTGATAATCCCGTGGGCACTTCCCGGGGTTCTCTCCATCCAGATGTGGCATTCCATCCTGGGGGCGGATGGCTTCTTCAACCGCATGCTCCAAGCCCTGGGAGCGACCACCATCCCCTGGCTCACGCACCCGGGTTGGGCCCGGTTGAGCGTTATCATGGTCAACGCCTGGCTATCTTTTCCTTACTTCATGGTGGTTTCCATCGCGGCTATCCAGAACATCCCCTCCGAGGTGAAGGAAGCAGCCATGATGGATGGCGCCAGTTCCTGGCAGCGGTTTCGCTGGATCACCCTTCCCATGACCCGCGTGCTGATGCTCCCCTTGTGGATCACGCAAGTGGCGTTCCAGTTCAACAACTTCAACTTGATTTACCTGCTTACCGGGGGAGGGCCACGGCTGTCAATGGGAGATTACTACGGTGCCACCGATATCATGGTTTCCTACACTTTCAACCTGATGCGGGAAGCCCAGCGCTACGGGCTCACCAGTGCGTTCGGTGTTCTGACCTTCCTGCTTACCGTCGGGATTTTGCTGCTTTCCACGTCGTTCACCCGGGCCATGAAGGAGGGGATATAATGGCGAAAGCACGTGGAACCTGGTTGGTGCGCGCTGGCATCATCGTCTTCACGTTCCTGGTTTTGCTCCCCTTTTCGCTGGTGGTGATGAATTCGCTGAGCGCGGGGCAAAGCTTCTACTCGTCCTCTGTTTTTCCCCGTTCGTTCACGCTCGAGCATTACCGGGAACTGTTTTCCAACACCCGCTTCCTCTCCTGGATCAAGAACTCCACCATCCTCGGATGCGGCGCAGGGCTTCTTTCCATGGTAATTACGCTGTTCGGCGGATACGCGTTCAGCCGTTTTTCCTTTCGCGGCAAGAAATATGGTATCCTTTTGCTATTGATCGTTCAGATGCTCCCGGTTTCGCTGTCGATGGTGGCCTACTTCAAGATGCTGCAAATGGCGAACCTCCTGAACACGCTCACCGGGATCATCTTGATCCTGGGTTTTTCCAACGCGGCTGTGGGGATCTGGCTGATGCGCAATTTCTTGAATTCCATCCCCCGGGAACTGGACGAATCTGCCACGCTGGACGGGGCAGGGAGTTTCCAGACCCTGTTCTCCATCTTGCTACCCTTGATGGCCCCGATGCTGTTGACCCAGTTCATCTTAACCTTCATCGGGGTGTACAACGAGTACCTGCTCAGCGCGCTACTGTTGTTCGAACCCGACAAGTATCCACTGGGCCCGGGGTTGAAAAGCTTCGTGGCGGGTAATTACTCCGTGAAGTGGGCCAGCTTCAGCACCGCCGCGGTGATGGGGTCGATTCCCATCCTGTTGATCTTCTACGCCCTGCAACGCTTCATCGTGCAGGGTTTGACGAAAGGAGCGATGAAAGGGTGAAAGCCCGAATCGGTTACGAAATATTCCCGGATCGTTTTTTTTCCACTTCTCCCAAGCACAACGTACTGGATTGGAACCATCCGCTGGAACGGGTGGAACGTTCCCAGCACCAGTACGTTTTTTACGGGGGTGACCTTGCGGGAATCCAACAAAAATTGGGTTACCTGGAACAGCTGGGCGTGGGCTTCGTGTACCTGACCCCCATTTTTCAAGCACAAACCAATCACCGCTACGACTGCACGGATTTCTGGAAAATTGACCCGTTGCTGGGAGCCCAGGAAGACCTGGAAAGACTCGTGCAACAATTGCATGCCCGCCATATGCGCCTTGTGCTCGACGGTGTGTTTAACCATATCGGCAAAGCGAATCGCTGGGTAAAGGACCCTTCCTTCTACGGCTTCTTGAACACCAGCGACGGGGTTCCCACCCACTGGGCCAATGCCCCCAACCTTTTCGAGTTGAACCTGGAAAACCCCGCACTGCGCGACCGCCTTTGGAACGCGCCCGATTCGGTGGTGCAAACATGGACAAGGCTGGGCGTGGACGACTGGCGGCTGGACTGCGCCTACGAGCTGGGATACTCCTGGCTCAAAGAGCTCACGTCCGTGTTGCATTCCCTTGGAGACCATCGCTCGATCGGGGAAATTTGGTCCTACCCCGGAAAATGGGTGGAAAATGGAGTGATGGACGGGGTCATGAACTACTACTTCCGGGAACTGGTGTTCTTGTTCCTGCAGGGCAAAATCGACGGGGAGCTTTTCGGATCGTCGGTGCAGCATTGCGTGAAGGAACTGGGAATCCAAAGCCTTCTCCAGAGTTGGAACATGCTTTCCTCGCACGACACTCCCCGGCAAACGAACATGCTGGGCAGAAGCTGGGAGCTGGCGGTTGCCTTCCAGTACACGCTCCCCGGATCACCCCTGGTGTACTACGGCGAGGAATGGGGGTTGCACAGTGATGGTGACCCCTTTTGCCGTCAACCCATGCCCTGGGACTCTTTTGATCCAGGGAATCCGGTTTTCCGGCAATTCCAAGAATGGGGACGCCTTTTCAACGAACAGCAAGCCCTCCATTCCGGGGGGTTCCAACACGTGCCCTCCGGGAACCCCCGGGTGGTTGCCTTTTGGCGGAAAACACCGAGCATCCTCTCGGATCTTCTGGTCGTGGTCAATGCTTCGGAAGAAGAGCAAAAGCTGCACCTGATCACCCGGGAATCGGACCTGATGAACGGCTTTTCCCTGGAGAACCTTTCCGGAGGAACCCCGCTGAAGATTCAAAATTCCATCTTGTACGGGAACCTTCCTCCCATGAGTTGGGCAGTGTATCGTGTGCAGGTTCCACGTAAGGGCTATTCCCCGTACAAGCGGATCGTTGCTTGATCAGGATACGCATCACGAAATTCCCGGGTGAGGGGTGAGACATCGTGGGTTGGGTAAACATTTCGGTTTTGGTCAACGCCTTCGCGGTATTAGCGGGGGCTTCCTTTGGACGGTGGATCGGAAAGAGGATTCCCGACAGTTACCGTTCCATCCTTTTCCAGGTGATCGCTTTGATTTCCATCCTGATGGGAGTCAAGATGGGGCTGGAATCCAACGATTTCTTAGTAGTGCTGTGTTCCCTCGTGCTGGGTGGGGTCATCGGGCAATGGGTGGGAATCGAGCGCATGCTGGGAAAACTGGCCAATCGCGTGGAAAAGTCCGAGGGCCAAACCACCTTCGTGCGCGGTTTCATCACCGCAACGGTACTCTTCGTCGCGGGCCCCATGACCATACTGGGATGCTTCCAGGCTGGGATTTCCGGTGACAACACCCTGATTTTCCTGAAATCCTTCATGGACTTCATCTCTTCGATCATCCTGGCCTCGCTTTACGGTTCCGGAGTGCTCCTGGCAGCCGCCAGCGTTTTCGTCATACAGGGAACATTGGTCACCTTCTCCGGGGCACTGAATTTTCTTGCAGACCCCCGCTTTCTCAACGATTTCACCGGGGTTGGGGGCGTTATCATGATGGCGATCGGCATTCGGATGATGGAAATCCGCGATATCCAAGTCGGTAACCTTGTCCCCGCAATGGGTGTCGTTGTTGGCGTCGATGGGCTCTTGCTTTGGGTACAATCGTTTCTGGGTTGAACTGGTTTTCTTTTCTTCTCGGAAACATTTTCGTTGGAAAGAGCACGGCAAATAGAGTATACTAAGAAGCGAAACGAAATATCTGATCGGGGGAGGAATCAACGTGTTTTTTTCGCAGCGCGCGTTACAAATGCAAGCATCTCCGATTCGCCGCTTGATCCCATACGCGGAACAAGCAAAAGAAAAGGGGATCGAGGTTTTTCACCTGAACATCGGGCAACCCGATATTCCCACGCCCCGGGTTTTTTTCGAGGCACTGGAAAAATACCCTTCCAAGGTTGTTCCCTATTCCCATTCGGCGGGAACTCGTGAATTGCGCGAGGCTTTTTCCGATTACTACCGGCGATGGGACGTGGACTTGGATATCGAGGAAATCATCATCACCAACGGGGGAAGCGAAGCCATCATTTTCGCGCTTTCCGTGGTAGCCGACCCAGGGGACGAAGTACTGGTGGTCGAGCCTTTCTACGCGAATTACAAGGGATTTGCCGGCATGGCAAACGTCCACCTGGTTCCCGTTGCGGCAGACCCGGAGAAGGGCTACGAGCTCCCTTCCACGGAAGAATTCGAAGCCCACATCACACCCAAGACCCGCGCCATCATTTTTTCCAATCCTTGCAACCCCACAGGTGCAGTGTATCCAAAGAAAGACCTGCTGCGCTTGTTGGATTTCGCCCAAAAACATGATCTCATCGTGATCGCGGACGAAGTGTACCGGGAATTCACCTTCGACGGCCTGGAACCGTACTCCATCCTTTCCTTCAAGAATTTCCAGGACCGTATCGTTCTTGTGGATAGCGTTTCCAAGCGTTATTCCTGTTGTGGGGCCCGTGTCGGTCTGATCGCTTCCAAGATCAAGCCGCTCATGACCGAGGTCATGAAAATGGCGCAGGCCCGGCTATGCCCTCCCACCATGGAACAAGTGGGCGCCCTGGCCATGGTGAACCTCCCTCCGGAATACATTACGCAGGTTCGGGATGAATACCAGCTTCGCCGGGACATCGTGTACGGTGAACTCTCCCGCGTCCCCGGGCTATCCTTCAAGAAACCGCAGGGTGCGTTCTACTTGGCCGTGAAATTGCCGGTGGACAACTCGGAATCGTTCGTGAAATGGATGCTGACGGACTTCCACTTGAATGGAAAGACCACGATGGTTGCCCCCTTGGATGGTTTCTATGCCACACCGGAAGGCGGATTGCAAGAAATCCGTATCGCGTACGTGCTCAAGCACGAGCACCTGAAAGAGGCGTGCGAGGTTCTTCGGTTGGGCCTGGAACGCTACATGTCCTTGACCGGGACGATCCCCGCGGTGTAAACTTCCCCAGTGAAGGGAGGCTACTCCATGACAAATCCCAGCAAACGCTTGGATCCCCGGGTATTCAAGATCCCCATCGACCGGATCCGGGCGGGGTATTACTCGGACAAGTACTTCACCCGCTTCGTGGAGGTGCTGCGAAAGAAGCAGCACTTTCCCAACGTGTTGTACCAGTTCTTTCCGCGCAAGGATGCTTGCGTGGTCGGGTTGGACGAGGCTGCAGCCATCTTGCATTCCTGCACCGGCTTTTACCGGGACCAACATACAGCCAACGACCTGTTTTCCCGCATCTTGGACATCGAGCGCCAACTGCAAGCGGTTGCGTACGACGTGGACCGACAGAAGATGGAAACACTTTTTCGCGAGAAGTGGGACTTGCGGGAGCGGCTGAACGAAAACTGGCAAAGCGGCTGGAACGAGTTGGAAGTGCATGCTCTGCACGACGGGGATTTGGCCAAAAAGGACGAAATCATCCTGACGGTCCGGGGAAACCCCGCCCTGTTCGGATACCTGGAAACGGTTTTGCTGGGTGTGATTTCACGGGCTTCCAGCACCGCAACTGCTGTGAAAAAGGTGGTGCGCGCCGCGGGAGGGAAACCGGTAATGTTCTTCTCGGCGCGCTTTGACCACTACTGGGTGCAAGCCACCGACGGCTACGCGGCTCTCAAGGCGGGGGCTTTCGGGGTTTCCACGGATGCAAACGCCGATTACTGGGGAGCGGAAAGCTTGGGAACCATCCCCCATGCGCTCATTGCCAGTTTCGGGGGAGACACGTTTTCCGCCGCCCAGGCCTTCGACGAATGCATTTCCCCCAACGTGCAGCGCATGGTACTCGTCGATTGGGACAACGATTGTATCGGTACCACCTTGGATGTGATTTCCCGGTTGTACCAGCAACAAACCGGGAAGCTTTTCAAGCCCTGGGCTTCCGATCCTTCGCCCGTCATTGGACCCGGCAAGGGAAAAATCTGGGCGGTTCGATTCGACACCTCGGGTTCGCTGAGAGATCGCTCGGTGGTTCCCCAGGGAAAGTTTTCGCTCGGGGTCTGCCCGGAATTGGTGTGGAGAGCTCGCAAGGAATTTGATCGCCTGGGTGCAAAAGACCTCAAGATCATGGTAACGGGAGGTTTTGACGCCGAGAAGATCGCGTTGTTCGAGGAAATGGATGTTCCCGCGGACTTGTACGGCGTGGGATCCTCCCTACTGAAAGAGAAAATTGACTGTACCGCGGACATCGTGGAAGTCGCGGGAAAGCCTTGCGCCAAGGTCGGGCGTGGGAAAGGGGACCTTTCCCGCTTGGAAAGGGTCTTCGCTGGATGAATTCTCCCTACTCCCGCTCCAACAGTGCAGTACTCGTGGGATTACATGCTGTTCCCGTGGTCGTGGAGGGCTTCCTGAACAAGCGCTCGGTGGTACACGATTTGGACATCGTGGGGTTGGGCGACACGGCCATCAAGGAGAGCCGGAAACGCATCAGAAGCGTTCTCTCGGTCCACAAGTGGCCCTTCCCGAGCGGGAATGTGGTGATCAACCTTGCACCAGGAGACGTGCGAAAAGAAGGTACCTTGTTGGACCTCGCGATGTCTCTTGCCGTTTTGAGCTGCGCTGGGATCATCGAGAAACCCCTCCCGGCGGACTTTTTCTTCTTCGGCGAGTTGGGATTGGACGGGTCGCTGCGCAAGGTCAAGGGCCTTCTTCCCATCTTGATCTCCCTTGCCCAACGCGCGAGGGAATCCGGGGAAAAGCTGCGCGTGGTCGTACCGGAGGAAAACACATGCGAAGCCGGGCTCGTGCCACAGTTGCAAGTCAGCACCGCAGCAGGGTTGAAACAAGTTGTGGACGCGTTGAACGACGGTAGCCATTTCCCTGTTGTCCAAAAGGGGAACCAAGCGCAGCAGTTCCTGGCGAAGGCGGAAACGGGGCTGGATTTTTCCGAAATCCACGGGCATTTCCAAGCCAAGCGTGCCATGGAAATCGCCGCTGCTGGTGGGCACAATATCTTGCTCAAAGGCCCTCCGGGATCCGGGAAAACGATGCTGGCCCGCCGTATGCCAACATTGCTGCCGCTTTTGGGTGAAAAGGAGTTTTTGCAAACCGCTTCCATTTACAGCGTTGTGGGGTTGCCCATCGTCGTGGAACGTCCGTTTCGTGCCCCCCACCATTCGGCCTCCCGTTCCGCGATCATCGGCGGAGGAACAGATGCGCGGCCGGGCGAAGTAAGCCTCGCCCACAACGGCGTCCTCTTCTTGGACGAAATCCCCGAATTTGGAAGAGACGTGCTGGAGGCACTTCGCCAGCCCTTGGAAGACGGCATTGTTACCATTTCACGGGCAAAGCAAACGGTGAGCTACCCCGCGCATTTTTCGCTGGTTTGCGCGCAGAATCCCTGCCCTTGCGGAAACTACGGGGATCCCGAAAAGGAATGCACCTGTTCTCCGAGGGATATCATCCGGTACAACCGCAAGATTTCCGGACCCCTGCTCGATCGTATCGAGTTGGTGATCGAAGTTCCCCGGCTGGCATACGCGGAAATCCGTGGCCAAACGAGCGAGGAGTCCTCCGAGAGCATCCGGCAACGGGTGAGCCAGGCCCGGCAAATCCAGCTTTCCCGTTTCCAAGAAGAGGCAGGGGTTTTCACCAATGCAAACATGAACAACAGGATGCTCAAAACGCACTGTGCCCTGGACGCAGCAGGAGAAAAAATATTGGAAGGCTCCGTTCGTCGGTTCCACTTAACGGGTAGGGGAATCCACAAAATCCTGAAAGTGGCGAGGACGATAGCGGACCTTGCCGAAAAAGAAACAATCCTTTCGATTCATGTCGCGGAAGCGGTTCAGTTTCGAGAAAGTATCTTGGAGGGGTGAGAGCATGGATGTTCGGCTGATCAATGCGATTTTACGGAGTGTGGTGAAAGTTTTTTCCGAAGCGGTGAACCTGACCCTCGAGCTTGAGAAACCACAACTTGGGCGGGATTTGCCCAAGGGATACGACCTGGTAACGATCGTCGGATTCAACGGAAGCCTGAGCGGGAACCTCGTGTACGGCATGGATGTGCCGCTGGCGTTGGAAATCGTTGGCCAGATGATGGGGATGCCCTACGAGCAGCTCGACGATCTTTCCATGAGCGCTATCGGGGAACTGAGCAACATGATCTCCGGAAATGTTGCCATGAACTTGGAGCAACTGGGGAAACCCATCGACATCACACCGCCCTCTGTCGTGGTAGGCAAAGAGATCCAAATCAACGTGGATGGCGTGATCTTGAAGATCCCCGGAAAGGTTGCGGGCCACCCGATGCAAGTCAACATGGTTTTCCGTGAGTAATTCGCCGGAAAAGAAAAAAAGCGGCCGCGAATGGGTTGATTCGGTCAACCAACTCAAGGTGTTGTCCCAGTTTGGTTTCGTGGTGTTCGCCAACGTGGCAGTGTGTGGTTTCATCGGGTATTGGTTGGATCGTTGGACCTTTCACAACCGGATCCTTTTCATCATCAGCCTCTTCTTTGGCATTCTTTCGGGATTGGTCAACGGTATCCGAGAGTTATTGAAAGAAGTCCGGTTACTCGAAGAAGCGGAAAAGAAAAAAAAGGAGCGGCAAAAAAACGATTCGGCGTGAAGTCCCGAGTGTTCAGGCGTTGGTGAAATACTGGATTTATGGTATCATAGGTTTGAATTCTTGCGCCCTTTTGCTCACCATCCTGTTTTCCCTGGAAAACGTGGCGTTGGGCTTGCTTTTCGGTACCGTGGGAGCGGTTTTGAATGCCTGGTCTCTCTTGGAGCAGGCAAAAAAGGATCGTGCTCTTTTACGGGGCGAAACCAAAAAGGGCCGGAAGTACCCCGTAAGCGGTTTCTTGTTGCGCTACTCCCTGAGCGCAGGGGTTTTGGGCATTTCGGGCTTTTTTTCCATGGGAGCCCTGTTTGGCTGTTTCTTCGGGCTTTTCTCGGTTCGGATCGTTGGCGTTTTCCTGGCCTGGCATTTTAGGGGGGAGGGATCCCTGTGAGCCTCAGCAAGAAAGAAAAAATCTTCGTGGGCATACTCCTGGTCGCAATCGTGGTGATCTGGGCATTTTCGCTGAGAGATGTCGGCGGAATGGATGACCTCAAGAACATGGGCATCGGCTCCAAGTGGATTGCCACGCTTCCCTACGGCGATTCCGAAAGCACTGGTTTCTTTCGGCTGAATCGAATCAACTGGATGACCGTGGGAGTTGGTGCAGCCATTGTCATCGGACTCATTTGGTTTGCCCGCAGCGTGGGGAAGAAAATGTCCACCGTGCCTGGCCGACGGCAATCTTTCGTGGAACTGCTTCTCGATTTCATGTACAACACGGTGGAAGAATCCATTACGCGGAAAGAATTCATCAAGCCGGTGTTCGTGATTTCCACCACGCTTTTCTTCTTCATCACCATCAGCAACCTGATCAGCGGCATCCCCGGTGTAAGCGTATCCGTGATCAACGGAGAACCGGTGTTTGGCCTCTTCCTGGATACATGGTACACTCCCACTTCCGACCTGAATACCAACGCAACCTATGCCATCATGATCCTCGTGATCAGCCACGCTTTCAGCATCAAGGCAAGGGGTTTCAAGACGTGGATTAAGAGCTTCTTTGAACCCAACCCGATCATGTTCCCCATGAACCTGGTCGGAGAGCTTGCCAAGCCCATTTCCCATTCACTCAGGTTGTTCGGGAACATCTACGGTGGCGGGATACTCGTGCTGATCTTGAGCTACATGATCAAGTACCTGATCTTGCCGGTGTTTCTCTGGGGTTTCTTTGGCATGTTCATCGGCCTGATCCAGGCACTGGTCTTTTCAATGCTCAGCATTGCCTACATCGCAGCCCAAGTAAATTAACTTTTCGAAGGAGGTCGACGGGTAATGGAAATTTCTCAAGCCATCATCGAGGCGGCAAAGTTTATTGGAGCGGGATTTTGCATGGGAATTGGTGCCATCGGTCCTGCCATTGGTGAAGGAAACGTCGGTGCGCATGCCATGGACGCGATGGCGCGCCAGCCGGAAATGGCAGGAAGCCTGCAAATCAAAATGCTTCTGGCCATGGCAGTTTCCGAATCCACGGGGCTTTACTCGCTGCTGATTTCATTCATCATTCTTTTCTCCTAAAAGGCAAAGCGCAAAAAAACCACCCGTGAAGGGAGGAGAGACACATGGAAATCCTCGAATTCAACTTGACCTCGATCGTGATGCTCTTGCAGTTCGTGCTGCTTGCTTTTTTCTTGTTCAAGTTCTTGTACCAGCCCTACCTCAAAATGACGGCACAGCGGCGCAACCAAGTTAAAGAGCAACTGGAGCACGCGGAAGAAGTCCGGAAAGAAGCGGCGAAAATGGAGCAAACTGCCCGGGAAAACCTGGAAAAAACCCGGAATCAGACCCAGAAGCTCATGGAAGACACCCGCTTGCAGTCCGAAAAAATCCTCCAGGAGGCAAAATCACGGGCTTCTTCGCAAGCAGATCGTATGCTGCAACAAGCCCGCGAAGAAGTGGAAACCATGAAAGAGCAGGCCATACGGAAGGTGCGGCAAGAAGCGGTTTCGCTCTCCATATTGATGGCTTCCCGTATCCTGGAGAAGCAACTCGATGAGAAAACCCAACGAGAATACTTGGGCCACTTCCTGAAGAAGCTCGAGCAAGAAGGGCGAGAAGCATGAAGAAAAACTCTCCTGCCATTTTGCGTTCCTACGCCCGTGCCCTTTTGGATCAGGCCGTGGAAGCCAAGCAAGTGGAGGTGGTTTCCCAGGTCTTATCGGGGTTACAGCAGCTGATGGAAACCTCACCAATGGGGGAAGTGCTTCTCAACCCGGTAATCCCGGATCACGAAAAGAAGGGGGTGCTGCTTCGCACGCTGGAGAAATGGCATGCCAAGATCCCCTACCTGGAACGTTTCCTGGAGCTACTCGTGGAAAAACGGCGGGTATCTTTGCTCCGGGAATTGCGGTACTGCTTCGATGGTTTGGCGCTTGCACGAAACCTCGTTTCGCGCGCAACCGTTTCCAGTGCCCTTCCCATGGACACGGAAAACCTCGACCAATTGCGGAAAGTGCTGGAAGAAAGATTGGGGCGTGCTGTCCAATTGGAAACAAAGCAAGATCCTGACCTGTTGATGGGGGCCGTTGTGCTCGTTGACGACCAGGTTTTGGACCTGTCCGCCCGTGGCCAATTGCAAAGAATGAAAAGTTACTTGATCTCGGAAGAGAGGTGAGCCGGGTTGAGAATAGCCCCGGATGAAATTACCAAGATCCTGAAAGAGCGTATCGAATCCTTTGAAAAGACGGCGGGATTGGAAGAAACGGGGAGGATCGTGCAGGTGGGTGACGCCATCGCCACTGTGTACGGTTTGAAAAACGTAAAGGCAAACGAACTCGTGGAATTCCCCAACGGAACCTTTGGCATCGCGTTGAACCTGGAGGAAGATGTCGTGGGGGTCGTGGCGCTCGGGGAATTCAAGACCCTCCAAGAAGGAGACCTGGTCAAGCGGACCGGTCGTGTCATTTCCGTACCCGTTGGGCCCCAACTCCTGGGGCGCGTTGTGAACCCCCTGGGACAGCCGATCGACGGGAAGGGTGAGATCCAACCCGGCGATTTTCGCGCCATCGAGTTCAAGGCTCCTGGGGTTGTGTTCCGACAACCCGTAGACACTCCCCTGCAAACGGGATTGAAATCGATCGATTCCATGATTCCCATCGGCAGGGGCCAACGCGAGTTGATCATCGGCGACCGCCAAACGGGGAAAACCGCCATCGCCCTGGATACCATTATCAACCAAAAAGGGCGTGGCGTACAGTGCATTTACGTGGCCATCGGCCAAAAGAGCGCTGCTGTGGCACGGATCGTGGACCAACTGGAAAAGTTCGGCGCCATGGATTATACCACCGTGGTTTTCGCCAGTGCCAGTGACCCGGCATCGTTGCTGTACATCGCCCCATACGCCGGTTGCGCGTTGGGTGAACATTTCATGTTCAACGGCAAGGACGCATTGGTCATATACGATGACCTTTCCAAGCACGCCGCCGCATACCGGGAACTCTCCCTTCTTCTTCGTCGGCCACCGGGACGCGAAGCCTACCCTGGAGACGTTTTCTACCTGCACTCCCGGTTGTTGGAACGTGCCGCCCGCTTGAACGAACACCAAGGCGGAGGCTCGCTTACCGCCCTTCCCATTATCGAAACCCAGGCCAACGACATGTCCGCTTACATCCCCACGAACGTGATTTCCATTACGGACGGGCAGATTTACCTGGAATCCGGGTTGTTTTACTCGGGCTTCCGTCCCGCGATCAACATCGGGCTGTCGGTGTCCCGAGTGGGAGGAGCTGCCCAGATCAAGGCCATGAAAAAAATCGCGGGTTCCCTGCGGTTGGACCTTGCCCAGTACCGGGAACTGGAGGCATTTTCCCAGTTTGCGTCCGAGTTGGACGAGGCAACCCGGGCCCAACTGGTTCGCGGGGAGAAGCTCATGGAATTGCTCAAGCAGGGGCAATACGCCCCCATTCCCGTGGAAGAACAAGTGGTGACCATTTTCACCGGGGTAAAAGGCTACTTGGACGACATCCCCACCGAAAGGATCGGCGAGTTTGAATCGGGTTTCATCCGGTTCATGCGAGAAGAGAAGAAAAGCATCCTTGAAAAGATTGAAAAGAAGAAAGAACTGCCGGATTCGCTGATGGAAGAACTGGAAGAAGCCATCCGGTCTTACAAGGAAAAGATGTTCGTGTAATATTGTAGCAGTCATACCATACTACGGAGGCGATTGGTTTGGGCAGAGGAAAGCTCCATTCCATCAAGAGAAGAATCGAATCCACCCGATCCACCGAGCATATCACCCATGCAATGGAAATGGTGGCCACGGCAAAGGTCAACAAGGTGGTCCGGTTGTGGCGTTCTTACTTGGGATACGTGGATGCCATCGACCAGGTCGTTTCGGATTGCCTTTCCGATATGGAAGGGCTGGAGCATCCCCTCATTCTGAAACCCGGGTTCGAACCACGGAAAATCTCGTTGTTCACCATCACCTCTGACATGGGCTTGTGCGGTTCGTTCAACCTCGACGTGTTGCGCACCGCGGAACAGTTCGGAGCGCAACACAAGCCCGCTTTCGCGGGCCATTTCGTGGTCGGGACCAAAGGATGGAACTACCTGCGCTACCGCAAGCAAATCCTTTTGTACGCGCAAGACAAGCTGTACGATACCCCGGGATACTCCATCGCCGAGATGCTGGCCAACCGCGTGCTTTCGTTGTTTGAGGAAGGCAAAACCGATTCCATTCAAGTGTTGTTCAGCGAGTTCCGCTCCTCGTTGGTGCAAAGACCCGCCATTCGCCCCCTGCTTCCCCTGCAATTGCCGGAGCCAAAAGCGGGGGAATACCGCGTGGAGTACGAGTTCGAACCACAGCCCATGAAGTTTTTCCAGTCCATCATCCCGCTGTACCTTTCGGCCCACATCCTTGCCTTCCTCTTGGAAGCAAAAGTATCGGAACTGTATTCCCGGCAAAACGCGATGCGCAATGCCACGGAAAACGCGGAAAACATGATCGAGCGTTTCACCCTGGAGTTTAACAAGGCCCGGCAAGGAGCCATCACGCAAGAAATCATTGAAATCGTAAACGGCGCGGAAGCCCTTGCGGAAAGCTGAGGGCCCCGTTGGAAATCCAAGAGCTGTGTTGCAAATTGGTGGAACTTTTCCCACGCCAGCATTCGCAAACCGATGCGTTTCGGGTGTTGATCACCACCGTTTTGAGCCAGCGGAGCCGTGATGAGAATACCGATACGGCAGCAGAAAACCTTTTCGCGGTGCACGATGGGCCGGAATCTCTTGCTGCTGCAGACCCCGAATCGCTGCATTCCTTGATCAAACCCGCGGGTATCTACCGGCAAAAAGCCGTGCGACTCGTGGAAATCAGCAAGATGTTGGTCCGTGACTTTCACGGCAAAGTCCCCCAAACCCTCGAGGAGCTATGTTCGTTACCCGGGGTAGGCAGGAAAACCGCCAACATCGTTTTGTGGGTGAGTTTTTCCATTCCCGCCTTGGCAGTAGATACCCACGTGCACCGAATCGCCAACAGGCTTGGATGGGTCAACACCAAGACACCAGAGCAAACCGAAATCCAGCTGGTGCAGGTATTGCCTCCCAGCTGTTGGGGTCCTATCAATGGTTCACTGGTCAACTTTGGCCAGCAGGTTTGCCGACCCGTGGGTCCGCGATGTGAAAGCTGCCCCATCGCTTCCGACTGCGCCTACGCGAAAGGCAGGCAGAAGAAGTGATCGTGGGCATGGGTGTTGACCTTCTTGACCTGAGAAGGTTGTCAGATGCCCTCGTACTACGTATGGCCCAGCGGATTCTCAGCAACCTCGAAATGGAGGTGCTTTCGCAGCTGGCTTCCCCCACGCGAAAGCGGGAATTCGTGGGAGGGAGGTTTTGTGTGAAGGAAGCGTTTTTCAAGGCGTGCAACGGCAAAATTTCCCACATCCCTTTTGCACAAATCCAGGTGGATGGTACAGGGGGCCCCTTACGCCTCTCCTTTTTACCCGGGGAAGTCCCAAACCCCCTCGAAGAGAGCGATTACGTGTGGGTTTCCTTGTCCCATGAGAAGGAAATGGTTATGGCGTGTGTGATCATCGAAAAGGTGGCCGAAAAGCATGCGAATTGCAGGGAGTTTCCTTGAGACTTTTCTCGCTTATCCCGGCGTAGAAGAGAAGATACGTGCCTTCAAAAAGAATACCGTGATTTCCTTGATCGATCATTTTTTCGATTCCCAGGGTTCGTTCATCTTTGGGGCACCCTCCTTGCACCTTGTTGTGGAAACCTTCGGACAGGAACAGGCAATCCTTGTCTACCTCGACATGAAAAGCACCACCTTCTCCTTCCAGCCTGACTTTCGCAACCTGGAAATGGAAGAGGCCTTCAACGGTTGCTTCCAGAAATTCCTCTGGGCTCCGGTGAAAGCCTATGAATTCCACAACCTTTCCATGCGCGACGTTATCAATGACCTGCAATTCTTCAACGGCTTCAACCTGGAGATCTGGGGGTTCGCGGCTACCTCCAACGAACACTTCGAGTGGATCGAATCCGAAGTTTTCGGCCTTCCCATGAAGCTGGAGGAGGAAACCACACTGCAGAGTGCCGCAAATGCTTTTCTCATCAACGCGTTGGCAGTGGAAAGCCACCAGGTGCAGAAGGAAGGCACCAGCTACCTCGTCCCTTCCGTGGGTGTCGATGGCCTGGAACTCTGGTTGGGCACAAACTCCGCTTTCTTCGTGGAGCTGTGTCGCGGGGAAATGTCGGACGCGGAGAAGAAAACCCGGCAGTACCTTTTCAACATGGTTTTCTCACGCATCTGTTTCCTACTATCCCAGAAGTACACGATCGCTTTTTACTCCGTCTCCAAACTGGAGCGCGGTTTCTTCTTGCATGAAATTTCGCCAGGCAATCTCAAAGCCTTTCTCCAAGACGTGCGCACGCTGAACCGCAACGCGCTTTCCCTCTTCCAGGACTCCATCGTGCCAAGTTGCGGCAACATGGGGGGGGTTTTCCAAGAAGCACTGCGCAAGTTCGAGCAACTCTCCAACTTCTACGACGAGAAAAACTTCATCAACCTGGTTGCCCTGGCTTTCTCCGAGAGCGACGCGGTGTACCAGAAAATCGCCAATTCCTTGTTGCACGTCTCCCTTCCAGCGTTGATCGAATCGCTGGGAGAAACGATCCAAGTTGCCGACCAGGCAATTCAGTCGACCCTTCAAGCGGAGGAAAACGCATGAAACCCATGGATGGATTGAAAGCGGCTTTTGTGTTTCACAGGGAATACCCCGAAGAGATGGTGGAAAGGTTCGTGGACATCGTGGAGGAAAACCAGTTGCACGTGGTGCATGCCCAGCCCATCTCCCACGACGTGGAAATTATCAAGGAAACCCTTTTCGATCTTTGCATGAAAGGGATTTCTCTGATCATTTGCTTGGGGGGAACCGGAATCCAGCCACAGGAAAGGATGCCCGAAGCCCTTTCCTGCATCGCGGACAAGACCCTTTCCGGTTTGGAAAACGCCATTACGTACGTTTTGATGGAAAAGGGCTCCTACGCCGTGATGGATCGCATCCAGGCGGGAGTGTTTCAAAAAACCATCCTGGTTGCCCTTCCGGGAAACCCGTTCCTGGTGCAACAAATCTTGAACACCATTTTGCCCCTGGTCCAACAGGGATTGGCTTCCTTCGAGGAAGAAAGGTAGGTGGCACACCCCTTGGCGGAAAGAAATGTTCTCACGAGGTATTCGAAGCGTTTCTGGAAAGAAACCATCCAGGCGTACCTTTTCCTTTTGCCCTCTTTCGTTATTCTGGGTGTTTTCGTTTTCTGGCCCATCTTTTACTCCTTCGTGCTGAGTTTCTTCAAGTGGGACTTTTCCAACCAGAGGAATCCATACTTCAACGGAATCACAAACTATACCAAGCTGTTCAAGCTGGACATGGCTCTGCCCTATTCCTTCTGGACAGCGGTGGGTTACAGCCTCCTCTACTTGGTGCTTGGGCTGTTTTTTGCCCGCGTGATCGGGTTGTGGATCCAGTCACGCCGCTACTCCGACCACGCAAGTGAGTGCCTGGCCAAGAAGATCCCGTTGTACCTTTTGGTGCTTGCGGCACTTTTCGTCCTTTCGTTCGTTTTTGCCAAGATCCAGGTTGTCGTCCTGTTGTTCCTGCTATCGGCAGCAATCGTTGCGGGGTTGGTTTGGATCAAGAGAACGGTAAACATCCGTCCCACGCTGGGGCTTTGGGGATCTACCTTCATCGTGGTGGGCGTGTACCTTCTCATGCTCTTGGTTACGGGCGTTCGTTTCGAGCTGCTCGATTTCCTCACAGTCACCAAGGAATCCTCGGTGTTCGTCAAGGCCATCTACAACACCCTATACTACGTGCTGCTCACGACACCCACCCAAATCGTGATCAGCCTCTGCATCGCCCTGCTGTTGAACGTACCGCTGAAGGCAAAGGCCTTTTACCGCACCTCGTACTTCATCCCCTACGTGACCTCGGTGGTGGCCATCTCCCTCGTGTGGCGCTGGATCTTCAACGACGAGTACGGGCTTTTGAACTACTTTTTGTCCTTTTTTGGAAGCGACCGAGTGAAATGGCTCACCGACGAACGCTGGACCATCCCCACTATCGCGGTGGTGTCGGTGTGGAAATCGGTGGGGTACAATGCCATCATCTTCCTGGCAGGGCTGCAATCCATCGACAAGTTCTACTACGAAGCAGCAGAAGTGGATGGAGCCTCTCCCGGGCAAAAGTTCCGGCACATCACCTGGCCCTTGCTTTCCCCGACCACCTTCTTCGTGCTCATCGTGTCAGTGATCGCCAACTTCAAGGTATTCACGCAGATTTTCGTGCTCTACCAGGGCTTGCCCGGGCCATACAACAACAGTGGCATGACCATGGTGTACTACATCTTCGACAAGTTTTACGACCAGCAGCAGATGGGCGAGGCAAGTGCCGCCGCGTACGTGCTCTTCATGATCATCATGGTTTTGACCTTCTTCCAGTTCCGCGTGGGACAGCAGAGGGTCAAGTACACATCGTAAAGGAGGCGAGGCAAGGTGAAAAAGAAATGGGTCAAGGTTGTCGTTTTCGTGGTTCTCTTTCTCGGTGCGCTCGCCATGCTGATGCCTTTTGCCTGGATGATCATGACTTCTTTCAAGCTCAACAGCGAAGTGGAAGCCTGGCCACCGAGGTGGTCCAGCGAGAATTTCTCCACGCTGCGCACACTAAACCTAAACCTCGTGCGCTCGGAGGGAGTCACCATCGATTTCTCCGCGCTCACCATCGAGGAATTCTTCAACCTGGGTGCAATCCTGGAATCCCTCAAAACCGAGGAAAAGGTGCTTACCTTCCAGATCGACGACGACCCGCCGTACCGGGGGGTTATGACATTGCAATTCGATGGGAATGGCTCCGTTCGCTACGCGCGCTCCCTTTCCCCTGACCAGGCAGCGCAATTGGAACAAATCGTGGCATCTTTCCAACCCCTCCCTTCAGACGTAGTGGCGACGTGGGAAAACATGGCATTGGTCGACGATCCCATATTCAAGCTTCGCTCGTTCATGAATTTCCTCTTTTTCCAAAAAAACAGCCACTTGACCCGCAGAGGTGCCTACGATGGTTTTTCCCAGGCTTTTTCCGCGAGCAAGCAAGCCATCGATAGCTACGGGTCGCGGCTGGTGGACCACCGCCTTCTGCAACCCGGGGAGGACGATTCTGCCACCCTCACGGAGGCCAAGGCCCAAGTCCGCGGCTTTCTGCAGAAAGAACTCGAAGCCCTTCCCACGCGCATGGCCCGGTTCCAGGTCATCCTGGACGAGTTCATCCGTGGAAAGGCCTTGCTGGAACCCAAAGAACTGCTGCAACTGGAAAACGACTTCGAGCGGGTTTTCGCTTCTACCTTTGAGATCCCCTGGAGCCTGGAAGAGTGGACCCCCCTCAAGCTTTACCACGATCGGGTTCTTGGCCCCCTACTGGAGATGCAAAGAACTCTCCAACTTGGAAACGCCGTGTACGCCTTCTACGACCGGGTGCAAACCGAAACACTCACCGATCCCTTGCTGGAATTCACGTTCCGCACCCAAGCAGAAATCACGCAAGACCTCCTTGGCCGTATCGATGGGTTGGGGCTTCCGCCCGAAGAGCGGGAGCTGCTGCGCGGAATCGTGGAAAGTGCGGGTCCCGAAAAGGCTTCCAACGCTCTTTTCCGCGAGTTGGACGGAACGTTTTCCCATGAGCTGGAAACGCTCGGCGTGGAAAAAAAGGACGTCACACCCATTGCCTCCACGTTCAAGTCCTTCATCTCCTCCCTGGGCTCGCTCCTCTCGGAGCAACAAGATCTGCAGAGCCAACTGGTCGGGGCATTGGAAAAGGGAGAACCCATCTTCCCCTTGCTGGAAGCAGCGGACATTTCCTCGTCCAACCGTGCCGTGCTCCAAGACGGGTTGCAAAAGGTACGCAACGTGATGGCGCAGTACCAGGTACCCGATGCCAAGGTGTTCCAACTCGTGGCAACGCGTTACCATCAGGACCAGTTGGTGCAAAGCTTCACCAGCATCAGTTCGCGGGTACTGACCCGAATGAAAATTTCGCAGGCACCGGATATCGTGGAAAACGTGCGCTACAAGTCCTTGCGCTCGGTGGAAGTGGCTTTCCGGGGAATCGATCCCTTCTGGTTCTGGGACGACCCGGTACAGTTGCGCGTGCGTTTCTCCTTCGCAGACTGGTGGGCCAACATTTTCCAGAACTACGTGAACGCCTGGACCACGGGGAAGTACTTCGGCTACTACTACTTCAATACCGTTTTCGTCGCGGTTGCCACCACCCTGCTGGATATCCTCTTCGCCTCCATGGCTGCGTTCGCGTTCTCCAAGTTGCGTTTTTTCGGCAGGAACTTTTTGTTCATGCTTTTCTTGGCCACCATGATGGTCCCGGGGGAAGTTCTGCTGGTTCCCAACTACATTACGCTGGCGGCTTTCGGCTGGATCGACACCTACTGGGCGCTGATCGTACCATGGACCGTGAGCGTGTTCGTGATCTTCCTGATCCGCCAACACTTCATGGCCATTCCCGACGAGCTGTACGATGCGGGGCGCATCGACGGTATTACCAAGTGGGGTTTCCTGTGGAAAGTGATGGTTCCGCTTTCCAAACCTGTCATCATCACCGGTTCTCTTCTCAAGTTCGTGGGTTCCTGGAACGCATTCTTGTGGGTACTCATCGTTACAAAGAGCCCGCAAGTACGCACGCTTCCGGTTGGTCTTTCCACGTTCAGCTCGGAGGTAGGAACGCTGTACAACCAGCTGATGGCGGCATCCACGTTCTCGATGCTGCCCGTGGTGATTCTGTTCCTCTTCGTGCAGAAATTCTTCATCCAGGGAATCGCGCGAACCGGCTTGAAATAAACGGGAGTTTCCATTCCCAAACCTATTCCCCCGCCCCATTCTGGGTGGGGGCATTTTTTTTGGAGGGATTTGATGTACCGTCTGGTGGAAGAAGAAATTGATCGAAAAACCCTTTTCCGAGGGAAGATCTTGAATCTACGGCTCGACCACGTTCGCTTGGAAGATGGAAGCATCCATACCCGGGAGATCGTGGAGCATCCGGGGGCGGTGGCCATCCTCCCGGTTTCCACGGATGGAAATGTATGCATGGTTCGCCAATACCGTCGTCCGATCGATCGTCCGTTACTGGAAATTCCCGCGGGCAAGCTCGACCCTGGGGAAGAACCCCTGGAATGTGCCTTGCGCGAACTCAAGGAGGAAACCGGAATCGTGGGTCCGCGAATCGTGGAACTGGGACACATTTTCACCTCACCCGGTTTCTGCGACGAAAAGATCTTCCTGTTCCTTGCCCTGGGCGGCAAAAAGCACAGCAACCGTTTGGACAGCGACGAATTCTTGAACCTGGAAATCCTTTCCTGGGAAGAACTTGTGCTGCGTTGCGTATCGGGGGAAATCGAAGACGCAAAGACCGTGGCGATTGTCACGCGCGCCCGATCTAAAGTGGAAGCCACTTTCTCCGATAAATCCCAAGGAGTGTGAGACCATTGATAACCCTAACCGTAAACCAACAAACCCAACAAATCGACGAAAGCACCTTCGAGAACTTCAAGGCGCTTCTGGACGCATTCCATCCGGAAAACCATGTGCTTGTTGCGCTTTCCATCAACGGAAAGGATATTTCCCCCGAAGACGTGGAAAAGCTGTACCCCGCGCAGTTGGAAGGTGGGGAAAAAATCGTACTGGGATTCCAAGGTGTCGTTCCCTTTTCCCTGGAGCTTTTGGCAAACCTGGGAGGCTACCTGGACCGTTTCCAACAAGCCTTACCTGCCTTTGGAAACGCCATTTCCGGGGGCAATTCGGATGCCATAGGGCGTCTTTCCGATGTGCAGGATGGGATCAACGCGTTGGAAAACATGAAGCAGAATGTTTTCCACCTGACTTCCACCACTCTCGGGGATTTCCCCGTACTCGAAAAAGGACACCAGCAGCTCAACCAGTGCCTGGAAAAGGTGAATTCGCTAATCCAGGATCAAAACTGGGATGGCCTTGCCCAGTGTTTCCAAAAAGAACTCCCCGAAAGTCTCGATTTTTACCGACAGTTGTTTGAAAAGGCAAGAGTCCTGTTAGAAATGGAGAAAGCGTAATCCCCATGGAGGTGACGGCATGACCGGTTCTGGAACGTACTCGAGCTTGAAGCAAATCTACGCGCCAAGGAAACCTGTTCCGGTGGTCCAGAAAGAAGAAAAAAACGAGGAAGAAGCCCCACAGCCTTCCCAAACAGCTCCCGCGAGTGCGAAACGGAACCCTTCGTACTTGGAGCAAGCCGTGGGAACAGCCTCCCCAGCCAAGCTGGTGGAGATGTTGTACGCCGGCGCACTGAATTTCTTGGAGCAAGCCCGTCACTCCATCGAAAACCAGCAGCTCTCCAAGGCAAACGAAAAGCTCATTCGGGTGCAGGATATCATCATGGAGCTCAACGTTTCGCTGGATATGCAAAAGGGTGGTGAGATCGCGGAAAACTTGCGCTCGTTGTACTCCTACATGTTCCGGCGGTTGCTGGAAGCCAACGGACGCAAGGATGTGGCCATCATCGAGGAAATTTCCGGCTACCTCAAGGAACTGCACGGTACCTGGGTGGAAGCCATGAAAAAAGAAAAAGACCTGGTTGGAACCCTCCCGGATCCGACCCGGAACCGCATGGATTTCAGCTTGTAACGATGTTTTGCATAACCCGGACCGGTTTTTTCGAGTTTTCGAAGAAACCGGTTTTTCTTGGAGGAACCCCTTGAAAATCATCCAACTCACAGCTGTCGAGATCACGTTGCGCGCTTTCCTTCTGCCCCTGGTAAAAGATCTCTGCGAGCAGGGCCACGAATTGCACCTGGCATGCTCTGACCCGGGTGAAACCTTGCAGAACCACCCGGTGGTCCGCCAAAACAACGTGCAACTTCACAAGGTACCAATCCCCCGTTCCATGAACCCCGTTTTGTGGCTCAAGGGAATCGGAGTGCTCAAGGCCTTATTCCGCGAAATCCAACCAGATGTCGTGCATACCCACACCCCCGTTGCTTCTTTCCTGGGTCGTTTCGCTGCCAAGAAAACCCGGGTACCCCACATTTTGACCACCGCACACGGTTTCTACTTCCACGAGGGAATGAACCCCCTTGTTTTCCGGGCGATCTCCGGGATGGAAAAGTACTTCTGCAAACGGTACACCGACGTGTTGTTCACAGTCAACAGCGAAGACCACGATTACGCGGTATCCCATCGCTTCCTCCCCCCCGATCGCATCATCCCGTTACCCGGGGTTGGAATCGACACGAAAGAGCGCTTCAACCCGGAACGTTTCACCCCCGAACGCAAGCATCAATTCCGGGAAAAGTTGTCGCTCTCGGACGATGATCCGACGCTGTTGTTCGTGGGCCGACTGGTGCAAGAGAAAGGGGTTCTCGACCTTGTGAACGCGATGCAACAGGTGTGGGAAAGCCATCCCCGGCTGGTCTGCCTGTTCGCCGGAGAAGCCTTACCCTCCGACCGCGATCAATCCGTGGGCCTAATTTTAGCAGAGTTCGCGGAAAAACACCCCAAGCGGGTCCGCCTGCTCGGCCTTCGAAGCGACATTCCCGACCTGCTCAGCATCTCCAACCTACTTGCGCTCCCCTCCTACCGCGAGGGAATGCCGGTGGCCCCGCTGGAGGCTTTAAGCATGGGCGTGCCCGTGGTGGGCACCCGGATCCGTGGGCTGCGCGAAGAAGTGGAAGACGGAAAGACCGGCTACCTGGTACCCGTGGCAAGCCCTTCGCAACTTGCCCAAGCCATCATGCGGGTGCTGTCCGAAGCAAAGGCCTGGAGCGCAACCTGCCGCCAAAAAGCCGTGCAAACCTTCTCCACCGAGCCCGCCCTCCAACCCCAACTCGCCGTGTACCGCTCGCTGAAATAACACTTTGGATTTTCCACCATTCTTTGCTATAATTATTCTTAGCGACCGAAAAAAAGGAAGGATCGAAGGAATGAAAACTGGAATTTCCATTCCGAGAAGAAAAATTGAACGTTTTTGCATGGAAAACAAGATCAAGTGCCTTGCTTTGTTCGGTTCGGTTTTACGGGAAGATTTTTCCCCATCCAGCGATGTCGATATCTTGGTGGAATTCCAGGCCGATGCCCGCGTCGGACTTAGTTTCTTTCGGATGGAACAAGAACTGACCACCCTTTTTGGCCGAAAAGTGGATTTGAACACACCGGGTTTCATAAGCAAGGATTTTCTCCCCCAAGTACTTGCGGAAATGGAGATCCTATATGACGCGTCACGATGATTCCGTTCGCCTTGTCCATATGCTTGAACATGCTCGTGAAGCAGTTGAATTGGCAAAAGGGCTCTCGAGAGAAGACCTCGAAAAAAACAGGGTCATGGAACTAGCGCTAACCCGTTTGGTCGAAATCGTTGGGGAGTCTGCTGCCCTGGATGGAAATCATAGGTCTTCGAAATCGTTTGGTTCACGGATATGATTCCGTGGATCGGGACATTTTATGGCAAATTGTCGTCCAAGATTTGCCCCGCCTTGTTTCCGTACTTGAAAAAACCTGAAAAATCTATCCTTTCGATATCCATCCCATTTTCCGCTTTCCACCACCCAACCGAACCCTGAAAAAACACTCTCCAAATGGAGTAGGAGGTTACCCATTTATTGAGTAGCCGTCCTGTAGCATGGAAATGCTCCGCGCTTCCTTGCGACGTCCCGTTTCCAACGGTTCCCCCCAAGGGTAGCCTGGTTTCCCAGCTTCCTGCTCTCTTCGCATCACCGCACCTTCCTCTCTTTCGAAGAATCGACTATTGTTCGGTCCTTCATGGCTTTCGCCCCTACTATGGCCCTGCTGACTTGTAGCAAAGGCCTGGAGCGCAACCTGCCGCCAAAAAGCCGTGCAAACCTTCTCCACCGAGCCCGCCCTCCAACCCCAACTCGCGGTGTTCCGCTCGCTCCAACAACCCCTTGGGACCGCCGCAGCCCACTGCGGCTGTTTTGACTTACCTTCCGGATCGCGTAGGAAGCTACCCATTTGTTGCGTGTCAGACCAAGGGCTTGGCACACCTTTCCTTTTTCGAACAGTTTTGATTGCCAAGCCTGTAGCGGGCTTTCACCGCAAATTGACACTTCTTTTTGGCCCCATAAAAACAAAAGGCTGCCAGGAACCTGGCAGCCCTTGCTACGGGGGATGGTAAAAAAACGATGAAACAAGATCGGGAAAAATAAGAACCAGCGTCCAATAATACCA
>ERZ795053.265-NODE-265-length-66463-cov-11.686062_pt1 | contig 66463 bp, 61 predicted proteins | sample MGYA00375137_ERZ795053 | MGnify/ENA primary metagenome ERZ795053 (study PRJEB30182, sample SAMN05720284) | activated sludge metagenome | isolation source: Anaerobic digester | place: Hong Kong | collected 2014-12-17 ...
CTGCCCGGCGACGCCGAATTGTGGCCGACGCTGACGCGGGCCGAGCAGGAACGCGCGCTCATGTTTCTTCAGGACGGCTCCACCATCCGCGCGTCGCTGAGGACGGATTGACGACCGGCACAAGACGGAGAAACGATGACTTTCTTGAAACGTATCGGCCACAGACAGCCCTGTTGGCACCATGCCGAAGCCATGCACATGTGGCGCGCCGAAATGCGTCCGGAAGCGGCGGCCATGGATGCGGCGGTGAAGTCGGCGCTCGAGGCGCTTGTCGCCGCCGAAGTCGCGAAACTGAGGGGAGAGATCGCAGCGATGAAACCGGCCATTTCTCATTGGCGCGCCTTCTACACGCTCGACGGCTCCAACCCGCTCTTGCAGTTTGTCGCGTCGCCGACACCGCTTGGCATCGGTGAAAAGGCCAGGATCGACTGGACGGATTCCTCCGGCGCGCCGCACAAGTACGAAGGCACGGTGACCGCGCACTTTCTTCGAAATGTCGTGGCGTACGCGCAGACCTCCAACGGGACGATCGGGACGGGGTTCATCGCCGAAGCCGTCATCATGGACAATGTCGCGATCACCAGGGAAGAGGCCGAGGCGCAGATGATGGCAAGGATCTCAGATGTGCGCGGCGGGCAGTAAGCACCGCACCCGCTGGCACCCGGTGCCCGCTGCGGGAATGGCGGTCGCGGCGCTTGCCGTGTTGGCCGCCTGCGGCCCGATGTCGGTCGAACGCGCCGAAGACGCCTGTTTCGAACGGGCGCGCCTTGCCGCGGGGCCGCGCGGGATGATCGCCGCCGGCGCCGGTTCGGGCGGTGCCAAGGCCAAGATCAAGCTTGAGCTTTCAAGCGACTACGTCCTCGGGCGCGATCCGTCCGCGCTTTACGACGCCTGCGTCTATCAGAAATCCGGCCAGCCGCCGCGCCAGCCGCTTTACACCCGCCGAGATTGGAAGGGATAAGTCATGGTCCAGTTCACGCTTCCGAAGAATTCGCAGATCCGGGTCGGCAAGACCTGGCCGAAGCCCGAGGGCACGAACATCCGCAAGTTCCAGATCTACCGCTGGAACCCCGACACCGGCGAGAATCCGCGGGTCGATACCTATTTCCTTGATATGGACAAGTGCGGGCCGATGGTCCTGGACGCGCTGATCAAGATCAAGAACGAGGTCGACCCGACGCTGACCTTCCGCCGGTCGTGTCGGGAAGGCATCTGCGGATCGTGCGCGATGAACATCGACGGGATCAACACGCTGGCCTGCATCTACGGCCTCGACGAGGTGAAGGGCGACGTGAAGATCTATCCGCTGCCGCACATGCCCGTGGTCAAGGACCTGATCCCGGACCTGACGCATTTCTATGCCCAGCACGCCTCGATCATGCCCTGGCTGGAGACGAAGACGAACCGCCCGGCGAAGGAATGGCGCCAGTCGATCGAGGATCGCAAGAAGCTCGACGGGCTTTATGAATGCGTCATGTGTGCGTCCTGTTCGACTTCCTGTCCGTCCTATTGGTGGAACGGAGACCGCTACCTTGGCCCGGCCGCGCTCCTGCACGCCTATCGCTGGATCATCGACAGCCGCGACGAGGCGACGGGCGAGCGGCTGGACGAGCTTGAGGACCCCTTCAAGCTCTACCGCTGCCACACGATCATGAACTGCGCCAAGACCTGCCCCAAGGGCCTGAACCCGGCCAAGGCCATCGCCGAGATCAAGAAGATGATGGTCGAGCGGGTGGTGTGAGCGGCGGAGGATCGCCTCTGGCCTTGAACGGCCGCTAGGCCGTTTCCCGGCGCCATGCTAGCCTGTCCCTGCGCAATCAGGGAGAGGCAGAAATGTCCGGGAACATCACGCTTCTCGTCGGCACGACGAAGGGGCTTTTCCTCGTCGAGGGGGGCAACGGCCGCACCGGCTGGTCGGTCTCTGGCCCCCATTGCAACGGCTGGCCGATCAACCACGCCGTGGGCGATGCCGACACCGGCACGATCTGGGCGGGCGGCGGCGGGGACTGGCACGGCGCAGGCGTCTGGCGGTCGGAGGATGGCGGGCAAAGCTGGGAGCTTAGCAAGCTGACCGCGGGCCAGATGGATGACTGGGCGGCGAACGACGCCGATTTCGCGGCGATGATCGGGTGGGAGGCGCGGCCCTTGCCCTTCGGCAAGGAGTTCGCGCAGGTCTGGTCGCTTGGGCGCGCGCATGGGCGGCTTTACGCAGGAACGAAACCGGCGAGCCTTCTGGAAAGCCTGGACGACGGCCGGACCTGGCAAAGGGTGCAAGGCCTGTCCGATCACCCCTCGGCCGGAAGCTGGCAGCCGGGCGCAGCGGGTCTTGTCCTGCACACCATCGTCGCGGACCCCGCGGACCCGAAAAAGCTCTGGATCGGGATATCGGCGGCGGGCGTCTTCGCGACCGAGGACGGCGGCGCCACCTGGGAACGCCGCAACCGCCTGTCCAACGCGGAAAGCTGCGCACATCACGATCACCCCGCAGCGCCCCGCGACGGAGAGACGGGCCACTGCGTGCACAACATGATGCGCGCGCCGGGCACCACGGACGTGCTTTACCAGCAGAACCACCACGGTGTCTGGCGTTCCGCCGACGGCGGGCGCAGCTGGGACGAGATCACGGCGGGCCTGCCCTCGACCTTCGGGTTCCCGATCCGGGTGCATCCGCGCGACCCCGACACGATCTGGACCCTGCCGCTGAACGGGGACATGGCGGGGCGGTTCCCGCCCGATGCGGCCTGTGCGGTCTGGCGGTCGCGCGACGGAGGGCAAAGCTGGCAGGCGATGCGGGACGGGCTGCCGCAGAAAGGGTGCTATTTCACGGTGCTCCGGCAGGCGATGGCGGGCGATGCGCGCGATCCGGCCGGGGTCTATTTCGGCACCAACAGCGGATCGGTCTTCGGAACCTTCGACGAGGGCGACACCTGGCACGAGATCGCCCGCCACCTGCCGACCATCCTCGCGGTCGAGGCGCTGGACCGTGGCTGATGCCGTGGGCGGGGTCGGGGCCGGGGGCAGGGCGTGGGCTTGATCGCGGCAGCCCGCGCTTGGTGGCTGCGTCAGCGGCCCCGGTTCCGGCGGCTGCTTGCAAAGGTCAACCGCCGGGTTCCGCCCGGTTTGCGGCTGCTTCTCGGGACTGTCCTGATGGCGGGCGGCGTCCTCGGATTCCTGCCCGTCCTAGGGTTCTGGATGCTGCCACTTGGCGCCGGGATCGCGTGGCTCGACCTGCGCGCCATCCGAAAGGCGCGCAGGTCGGCGGCCACGAACGACGATGACGACCGAGGCGGCGGTCGCCCTTAGCCGTTGATGTAATGGAGCCCCTGGAAGCCGGCGCGAAGCGCGGCGGTTTCCGCCGCAAGGCTTGCCGGATCGTTCGATCGCAGCGCCGCCGCGATCAGCCGGGCAAGCCGGGGCGCGTCGGCCTCGGTCACGCCGCGCCGGACCAGTTCGGGCGTCCCGATCCTGAGGCCGTTCAGATCGCCCGGCACCTCTGCAATCGGCAGGCCGATGCCGCACGCAAGGAAACCAGCCTTGCGGAGCGTCTTCGACGCCGTCTGCCCGCCCCCGAAGGCGGCCGCCTCGACGGCGAACTGGTGCGATGCGGTGGCGCCGCGGGCGCCTGCGAAGACCGGGATGGCTTCGGCTGCCAGGGCCTCGGCCAGGGCGCGGGCGACCGAGATCATCTTGCCCGCATAGGCCGCCCCGAAGTCGCGCCAGTCCAGAAGCGACATGGCAAGCGCGGCCACCCGACCCGCGTCAAAATTGGCCGTCATGCCGGGAAAGGCGATGTGGTCCAGCGCCTCGGCGATATCGGCGTGGTTGGTCACGATCAAGCCGCCGGCCGGTCCGCCCAGGCTCTTGTAGGTCGACATCGTCATGAGGTGCGCGCCTTCGGCCAGCGGATTGGCCCACTGGCCGCCCGCGATGATCCCGCACTGATGGGCGGCATCGAAAAGCAGCTTGGCCCCGACCTCGTCGGCGATGGCGCGGATTTCCCGGACCGGATGGGGAAAGAGGTTCAGCGAACCGCCGATGGTGATCAGCGCGGGGCGGACCCTGCGCGCGAGGTCGCCAAGCGCGTCAAGGTCGACGGTATAGCCATCGGCATCGACTGGCGCGGGGTGGGTCGTCAATCCGTAAAGACCTGCGCATCCGGCCTTGTGATGGGTGACGTGACCCCCGACAGTCGCGGGCGGCGCGATGATCTGGTCGCCTGGCTTCGTCAATGCCATGAAGGCGTAAAGGTTGGCCATCGCCCCCGAAAAGACACGAACTTCCGCGTATTTCGCGCCGAATACCTCGGCGGCAAGTTCGGCGGCGATCGTCTCGACCTCTTCGATCGCCTCAAGCCCCATTTCGTACTTGTCGCCCGGATAGCCAAGCGAGGGTCGCGATCCCATCCCTGCCGACAAGAGCGCCTCGGCCCGCGGGTTCATGACATTCGTCGCGGGGTTCAGGTTGAAGCAGTCGCGGTCGTGAATGCGCAGGCTCGCGGCGGCCAGCGCGTCGATTCGCGCGGCGACATCGGCCGACGGGGCGGCGGTTGCGGCGGCGTGGCGCTGGATCAGCGCCTCGCATTGGGCGGGCACCCAGGGTCGGGGGGCTAGCTGCGGCATGGCATTCTCCTTGGTTCGGTCGCATTTGACCCGGTCCGGGTTGCACGGGCAAATGAGATTTGTAATATTTTAGGCGTAGAAATTCTGAGCCATCCATGCCGGTTTCCCCGCCACCCCTGAAGGGCCTGCCGCTTAACGCCCTGCGTGCCTTCGAAGCCGCCGCCCGGCTGGGCGGGTTCGCGTCGGCGGCGGCGGAACTGGGCGTGACGGCGGGGGCCGTGACCGCGCATGTGAAGTCGCTTGAGGAAACGCTGGGTGCCGCGCTTTTCGAACGTCATGCGAAAGGCGTGCGGCTGACCGCACTGGGCCAGCGCGTCCTGCCGGAATTCACCGGCGCCTTCGACCAGCTGGGCCTTGCTGTCCAGCGCCTGCGGGCCGAGGCCGCGCCACGGCTTGTCCATATCGCTGCGCTTCCCGCCATCGCACAGCTCTGGCTGTCACCGCGACTGCCGGCGATCCGCGCCGCCGCGCCCGAAATCACGGTGTCCATCACCGCGATGGAGGCGCCGCCGGACCTCAAGCGCGCGCCGTTCGATCTGAATCTCTTCTTCCGCGATGACGACCTCGGCCGTCGCGTCGCCGATGACGAGATCTTTCCGGTCTGCGCGCCCGGCCTGGCCGCGCGCCTGTGCAACCCGGATGATCTGGCCGAAGTGCCTTGCCTTTCGGATGCGGTCTGGTCCGGGGACTGGCAGGCCTGGGCTGATGCCGTCCGGCCGGGCTGGGCCTTCGTGCCGCGCGGGCCGGTCTATTCGCTGTTCGCGCTCGCGGTCGAAGAAACGGTGAACGGCGCGGGCGTCCTGATGGGGCACGCGCCGCTTGTCGCGCAGCATCTGGCATCAGGCGCGCTGGTCGCGCCCTTCGGCCATCGCCACAGGCTGCGCCGGACGATGCGGCTATGGTCGGCGCGCCCGCTTCGGCCCGGTTCGGCCGCGGCCCGCGTCGCCGACTGGCTTTCGGCCTAGGGAAACGCCGCGTTAAGCGCGATTTCCACCATGTCGCCAAAGCTTCGTTCCCGGTCTTCCGCCGGCAGCGCCTCGTGCGTGATCAGGTGGTCCGAAATCGTCAGGATCGCCAGCGCCCGCGCGCCAAGACGGGCGGCGACCGTGTAAAGCTCCGCCGCCTCCATCTCGACGCAGAGGGTTCCGTGCCGGGCCAGCATCTCGGTCAGGTCGGGGCGTTCGTCGTAGAACACGTCTGACGAATAGATGCCGCCGACATGGGTCGTCGTCCCTTTCGCGCGGGCGGCTGCGACCGCGTTTTCAAGAAGACCATAATCGGCGCAGGGCGCGAACTGCATTTCGCGGAAGAACCCGCGCGACGGCGTGGCCATGGTCGAAGCCGTCATCGCGATGACGATGTCGCGGATCTTCACGCGCTCAAGCATGGCGCCGGCCGATCCGATCCGGATCAGCGTCCGGGCGCCATATTCGCGGATCAGTTCGTTGGCGTAGATCGACAGCGACGGCATGCCCATGCCCGATCCGTGGATCGTCACCCGGTTTCCCTTCCAGCTGCCGGTAAAGCCCAGCATCCCGCGAACCTCGTTCACGCAGACCGGGTCATCCAGGAAGGTCTCCGCGGCCCAGCGGGCGCGGCGCGGATCGCCGGGCATCAGGACGGTTTCGGCGATGTCGCCGGGCTTGGCGCCGATATGGGGGGTCATGGTTCGCCTTTCTGTGCAGGATCGAACCATCCTAGCGGCGGGGCAGGGTGCGACAAGCCCGATCTTGGCGCTGGCGCCGCCTTGCGGCGGAGCCGTGGTTATTCGGCGGCCTCTGCCTTGGGTTCGGCCAGCAGCACGATATCGCTCATGATCCGGTTCAGTTCGAAATCCTTGGGCGTATAGACCCGCGCGACACCCATCCGGCGCATCGCCTCGGCGTCGTCATCGGGGATGATGCCGCCGACGACGACAGGCACATGCGAAAGACCGGCGGTTCGCATCCGTTCCATCACCTCCTCGACCAGCGGAAGGTGGCTGCCCGACAGGATCGACAGGCCGACGACATGCGCGCCTTCGCTTTCGGCGGCAGCGACGATTTGCGCCGGTGTCAGGCGGATGCCCTCGTAGTGGATGTCCATGCCGCAATCGCGGGCACGCGCGGCGATCTGTTCGGCGCCGTTCGAATGGCCGTCCAGGCCCGGCTTGCCGACCACGAACTTCAGCCGCCGTCCCAACCGGGACGAAACGGCATCGACGGCGCCCCGCAGGTCGTCCAGTCCCTCGGTCCGGTTCGAGGGCGATTTCGAAACCCCTGTCGGCCCGCGGTATTCGCCGTGGACCGCGCGCATGACGCCGGCCCATTCGCCGGTCGTCACACCCGCCTTCGCGCAATCGACCGAGGCGGGCATGATGTTGCGCCCCTCCCGCGCGGCCAGGCGCAGCGCGGCCAATGCGGCCTCGACCGCCCGTTGGTCGCGGGCCCGGCGCCAGGCGTCCAGCCGGCCGATCTGGTCGGTTTCCACCTCGGGGTCCACGGTCAGGATCGCCCCGTCGCCGGCAGTCAGCGGCGAGGTTTCGCCCGCCTGCCAGCGGTTCACGCCGACCACGACGGTATCGCCGGCCTCGATCCGGTTCAGTCGCTCGGCATTGGCCTCGACCAGTCGGCCCTTCATGTATTCGATTGCGGCGATCGCGCCGCCCATGCCGTCCAGCACTTTCAACTCGTCGCGCGCACCCGCCTTCAGCGCCTCGACCCTGGCCGCGATCACCGGGCTGCCGTCGAAAAGGTCGCCGTATTCCAGAAGGTCGGTCTCGTAGGCGAGGATCTGCTGCATCCTGAGCGACCATTGCTGATCCCAGGGCCGGGGAAGCCCCAGCGCCTCGTTCCAGGCGGGCAGTTGCACCGCGCGGGCGCGGGCGTTCTTCGACAGCGTGACGGCCAGTGTCTCGAGAAGGATTCGGTAGACGTTGTTTTCGGGCTGCTGTTCGGTCAGGCCAAGGGAGTTCACCTGAACGCCGTAGCGGAAGCGGCGGAACTTTTCGTCCTCGATGCCGTAGCGGTCACGGCAGATCTCGTCCCATAGTTCGGTGAAGGCGCGCATCTTGCACAGTTCGGTGACAAAGCGGATTCCGGCGTTCACAAAGAACGAAATCCGCCCGACCATCGCCGGAAAGGCGGCGGGATCGACCTTGCCCTTCAGGTCGTCCAGGACGGCGATTCCGGTGGCGAGCGCGAAGGCCAGTTCCTGTTCCGGCGTGGCGCCCGCCTCCTGCAGGTGGTAGGAACACACGTTCATCGGGTTCCACCTGGGCAGGTGATCGGCGGTGTAGGCCGCGACATCGGTGATCATCCGAAGCGAGGGCTTCGGCGGGCAAATGTAGGTTCCGCGGCTCAGGTATTCCTTGATGATGTCATTCTGCACGGTTCCTTGCAGTTTTCGAACATCCGCGCCCTGTTCTTCCGCCACCGCGATGTATAGCGCCAGTAGCCAGGGCGCCGTGGCGTTGATCGTCATGGAGGTGTTCATGTCTTCCAGCGGGATCGCATCGAACAGCGACCGCATGTCGCCCAGGTGGCAGACCGGAACCCCGACCTTGCCGACCTCACCGCGCGCAAGTTCGTGGTCGCTGTCATAGCCCGTCTGGGTCGGCAGATCGAAGGCGACCGACAGGCCGGTCTGTCCCTTGGCAAGGTTCGCGCGGTAAAGCGCGTTCGACTTCGCAGCCGTGGAATGGCCCGCATAGGTTCGAAACAGCCAGGGCTTGTCGCGCGTCGCCTCGGTCATGGGGGCCTCCTGAATCGCGTGCGTAACTTTATTTCGCAGATGCAGAGATAGGCGACATTTCGTGACCATGTCAATTCGCTGCATCGCGGCATCACGGGATTTACCGCGCCGCGCCGACCTGTCACGGTCCCAACCATGTTTCATCCCGTCACGCTGCCCCTTTGGCTTTTCGTCCTGATCCTCGTTTTCGCCGGGGTGACCTTTGCATCGCATTTCCTTTTCCCTTCGGTCAGGTGGTTCTTCCGGCGCCGGGTCGAACGGGTGGTGGAGCGGCTGAACGCGCGGCTCGACCGGCCGATCGAGCCTTTCAAGCTGATGGCGCGTCCCGACATGATCGTGCGGCTGACGCATGACCCGAAGGTCGCCGAGGCGATCGTGGCCGAGGCCGAGGCGACCGGTACCCCTGAGACCGTGCAACTGGAACGCGCCCGCCGCTACGCGCGCGAGATCGTGCCCGCCTTTTCGGCGACCGTCTATTTCGGCTTCGCGACGCGCGCGGCCAAGTGGCTGGCGCGGCTGGTCTACCGGGTGCGGATCGGCCAGTTCGATACCGGCGCGCTTGCGGCGATCGACCGCCGCGCGACGGTCGTCTTCGTCATGAACCACCGCTCGAACATGGACTATGTGCTGGTGACCTACCTGGCGGCCGACCGGTCGGCGCTGTCCTATGCCGTCGGTGAATGGGCGCGGGTCTGGCCGCTTTCCTGGCTGATCCGTGCTTCGGGCGCCTATTTCATCCGGCGCAAGTCAGGCAATCCGCTTTATCGCAGGGTGCTTGCGCGCTATGTCCAGATGGCCGCGGCCGAGGGGGTCACACAGGCGATCTTCCCCGAAGGCGGGCTGAGCCTGGACGGAAGGGTCGGGCGCCCAAAGCTCGGGATCCTGTCCTATATCGCCGACGGCTGGCGCACTGGCGGACGCGATGTTGTCTTCGTGCCGGTTTCCCTTGCCTATGACCGCGTGATCGAGGACCGCGTGCTTACGGCGGCCCATGCCACGGGGGTCCGTCGTTTCCGTGCCTCCTTCGGGTCGATCCTGATGTTCGTCGGCCGGCAGGTCGGGCGGCTCTTGACCGGCCGGTTCGAAAAGTTCGGGGTGGCTTCCGTCAGTTTCGGGACGCCCCTGTCGCTTGCGGACTTCATGGCAGGGCCGCATGACGACGCCACCGCGGAGCTGGCCGGTGAGCTGATGCGCAGGATCGCGCGAAACGTGACCGTCCTTCCGGTGCCGCTGCTCTGCGCCGCCATCGGCGAGGCGACCGACCTGCCGCTGGCGGAGGTCAGGGCCCGCGCTGCGGATCTTGCGCACCGGCTTGACCGTGCCGGGGTGCATCTGGACCTTCCGGACGCCTCGCCCGATGCCGCCGTGGACCGGGCGCTGGATATCCTGTCCCTGCGAAAGATCGTCCGGAGAGAGGGCGACCGGGTGCTGGTGCCGCCGAAGGATCGCGCCCTGATCGGATTCTACGCCGCCCCGGTTCGGCAACACCTTTGTGCACCTGCGGCATCAAATGAGCCGGAATTCGCGGAATTCAGCCCGAACTTGAGATCATAGAGACATAAAATTACAAAAGCATACACAAGTCCTATTGCAAAATTACCCTTCCGATCATATTCCATCCTTGACGCCCGCATTGATTCTGCGATGCGGCAACAAGACCGGGAGAGACGGATGGCACTGGATACGCAGACGGAGATCGCGCCCTACGAAGCGCCGGAAAAGGATCTCTACGAGATCGGGGAAATGCCGCCGCTCGGCTATGTGCCGAAGAACATGTACGCTTGGGCAATCCGCCGCGAACGCCACGGCGAACCGGACAGCGCGATGCAGGTCGAGGTCGTCGAGACGCCCGAGATCGACAGTCACGAGGTTCTGGTGCTCGTCATGGCGGCGGGGGTGAACTACAACGGCATCTGGGCGGCGCTGGGCGTTCCGATCAGCCCCTTCGACGGGCACAAGGCGCCTTATCACATCGCCGGTTCCGACGCCTCGGGCATCGTCTGGAAGGTGGGTGACAAGGTCAAGCGCTGGAAGGTCGGCGACGAGGTCGTGATCCATTGCAACCAGGACGACGGCGACGACGAGGAATGCAACGGCGGCGATCCGATGTTTTCGCCCAGCCAGCGGATCTGGGGGTATGAGACGCCGGATGGCTCCTTCGCGCAGTTCACCCGCGTGCAGGCGCAGCAGCTCATGCACAGGCCGAAACATCTGACCTGGGAAGAGGCTGCCTGCTATACGCTGACGCTCGCCACCGCCTACCGGATGCTGTTCGGTCACCGGCCGCATATCCTGAAGCCCGGCGACAACGTCCTTGTCTGGGGTGCCTCGGGGGGGCTTGGCTCCTACGCGATCCAGCTTATCAACGCGGCCGGCGCGAACGCCATCGGCGTGATTTCCGAGGAAGACAAACGCGACTTCGTGATGGGGCTGGGCGCGAAAGGTGTCATCAACCGCAAGGACTTCAGTTGCTGGGGCCAGATGCCCAAGGTCGGCACCCCGGAATATGCCGCCTGGTTCAAGGAGGCGCGCCGGTTCGGCGCGGCGATCTGGGCGATCACCGGCAAGGGCAACAACGTCGACATGGTGTTCGAACACCCAGGCGAAGCGACCTTCCCCGTCTCTGTCTTCGTGGTCAAGCGCGGCGGCATGGTCGTGATCTGCGCGGGAACCACCGGCTACAACCTGACCTTCGACGTGCGCTATCTCTGGATGCACCAGAAGCGTGTTCAGGGCAGCCATTTCGCCAACCTCAAGCAGGCGGCGGCAGCCAACAAGCTGATGTTGGAACGCCGCCTTGATCCCTGCATGTCCGAGGTCTTCCCCTGGGCGGAGATCCCCGGCGCGCACATGAAGATGCGTCGGAACGAACACAAGCCGGGCAACATGGCGGTCTTGGTCCAGTCACCGAGGACGGGTCTGCGCACCTTCGAGGACGCGCTTGAGGCCGGACGGCGCGACTAATTTGCGGCGAAATGCCGGCGACATTCCGGAAGGCGCGCCACGGATGATGGCGCGCCTTTTCCGTTTGTTTTTTTTCAATGATTTAGATTTAGCCTCCCCCCCATTTTCGGGGAGTTGCAAAGAAAGTCGCGCAGGTCGATTCTTTCCCGAAGGGCTGCGAACAAAGGTCAATTCACTTCACGCGAGAGTTGTAATGCAGTACGAATGGATCCTGGATGTGCTGAGTGATCTCAGATCTTTCGCCCAAGGGAACGGATTGCCCGCGCTGGCGGAACAGCTGGGCGACACCTCGATCGTGGCGGCGACAGAGATCGCGCGGCAGTCCGGGGAAAGGAGCGGAGGCCAGGTGCCGAATGCGGGCAAGGTTGCGGCGGTTCGTTGGGGAACTACAGCAAGCGACAACGCGTGACGATCTCCAACGCCATGTCGGCTGGTTGCGCGACCAGCTGGATATCGACCATCTGGTCTATCACTCCGTCAGCGGGGCTGGGCAGCAGTACGGCATCCTGACCTACTCCGAAGACTGGGTCCAGCACTACATCGACGAAGGATATGCGCGGATCGACCCGGTGGTTCAGGGATGTCTGCGGCGCTTCAGGCCGACCGACTGGAAAGAACTGGACTGGTCCGGACGACAGGCGCGGGGTTTTCTGGGCGAGGCGATGGCCGCCGGTGTCGGAAACCAGGGGTTTTCGGTTCCGATCCGTGGGCCCGGCGGACAGTTCGCCCTTTTCACCATTTCCAGCCGCACCCATGACGCACAGTGGGACAAGTTCGTGAATGGCGCGTCGAACGAAGTGCTTCTTGCCGCGCACTTCCTGAACCAGAAAGCGCAGGAAATCGTTCAGGGCGACCAGCCCGCCGGCGAACAGCCGCTGAGCGCCCGCGAGATTGACGTGCTGACCCTGCTGGCACTCGGGATGAACAGGGCCCAGGCTGCCGACTCTCTCGAAATTTCGGAACACACGTTGCGTTCCTATGTCGAAAGCGCCCGCGTCAAGTTGGGGGCGATCAACACGACCCACGCGGTCGCGCGGGCGGTTTCCGGCGGTCTCGTCCTTCTCTGACCCCGCCCGATAGGCTCCTGTTAACCAGTCTTCGTTAATCCCTTCTTATCCATAAGGAGGGATGTGATGCTGAGGTATCTGACTTCAAGGAACCTGTCGGAACTTGCCGATCTGAGGGCCTCCATGTTCGCGGACAGGGCGCGGCAGTTCCGCGACCGGCTGAACTGGGCGGTTACGGTGGACGAACGGGGCTGGGAACGGGACGACTATGACGACCTGGACCCGGTCTATGTGATCTGGCAGCGGCCGGACGGGCTGCATGGCGGCTCGATGCGATTTCTGCCGACGGGCGGGCGAACGATGGTGAACGATCACTTTCGCCATCTTGCGGGCGGGCGGCGTATTTCCCATCCGAAGGTCTGGGAATGCACACGGTTCTGTCTGGCCGCCGACACCGATGCGCAGGTCGCCGCGCGTCTCATGCTTGGCGGCGCCGAGCTGGGCGCGGGGCTGGGGCTGACGCGCGCCGTCGGGGTCTTCGACGCCCGGATGGTGCGTATCTACCGCCACCTTGGCTGGGAACCCGATATCCTTGGCAGCGCCGGGCAGGGGCGCGACGCGGTGAGCCTGGGGTTCTGGCGCTTTTCAGAGGCGACGCGGCAAAGGATGGCCCACAAGGCGGGCATCCCGGCGGCGCTGTCGCGGCAATGGTACCTGTCCGACATGCGTGAACCGGTGCCGGCACTGGCCGCGGTCTAACCCGCTGGCGCTTCCGGATCCGCGCGGGTAGGGTCGCGCCATGACCTTGCCCGCGTTGCAGTTTTCCGACGATCAGGCCGAAGCCTGGGATCGCCTGGCCGATGTGCTGGGCGCGGCCGGGGTCGACCTGGTTGAGGGCACGACGCTGCCCGCAGCCACCGGCAAGACAACCGTCCTTGCGGTCATCGGCAAGGCGGGTTCGGGCAAGACGATGCTGCTGGCGGAACTGACCAAGGCGCTGACAGCCGCCGGGGTCGACGTGATTTCGGGCGATTACGAGGGGCGGCGGCGCAAGGACCGGCGAACCCTCGCGATCCTCGCGCCGACGAACAAGGCGGCAAGCGTCCTGCGCAATCGCGGGGTGCCCGCGACGACCATTCACCGCATCCTCTATACCCCCGTCTATGACCCCGAATACGAACGGATCGCGGAATGGCTCGCGGGCAACGGCGACCGGCCAGAGGTGGAGGGGCTGACCGATTCCGCCCTCGACCGCGCCAAGGCGTTCTACGAACAGGTGAAATCCATCCCCGGCGCGCTTGCGGCGGCGGGGCTCAGGGGGTCGGACTTCATCCTGGGCTGGAAACGGCGCGAAGACCCGCTGGACATCGGCTTCATCGACGAATCCTCGATGCTGGACGAACGCCAGTTCGAGGACCTGCGCGAGATCTTTCCAACGCTCGTGCTCTTCGGCGATCCCGCGCAGCTTGCGCCGGTCGGCCAGTCCGGGGAAATGGTCTTCGACCGCCTGTCAGAGGGCCGCAAGCTGACGCTGAGCCGCATCCACCGGCAGGAATTCGACAGCCCGATCCTTGATCTGGCCCATGCGCTTTCCGATCCCGAGCTGGGGTTCGAGGATTTCGAGCGGATGGTGGCCGACGCCGCCCGGCGCGACGACCGCGTCATCTGGTCCGAAAGGGTTGATGCGGCCCTGATGGCACGCTCTCCGGTGCTGGTGTGGCGCAACCAGACGCGGGTGCGCCTTATCCAGGCTTTCCGCGCCGCCTATGGCGCCCCCGCCGACGCGCTTGTCCCGGGCGAACCGTTGATCTGCGATGGAATCGAACTGCCGCTCAAGCATCGAAAGAAGCGCATCGACCTTGAGGCTCGGGGGCTGATCAAGGGGGCCCAGGTGATCTACCTGGGCGCGGGCAAGAAGCCCGGGTTCTCCCGGCTTTACGTTGTCGGGTCCGAAGACCCGCTGGTCTCGGCCGCCTCGATCATCAAGATCGAACAGCCCGAAACGGAAGAACCCTTCATCCCCTACGCCGCGCGAATGGGCGCTGCCTTCCTGCACGGCGCTGCGGTCACCATCCACAAGGCGCAGGGGTCGCAATGGGAAGACGTGCAGGTCTTTGCGCCCGATCTTTTCGTCGCCGCGCGCATGGGGCGGACCGAAGCCGGCCTGCCGCTGTGGAAGCGGCTTGCCTATGTGGCGATCACGCGGGCGGAAAAGCGGCTTCACTGGGTGGTGCGCAACCGGCTTGCGCGTCCGACGGCGCCGCTTGGCGTCGCCGACCTGCCGCGCGCTAATACCGTTCTGGCGCTCGACCCCGTCGAAGAGGGTTAGGCGGCAACGCTCGCGGCTTTTCGTGCCGCGTCCGTGCCGCTAGTGTCGTGCCGAAAGAAGGGAGTCGTCCATGCGCTGCGTATTCGTCCAGTTCCGCTGCCACCCCGGCAAGACCTATGAGGTCGCCAACGCCATCTACGACCGGGAGGTCGTGTCAGAGCTTTATTCGACCTCGGGCGAATACGACCTGATTGCCAAGATTTACATCCCGGAGGACGAGGACGTCGGCCACTGGCTGAACGAACGTCTGTTCGACATTGCGGGAATCAGCCGAACGCTGACCACCATGACCTTCCGGGCGTTCTGACGTGTCGGGCACGATCGTCGTCACCGGCGCTTCCGCCGGCATCGGCCGCGGCGTCGCCCGGAGGTTTCTGGCAGAGGGCTGGAACGTCGCCCTTCTTGCACGCCGCTCCGAAGTGCTGCGCGAGGTGGCGGACGGGGCGCCCAACGCGCTGCCGGTCGTCTGCGATGTGTCGGACGCGGGTGCGGTCGATGCGGCCTTTGGCGCGACCATCGAACGGTTCGGACGGGTCGACGTCCTGTTCAACAATGCCGGGATCTTCCGGCCTTCGGGACTGATTGACGAGATACCGGTTTCGGACTGGACCGATACGCTTGCCGTGAACCTGTCCGGCATGTTCCTTTGTGCCCGCGCCGCGTTCCGGCAGATGCGGGCGCAGGCGCCGCAGGGCGGCAGGATCATCAACAACGGGTCAATCTCGGCCCATGCGCCGCGCCCGGGGTCGGTCTGCTACACGACGACGAAACACGCGATCACCGGCCTGACCAAGACGCTGGCGCTGGATGGCCGCCCCTTTGCGATCGCCTGCGGCCAGATCGATATCGGAAATGCGAGGACAGAGCTTGCCGCCGCGATGGAAAAGGGGGTTCCGCAGGCGGACGGGTCGGTCCGCGCGGAGCCGATGATGGATGTGGCCGACGTCGCCGAAGCGGTGCTGACGATGGCGCGCATGCCGGCTTCGGCGAATGTCCTGTCCATGACGGTCATGGCCACCAAGATGCCCTTCGTCGGGCGCGGCTAGATCATCGGCGCAGGGCGCGGAACGCCTCTGACGCGGCCCAGCCGGCAAGCCCGGCCAGAAATAGCGCGAGCGCCCCGTAAAGAGCGGGATGATCCCGCGCAAGCGTGTAAAGCCACCGTTCGATTCCGACCTTGCGCACATAGATCGCCGACTGGCTTTGCGCGATCACTTCCCGGTTGCGCAGAAGGTAGATGCGGGTCGTATAGTTGCCCTCGACCAGGTTCGCCGGAAGGTCGAAGGTGGCGCTGAACAAGGTCTGTTCCTTCAGATGCGTGCCGCTTTCGGCCGAGGCATAAAGCCCCTCGCGCTGTCGGATGCGGATCAGCGCGTCGGTGAAGGCGGGCGAATCCATGACGTCCTGCGGCGCCCCGACGGAGCGTATCTTCTGCGGGACAGAGATCTTGTGGCGCAGGTCTTCGGTCTGCGACAGCACATATTCCAAGGGGGCCGTCGCGGCGACGGCGTAGAAGCTTGGCGCATCGTCGACCTCGACCGAGGAGGTGTTGACCCAGATGCCGAACTGGCGCGACTTGCGCCGGACTATGATCGGCCCGGATGGCCCCTCGACCGTGATGATGACCTGAAGCAGGCCGGTGTCGGGGATAGGCTCCTCGCGCTTCACCGCGCCGTAGACGAGCAGATCAGACCCTTCGAAGTTCGCGGTGATGGAGATGCGATCCTGGCTTAGACCGGACACGACTTCTTCTTGCGCGGCGGCCGGCAGGGCGCAGGCAAGCAGGAAGATGGCCGACAGCCACCTCATGATCTTACCTTCGCGAGGGAATAAAGCTCCCCCGGTTCCAAAAGCAGGTCAAGCGCGATCTTGCCGCAGACCGCCAGGACCAGGAGCGCCAGCAAGACACGCAGCTGTTCGGCGTTCAGCCGCGCGCCAAGCCGGGTTCCGATCTGCGCGCCGACGACGCCCCCCAGAATCAACAAGAGCGCAAGCATGAGATCGACCGACTGGTTTGTCAGCGCATGCATGAAGGTGGTGAAGCCGGTCACGAAAATGATCTGGAAAAGGGACGTGCCGATGACGACCTTGGTGGGCATCCCAAGCAGGTAGATCATCGCGGGCACCATGATAAAGCCGCCGCCGACGCCCATGATCGCGGCCAGGATGCCGACCGCCGCCCCGACCCCGAAGGGCGGAATGACCGAGATGAAAAGCCCCGATGCGCGGAACTTCATCTTCAGGGGCAGGTTGTGCACCCAGGTGTGGTGGTGCCGCTTGACGCGCGGAGCGGTGCCCGTCCGGTTCCGCCGCATCGTGCGCAGGCTTTCCTGAAGCATCAGGAACCCGATCAAGCCAAGAAAGACGACGTAGGTCAGCTGCACCACAAGGTCGATCTGGCCCAGCCGCGACAAGAGGTTGAAGACCCATATGCCCACCGCCGAGCCTGCAAGGCCGCCGGCCAGCAGCACGATCCCCATGCGTATGTCCACCGTCCGCCGCTTCAGATGCGCCAGGACACCCGAGATGGAGGAGGCGACGACCTGGTTCGCGCCGGTGGCGACCGCGACCGTCGGCGGTACGCCGATGAAGAAAAGAAGCGGCGTGATCAGAAAGCCGCCGCCGACTCCGAAAAGTCCCGACAGAACCCCCACAAGACCGCCGATTCCGAACAGAAGGAAGGCGTTCACGGACACTTCGGCTATGGGCAGATAGATCTGCATCGTCGGCCAGCTGCCTGTGGATACTTTCTTGTAACGGTCGCCGCTGCGGGCGGCGATGTCAAATCCCCTTGCGCCCGAACCGTGGAAATTGGAAGCGAAAACTCGCGTCGCGTCGCACGGGAAGTGAGCCCGATGCAATGATCCGCAAGTTGCGGCAGGTGCTGAAACCATGGTCCTCAACACGCTGATCGTGCGGGTGTTGGGGCACAAGCCCCTGTTCATAAACGATGCCGGAGAGCATTCCGCCAGGTATTCGAAAAAGCCGCGCGTCGCCTGACCCGTCATCTGGCGCCAGAACTGGACATAACTATTGGTTTCTTTGGACCTATCGAAGCGACGGCAGTCATGATGACCTTCACGCAAATGTCGCCAAACACTGCTCATCTGCCTGCGTCGGTTCCGGCCTTTCCGTGCCGGCCGGCGCTTGTGCTGTGTGTCGGGTGGCCATGTCACGCATCGTGGGGCTAGGAATTTGTCTTTCCCCGGAGGAGTATCGGGGAACCAAAACAAGAACCGACTCAGCGGTTGAACGGAAACGGACAGAAAACCAAAGGGAGAAGTCTGAATGACTCAGAAGAAGAAGCTGACAAGACGCACCGTGCTGAAAGGCGCCGGTGCCGCCGCGCTTGCCGCGCCGCTTTACTCGAAAAGCGCGCTGGCCTCGTCCGGCGAAATCAACATCATGATGTGGTCGGACTACCTTCCGCCCGACTTCCTTGCCGCGTTCGAAGGCGAAACCGGGATCAAGGTGAACTACACCGGGATCGGGTCGAACGAGGAAATCATCAACAAGATGAAGGCCACCAAGGGGCAGGGCTTCGACATCGTGAGCCCGACGAACAACCGTTCGCTGCAGTGGGAGCCGCTTGAACTTCTTCAGCCGATCGACATGGGCCGCGTGAAGATCGACGCTGTGAACCCGGCGATGGCCAAGATCGGCACCGATGCCTGGAACTTCGGCGGATCGGGGTCGCACTGGCTGCCGCATATCTGGGGGACCGAGGGCATTGCCTACCGGACCGACCTGTGGCTGCCTGCGGGTGACGCGCCGTCCTACGGCGATGTCTGGTCCGAGGAGAACGCCGGCAAGACCATGGGGCGCGCCCATTCGATGATGCTTGGCGCGGGGCTCTTCATGGAGCGTTCCGGCGAAATGGCGCCGGGCTCGATCTGGTCGGCCTACAACGACGAAGAAACCATGCGCAAGGTCTGGGGTCAGGTGACCGACTGGTGCGTTGCGCGCAAGGACCGGATCAAGCTGATCTGGAACGACGCCGATACCCAGAAGAACGGCCTTCTGAACGAAGGCGTCGTCGTCGGCCAGACCTGGGACGGCCCGCCCCTCGCGCTCAAGGCCGCGGGCGAACCGGTGCACTACCAGGCCCCGGTCGAAGGTGCGATGGCCTGGGTGGACGGCATGTCGGTCCCCGTCGGTGCCGTGAACATCGACCAGATCTACGCGTTCATCGACTTCTGCTATCGCGCCGATCAGGCGGGCCATGCGATCGACAGCCACGGCTACAACTCGCCGGTGCTGGGCGCGGACGGCTTTGCCGGCGATGTCTACAAGAAGAACTTCCAGGAGGCCTATCCGGGCGAAAGCCTGGCCAACCTGAATCCCTGGCCGGCCGAGGCGCCCTGGTACGCCGACGTGCGGACGGAGTTCGTCAACAAGTTCACGAGCGCCTGATCGCGCCCGTGCCCGGTCCCTCCGCCCTGCGCGGGGGGACCATCCGAACTGGCGGCGTCAGGACAGCCTGCGCCAGATAAAATGCGGCCGCGTCCGAGAAGAGCCGCATCACGGGGAGAAGCCACAAGATGAGTGCTGGGGTCGGCGTCGATCTGGAAAACCTCTGGATCCGCTTCGGGGATTTCGTCGCCGTGCGCGACGCGAACGTGAATATCAAGGGCGGGGATTTCTTTTCCTTCCTCGGCCCGTCTGGCTGCGGCAAGACCACGATCCTCAGGGCGGTTTCGGGGTTTCTTGAGCCATCCGAGGGCAACATCCTGATCGGCGGCAAGAACATGAAGGGCGTCGGCCCGAACAAGCGGCCCACAGCGCTTATCTTCCAGAACCTCGCGCTTTTCCCGCTGATGAAGGTCTGGGAAAACATCGCGTTCTCGATGGAGATCAAGGGGGCAAGCGCGGGCGAACGGCGCAAGCGCGCCGATGAGCTTCTGGAAATGATCGCGCTGGAAGGCCAGGGCGACAAGCTTCCGTCCGAGCTTTCGGGCGGCCAGCGCCAGCGCGTCGCGATCGCCCGCGCTCTTTGCGCCGAACCGCATGTCCTGTTGCTCGATGAACCGCTGTCGGCGCTCGACCTCAAGCTGCGCCAGCACATGCGCACCGAACTGCGCGAAATTCAGAAGCGCGTCGGCATCACCTTCATCTACATCACCCACGACCAGGGCGAGGCGCTGACGATGTCGGACAGCATCGCGGTCATGCGGGCGGGCGTCATCGACCAGATCGGCGACGGCAAGACGATCTACAACGATCCCGCGACGCCGTTCGCAGCCTCTTTCGTGGGGGAAAACAACGTTTTCCGCGGCAAGGTCAAGCAGGTCAGCGGCGACCGCGTGCTGGTTCAGTCCAACCGTTCGGGCGAACTTCTGGCGCGCGTCTCCACGGCGAATGTAGGCAAGATGAAGGAAGGCGACAGTGCGATGATCTTCATCCGCCCCGAAGCCTTCGAACTGGCCAGGACCGGAACCGAGGGCGATCACTACGTTTCCGCCCGCGTCGTCAACGAGGAATTCGAAGGCAACGTCTTCAACATCTTCATGGAAGGCGACGGCGGCAAGGAGATCAAGGTTTCGCTCCCGAACCATGGCCAGTCCTTCGACAGCCACAAGGGCGAGACGATGACACTGCGTTATGACGTCAGGAACGCCGTGGCGATGCCCGCGGGCGTTCTTGCGACCGAGTGACGGAGAGGACGCGATGCCCCGTTTCCTCAAGGATTTCCTGAACCGCAACGGCACCGGGCCGGGCCTTGTCATGCTGGGCCTTGTCCTTTTCTGGACGGTCGGCCTGATCATCCTGCCGCAGCTTTCGATGCTCGATTTCTCGTTCCGGCCGAACCTTCCGCCGCCGGAGATGGGCGGCCCGAAGGATGTCTACACGCTGGAGAACTACAAGTACCTGGTCTACGGGCCCGAGGGCGGCAGCCAGGCCTATAACGCCGTCGACCTGATGGTGTTCTTCAGAACGCTTGTCGCCGCCGTCTGCGTGACCGTCTTCAACCTGGTCCTGTGCTACCCGATCGCCTACTACCTGGGCCAGACGAAAGGCAACCACATCCGCGTCCTGGCGCTGATGCTGATCATCCCCTACTGGATCAACGAGATCCTTCGCGCTTTCGCGCTGCGCATCATCTTCGGGGAAACCGGCGTCCTGAACACGATCCTGACCGGCGCGGGGCTTTTCGACACGCCCTTCGACTTCATCCGCAACGACTACGCGCTTTATGCCGGGTTGGGCTATGCCTACATCCTCCTGATGATCTTCCCGATCTACAACGTGATCGAAAGCCTCGACCACAACCAGATCGAGGCCGCACGCGATCTTGGCGCGCCCTGGTGGCGCATCCACTGGCGGGTCGTCATTCCCTATGCCAAGCCCGGTATCAGTTCTGGCTGCACGATGGTATTCATGCTGTCGGCCGGTGCGCTGGCCGCGCCGCAGATCCTTGGCGGCCCGTCAAGCCTGTGGTTCACGCAGCTGATCTACCAGCAGTTCAACGACAGCAGCGACTGGCCGCAGGGCGCGGCCTATGCGGTCGTGCTTCTGGTGACCTGTGTCCTTCTTGTCCTTGGCGCGATGCGGCTGTTCAAGGTGAACATGGGGGACATCGGGAAATGAACACCTCCCTCATCCGGGTCAGCGTCTGGATCTATCTGGCGATCTTCTTCGCCTATCTGCTTGGGCCCCTGGTGATCATGTCGGCCACGGCCTTCAACTCCCCCGCATTTCCAAGTGCGACACCCTGGGAATGCCTGACATTCGACTGGTTCTCGGCGCTCTTTCAGGATGCCCGCATCCTGAACGGCATCAAGAATTCGCTGATCATCGGGGCGGGAACGGTCGTTCTGTCCGTTCTCATGGGGCTGGCGGGTGCGCTTCTTCTGACCCAGATCTGGCCGAAACTCAGGGCGACCTACTATACGATCATCATCGCGCCTATCCTCATTCCCGGCGTCGTCCTTGGCATCTCGACACTGGTCTTCTGGGACCGGGTGAACAGGATGCTTGGCCTGGGCCCCGACAGCGCGCTGTCGAGCGGCCTGTTCCTGACGGTGATCGGCCAGTCCACCTTCATTGCGTCCTACTGCATGCTGGTGCTGGTGGCGCGGCTTCAGCGCTATGACGTGGCGCTGACCGAGGCGGCGCTGGATCTTGGGGCGACCCATGCGCAGGCCTTCCGAAAGGTTCTCTTGCCCTTCATGCGGCCGGCCATCGCGTCCTCTGCCGTGCTCGCCTTCCTGGCAAGCTTCGAGAACTACAACACCACGACCTTCACCTTCGGCGAATACCCGACGCTGACGATCGAACTTGCGCAGAAGGTGCGCTACGGGATATCGCCCGCCATCTCGTCGCTGGCCTTCATCATCGTCGTGCTGACCGTTTTCGCCGCGCTTGCGAACGAGGCGCTGATCCGACGCCGCGAACTGGTGGCGGCGGCGCGGCGCAAGGCGACGGTGGCCGAGCTGACAGGCGGCCTCAAACTGCCGGGGTTCCTCAGCGGCAATACCGCCGCCGTCCTGCTGGTCGTCATGGGCATCGGCACCGTTGTCGTTCTGGGTACCGCCGCGACCTACCGACCGGATCAGTGCATCGCGGATGTTCGCGAACAGAAACGGCTTGAGGCCGAGAAACGGGCCGAGGAACTGCGCGCCCGACGCGACGCAGAGCGCAAGGAAAAGACGACGGCGGAACCCGCCGCCCCGGCACCGTCCGCCGGTGCGGGCAACAACAGCGGCAGCTTCGGCAATGTCTTCAACCCCGGTACTCTGCAAGACGGTGCGACCACGCCCGCGCCGGATGCGCAGGGAAGCACCGGAAGCGGTGGCAACAGCGGCTTTGGCGGTGTCTTCGACCCTAACGCGCTGCAGGGATCGGGGAACTGACGACAATCGGCCAACGGCGCGGAAATAGGAAAGGGGCGGCCCGATCGGGCCGCCCCTTTTGCTTTGCCATCAGCGTCGTTTCCTAGCGCTCTTTCACATAGGGTTCGCCGCCGGCGCGCGGCGGGATCGCCCGTCCGACGAAACCGGCCAGGACAATGACCGTCAGGATGTAGGGCAGGGCATCAAGCGCGGGAACAGGCACGTCGAAGCCCATCGTATTCTTGATGACATCGGGGCGTAGCGCCAGCGCCTGGAAGAAGCCGAAAAGCAGCGTGGCCATCAGCGCGTACCAGGGCCGCCACTTGGCAAAGATCAGTGCCGCCAGCGCGATGTAGCCCCGGCCCGCCGTCATCTCCTTGCCGAAGCCCGCCTGAAGCCCGGCGGCCATGTAGGCGCCCGCCAGGCCGCAAAGGATCCCGGTGATGATCACGGCGGCGTAGCGCAGCCGGATGACCGATATGCCGGCGGTGTCGACCGACGCGGGGTTTTCCCCCACCGCCCGCAGTCTCAGGCCGAAGCGCGTGCGGTAAAGAACCCACCAGGTCACTGGCACCGCAAGAAAGGCGATGTAGACCAGTGCCCCGTGGCCCGAGATGACCTCGGAATAAAGCGGGCCGATCACAGGAACCCCGGACAGGCTTTCGGCGAAGGGCAAGGTGATCGGGTTGAACCGCGCATCGCCGCTGAGCGGGGGCGTGCGGCCGCCCTGCCGGAACAGGGATTGCGCGATCAGGACGGTGATGCCCGAGGCGACGAAGTTCAGCGCAACGCCCGAGATTAGCTGGTTGCCCCGGAAGGTGATGGAGGCGATGCCGTGAATCGCGGCGAAGATCACCGAACCGGCGATCCCGGCAAGAAGCCCGACCCAGACTGATCCCGACAGCGCCGCGACGGCACCTGTGCACATCGCGGCCATCAGCATCTTGCCTTCCAGCCCGATGTCGAAAATGCCGGATCGTTCGGAATAAAGCCCCGCAAGGCAGGCCAGCAGCAGCGGCACCGCCAGCCGGATTGTCGAATCGAGGATCTGGAGAAGCGTCGCGTAGTCCATCACGCCACCTCCGTCCGGCGGGGGCGGAAAAAGACGCCCAGCATCATCCGCACCATGTGGTCAAGCGCGCCGGTGAACAGGATCACAAGCCCCTGCACGACGGTTCGAAGTTCGATCGGGATCGATGTCCAAAGGCCGATCTCGGCCCCGCCCTGGTAAAGCATCCCGAAAAGGATCGCGGCAAGGAAGACGCCGATCGGGTGGTTGCGGCCCATCAGCGCCACCGCGATGCCGATGAATCCGGCGCCTTCGGATGAATTCTGCAAGAGCCGCCCGCTTTCGCCCATCACGTTGTTGATCGACATGAGCCCGGCCAGGGCGCCCGAAACCAGCATCGCCAGCATCGTGACCTTGAAAGGTGAAATGCCTGCGTAAAGGGCCGCGGGTTCGGATTTGCCGAAGGCGCGGATCTCGTAGCCAAGGCGCGTCCGCCAGAGCAGCAACCAGACCAGCCAGCAGGCGAACAGCGCCACGAAAAGCGTGACATTGGCGGGGATCTTCTTGTCGAAGATCAGGTTCAGGATCGGCAGGTCATGCAGCGTCGGCAGCGCCGCGCCGGCCGGAAAGCGGGCCGTCGCCGGGTCCATCTGGCCCGCCGGGCGCAGGACGTTCACCAGAAGGTAGATGATCAACGCCGCGCCGATGTAGTTGAACATGATCGTGGTGATGACGATATGGCTGCCCCGGCGTGCCTGCAGATAGGCCGGAAGCGCCGCCCAGGCCGCACCGAAAAGTGCGCCTGCGACCATCGCGACCGGCAGCGCCAGCGTCCAGTGCGGCCAGGGCAGCGCCAGGCAGACAAGCGCGACGCCAAGCCCGCCAAGCTGGGCCTGCCCCTCGCCGCCGATGTTGAAAAGGCTGCCGTGGAAGGCGACCGTCACGGCAAGCCCGGTGAACATGAAGCTGGTCGCGTAGTAAAGCGTGTAGCCCCAGGCATAGGCCGAACCGACCGATCCGGTGACCATCGTCGACAGCGCCTCGCGCGGGCTTTGCCCGATCGCCAGGATGACCAGCGCAGAGATGATCCCGGCCAGAAGAAGGCTGATCAGGGGAACAAGGACCACGTCGGCCCAGCGGGGAAGTCTGGTCATGCCGCGGCCTCCCCGCTGACGCCGGCCATCAGAAGGCCAAGCTCGCGTTCGTTCGTCGTTCTGGGGTCGCGTTCGCCCATGATACGGCCGTCGAACATGACCGCGATGCGATCCGAAAGGCTCATGATCTCGTCCAGTTCGACGCTGACCAGCAACACGGCCTTGCCGGCATCGCGCAGTTCCACGATACGCTTGTGGATGAATTCGATCGCGCCGATATCCACGCCGCGCGTCGGCTGGCCCACAAGCAGCAGGTCGGGATTTCGCTCGATCTCGCGGGCAAGGATGATCTTCTGCTGGTTCCCGCCAGAGAAGCTTTTCGCCTGAAGGGTCGGGATCGGCGGACGCACGTCGAAGCGTTCCATCTTGCCCTTTGTGTCCTCAAGGATCGCGTCGTTGTCCATCAGCCAGCGGTTCTTCTGATAGGCCGGGTCATGGTGATAGCCGAAGGCGGTGTTTTCCCAGGCTGTGAAATCCATGATCATCCCCAGGTGCTGGCGGTCTTCGGGGACGTGGCTGATACCCTGACGTCGCCGTGACTGCCCGTCCGAGAACTTTCCTGTCAGGTCCAGGCTTTCTCCGTTGAGGACGATGCTGCCGGTTCCGTCGGCGATGCCGCCCAGAACCTCAAGCAACTCCGTCTGTCCATTGCCCGCGACCCCCGCGATGCCCAGGATTTCGCCCGCGCGGATCGTCAGATCGATCCCCTTGAGCCGCTCGACCCCGTCGTCATCCCGCACGCGCAGATCCTTGACTTCCAGCACCGTGCGTCCGGGTTTCGCCTCTTCCTTCGGGACATGCAGCAGCACCTTGCGCCCGACCATCAGTTCGGCCAGTTCCTCGGGGCTGGTTCCTGCGGTCCGGACCGTCGCCGTCATCTCCCCCCGGCGCATGACGCTGACGGTGTCGGTGATTTCCATGATCTCGCGCAGCTTGTGGGTGATCAGGATCACCGTCTTTCCCTGTTCCTTCAGGTTGCGCAGGATGCGGAACAGATGATCGGCCTCGGCCGGGGTCAGGACGCCGGTCGGTTCATCGAGGATCAGGATGTCGGCATGGCGGTAAAGCGCCTTGAGGATCTCGACGCGCTGCTGGTGACCGACCGACAGCTCCTCGATCACGGCATCGGGCTCAACCTCAAGCTCGTATTCTTCAGCAAGTTCGGCCAGCACCTTGCGCGCCTTGGCCAGCGAGGGGCGCAGAAGCGCGCCATCCTCGGCCCCAAGGATCACGTTTTCGAGGACGGAGAAATTCTGGACCAGCTTGAAGTGCTGGAAGACCATTCCGATGCCGGCGCGGATGGCCGCCTGGCTGTCGGGAATGGCGGTAGGCTGGCCGTTAATCAGGACTTCACCCGCGTCGGCCTTGTAAAACCCGTAGAGGATCGACATCAGCGTGGACTTGCCTGCGCCGTTTTCGCCGATGATGCCGTGGATCGAACCCTTGGCGACCTGAATCGAAATGTCCTTGTTGGCCTGAACCGGGCCGAATGCCTTGGAGATGCCACGCAGCTCTATTGCAAAGGGGGCGGCAGTTTCCTGCCGCCCCGAAGCGTTCCCGCCCGTCATCAGAAGGACGCAGCCGGGCAGGTATTGTCGGTCATGTAGTCGTGGACCTGCAGTTCGCCCGACTTGATCTTCCCTGCGGCGTCATCGACGGCGGCCGCCATTTCGGGCGTCACAAGGGATGCGTTGTTTTCATCCATCGCATATCCGACGCCGTCATTGGCCAGACCCATGACCTTCACGACGCCGGTTTCAAGATCGGTGCCTGCTGCGAACGCTTCGTAGACGGCGTTGTCCACGCGCTTGAGCATCGAGGTCAAGACCTTGCCGGGGTGCAGGTGGTTCTGGTTGCTGTCCACGCCGATCGAAAGGATGCCTTCGTCGGCAGCGGACTGAAGCACGCCGATACCGGTGCCGCCCGCAGCGGCATAGATCACATCGGCACCCTGCGCCTTCTGCGCCTTGGCAAGTTCCGCGCCCTTGACAGGGTCGTTCCAGGCCGAAGGCGTGGTGCCGGTCATGTTCATGACCACCGTCGCATCGGGGTTCACGGCCTTCACGCCCTGCGCATAGCCGCAGCCGAACTTTCGGATCAGCGGAATGTCCATGCCGCCGATGAAACCCACCGTGCCGGTCTTGGAGGCAAGGGCCGCCATCATGCCGACAAGGTACGAGCCCTCATGTTCGTTGAAGGCGACCTGAAGGATGTTCGGCGCGTCCAGCCAATCGACGTCAATGATCGCGAACTTGGTGTCGGGGAAGTCGGGCGCGACTTTCGCCAGCACGTCGCCAAAGGCGAAACCGGTCATGACGACGGGGTTGGACCCGGCTTCTGCCAGACGGCGCAGCGCCTGCTCGCGCTGGGCTTCCGACTGCATTTCCAGTTCCTTGTAGGACCCGCCGGTTTCTGCCTTCCAGCGTTCCGCCCCGTTGAATGCAGCTTCGTTGAACGATTTGTCGAACTTTCCGCCAAGGTCGTAGATGATGGCCGGATCGGCCAGCGCCACGCCCGAGGTCAGCGCCAGCGCAGCGGCCGCGCCAAGGAATTTGGTCATGAGGGTCATCGGTTTCTCCCGGTTCCATTATTCGGCCCCCCGTTCCGGGGGCCGCCCGCCAATTGCGGGGCGATCGCTTGCGGATCATCCAAGATTAGTGCGGAGTCGCGACAAAGGGTCAATAGCAATGTGCGCGCCGGGCCGCACCGTTTTGACCTGTTGGTCAGGCAAGCTGACGGTTTCAGGGCGTTTGACGCGACATGACCAGCGCGTCGGTCCGGGTGCCATCGAAGCGGACATAATAGCCGCGTCGTCTTCCGGAAACCTCGAATCCGCCGGATCGGTAAAGAGCGATGGCCGCTTCGTTGTCCGCAGAGACCTCAAGAAATGCCACTTCGGCACCGCGCCGCGCAACCTCGTCCAGGAACGCCGCCAGAAGGTTGCGGCCGGTGCCCCGTCGCCGCGCCGTGGCTTCGACCGCGATGGTCAGAAGCTCGGCCTCGTCCGCGATGACGCGGCCCAGAACGAAGCCCGCCGCTTCGACGATGACGAATGTGTCGCCGCGCGCAAGAAGGTCGGCGAATTCCGTTTCGCTCCAGGGGCGCGGAACGGTGAAGGCCGCCGCATGGATGCGCGCGAGGTCGCCGGGCGTCATGGCAGGATGCGCGGCGCGACATCGCGCGAAGGCGCGGCATCGGCCGGGCGAAGGTAGAGGGGGGCAGGGCGGGTCGCGGTGCTGAAACGGCGCAGCGCGGCAATATGGGCGATGGCGGCGGGCAGGCTGTGGACCGGCGCGGCTGGCTGGCCGGCGCATCGGTCCGCGATCTCCTCGGCGCGATGGCCGATGCACAGCGGCTCGGCGCGGGCAGGGATCGCAGGAAGGGTGTCGATGTCGCACAGGACGGGCCGGGTGCCGTCGAAGGTGCCAAAGGTCTGTAGATAGAGCCTGCCCTGCCGTGCGTCGATGCTTGCCACCCGGACGCCGGGGATGCCATGCGCCAGCGCCTCGAGCCCGGAGATACCGATCGCAGGCACACCCAGGCCCAAAGCCAGGCCACGGGCGGTCGCCACGGCGATCCGCACCCCTGTGAAGTTGCCCGGCCCGATTCCGACGCCGATGGCCGACAGGTCACGCCAGCCCACGTCGGCGCTGGCCAGCAGGTCCTCAAGCAGCGGCACGAGTCGCTCGGCCTGCCCCTTGTCCATCGGTTCAGTGGCCTCGACGAGGATCCGGTCGCCTTGCAGCAAAGCGGCCGCGCAATGCGCGGCCGATGTGTCGAAGCCGATAATCAGGGGTTCAGGCCGCAACGGGCCGTACCTCGACCACTTCGGGAATGTAGTGGCGCAAGAGGTTTTCGATCCCCATCTTCAGCGTCAGCGTCGAAGACGGGCAGCCCGCGCAGGCGCCCTGCATGTGCAGATAGACGATGCCCCGGTCGAACCCGTGGAACGTGATGTCGCCCCCGTCCTGCGCCACGGCCGGGCGCACGCGGGTATCCAGCAGTTCCTTGATCTGGCGTACGATATCCCCATCCGGCCCGTCATGCGCCGCATGCGCACTTTCGCGCCGCTCGCCCTCTATCGCCGGGCGTCCGGATTGGTAGTGTTCCATGATGGCGCCAAGGACCGCTGGTTTGATGTGGTCCCACTCGACCCCGTCGGCCTTCGTCACGGTAACGAAATCGGTGCCAAGGAAGACGCCCGTGACGCCCTCGACCGTGAAGATCCGCGTCGCGAGCGGCGAAGTCGCCGCCGTATCAGGGGCGGGAAAGTCCGCCGTTCCCATGTCCAGCACCGACTGGCCAGGCAGGAACTTGAGGGTGGCCGGGTTCGGGGTGGATTCGGTCTGGATGAACATTTGAAGTCTCCGACTGTTCCAGTCGGATATGCGCCTCGTGCCGGGACAAGTCAAGGCGACGGCGCGCGCGGGGCCTGACTGGGCTTCAGGTGATGGCCTCCAGCCGCTCCTTGGAAAGCTCGCCGGGTACGATGGTGATCGGGATCGGCAGGTTGCCGGACGCCCGCGACATTTGCGTGACAAGCGGCCCGGGGCCGGATTTGTCGGTGCCTGCACCAAGCACGAGCACGCCAATTTCTGAATCCTCGCGAATCAGGTCGAGGATTTCGTTCACCGGCTCGCCTTCGCGGATCACCAGTTCGGGGTTCACGCCTTGCCGGTCGCGCATCCATTTCGCGAAGACCTCGAAATGCGCCTCGATCCGCTCTCGTGTCTCGGCGCGCATGATGTCGGCAACGCCAACCCAGTGCTGGAATTCGTCCGGCGGGATGACGGCCAGAATCGTAACCCCTCCGCCGGTATGTGCCGCACGCAACGCCGCAAAGCGCATCGCGTTCAGGCATTCACGACTGTCGTCAAGAACGACAAGAAACTTGCGCATGATGTCTCCTTCAAGCGTGGCGATCATGGCGGGTCTCATGGGTTCTGGCAACCGGGTCGCACCGGGACATGCGTTAGGGCTTTGGAAAGCATCTTCGTGATCCACTTAGCAATCACGGTGGGGCAGAAGGAGGGCGGTCTGGCCAAACGTCTATTCGACCTTGGGTTTGCCCTGGTGCTGCTGCCGTTCCTGCTGCCCGTGATGGCGCTTGTCTGTCTGGCGATCCTGATGCTTGACGGCCGCCCCGTCCTTTTTGCAGGCGAACGAATGTGCGCGCCTGACCGGGCCTTTACCTTGTGGAAATTCCGCACGATGCGACCGGGCGGCGGCGATGGCTTTGCGACGGGCGGTGACAAACTTGGGCGGATCACGCCCCTTGGGGACATCTTGCGGCGAACCCGCCTGGATGAACTGCCCCAGCTTTTTCACATCCTCTCCGGAAAGATGAGCTTTGTCGGCCCGCGCCCGCCGCTTCGCCGCTATGTCTGCGAACGGCCAGACCTTTACGCGCACGTCCTACGCTGCAAGCCGGGCGTCACGGGGCTGGCCACCTTGCGGTTTCACGCGCGGGAGGCGCGGATGCTGGCTGCCTGCCGCACGGTCGGGGAAAGCGATCGCGTCTACCGCCTGCATTGCCTTCCCGCCAAGGCACGGCTTGACCTGTTCTATGCGCGCAAGCGGTCGCTTTGCCTCGACATCGCGATCATCGCGGCGACGGTCGGCTCGGTTCTCCGGTCCGAAGGGTTTCGGGGCTTAACCCGCCGGTAAGCACGATGCGTCTATCGATTCCCCTCGAGAGGGGAGCACAAGATGCAAGGAACCGGCAGAAGTGTCAGATCTTTCGCAACGGTCAGGGCGCGCCGGGCGCAAACCGGACCGATCTTTGCCTCGCTCTTGCGCGCTCTGGCCGGCAGGGGTGCGCGGGGGCGGCGATCCGATACTGCGGCAACTGACGTAGAGGCAATCCTTGGTCGAAAGCTGGGGGCTGGGTTGCATCCGCCGGACGCCCCGTTTCGCGGCCAGAGCATCCTGGTCACCGGCGCGGGCGGTTGCATCGGACGCGAGATCTGCCGCCAGGTGATGCGCCTCGCGCCGGCCAGGCTGGTGTTGTTCGACCTGAGCGAAGCCGCGCTTTACGAGGCCCTGCGCGGCCTTTGTGCGCTGCCTCAGTCAGGCGAGGTTGAAATCGTGCCGGTCATCGGTTCGGTGACGGATGGGGACGCCGTGCTGCACACCCTGCGCGCCCAGGAGGTCGGCATTGTCCTGCATGCGGCAGCCTACAAGCATGTTCCGCTGGTGGAGGCCAATCCACGCGCCGGGCTTCAGACCAACACGCTTGGCACCCTGACGGTCGCGCGAAAGTCCCGCGAGGCCGGTGTGGCGCGTTTTGTCCTGATCTCCACGGACAAGGCCGTCCGGCCAGAGAGCGTTCTTGGCGTGTCCAAGTTCCTGGCCGAATGCGCCGTGCTTGATCTGGCGTCGCGGCCGGGGACGACGGTCTTTTCCGCAGTCCGTTTCGGCAATGTCTACGGGTCGTCGGGATCTGTTGTCCCGCTGTTTCTCGACCAGATCGCTCAAGGGGGGCCGGTGACCGTCACCGATCCGGATGCGACGCGCTACTTCATGTCCGTGGAACAGGCAGTCTCGCTTGTCCTCTGGGCCGCCGCCATTGCGCGCGGGGGCGAGGTCTTCGTGCTCGACATGGGTGTTCCGGTCTCCATCGGCGATCTTGCAAGGCGGCTGATCGCGGCGGCGGCCCCGAAGGGCGTCGACATCGGCATCAGGGTTACCGGGCTTCGCCCGGGCGAAAAGAAGCACGAGGCGCTGTGCCAGCCAGGGTCCGCCCTGCCGACCGAGGTGCCCGGTATCTGGCAAGCGCGCGATCCGCTGCCCAGCCAGATCGAGATTGCCGCAGCATTGCGCGACCTGGCGCGCGCGGTGTGCGGCGACGATGCCCTGCTGCAGTCAGTCCTGACGCGGTGGCGCACGTCGCCGGACCCGGTGGTCTTGTCAGCCTCGGGGGCGGCCGGATGAAGGAGGCCCTGGTCGTCCTTGGAATGCACCGCTCAGGTACGTCCTTTCTGGTCGGGGCGCTTTCCGCGCTGGGCCATGCCCTTCCGCGCGACCGCCAGCCGGGGGGGGCAGACAATCGCCACGGTCATTTCGAACCGGGTGCGGTCGTTGCGCTGAACGACCTGATCCTGGCCGCGGGCGGCGGCCGCTGGGACCAGGCCGGCCCCTTCGATCCCGGTGTCGCTCGCGCAGCGCTGCCGGACATTGGCCCCCGGATCCGCGCCGCGCTGGACGCAAGCTTCGGCAGCGCCACCCGGGTCGTGATCAAGGATCCGCGGCTATCGCTGACCTTCCCGCTCTGGCGCACCGAGATGGAGGCGATGGGCGTCACCCTGCGGGTTCTGATCGCGCTGCGCCATCCGCTCGCGGTCGCCCAGTCACTTGCGCGGCGCAATGGCTGCCCGCCGGACCTTGCGGCGCTGTCGTGGCTGGCGCATTCCATCGCGGCGATCGAGGCAAGCCACGGCCTGAAACGGACCATCGTCCGTTTTCCGGACTGGGCGCTGCGACCGGACACCGGGATCGCGCGCATCGCATCCGATCTCGGCTGGCCAGCGGGGACGGCCGAGACGCTTGCCTCTGCCGTCAGGCGGCGTTTTTGCGGCGCCGATCTGCACTGTCGTGCCGCCGGTCCGGGTGATGGCCTCATGGCTGAGGCGGCGGCGCTTTTCGAGACGCTGACTGGCGAGGCCGTTTCGGACGGCGGCCTTGATCGCGCGGCCCGTGCGACCCGACCGGCGCTTGAACGTGCACAGGCCTTTTGCGCGCCGCTCGACCGTTATCGCCTGGCCGAGATCGGCATCCGCGAAGGATCGACCGGAGAAGGTTTCACAGCCCCGGGGACGATGCGGCTGACCGCCGAACTGGCGCTGGCCGAACAGCGGGCTGGGGCGCTTGCCAAAGCCCTGATGTCGTCTGAACGCGCGGCCGACCGGGCCGCTCGCCGTTTTGCGCGCGAAGGCGCCCGCGCTGCCGGACGGCTTGCCGCGCTTCGCCGACAGGTCAGCCGTGAGGCCGGCGAGGGTCTGGCGGCCCTGTCCGCGGCCGCGAGGACGCGGGCGGATCTGCGGGTCCGCCTGCGGGCGGCGACCGCCCTGGCCGCACGCGAGGCATCGCAAAGGCAGGCGACCGAAGACCGGCTTGCCGACAACCGGCAGCGACTGGAGGCCGCACTGCGCGAGTGTGCCGCGCTCCGGGAAGACCGGAACCGGCTTGCGGGCCGCGCAGACGAACTCGCCCAGCTTTGCCAGAAGGAGATGGTGACCGTGATCCGACCGCTATACCGCCGCTTCTACCGTGCCGGGGGCACGATCCTGCGTCAGGTTCTGTCGCCGGCGCGGGTCGAACGGATCAAGCGGGCGCTGCCCCATCCAGACGGCATCCCCGGTGCGCTGACGCTCGTCATCCCGACCGCCGGGGTGGCGCGCGAATGCGAGGTGCCGGCGCGCGACGTCAGTATCGACAAGCCGGACATTTTCATCCTGTCGATCATCAACTGGGACTTCCGAACCCAGCGCCCGCAGCATCTTGCGCGCGAGTTTGCCGCCCGCGGCCATCGCGTCTTCTATCTGGAGATGGAGGCGGGCGACGGGGGCACCGCGATCCGCAGTGTGGCACCCGGGGTCTGGGCGGTGCGCCTCTCCGGGCAGGGGATCGGCTTTCTGCGCCCCTACTCGGGGCGTCCATCCGGTGCCCAGGTCGCGGCCTGGCTCGACAATTTCAACGCGTTCTGTGACCGGATCGGCACCTCGCCCTGGCGCCATGTCGTCATCGAACACCCTTTCTGGTGGCCACTTGCGAGGAATTTGCCGCCAGAGAACCGTATCACCTTCGATTGCATGGACGAGATTTCGGGCTTCTCGAACACCGAGGATCACATCCTTGCTGCGGAGGAGGAGATGGTCGCGGGCTGTGACCGGCTGATCGTCAGTTCCGACTATCTTATGGCGCGTCGCGGCCGCAGCCGCCCGGCGGCACTCGTGCGCAACGGGGCGGATATCGGCCATTTCACCGGCCACCCCACCACCCCGCTTGCCGAACGGATCGCGGCCCGTCTGCGCGGCGGGTGCCTTCGCGTCGGCTATGTGGGCGCGATCGCCGAATGGTTCGATGACGACCTGCTGGCCGAGGTCGCGCGCCTTGCGCCCGACATCGACTTTCACCTTTGCGGCGCGGTTACCGCGCCCGGGGTCTTGCGCCTGGCCGATCTGCCGAATGTCTCGCTCCACGGAGAGATCGCCTATGCGGAGGTGCCGGCCTTTCTGGGGGCAATGGATGTGATGATGATCCCGTTCCGGCTCTTGCCGATCATCGCCGCTTGCGATCCGGTCAAGTTCTATGAATACGCCGCCGCCATGCGCCCGACGGTCGCGACCGCGATGCCGGAACTGCGCCGCGCGGGCGATCTGGTGCGCATTGCCCATACCGCCGGCGAATTCGCACAAGCCCTCCGCGAGGCGGGCGCATCCGCCGATCCCTTGCAGGGCGAAAGGCTCAGGACCTATGCGCTGGCCAACACCTGGTCGGAACGCGCGACCGCGATGCTGGCGGAAATGGATCGCGCACCGCTGGTGTCGGTCGTCATCCTCGCATGGGGCGATGCCGCCCTGACCATGACGGCGGTCCACGCGCTTCTTGGCGAAGGGCGCGTCTATCCAGCTCTTGAAGTGATCGTCGTAGACAACGGCTCACCCCCCGAGGAATGTGGCCGCCTTGCCGCCTATCTGTCGCGCTTCCCCGAGGCGCGGCTGATCGAGAACGGCGCCAACCTCGGGTTTGCGGCCGGCAACAACGTGGGGATCCAGGCGGCGACTGGCGACTATGTGCTGCTCCTGAACAACGACACCTACATGGCGCCGGGGGCGATCTGGGCGATGGTCGGCCAGCTTGAGCGGACGCCGCAGATCGGTGTCGTCGGCCCCTTGACCAACAACATCGGCAACGAGGCGCGGGTGGCGGTGGACTACGCCGACATGGAGCAGATGCGCCGCGCCGCGCGCCGCCTGACGCAGGGGTTTCGGGGCCGCTGGACGCCGCTTCCGGTCGTCGCCTATTTCTGCGCGATGTTCCGGCGCGCCGACCTCGCGCGGTTCGGCCCGCTCGACCCTGTCTACGGTCGCGGCATGTTCGAGGATGACGATCATTGCGCGGTCATCCGGGCGCAGGGTTTCGACTGCGCGCTGGCCGAGGACGCCTTCGTGCATCACCACCTGTCGGCAAGCTTCGCGCGGGTCGAGCCGGCCGAACGGGTCGAACGTTTCGACGCCAACCGCCGCACCTACGAGGGTCGCTGGGGCCCCTGGACACCGCATCGCTACCGCGCTTCCCGCCCCGCCCCGGACTGGGAGGCCGCGTGATGCGCACGGTGATCTGTCACTACCACATCTACAAGAACTCCGGGACCAGCTTCGACGACGCGCTGACGCGCAGCTTCGGCGAGGGGCATCTGTGTTTCGACGGCCCGTTTCCCTATTTCGCCATCGACCGGATCCAGCTTGACCGGATCATCTGCCGCAACCCGGGCCGCCGGGCATTTTCCTCTCACCAGATCCGGCTGCCGGCGCCCGCATCGCTGGACTACCGGGTTCTTGCCGCGACCTTCCTTCGCGACCCGTTTCTGCGGGTGGCCTCGATCTGGCGGTTCAAGCGCGCTCATGCCGACGGCACGCGCACCTCGGAGCTTGCACGGCAGATGGACTTTTCCGACTGGCTGGAACACGCGCTGGGCGACGCGCAGGAACTCACGCATGTATCGAACGCCCAGACCCGCATCCTGGGGGAGGACGGAACCGGGCGCGTGCTGATGCGTCGCGCCGCGGGCCGGATGGAGTACGATCTGCAGCAGGCGCGGGCGAACCTTCGCAATGTGGCACTCCTCGGCCGGACCGATCACTATGCCGACGATCTGGCCCGGATCGCCCGCCGCCTCAGGGCGGAAGGGATGGATTTCTCCCCCCCTCCGCCCCGGCGGCTGAACGCAACCGACCACGCCACCGGCACGGTGGAGGAACGTGTCACGGCGCTTCTTGCGGACCTGCCGGGGCCGCTTGCCGAACGCTTCGTGGCCGCGAACGACCAGGATCTTGCGCTTTATGACCACGCGACCCGCCTGATAGAGGCCGAAGACCGGGCCTGACCGGCGCGGCCACGATCTGTGTGGCGGGGAAGGCGCGTCTTGTCCCGCTCTGCCTGCTAGCGGGGTTCCTCGCAACGTTGCCGGGCCTGCCACGGCCGCGGTTCGGTCGCGCGATCTCCTGACCCCCCCGGGACGCCGCGCGTTCACCTTTGCATAACCCATTCGCGCGGAAGGCCGGGCCTCTTCACCACTTGGCAACGCTTCTGCCCGCCTAGTGAACGCGGGTGAAGTATGGTGTAGCGGTGATCGGGGTCCAGCAAATGGCCACGCTCGGCGGCGCGTCGGTGCCTGCCGGCGTCCGCGTGACCGACCTTGTCGTTCAGTCGACCGGGGCGGGGGTGTTCCTCTACGCGGCGACGTCGGCGGAGGGGATCCTCGGCTTCGGCCTGGGCGCGGGGGCGGTGGCGGTCGGGATCGGATCGGTCAGCTATGCGCCGGGGGCCGATGTCTTCGGACAGCCACGCCTGGATGTCCTTGACCACGACGGCCAGCGCTGGCTGTTGCCCGGCGGGCGGTTTCCTGCGGAGCTGACCGGTTTTTCACTGTCCGGGTCCGGCACGATCGGGGGGCAGACGGTGTTTTCCGATGGGCCGGGCGGGGATTTTTCCGCCGCCGACCTCGCGGTCATCGACCAGGGCGGAACCGCGCGCATCTTTGCAGCGGACCCTTCGGGGACGGGTCTTGCCGCCTGGTCCATCGCCCCCGGTTCGACCGACCTCGTGGCAGCGGCGGGCTTCGCCGACGGTGCCGGGACCTATCTGGCATCCCCGTCGGTCCTGACTTCGGCCGTCATCGGGGGGCAGGGCTGGGTCTTTGCGGGGTCCGCCGCAGAACATGGGATCACTGCGCTGAAACTGGCGCCGGACGGGTCGCTGGCCGCCGCGGGATCGGTCGGCGCGGCGGAAGGGCTTGGCCTGAACGCCCCCGGCGCGATCGAGGTCGTGTCAACGGGCGTCGCGACCTATCTTGTGGTCGCCGATACCGGCAGTTCCTCGCTCTCGGTCCTGCGTGTCGATCCCGACGGGCTGACCGCGACCGACCATGTGGTCGACACGCTTGCCACGCGGTTCCAGGGCGCGACGGCGCTTTCGGCGCTGAGCGTCGGGGACCGGGCCTACATCGCCGTCGGCGGTGCCGACGACGGCGTCTCGCTTTTCCGGCTCCTGCCGGACGGGCGGCTTTACCTTGAGACGACGATCGTCGATACCCCCGGCGCGGCGCTTGCGGATGTGGCGGCGCTGCAGCTGGCCGAAGTTGGCGGGCAGTTGCAGCTTTTCGTAGCCTCCGCCTCCGAGGATGGCCTGACCCAGTTTCGCATCCTGACCGGCCCGCAGGGCGTCACCCTCGCGGGCGGCCCCGGGTCCGACAGCCTTGCGGGCGGCGGGGACGAGGATATCCTTTTCGGCGGCGCGGGCGACGACACGCTGGACGGCGCTGGCGGCAACGACATCCTGATCGACGGGGCGGGCGCCGACCTCTTGCGGGGCGGTGCCGGGGCGGATGTGTTCATCCTGCATGCCGACGGCGCCCTCGACCGGATCGCGGATTTCGATATCGCGCAGGACCGGCTCGACCTGTCGGACTGGCTCTTGCTCAACTCGCTGGCGCAGATCGCGATCACGCCCACCGTGGACGGCGCCGTCCTTCGCTACGGGTCGGAGGTTCTGGAAATCGTCACCCATGACGGCAGTTCGCTGTTGCCGGGGCAGTTCACGAACGCGACGATCCTGAACCTGCCGCGCCCCGCGGTCGAGCTTGTGCATCGCGAAAGGGTTCAGTCCGGAACCGCCGGGGCCGATGCCATCACCGGGTCGGTCTTCGCCGACCTGATCGAGGCCGGCGCGGGTGACGACACCATCGAGGGGGCGGGCGGCGACGACACGCTTGCGGGCGGCCCCGGCGCCGACCTTCTGTCCGGCGGCGCGGGGTCGGACTGGGCGGATTACGGCGGTGCGACCCAGGGGGTCACCGCCGATCTGGTGACGCCCGCGAACAACCGGGGTGATGCGGCGGGCGACATCTTCCTTTCGGTCGAGAACCTGCGCGGGTCGGATCATCCCGACGACCTGCGCGGCGATGCTGGCGCGAACATCCTTGAGGGCGGCGCGGGCAACGACTGGTTGACCGGCCGCGACGGCGACGACACCCTGCGCGGCGGCGCGGGGACCGACAATCTGGTCGGCGGCGCCGGCGCGGATCTCCTTGACGGGGGCGAGGGGCTGGACCGGGCGGTCTATTCCGACGCGACATCGGGCCTGCGGATCGACCTGCTGAACCCCGCGACCAATACCGGCATCGCGGCGGGTGACATCTTCGTCTCGGTCGAGGCGCTGCGCGCCTCGGCCCACGCCGACGAGGTCTGGGGCGACAACGGCAACAACACGCTCGATGGCGGGACCGGCGACGACCTGATCTACGGGCGGGCGGGCAACGACTGGCTTCTGGGGCGGGCGGGCGACGATCTGATCGACGGGATGGAGGGCAACGACATCCTGCTTGGCGGCCCGGGGGCGGACCAGTTCGTCGGCGGTCCGGGCATCGATCGCGTCCACTACGGCGATTCCGCCATCGGTCTGCTGGCGGATCTTCTTGATCCCTCCCGCAACACCGGGATCGCAGTTGGCGACGGCTATTCGGGGATCGAGAACCTTCAAGGTTCGCAGGGCAACGACACGCTGTGGGGGGACGAGGGCGACAACATGATCCTCGGCGCGCGCGGCGAAGACGCGATCTACGGACGCGGCGGAAACGACTTCCTGATTGGGCTGGACGGCGACGATACGCTTTACGGCATGGCCGGGGATGACACGCTGGAAGGCGGCGCGGGGGCGGACAGCTTCGTCTATGAGGCGGGCAACGGCATCGACCGGGTGAAGGACTTCCAGCCGGGACTCGACATCCTGCGCATCGATCCTGCCCTGGCGTCGGTCGCGGGGATGGACGCGCTGACCCTGATCGCGACCTATGGTCATGCGACGGCGGCGGGCGCGACCTTCGATTTCGGTGGCGGTGACGTGCTCATTATCCGAAACGTCGCGGACCCGATGGATCTTCTGGGCGACATATCCATCGGCTAGCGGTCAGACCCGCCCCATCATCGCGGCGACGGCAAGCGAAAGGTCCCCGGCGCGGCTTTGCCGGCAAAGCCCCGCCGCGCGAAGACCGCGCAGGGCGGCAAGGCCGCGGTTCCCGCGCAGCCGGATGAACGCGTCCAGGCAGGCGCGGTTTTCCTGCGTCAAAAGGGGTGCGGCCTGCAGCAGTGCGTTGGCATTGGCGCGGTTCCACTCCGCGAAGCGGCCACGGAAAAGGCCGGAAAGTCGCCGCAGGCGCGCGTGAAACGACAGGTTCGCGCCGATCTGGTTGCCGTCGTGCTGGCGGTAAAGAAGCGTCGGAACCCTGTCGAAGACGACCCTGCCGCCCGCACCGGAGACCAGTTGATAAAGCCACCAGTCGTGGCAGGCCGCCCCCTCGGCCGGCCCGGCCATCAGCGCGATCCGGCGTGCGCGGGCGTTCAGGACCATCGTGTTGCCGCCCGCCAGGCTTTGCACAAGCGCGTTGCGAAACCCGGGCGCGCGTCGCGGCAGGGGGGACGGTCCGCGGATCGTCAGGTCTTCCGCCGCGATCCATGTGCGGCTTCCGTAAAGCGCCGGGGTGTCCGCGTGGGGCGCAAGCATCGCGACCGCCCGGGTCAGCTTGCCGGGCAGCCAGACATCGTCCTGATCGGCAAAGGCGAAATGGTCCGCCCGGATTGCTGGGTCGCGAAGCAGCGACAGGAAGTTCGCGGTGCTGCCCCTTGCAGGCCCCTTTCGCCAGACGATGCGCCGGCCCGGATGGTCGCGGGCAAACGCCGCCACGATCCCGAGGGTCGGGTCGTGCGACCCGTCGTCGGAGACATGCAGCGACCAGTCGTCGTGGTCCTGCGCCGCGATCGAATCGAGCTGGTCGCGCAGGAACCGCGCCCCATTGTAGCTGGCCATGAGGATGGCGACGTGGGTTCGCGTCTTCTGCATCGGTCACTCCGTTCCGAACCTGGGGAAGCCTTGCGCCAAACTGGTTTACCAAGTCCTGACGGTTCAGATTTGAAGCATTTTCCCCGACTGCCCCCGGATCAGGATCGCGCCGGCCAGGAACAGGGTGGCGGCAATGAAAAGGACATAGGGCGCGCTGACGAAGGCATCGGGATCGGGCCCGAAGACGCCGTCTCGCATCGCCTCGACCACATGGGCGATGGGGTTGAACCAGAGAAGCGCGGCAAGGTCATCGGGCAGGCCGCGCGCGGTGAACAGGATGCCCGATATGATGAAGACCGGCCGGTTCAGCACCGACCAGACCTGCCGCCAGGTCGGGAAGATCGCGGCAAGGGCTGCGTTGAACGTGCCCGTACCGGTCCCGAGCGCCGCCGCGAGGCCAAGCGAAAGCGCGATCCCTTCGGGGGCCATTGCGGGCGGGCGGGGCAGCGCCAGAACGACCGGGACAAGAACCGCCGCGGCAACGGCAAGATGGGTCAGCGTCTCCAGAAGCGCGCGCGCGACAAGGATGTCGAGCGGCCTGACGACCGGATAGCTCAGCAACCCCCGGTTCGCCTGCAGCGCCGCCATCAGCGCCGTCGTTAGCGAATTGTACATCAGGAACGGGATAATCCCCGTTGCATAGAAGAGCGTGAAGCTCGACCCGAGCGGAGGTTTCGGCGCGATGAGTGCGAAGGCCAGCGACAGGATCGCGATCCCGCCCACGGGTTCCGCCAGGGCCCAGGCGTATCCGCCCCAGGATCGTCCGAAGCGCGCGCAGGTCTCTCGCAGGACCAGGGCCGCGATGATGCGCGGCCTGCGCCGGTCGGGGTTGGGGCGGGCGTCGATCATGTCATGTCCTTTCGCAAGGGGGCTCCTGCGCGACCGTGACGGCCAATGGTTAACAAAGAAGGAGCATCGCTGATGTCGCAGGCCGCCCTTGCCCAGCCACTTCGCCCGGTGTCCGCACCGCCCCTGCCGCAGGGCGCCGATCCGACGCCTCTTTTGCTGGCGCGGACGCGGGCTCGGTCCGCGGCCCGCCGTCGCCGGCTTTGGGTGGCGGCAAGCTTCCTCCTTGGGGTTCTTGCGCCCGCGCTGGCGGCCTCGGCCTATCTTTTCGGCTGGGCGGAGGACCAGTTCCACAGTCGCGTGGCCTTTTCGGTCAGGTCCGAGACGGCGGCGGTTCCGGCCGAGCTTGGCTTTCTCGCCTCGATGGGCGGGGTTGCGGGCGCCGCGACGCCCGATGCCGAAATCCTCTCTGACTTCATTGCGAGCGACGGCATGGTTGCCGCAGTCGACCGGCGGCTCGACCTTTCCCGGCTGTTTCACCCGGTCGATACCGACCCGGTCTTCACCCTGCCCTCCGATGCCAGCCGCGAGGACAAGGTCGACTACTGGCGGCGGATGGTGCGGGTGCGCCGTGACGGCGGGTCCGGCATCCTGGACGTCGAGGTGCGTGCCTTCCGACCCGGGGATGCACAGGCGCTGGCCGCCGCGATCCTTGAGGAAAGCGAGGCGCTGGTGAACCGGCTGTCCGAACAGGCGCGCCAGGATGCAATCCGCTACGCCGCCGCCGACCTTGCCGAGGCCGAGGCGCGGCTGGGTGAAAGGCGCCGCCTTCTCGCGCAGTTCCGCGACGAGAACCGCATCGTGGACCCCCAGGCCGACATCGAGGGGCAGATGGGCCTTCTCAATGCCCTGCAGTCGGAACTGGTGCAGACGCTGGTCGAACGCGACATGCTTCTGACCTATGCCAAACCCGACGATCAGCGTGTCGCGCAGGCCAACCGGCGCGTCGACGCCGTAAGCGCCCGGATCGAGGCGGAGCGGGCGAACCTGGGGCTGGCCGGGGAAAGCCGGGCGATGGCATCGTTGCTTGGCCGCTACGAGGAATTGCGCACCGACCTGGAGTTTGCCGCCGGCGCCTATACGCAGGCGCTGGCCGGCCATGCCGCAGCCCAGGCGGAGGCACGTCGCAAGGCCCGCTATCTTGCGGCTCATGTCGCGCCGACGCTGCCAGAAACCGCCATTTATCCGCGGCGCGCGATGCTGGCCGCTCTCACGTCGCTCGCGCTGCTGCTGGCCTGGGGGATCGGGCTTGTCCTTTGCTACAACATCCGCGACGCAAGATGACAGGGGGGCGGGTGCCGGTCGACCGCGGGCTGACGGTTTCGGGGCTTTCCAAGGGGTTCGCCGGGCCGGGGGGGTGGCGGGCGCTCTTCGAAGGGCTGTCCTTCCGCCTGCCCGCCGGGGCGCGGCTGGCGCTTCTGGGGGCGAACGGGGCAGGCAAGTCGACGCTCCTGTCGATCCTTGCCGGCACCCTTCGCGCCGATGCCGGAACCGTCCGCACCGGCGGGCGCGTGTCCTGGCCGATGGGGTTCTCCGGCGGCTTTGCCAATGACCTGAACGGGATCCAGAACGCGCGCTTCGTCGCCCGCATCCACGGCGCCGACACCGACGCGGTCGTCGATTTCGTCACCGAATTCTCCGAGCTTGGGGCGGACATGCGCCTTCCTGTGCGCGCCTACTCCGCGGGAATGCGCGCCCGGCTTGCCTTCGGGCTTTCCATGGCGCTCGATTTCGACTGGTACCTCGTGGATGAGATCATCGCCGTCGGCGACCAGCGTTTTCGCGCACGGGCCGAGGCGCATTTTCGCGACCGGCTGACCGGGGCAGGGCTTGTCATGGTGTCCCACGCTCCGGCGATCCTGCGGCAGTATTGCAGCGGGGCAATCCTTCTGTCGCCCGCCGGGGCCCGGGTCTTCTCTGACCTGGAGGAGGCGCTGACCGTTCAGGCAGGCGCTGCGATGGCGTGACGCGCCGCCGCGCGGCGGGGTCGCCCCCGCGTCACGGGTGCGCCTCCGCCTCGCATGCACCCGGTCGAAGTGAATGGCCGTCGAAGCACAGTCGCTGCCCGGTGTCTGACCGGGCAAGGCGAGGGGCAAGACCGGTGGCGTGCCATGGTCTGCACCCATGGGGCGAACCAGTCCGAAGCCGCCGCCGGCACCCCCAATGACGGGACGGTGCGCAAAAGCCCGAGGCGCTGTCAGCCCCGCGACCGGATCATCCCGACGATGTCGAATGTCCGCTGCAGGATCGGCGCCGCAATCGCGTCGGCCCGTTCCGCCCCGTCGCCAAGGATGCGGTCGATCTCGGCCGGGTCCGCCATCAGCCGCTTCATCTCCTCCGCGATCGGGGCGAGTCTGGCGACCGCAAGATCGGCCAATGCGGGCTTGAACGTGCCGAACCCCTTGCCGCCGAACTCGGCGATCACGGCCTCGGCGGTCATGTCGGCAAGGGCCGCATAGATATTCACGAGGTTCTTGGCCTCGGGGCGTTCCTTCAGCCCGTCAAGCGCCTCGGGCAGGGGTTCGGGGTCGGTCCTGGCCTTGCGGAACTTCTGCGCTATGGTGTCCGCGTCGTCGGTCAGGTTGATCCGGCTTGCGTCCGAGGGGTCGGATTTCGACATCTTCTTCGATCCGTCGCGCAGGCTCATCACCCGCGTCGCCGCGCCCTCGATCACCGGTTCGGTGACCGGAAAGAAATCGACCTTGTAGTCATGGTTGAACTTCATCGCGATGTCGCGGGTCAGCTCCAGGTGTTGCTTCTGGTCCTCGCCCACCGGGACGTGGGTCGCGTGGTAAAGAAGGATGTCGGCCGCCATCAGCGACGGGTAGGCGAACAACCCCAGGCTTTCGGCCTCGGCGTTCTTCCCGGCGGTCTTGTCCTTCCACTGGGTCATGCGGCCCATCCAGCCCATCCGCGCGACACAGTTGAAGATCCAGGCCAGTTGCGCGTGGCCGGGCACCTGGCTCTGGTTGAAAAGGATCGAACGTTTCGGGTCGATCCCCGCCGCGATGAAACCCGCCGCCGCCTCGCGCGTCTGGGCGCGCAGCTTTTCCGGGTCCTGCCAGACGGTGATCGCATGCAGGTCGACAAGGCAATAGATCGTCTCGATCCCCTCGTTCTGCTTCTCGACAAAGCGTTTGAGCGCGCCAAGGTAGTTGCCCAGCGTCAGCCCCCCCGACGGCTGGATGCCCGAAAAGATGCGCGGGGTGAATTTGGATGTCGCCTCGGCCATGGTCCGTCCCACTTGTCCGTCTGGAAATTTTCGCCTCGCTCGCGTATCGCAGGGGGCAAGTCCCGTCAACGCCGGAAGGAGATCGAGATGCGGCCTGGATACGACGAAGCGCCGCTGAACCCGCTGCCGGGGGTTGTCTGGCTGTTGTTGCTGCCGCTGGTCGCGATGGAACTGGTGATCGGCCTTGGCGCTGTCGGCCTTGCCGGGGGCGGCACCGGAGAGGCATGGCGCAACGACGCGCTGCAACGTTTCGCGCTGCCGCCGCAACTGCTTGAGGCGATGGTGGATCAGGGCCAGTATCCGGCGGATGCGCTGTGGCGCTTCGTGACCTACATCTATGTCCACGGCAGTTTCACCCACGCGGTCTTCGTCGCGGTATTCCTTCTTGCGCTCGGCAAGATGGTGGCAGAGGTCTACAAGGCCTGGGCGGTCATCGTGATCTTTTTCGGCGCCGGCATTTTCGGGGCCGTGGTCTATTCGCTGGTCCCGGGGATCACCTATCCGTTGTTCGGCGGATACCCCGCCGTCTACGGTCTGATCGGCACGTTCACTTTCATGCTCTGGGCGCGCCTCGGGGCGGAAAACGCCAACCGTTACCGCGCTTTCACACTGATCGGGTTCCTTCTGGGCATCCAGCTTCTGTTCGGGGTGCTCTTTGGCGGGACGCCGGACTGGATCGCGGATCTTGCCGGTTTCGCCTTTGGCTTCGGCGCGTCCTTCGTGGTGGGGCCGGGCGGGCCCGCGCATCTTCTGGCGCGTATCCGTCAGCGCTGACGGGAAAGCCCCGCGCGCAGGTCCGACGGCCGGATGGCCCCGGTCAAGAGCGCCGCGACGGCAAAGCTCGCCATGCCGCCAAGCACCAGCACGAACAGCGCCAGGATGCGGACATGTTCCTGGCCCAGCAGGTCGCCCATCAGCCAGCTCATCGCCCAAAGGCAAAGGCCCATCAGCCCGGCCGCCAGCATCGTCCGAGGCAGGCGCTTTCGGAAGCGGTCGTCGGGCTGCGCCGCCTCGCCCAGCCGCCGGGCGCCGAACCAAAGCTGCAGCGTCATCGCCCAGCCCGACAGCGTCGTGCCCCAGGCTGCCGCGCTGAACCCGATCAGCGGCGCAAGGCCGATGGCAAGCGCCGCGTTGATGACCATCGAATGCAGCGCGAAACGAAACGGCGTCCTTGTGTCTTCGCGTGCGAAGTAAAGCGGCTGGAGCACCTTCTGCAGCACGAAGGCCGGCAAGCCCAGGCCGTAGATCGCCAGCACATAGGCGGTCGGCGTGGTGTCGGTGGGCTGGAACTCGCCCCGTTCGAAAAGCACCGCGATCAGCGGGACGGGGATCACCACAAGCGCGACGGCCGCCGGGATCGTCAGGAACAGCGCGAATTCCATCGCGCGCGACAGCGCGTGACGGCTGCCGCCCATGTCGCCGTTCTTCAACCGCCGCGACAGGTCAGGCAGAAGAACGATGCCGATGGCGATGCCGACCACGCCGAGGGGCAGCTGATAAAGCCGGTCGGCATAGTTCAGCCAGGCGATCCCGCCGTCGAAGAAGCTGCCGACCTGACGGCCGACCAGAAGGTTGATCTGCACCACCCCGCCCGCAAGGACGGACGGGGCCGCGATGGCCAGAAGGCGGCGCATGTCCGGGCTGAAGCGCGGACGCCGGAACCGCAGCGGAAAGCCCATCCGGGCCGCCGCGATCCAGACCAGCGCCAATTGTGCCAGCCCTGTCAACGGCGTCGCCCAGGACAGGGTGAGCCCCATGTCCCAGCCCTCGCGCCGGGCCAGCATCATCGCGCCGATGAAGATCAGGTTCAGCAGAACCGGCGCACCAGCGGCGGCCATGAACCGCCCGCCCGCATTCAAGAGCCCCGACAGCAACGCCGTCAGCGAGATGAACAGGATGTAGGGAAAGCAGATCCTTCCGTATTCGACTGCAAGGGGCAGCCGTTCGTCGCCTGCAAAGCCGCCCGCCATCGCCAGGACCAGCCAGGGCATTCCCGCCATCGCGATCAGCGAAACGATCAGGACGACCAGCGCCAGGCCCGAATAGGCTTCCTCCGCGAAGCGGCGCGCATCCTCGCCCGCCTCAAGCTTCTTCGAAAACATCGGCACGAAGGCGGTATTGAACGCCCCCTCGGCGAAGAACCGGCGGAACATGTTCGGCAACGAGAACGCAACCAGGAACGCCTCTGCCAGGGGGCCCGCGCCCAGATAGGCGGCGATCAGCATGTCGCGCAGAAAGCCCACGACCCGGCTCAGGAGCGTCCACGCCCCGACGGTCACGAAACCCCGGACAAGGCGGATCGGCTTCATCAGGCCCGCGCCCTTTCGGCGCCTTCGGTGATCGCCTGCCGGAGCTTCCTTTCCAGGCTGTCGCGCTTTGCCTTGGTGTGCAGCTTCAGCCCGAACATGTCCTTGACGTAGAACGAGTCGACAACCTGCGCCCCGAAGGTCGCGATGACCGCCGAGGCGATGTAGATATTGTTGGCGGCCAGCGTTCGCGTCAGGTCGTAAAGCAGTGCTGGCCGGTCGCGGGTGTCGACCTCGATGATCGTGTAGATCTCCGATCCGTCGTTGTCGAAGGTGATATGGGTCGGGAACTGGAACTGGCGTTCGCGTTTCTTGATCTTGTCGCGCGTCTTGAGCGCCTCGCGCGCGACGACCTCGCCTTTCAGGGTGCGTTCGATGGTGGTGCGCAGGCGCGGAAGGTGATCGTGTTCGTAGGGATGGCCTTCGGCGTCCTGGACCCAGAAGACCGCGGTGGCGTATCCGTCCTTCGATGTGTAGGTGCGCGCATCGACCACGTTGGCGCCAACCAGCGCCAGCGCCCCGGCCAGCCGCGAAAAGATGCCCGGGTGATCGGCCAGCGCAAAGCACGCCCGCGTCGCGTCGCGGTCAAGGTCGGGCTTGATGTCGATGCGGATCTCGTCATCGGCGATCCCGCGCAGGAGTTCGGCGAAGACGGCCTGCGTCTCGGTCGAAAGACCTTGCCAGTAGGGGCCGTAGTGGCGGCCGGTTTCCTTGCGCAGATCCTTCGCGTCCCAGTTCTTCAGCGCCTCGCGCAGCGCGCGCTTCTGTTCATCCTCGCGCTTTTCACGGTTGACGGATTCGAGCCCCGCGACCAGCGCATCGCTTGTTTCGGCGTGAAGCCGGCGCAGCAGCATCGCCTTCCAGTTGTTCCAGGTGTTCGGCCCGACCCCACGGATGTCGCAGACCGTCAGCACCGTCAGAAGATCCAGCCGTTTCTTGGTCTTCACCACCTTGGCGAAGTCGCGCACGGTCCTTGGGTCCGAGATGTCGCGCTTTTGCGCCATGTCGGACATGAAGAGGTGATAGCGCACCAGCCATTCGACGGTTTCGCATTCCTCTGCGTTCAGACCAAGCCGGGGCGCCACCCGCCGCGCGATCTGCGCACCAAGGATCGAATGATCCTCGGGCCGGCCCTTGCCGATGTCGTGGAGAAGCAGCGCGACATAAAGGACGCGGCGGTTCACCCCTTCCTCCAGGATCGAGGACGACAGCGGCAATTCCTCGATCAGCTCCTTGCGTTCGATCTGCGCGAGGGTGGAGATCGTCTGGATCGTGTGTTCGTCGACCGTGTAGTGGTGATAGACGTTGAACTGCATCATCGCCACGATCGGTTCGAATTCGGGGATGAAGGCCGACAGGACGCCAAGCTCGTTCATCCGCCGCAGCGCGCGTTCGGGGTTGCCGTGCTTCAGCAGCAGGTCAAGGAAGATGCGCGTCGCCTCCCGGTCCTCGCGCATGTCGTCGTCGATCATGTCAAGGTTCGCCGTCACCACCCGCATTGCGTCGGGGTGGATCAGGTAGCCCGTCCTCAGCGCTTCTTCGAAGATGCGCAGGAGGTTCAGCTTGTCGGACAGGAATTCGCGTTCGTTGCCGATGGTGATGCGGCCCTTGTCGATGCGAAAGCCCCCGCGCAGCTTCTTGCGCCGCCGGAACAGGCCCGCCAGCGCCGCCTCGCGTTTGACATGGCGCTGTTCGAGGACGGTCAGGAAGACCCGGGTCAGTTCGCCGACATGGGTCGCGTGGCGGAAATAGTCCTGCATGAAGTGTTCGACCGCGCGGCGCCCGCCGCTGTCGCGATAACCCATGCGCGAAGCGACCTCGACCTGCAGGTCGAATGTCAGCTGGTCGGCGGCGCGCCCGGTGATCAGGTGCAGATGGCAGCGCACCGCCCAAAGGAAATTCTCCGCCGCCTCGAAGGCGCAGAATTCATCGGCGCGCAAAAGCCCCACGTCCACCAGTTCGGCCGGGCTGCGCACGCCGTGGATATACTTGCCGATCCAGTAAAGCGTCTGAAGGTCGCGCAGACCGCCCTTCGCCTCCTTCACGTTCGGTTCCAGCATGTATCGCTGGCCGCCCTGGCGCTTGTGGCGGTCCCCGCGTTCCTGAAGCTTCGCCTCGATGAACTCCGGCGCCGTGTTCCTGAACAGCTCGTTTCGCAGCTTCTTGCGAAGTTCCTCGGCCAGGGCCTCCTCTCCGCAAATGAAACGCCGCTCAAGAAGCGCGGTGCGGATCGTGTAGTCCTCCCGTCCAAGTCGCAGGCAGTCCTTCACCGTCCGGCTGGCGTGGCCAACCTTCAGCCGCATGTCCCAAAGGATATACAGCATGGATTCGATGACGCTTTCAGCCCAGGCGGTCAGTTTCCACGGGGTCAGGAACAGCAGGTCGATGTCCGAGTGCGGCGCCATTTCCGCCCGCCCATAACCGCCCACCGCGAGAACCGAGATCTTTTCCGCCTGGGTCGGGTTGCCAAGCGGGTGAAGGATCTGCGTCGCGGCCAGGAACGCAGCGGTGACCACCGCATCGGTCAGATCGGCATAGGCGCGGGTAATGGGCCGCGCATCGCGCGGGTTCGCCTGCAAGGTCGCCTCGATCGCCGCCAGCGCCTCCTGCCTCTTGGCTGCCAACGCCTTTACGATCACGGCGCGGCGCGCGCGCGGGTCATGTTCATCCGCCAGCTGGGTGGCAAGCATGGACATCAGCGCGCCGCAGTCCCAAAGGGTCAGCGCACCCGGGGCGGGCTTCTCGTCGGGGGCGGGCGCTTTGGCCGCCCCGTCAGAAACCGGCGCCACCGAAGCTTCTCGGAGCGGGGTCAAGGACCACGATCTGGCCGTTGCGGATCTCGGCCACCGCAAGCGCGCGTTCGTTGGTGCCGTCCGACAGCAGCCGGAAGACCCCGTTCACGCCCACAAAGCCCGCGCCCTGGGTCAGGGCCGACGCCGACAGGGCATCCCCGGCACGCCCGCGCGCCAGCGCGCCGATTGCCGCGACACCGTCATAGGCAAGCCCTGTGATCGGCAGCGGGATCGATCCGTATTTCGCGGCAAAGCGCGCCTGGAAGCTTGACGACGGGCCGGGATCGGGCAGCGCGAACCATCCGCCCTGCAGGCCCGAAAGCGTCAGGTTCGACGGCGAGGTATCCCAGCGCGTCAGGCCGATCAGCTTGACCGTATTGGTATCAAGGCCGCTTTCGGGCAAGAGCTTTGCCAGAAGTTGCAGCGCGCCGCCGCTGTCGGCGGTCAGGAAGACTGCGTTCGCGCCGGCGGCCTTGATCTGCGCGACGATCTGCGGCGCGGCGGAAATGATCCCCTGCTGGGAGAATTCGTAGCTTGCCGTTCCGGCGTGGCTGGCCGCGGACCGGGCGATGGCGGATTCGATGGCGCGCCTGCCGGTTTCGCCCGCTGCCGTCTGTTCGTGCAGGACGAAGATCCGGTTGCGCCCCTGTGCGGCGGCGAAGCGGACCAGCCGGCTGGCGGCGTTGGGATAGGTCTGGCCGAGGACAAAGACATTGCCGCCGGCGATGTCGGTCACGTTCGAGAACGCGAGCACATTCACGCCCGAGCTTGCGACCGCCTTGCCCGCGGCGTTGGCGGATTCCGCATAGACCGGGCCCAGGATGATCTGGGCGCCTTCCGCCACGGCCCGCTGCGCGGCGCTCGCGGCGCCCGCCGGATTTGCCCCGGTGTTGTAGACGCGCAGGTCTACCGCCGCCCCGTCCAGATCGGTCGCCGCCATTTCTGCGGCCTGCCGGAGGTTCAGCGCCAGCACCTCGTCGGATGCGTTGCCCGATCCGCCGGGCACCAGCAGCCCGACCGGAACCGGTTTGCCCGGCGTCACGCCGCCACCGCCGGGCATCGGTCCGCAGGCGGCAAGGGGAAGAAGCGACAGCGCCAGCCATGCCATGGGCTTGCGGGCGAATTTCAAAACGGCGAACATTGTACCGACCTCATGCTGGCGCAGCCTATCGTTGGGCAGACCCTATGCGTTTCGCGGGGTGAAGTAAACTTTGCAACGGACCCGATGACCATGACCGGCGAAATTCAGAAACTTGCGCCGGGGCTCTATTTCGTCTCGACGCCGATCGGCGCGGCGCGCGACATCACGTTGCGCGCGCTTGATATTCTCGCCTCTGCCGATGTGATCGCGGCAGAGGACACGCGCACCCTGCGCCACCTGATGGAGATTCACGGCATTGCACTGGGCGGCCGTCCGCTGATTGCCTACCACGACCACAACGGCGACGAGGCCCGGCCGCGGATCCTTCGGGCGCTGGGCGAAGGCAGGTCGGTCGCCTATGCGTCGGAGGCGGGCACGCCGCTTGTCGCCGACCCCGGCTTTCAGCTTGGGCGCGCCGCCGCCGCGGCAGGGCATATGGTCACCGCCGCACCGGGGGCCTCGGCCGTTCTTTGCGCGCTGACCGTTTCGGGCCTGCCAAGCGACCGGTTTCTCTTTGCCGGGTTCCCGCCCACGGCCGAAGGGGCACGGCGGCGCTGGCTGGCCGATCTTGCAACGCTGCCCGCCACGCTCATCCTTTACGAATCTCCCAGGCGCGTTGGCGATTTGTTAACCGAACTGGCCACAGGCTTCGGGCCGGAACGGCGGGCCGTGGTCTGCCGGGAACTGACCAAGAAGTTCGAGGAGGTGCGGCGCGGCACGCTGGCGGACCTGGCCGCCGAATTTGCCGAACGGACGGTCAAGGGGGAGGTCGTCGTGCTGGTCGACCGCGCCCCTGAACGGGCCGCCGATGCCGCCGACATGGAGGCGATGCTGTGCGAGGCGATGAAGACGCTGTCGGTCAAGGATGCCGCCGCCATGGTCGCGGAGGCGCTGAAGCTGCCGAAGCGGGAGGTCTACCAGGCGGCACTGAGACTGCCGCGCGACGGCTGAGGGGGCAGAGGGCCTATCTGGCGGGGCAATCGGCCGAAGATCGGGTGGCGCGCCGCTACTGCGACGCGGGGGCCACGGTCGCGGCCCGGCGCTGGCGCGGCAAGGCCGGGGAAATCGACCTGATCTTCCGCGACGGTGCCCGCGTGATCTTCGTCGAGGTCAAGGCATCCTCTACCCGCGATCGCGCGGCCGTGGCGCTTGGCCCGCGCCAGATCGCGCGCCTTCACCGCGCGGCGGCCGAATTCCTTGCGGGGGAACCGGCCGGGCAGGATACCGAAACGCGCTTCGACGTGGCGCTTGTCGATGCGCCGGGTCGCATCGAGGTGATCGAAAACGCGCTCCTCCTCTGACACCAGCCGATTGCATCCGGCCCGCCCTTGCGCCATCACTCCCCCAGACGCACCTGAACGGGGGACAGAATGGCACTCAAGGTCGCACTCCAGATGGACCCGATCGGTCCCATCAACATCGATGCCGATTCGACCTTCCGCATAGGGCTTGAGGCGCAGGCGCGCGGGCACGAACTTTTCTACTACACGCCCGACAGGCTGTCCTACCGCGAGGGGCGGATCCTCGCGCGTGGCTGGCCGCTGACGCTTCGGCGGGAAAAGGGCAACCACTACACGCTGGGCGAGGAAACAGAGGTCGATCTTGCGGAATGGGATGTGGTCTGGCTGCGCCAGGATCCGCCCTTCGACATGAGCTACATCACAAACACCCACCTTCTGGAACGGCTGACACCGGGCACGCTGGTTGTCAACGACCCCTTCTGGGTCCGCAACTGCCCCGAAAAGCTGCTGGTCCTCGACTTCCCGCATCTGACGCCGCCGACGCTGATCGCCCGCGATCTGGCCACGATCCGCTCGTTCAAGGCCGAACACGGCGACATCATCCTCAAGCCCCTCTACGGCAACGGCGGTGCGGGGGTGTTCCGGCTTGACCCGAGTGACCGCAACCTCGCCTCGCTGCACGAGCTGTTCACCGGCATCAACCGCGAACCGCTGATCGCGCAGAAATATGTGCCCGCCGTGGTCAAGGGCGACAAGCGGATCATCCTGGTGGACGGGGAGCCTGTCGGCGCGATCAACCGCGTCCCGGCCGAGGGCGAGACGCGGTCCAACATGCATGTGGGCGGGCGGCCCGAAAAGGTCGGTCTGACCGCGCGGGATCAGGAGATTTGCGCCGCCATCGGGCCGCTCTTGCGTGAAAAGGGCCAGATCTTCGTCGGAATCGACGTGATCGGCGACTGGCTGACCGAGATCAACGTGACCTCGCCCACCGGTATTCAGGAACTGGAACGCTTCGACGGCACCAACACCGCCGCGCTCATCTGGGAGGCGATCGAGGCGCGGCGGGCGGCGGGCTAAAGCGCCTTGGCCAGCGTCAGGCGGTAGCTGACGGCTTCGGCCACATGCGGTTTGCGGACCGCCTCTGATCCGGCAAGGTCGGCGATGGTGCGCGCGACCCGCAGCACCCGGTGATAGCCGCGCGCCGACAGGCCGAACCGTTCCGCGATCTTCAACAGAAGGTCGCGCCCTTCGCCATCCGGTGTCGCGATCTCCTCCAGCAAACTGCCTTCGGCTTCCGCGTTCACCCGCACCCCGGGATGGTCCCGGAAACGCGCCGACTGTATCGCGCGCGCTGCTGCCACCCTGATGGCAACAGCGGCGGAGCTTTCGCCCGTCCCCGGCAGGTCCAGATCGGTGAAGGATACCGGCGGCACCTCGACCCGAAGGTCGATGCGGTCCATCAACGGGCCCGACAGCCGGCCCAGGTAATCTTCTCCGCAGCCGGGGCTTTTCGGGCAGGCGCGGGCGGGGTCCGACAGGTAGCCGCAGCGGCAGGGATTGGCGGCGGCCACCATCAGGAACCGGCATGGGTAGCGGACATGCGCGTTGGCGCGGGCCACCACGACCTCGCCCGTCTCGATCGGCTGGCGCAGGGTTTCAAGGACCGGGCGCGGAAATTCCGGCAGCTCGTCAAGGAAGAGAACCCCGTTGTGCGCAAGGCTGATCTCGCCGGGCTTGGCGCCGCGCCCGCCGCCGACGATGGCGGCCATCGACGCGGTGTGATGCGGTTCGCGAAACGGTCGCGTCCGGCTGATCCCGCCTTCGTCCAGAAGCCCGGCCAGCGAATGGATCATCGAGGTTTCAAGCGCCTCGGCAGGCGACAGCGGCGGCAGGATGCCGGGGATGCGCGCGGCCAGCATCGACTTGCCCGATCCCGGCGTGCCCACCATCATCAGGTGATGCCGGCCCGCCGCCGCGATCTCCAGCGCCCGCCTGGCGCGTTCCTGTCCCTTCACGTCCTTCAGGTCACGGGCGCCTGCATCGCTGCGGACTTCCCCCGGCGAAGCGGGGGGGATAGGCGACTGGCCGGTGAAGTGACCCAGCACCTCGGCCAGCGAGGCGGCGGCGAAGACCGGCGTCGCCGTGACCCAGGCCGCTTCGGGGCCGCAGGGCCTGGGGCAAAGAAGCTGGCGTTCCTCTGCCGCCGCCGCCATGGCGGCGGGCAGCGCCCCGGCGACCGCGACAAGCCGCCCGTCCAGCGACAGTTCGCCCAGCGACACCGTTGCCTCCGCGTCCTCGCGCGGGATGATGTCGATGGCAGCCAGGAGGGCGACCGCGATGGGCAGGTCGAAATGCGATCCTTCCTTGGGCAGGTCGGCGGGCGACAGGTTCACCGTGATCTTCTTCGATGGCAGCGCGATCGACATGGCGGTCAGGGCCGAACGCACGCGGTCGCGCGCCTCGCTGACTGCCTTGTCGGCCAGCCCCACGATGGAAAAGGCGGGCAGGCCGTTCGCCACCGCGCACTGGACCTCCACGATCCGCGCCTCCACGCCTTCGAAGGCCACCGTGAAGGTGCGCGCCACCATCGCCGCCGTCTCCCGTTCCGAATTGGTTAACGGGTAGCGCCCGGAGGGTTTAGGAAAGGTTAACGCCCCTCAGGCCGAACGCAGCAATTCCATGAATTTCGGCCAGGCTTCCGGGTCGTGCAGCGTCTTGTCGCGGCAAAAGGCGTTGCAAAACCCCCAGACCCGGCCATCGAGGCGCAGGAAATGCGTGACGGGCTTGCCGGAATAGGGGCAGGCGGCATTGACCGAGGGCCCCTCGGCGATTTCGGCGGGCAGCGGCGCGGGGCCGGGCCAGGGGCGTTCGGCAAAGGGCTTGTAGTAGCTTGGCTGCACCAGGTTCTCGGCCTGTCCCATCGCGCGCCAGCGCCGGAACGACGGATCGGCCAGATGCGCCGCGACATAGGCCCGCGCGACAGCGGACACGGGCAGGTTGTAGGTCGCGATGCGCGTCGCGACAGGCGCGAAAAAGGCATCGGCCGCCGTGTAGCGCCCGAAAAGCCAGGGGCCGTCAGTGCCGAAGCGGTCGCGCGCCCGCGCCCAGATCAGGTCGATCCGCGCCAGGTCGGCGAGAACCGCGTCGCTGGGCGCACTGTCCACATAGCTTTTCAGGAGGTTCATCGCGCAGTCGCCGCGCAGCGCGCCAAAACCCGCGTGCATCTCGGCCACCATATAGCGGGCCATGATCCGCGCGGCGGCGTCTTCGGGCCAGAGCCCCGCGCCGGGGTGCCTTTCGGCCAGCGTTTCGAGGATGGCGATGCTTTCGCCGATCACCTCGCCCTCTGGCGTGCGAACGGCGGGCACCAGCCGGGCGGGCGCGAAATCCGCCAGCAGGCGCTGAACCTCGTCGGTGTAAAGAACGCAGGTGCGGATCTTCACGGGAATCCCGAACTTCTCGAAAAACAGCCAACCCCTGAGCGACCAGCTTGAATAGCTGCGATCCCCGATGGCGAGTTCATAGGTCATCCGCGTCTCCTCGTTTCGCGGCACCCTAGCGGCCCGGTTGCAGGCGCGCACGTTCGAATTTGTGCGCCTTGCCATCACGGAAGCTGATGGATGCCCCGGCTTGCCATCCCGCCCCCCCGGCCCTAATCCTGAGATACGCAAGGGAGAGGGCCGATGCTGACGGGCAAGCGTATCCTTCTGGTAATCGGCGGCGGGATCGCCGCCTACAAGTCGCTTGACCTGATCCGGCGGCTCCGGGAGCGCGGCGCCTCGGTGACGCCGGTGCTGACCCGCGCGGCAGAGGAATTCGTCACGCCGCTGTCGGCGGGGGCGCTTGCCGGGGCGAAGTGTTACCGCCATCTTTTCGACCTGACCGACGAGGCCGAGATGGGGCATATCGAACTGAGCCGGTCGGCAGACCTTGTCGTCGTTGCGCCGGCGACGGCCGATCTCATGGCCAAGATGGCGGGGGGGCATGCCGACGACCTTGCCTCGACCCTTCTGATGGCGACGGACAAGCGGGTGCTGGTCGCGCCCGCGATGAACGTTCGGATGTGGCTGCACCCCGCCAACCAGCGAAACATCGCGGCGCTGAAGCGGGACGGCGTGCTTTTCGCCGGCCCGAACGAGGGCGACATGGCCTGCGGCGAATTTGGCCCCGGCCGGATGGCCGAACCGCTCGAGATTGTCGCCTCGGTCGGGGCCGCGCTGGGCGGGGGGCCGCTGAACGGGCGCCATGTCGTCGTGACATCCGGCCCGACGCATGAACCGATCGACCCGGTGCGCTACATCGCCAACCGGTCCTCGGGCGCGCAGGGGACAGCGATCGCCGCCGCGCTGCGCGACCTTGGCGCCAGGGTGACCTTCGTCACCGGCCCGGCCAGCGTGCCGCCGCCGGGTGGCGTCGATGTCGTGCGGGTCGAGACCGCGAACGAGATGCTGGCGGCTGTCCGGGCCGCCCTGCCGTCGGACGCCGCGGTCTTCGCGGCGGCGGTGGCCGACTGGCGCGTCGCCAATGCCGCGGCCACGAAGATGAAGAAGGACGGGTCTGGCCGTGCCCCCGCGCTTGAATTCGCGGAGAACCCCGACATCCTTGCGACCGTGTCGCAGCTGGGCGACACCCGCCCGGCGCTGGTGGTGGGTTTCGCCGCCGAGACCGACGATGTCCTTGCCCATGCCACGGCCAAGCGTGACCGCAAGGGCTGTGACTGGATCGTCGCGAACGACGTTTCCCCCGCGACCGGGATCATGGGCGGGGAGGAGAACGCCGTCACGGTCATTACCGCCTCGGGGGCGGAGGAATGGCCGCGCCTGCCGAAGGACGAGGTTGCGCGGCGGCTTGCCTTGCGCATCGCCGGGGCGCTTGGGGCGGGCGGATAGGGCGGAAGCCTCCGGCGGGAGTATTTGGGCCAGAATGAAGGGGCAAGCGATGGTTCCGGTGATCCGGGTTTTGCGCGAGGACTGGGCCGATGCCGAGGTGGCCCTCCCGTCCTACGAGACGGCGGGTGCCGCAGGGGCGGATATCCGCGCCAACCTGCCGCGCGATCTGCGGGACGCCGGGTTCCTTCTGGCGCCCATGCAGCGCGCCGTCGTGCCGACCGGCCTGCGGGTGGAGATCCCCGAGGGCTACGAGATCCAGATCAGGCCGCGGTCGGGGCTGGCGCTGAGACACGGCATCTCCCTGCCCAACACGCCGGGCACGATCGACAGCGACTATCGCGGGCCGCTTGGCGTCTTGCTGATCAACTACGGGGGGGAGCCCTTTGTGATCGGTCACGGCGACCGCATCGCGCAGATGATCGTCGCCCCGGTGGTACAGGCGCGGTTCGAATGCGCCGACACCCTGGGCGACACGGCGCGGGGCGCGGGCGGCTTCGGTTCGACGGGTCGGGCATGACAGCGGGTCGGGCATGACAGCGGGGTGGACATGACGGTCCTTCTGATCGCGGCGGCGCTGGTGGGCTTCGGGCTGGCCCTGCGGGTGCCCGCCCGTGTCGTCTGGGTGATGCTGGCGACGCTTTGGGCGGCGGTCCTGCTGGCGCATCTGACGCTGCCGGGAGATCACGCGCTGACCCGCGCCATCGGGGGCAGCGCGGCGCACTGGTTCGTGGGCGGCGCGGTGGTCGCCCTGATCCTTCTTTACGGCCGGGGCCTCGCGGCGCTGCGGGCACGGGCGCGGCCCGGGGCTCTGCCCGCCGAGACCGGCACCTTCAGCCCCGCCGAACTTGACCGCTATGCCCGCCATATCGTCCTGCGCGAGGTGGGCGGGCCGGGGCAGAAAAGGCTGAAGGGGGCGCGGGTTCTGGTGGTTGGCGCCGGTGGGCTGGGGTCGCCCGCGCTTTTGTACCTCGCGGCGGCGGGCGTGGGCCGGATCGGGGTGGTCGATGACGATACCGTTTCCAGTTCCAACCTGCAGCGGCAGGTGATCCATACCGATGCGCGGATCGGCCAGCCCAAGGTCTTTTCCGCCCAAGCCGCGATGAAGGCGCTGAACCCGTTCGTCGAGGTCCGTCCCTACAACCGGCGCCTGACGGAAGGCGATGCGCCGGCGCTATTTGCCGAACATGACCTGATCCTGGACGGGTCGGACAATTTCGACACCCGCTACATGGTCAACGCCGCCGCCGTGGCGGCGGGCAAGCCATTGATTTCGGCTGCTATTACCCAGTGGGAAGGGCAGATATCGCTTTACGATCCGGCCCGCGGCGCGCCCTGCTATGCCTGCATCTTCCCCGAGCGTCCTGCGGACGGGTTGGCGCCTGCCTGTTCGGTCGCCGGGGTCATGGGGGCCCTTCCCGGGGTTGTTGGTGCCATGATGGCGGTCGAGGCGATCAAGGAGATTACCGGCGCGGGCGAGGGGCTGAGGGGGCGCATGCTGATCTATGACGCGCTTTATGCCGAGGCGCGGGGGATCGTGCTGAAGCGAAACCCCGGGTGCGCGGTCTGCGGCGGGCAGGGCGGGGCCGGCCGATAGGCCGGTCGGCCGAATGTCGGCCAAGTGTCGGCAAAACGTATGGCAGCCGTTTGTCGAGGGATTGCCCGCGGATCACCGGCCTACTGGCAATCCGCTGCAGGCGCGCCTAGCTTGCCGGTGGAAAAAGGAGATCCCCGCATGACGAACCCCCTGCTTGCCGACTGGACCGGAGACTTTGCCCTTCCGCCCTTCGCGGCGCTTCGTGACGCGGATTTCGGCCCGGCCTTCGACGCCGCGCTGGCCGAGGCGCGGGCAAACATCGCGGCGATCGCGGACAATGCCGAACCGGCGACCTTCGCCAACACCATCGCGGCGCTGGAACTGGCGGAGGAGGCGTTGTCGCGGGTCGCGGGCACGTTTTACAACCTTGCCGGTGCCGACAGCACCCCGGCGCGCGAGGCGCTGCAACGCGATCTGGCACCGAAGATGTCGGCCTTCGCCTCCGAGGTGACGATGAACGCGCGGCTTTTCCAGCGGATCGAGACGCTGTGGCAAGCGCGCGAAACGCTGGGTCTTTCGCCCGAGGAAGCGCGGGTTCTGGACCTGACGCGCCGCGGCTTCGTGCGGGCGGGGGCGCTTTTGGAAGGCGCGGCGCGCGACCGGATGACGGCGGTGAAGGAACGGCTTGCCGTCCTGTCGACCGAGTTCACGCAGAACCTTCTGGCGGACGAGCGGGACTGGTTCATGCCGCTTCAGCCCGAGGATCTGGAGGGGCTGCCGGATTTCGTCGTCGCCACCGCCCGCGCGGCGGCGGAGGAACGGGGGCGCGAGGGGCATGTGGTGACGCTGAGCCGGTCGCTGATCGTGCCGTTCCTGCAATTCTCGCCGCGCCGGGCGCTCAGGGAAAAGGCCTATGAGGCCTGGACCGCGCGGGGGGCGAATGGCGGGGCAACCGACAACCGGGCGCTGGCGGCGGAAATCCTGAAACTGCGCGAGGAGCGGGCGCGCCTGCTGGGCTATGACAGTTTCGCCGCCTACAAGCTGGAAACCGAGATGGCCAAGACGCCGGACCGGGTGCGCGACCTTCTGATGCGGGTCTGGGAACCGGCGCGCGACAAGGCGATGGAGGACGCCGGGATCCTGACGGCGATGATGCACGAGGATGGCGTGAACGGCGCGCTCGAAGCCTGGGACTGGCGCTACTATGCCGAAAAGCGCAGGGCGCGAGATCATGCGATCGACGAGGCGGCGCTCAAGCCCTACCTGTCCCTGGACGCGATGATCGAAGCCGCCTTCGACTGTGCCGCGCGGCTTTTCGGGCTGGCGTTCCGCCCGCTGGACGTGCCGCTTTATCATCCCGACGCGCGGGCCTGGGAGGTGACGCGCGAGGGGCGGCACATGGCGGTCTTCGTCGGCGACTACTTCGCGCGCGCCTCCAAGCGGTCGGGGGCCTGGTGTTCGGCGTTCCGCCAGCAGCGCAAGCTGGGCGGAGAGGTGCGGCCGGTGGTCGTCAATGTCTGCAACTTCGCCAAGCCGGCGAAGGGGGAACCGGCGCTTCTGTCCTGGGACGATGCGCGCACGCTTTTTCACGAGTTCGGCCATGCGCTGCACCAGATGCTGTCGGATGTCACCTTCGAGATGATTTCGGGCACCTCGGTCGCGCGCGATTTCGTCGAACTGCCGAGCCAGCTTTACGAACACTGGCTGGAGGTGCCCGAGGTGATCGAGGCGCACGCGCGGCATGTGAAGACGGGCGCTGCGATGCCGAAGGAGATGCTTGAGCGGCTTCTGGCGGCGCGCAACTTCGATCAGGGTTTCGCAACGGTCGAATATGTCGCCTCGGCCCTTGTCGATCTGGCCTTTCACGAAGGGGCGGCGCCCGCCGATCCGATGGCGGCGCAGGCCGCGGTGCTGGAGGCGATCGGGATGCCGCCGGCGATCCGGATGCGCCATGCGACGCCGCATTTCGCCCATGTCTTCGCGGGCGACGGCTATTCCGCCGGGTATTACAGCTACATGTGGTCAGAGGTCATGGATGCGGACGCGTTCGAGGCCTTCGAGGAAACCGGTGACGCCTTCGACCCGGACACCGCGAATCGGCTTGAGAAATGGGTGCTCTCGGCGGGCGGATCGCAAGAGGCGGAGACCCTTTACACCGCGTTTCGGGGACGCATGCCGGGGGTGGAGGCACTGCTTAGGGGGCGGGGGCTTGCCGGATAGCACGAATTTGTTGATGCCCCATAAACAGTAAGAATGGTTTTTCCTGATCGTGCACAAGGTGAAGATATTGTGGCGAAAATGCGGCAAATATGAGGCAAGGGCCCCAAATATTGTGGACCGGCCAGGTCGCTCGTGCTTAAATTGTATCATCTCGTTGAAATTCTCGGGCGAGGTGGGGCAATGATCGAGAAGGACGATACATGAGGGTTAGCAAGTATCTAATGGCCGTCGCTTTGGCAGGGTGCCTGACAGCGGGGCCCGCGGTCTCTGGAACGATTGGCTTCGGTTCGTTCACGCCGAAGATTTTCGCATCTCAGGCGCCGTCGAACAAACCGGCACCTGTTTACAGCGTTTTCCTGGGTAACGGCATCATCCAGAGCTTCCTGGCGTTCATCGCTGGCATCGACCTCAAGGCGTTTTCGACCGGGTCGTTCCAGCAGGTCGCCTCGAACCATGTCGGCGGGCAGGCCCCCGGCGGTTCTGGCAGCAACGTGTCCGCCGTACCGCTTCCGCCGGCAGCAGTGCTTCTGTTCGGGGCGCTCTTCGGCCTCGCGGCAATGGGGCGGCGCCGGTCGGCCTGAGGCACGGCACAGCAAAACGCAAAGGGTCGCCACGGCGGCCCTTTTTCTTTTTCGTGGACGGTGACATGGTGCGGTCATGACGACGGATTTTCTGATCATCGGCGGTGGCATCGCGGGCGTTTCGGCTGCGGCGCGCCTGTCGCACCTGGGCTCGGTCACGCTGGCCGAAACCGAAACCGCCCTGGCCTGGCATGCCTCGGGGCGGTCGGCGGCGCTTTACGAACCGGGGTACGGCGGCGGGGCCGTCACCGACCTGACGCGCGCCAGCGGTCCCTACCTGGCCGAGGCGAACGGCGGCGTGCTTTCGCCGCGTGGCTTTCTGATGGTGGGCAGGCAAGGGGATGAGGCGGTCTTTGCCGCCGATGCCGAGGCGCTGAATCTTGCCCCGCTTACCCTGGACGAGGCGATGGCGATGGTGCCGATCCTTGACCGGGAACGGGTGACGATGGCGGCCCATTCCGACGCCGCGCGCGACATCGACACCGACCGCCTGATCCAGAACTTCGCGCGGGAGGCGCGGGGGAACGGCGCACGGATCGAAACCGGTGCGGCGGTCACGTCGATCCGGCGCGGGAACGGAGGCTGGCAGGCCGAGACAGCCAAGGGGCCCCTGTCGGGCCGCATACTGATCAACGCGGCGGGCGCATGGGCAGACGGGATCGCACGCATGGCCGGGGTGCAACCCCTGGGCCTGCGACCGTTCCGCCGGTCGATGGCGCGCATTCCGGCCCCTGCCGGACAGGATGTGTCGCGCTGGCCGATGGTCTTTGGCCCCGGCGAGACGTGGTACATGAAGCCCGACGCCGGGGCCCTGATCGTCTCCCCCGCCGAGGAAGACCCGATGGAGCCGCATGACGCCTGGGCCGACGACATGGTTCTGGCCGAAGGGTTGGCGCGGTACGAAGACTTTGTCACCGAGCCCGTGACGCGGCTCATCAGTTCCTGGGCGGGGTTGCGCACCTTCGCGCCCGACCGGGTTCTGGTGATCGGCGCGGATCCGGACGTGAGGGATTTCTACTGGCTGGCCGGGCAGGGTGGTTACGGCTTTCAGACCAGCCCGGCCGCAAGCCGCCACATCGCGGATCTGATCGGCGGCCGCACGCCCGAGATCGGCGCCGCGGCGACCGCCCAGCTTTCGCCCGCGCGGTTCGCCTGACAATGCCGCCGCGCCGACTGACGCTCAGCTACAGCGCGCCGGTGGAGGCGGGCGATGCCCGAAGGGTCGCGGCCTCGGCCGGGCGCAACACCGGGGCGATCCTCGATGTGCTGGGCCGTCACGCGCCGGAACGTGGCCGCGCCCTGGAACTCGCGGCGGGGACGGGGCAGCATTCGCTCGCCTGCGCGCGGGCCTTTCCCGGCCTTCACTGGCAACCCACCGACGGCGCCCCCGATGCGCTGGCCTCCATCGCCGCGTGGCGGCTGGCCGAGGGGCCCGCGAACCTTGCGGAACCGGTTCTTCTGGATATCGCGGACCCGGACTGGCCCCTGCGCCACGGCGGGCAGGATCTGGTCTTCGTGGCCAACCTGCTGCATCTCATCAGCGCGGCGGAGGCACAGGCCGCGATCGCGGGCATCGGCGCGGCGCTGGCGCCCGGCGGGATCGGCGCGATCTACGGCCCCTTCCGGCGCGACGGCGCCCTGACCAGCGACGGCGACCGCGCCTTTGACGCCAACCTGCGCGCGCAGGATCCGGTGATCGGCTACAAGGACGACGCCTGGGTTGCCGCGACGGGGGCCGGCCACGGCCTTGATCTTGCCGTGGTGGAGGAGATGCCCGCCAACAACCTGTGCTTCATCTTCCGGCGCAGGCTGTGACGCAGGGTCATATTCGCGTTTTCGAATGATTTGACCTTGATCAAGGCGCGGGGCGCGCCAACGTGAAACTTCGCGGAAAACCGATGGAGTTCTCATGTCCTACAAGAAAAAGATCGACGAGATGCGTGGCGAGCTGCGCGTGCTGAACAAGACCGTTCCCGCCGCGATGGGCGGTTTCGCGACGCTTTCGAAGGCGGTGAAGGACAACGGGCCGCTGAGCGTCAAGGAAAAGGAATATGTCGCGCTGGGCATGGCGCTCGTGATGCGCTGCGAGCCGTGCATCAACTTCCACGTCGAGGCGCTGATGAAGGCCGGGGCCACGCGCGAGGAACTGGGCGACGTGCTGGCCATGGGGATCCAGATGGGCGGCGGTCCGGCGGTGATGTATGCGGGCCATGCGCTGGCCTGCTGGGACGAACTGGCAGGCTGAGGTCCGCGGGCGGGCGGTGACAGCGCCGCCCGTTGGATGTATGCTTGCGCCAAACGCGACAAACGGCGTGAGGCAGACATGCGGGCAGTATCCAAAGTCCTTTCCCTTGCCGTGCTGGCGGCGGTTCTGGCGGCCTGCGGCGGCGGCCATCCCCACGGCATCCCCAGCCGTTTCGACGATGTCGATCCCTATCGCTGGCGGCAGAACGCGCCCGACACCTATCCGGTTCACGGGATCGACGTGTCGCGCTGGCAGGGGCCGATCGACTGGCACCGCGTAGCGGGCGCCGATGTGGCCTTTGCCTTCATCAAGGCGACCGAGGGCGGCGATGTCGCCGATCCGCTGTTCGACCATCACTGGCGCGGCGCCGCGGCGGCCGGGATTCCGGCGGGCGCCTACCATTTCTACTATCATTGCCGGGGCGGTGCGGAACAGGCGCGCTGGTTTCTGGAAAACGCCCCGCCGCGCGCAGGAACGCTGCCGCCGGTTCTTGACATCGAATGGACGCAGTCGCGCAACTGCCCGCGCCGACCGGACGCGGAAACCGTGAGGTCCGAGGCGCGGGCCTTCATCGACGTCGTGACACAGGCCTGGGGCAAGCGGCCTATCATCTACACGACCGTCGATTTCTGGGAACAGAACGAGCTTTGGCGCCTTGGCGCCTATCCGTTCTGGCTGCGCTCGGTCGCAGGGCATCCGCAGGACACCTATGGCGGCAATCACTGGACCTTCTGGCAGTATACCGGGACCGGCAGGGTGCCCGGTGTTGCAAGCGACGTGGACCTGAACGCCTTTGCCGGAAGCGAGGCCGACTGGCAAAGCTGGCTTGCCGCAGCGACGCTTTAGGACGGCCCGCGAAAATCCCTGGCGCCGCGACGGAATTCGAAGGCTGCGCCGTTTATCACATATGATAAACGGAATATAAGGAGCCGACCGTGGACGTACTGACGAAACTCGCCGCCACTGCCCTGCTGACCATCGCCGCCGCGCCCGCGCTGGCCCAGGGGGTGCCTGGCGCGCATTTCATCGAAAACTGGGATGCGGACGGTGACGGGCAGGTGACGCCCGAGGAGGTTGCCGCAAAGCGGTCGGAGATCTTCGTAATGTTCGACCAGAGCGAGGACGGCGTCCTGGATGCCACGGAATACGCGCTGTTTGACGAAACGCGGAAGGCGGACATGGACGCGAATGCCGGCGGCGGACAGGGGCCGATGAAGGCGGTGGACGAGGCGATGGCGCTGGCGTTCAACGACGGCAACGGCGACGGGCTCGTCAGCCGGGAGGAGTTCGCGGCGGCCACGCAGGTCTTCTTCACGCGGATCGACCGCGATGGCGACGGGCTGGTGACGACCGGGGATTTCGGCCGCTGACACCTGGCGCGGGAACGGACGGCCCCGCGGGGTGCGGGGCCGTTCGCGTTTCGGCAAATCAGCCGTTGACGCGGATACGCGCGTTCGTCGGGTCGAAGGGGCTGTCTTCCACCACCTCGGCGTCCCATTCCTGGCGCAGCATCCGGACTTTCAGCTTCGTGCCGACCTTGGCAAGGTCGGGGCGGACATAGCCCATGCCGATCTGCTTGTTGAAGGCGACCGAGTAGCCGCCCGAGGTCAGACGGCCGATCTTTTCGCCGTTCAGCAACAGCGCCTCCTTGCCCCAGGGATCGGTGTCGGAGGGGCCGTCGATCAGAAGGGTGACGCACATCGCGCGGATGCCGGTATCAAGCATCGCCTGCTTGCCGCGGAAGTCCTTCGACAGGTCGATGAAGCGGTCCAGCCCCGCTTCGGCCGGGGTCGCGTCGCGGCCAAGTTCGGTGCCGAAGGCGCGGTAGGATTTTTCCTGACGCAGCCAGTTCTGCGCGCGGGCGCCGACAAGTTTCATCCCGTGCTTTTCGCCGGCGGCCAGAAGCAGGTCCCAAAGGTAGCGCTGCATCTCGATCGGGTGGTGGAGTTCCCAGCCAAGTTCCCCGGTATAGGCAACGCGGATCGCGTTCACCGGGCACATGCCCAGTTCGATCTTGCGGGCGGAAAGCCAGGGGAAACGCTTGTTCGACAAAGCCGTTTCCGGTTCGGCGTCCTTGATGACCTCGGCCAGGATGTCGCGCGACTTCGGACCGGCGATGGCGAAGACGCCCCACTGGGTGGTGACGTCATGGACATCGACGTAAGCACCGCCACCGGCCATGAAATCCTCGACCGACTTCTTCAGGTAGTCGGCGTCATAGGCCGTCCAGGCCCCGGCGGAAACGAGGTAGTAGTCATTCTCGCCGTTGCGGACGATGGTGTATTCGGTCCGCGTGGTGCCCGCGTCGGTCAGCGCATAGGTCAGGTTGATGCGGCCGATCTTCGGCAGCGCGTTGCAGGTGAACCAGTCGAGGAACGCGGTCGCGCCCGGCCCGCGCACGATGTGCTTGGTAAAGGCGGTCGCGTCGATCAGGCCGGCGGTTTCGCGGATGGCTTTCGCCTCGTCCACGGCATATTGCCACCACGCGCCGCGACGGAAGGACCGGCTGTCATGGTCGAAGCTGGCCGGGGCATCCTTCGGCCCGTAATAGTTGGGCCGTTCCCAGCCATTCACCTGGCCGAACTGCGCGCCAAGCGCCTTTTGCCGGTCATAGACGGGGGCAGTGCGCAGCGGGCGGCACGCTTCGCGTTCTTCGTCCGGGTGGTGCAGGATGAAGACGTGTTCGTAGCATTCCTCGTTCTTGCGGGCGGCGTATTCGGTGGTCATCCACGACCCGTAGCGTTTCGGGTCAAGCGATGCCATGTCGATCTCCGCCTCGCCCTCGACCATCATCTGGGCAAGATAGTAGCCGGTGCCACCGGCGGCGGTGATCCCGAAGGAAAAGCCCTCGGCCAGCCACATGTTGCGCAGGCCCGGCGCGGGGCCGACCAGCGGGTTGCCGTCCGGCGTGTAGCAGATCGGGCCGTTGAAGTCGTCCTTGAGGCCGACGGTTTCCGACGACGGAAGCCGGTGGATCATCGACATGTATTCTTCCTCGATCCGCTCCAGATCCAGCGGGAAGAGGTCGGCGCGGAAGCTTTCGGGCACGTCGTAAAGGAAGCGGGCCGGGGCGTTGCGTTCATAGGGGCCAAGGATCCAGCCGCCGCGTTCCTCGCGCACATACCACTTGGCGTCGGCATCGCGCAGGACGGGGTGTTCGGGATTGCCGGCCTTGCGCCATTCCTGAAGCATCGGGTCGGGTTCGGTGACGATATACTGATGCTCGACCGGGATCGCGGGGATCTTGATGCCAAGGAGCCGCGCTGTGCGCTGGGCGTGGTTGCCGGTCGCGGTGACAACGTGTTCGGCGTGGATCTCTGCCGTCTCTTCGCCGGGGACGAGGTTGCCGCCCTTTTCGACCATCTTGGTGACCGAGACGATCCATTCCGACCCGGTCCAGCGATAGCCGTCGACCTGCCACTTGCGCTCGATCGTGACGCCGTGCTGGCGTGCGCCCTTGGCCATCGCCTGGGTCACGTCGGCGGGGTTGATGTAGCCGTCCTGCGGATGGAAAAGCGCGCCCTTCAGGTCATCGGTGCGCAGCAGCGGCCAGCGGTCCTTCATCTCTTTCGGGGTCAGGAATTCGTGGTAGACGCCGGCGGTTTCGGCCACCGAGGAATAAAGCATGTATTCGTCCATCCGCGCATCGGTCTGCGCCATGCGCAGGTTGCCG
>ERZ795053.266-NODE-266-length-66149-cov-11.146942_pt1 | contig 66149 bp, 55 predicted proteins | sample MGYA00375137_ERZ795053 | MGnify/ENA primary metagenome ERZ795053 (study PRJEB30182, sample SAMN05720284) | activated sludge metagenome | isolation source: Anaerobic digester | place: Hong Kong | collected 2014-12-17 ...
TGGTGCTGCGCCCCAAGGAGAGCCGGAAGTTCGTGCTGCTGCCCCGGCGCTGGGTTGATGGAAATAGTCTTTACGCAAATGACAAAAACGGGTTGCTCGCTGCGGAACTGGTCGGGATGACGTAGCGGATTTCGACCTTGTCATTGGTGACCACGACTCGATCGATCGGCAGTTCGACGAGCGTGCGTTTTTGCGCGAACGTGGCGTGCCCCAGTTCTGTACCCGACAATTCCCTGTGTATTCATCGCTCATAATGTATCGGACTTATGAAACAATAATAAAAATTACTAGTGATTTAAAGTTGACATTACACGGTTTTCTACTACACCTTGATAGGCGAGCAATTCTCGGGCTCCACGATCTCCACCGGGCTATCGCCGAATGTGAAACAGAGGGAGTTGATCAAGCCGCAAAAAAACAGTTGTTCGGTCATTGGGAGGAGGATTTTCGTTAACCCGCTAAGGTTAGTCACGTTTTCTGATGCCAGTTTTCACCAACTATTTCAAAGCAGTCGATTTTAGCTTTCATTTATCAACCATTGAAAAACGAGAGGAAACACCATGTCAGGACCGGTGCTCAATACGATTACAAATGGCAGTCAGCATATCGCGGTGATTTTGGAAGTTTCTTCAAACGGTCAAGTAACAGGCGGATGTCTCATTAATACGGGCACTTCCAAGTCGGGACTTGACTTAGCTATCCCCACACAGCAGCCATATTCTACCGATGCGGGAACTACAACCGATGGCGGATTGCTGCTGGGAACATGCAGAGGGCTATTTAGCCTTCATCAGAAAGGCCCTATAACCGTCGGTGCCGCCAGTAGCTTCGGGCTCGATGCGGACGCTGGTATCGACGGAAACAGCCCGCGCAAGATCAATCTCGCTTTCAGTGACACGCCGGGCTGGTCGATCGAAATCGCTGCGGACGGCATGCTCAAGGCGACCCCATAATGAAAACGAGTGATCCGGAATCGAGAAAAATTAACAAACAATTCGGGGAGATAACATCGTGATTTGCCAAACCCTATTCGGTCGTCGCGCCAAAGCCGTTGGCATCGGAGTAATCCTGACAGCCGCTTTGTCGATTGCCTCGGTGGGAGGCGCGGTCGAAACGATCACCGCGCCCAAACTGGTCCCCCAATACCGTTTGAATGAGCTCTTGACTCGTTTGCCGGCGGGGGAGCGGTGGCTCACTCATTTGCGGGACGATCTATTGCCGTTCTGGCTGATGGACTCGGCTATCGGTAATCCGCGCGGCGATTTCCCAACTTATCGCTGCAACGACGGCTCGCCGATCGATCCAGCCCGACTCTGTCCCGAGCAACGATATGCCGCGTCGGGCATCGTTTTTGTCTACCCGGAACAGCGTCAATACTTGCGGGCGCTATCGCGGCAGGTTTACGCCTATGCGGTAGCCTTCCACATGACCGGCGACGAAAGCTTCCTAAAACTCGCCTATGATGGCATCAACTTCGAACGAACCCAGTTCTTCGATCAAAAAAACGGTGGCGCCTACAGTTACAGGACTCTCCAAAATAACCAATGGATTCCCGGCCCGGCACCGTTGCAGCGAACCAGCCAGGACCTCGCCTATGCCGCTACCGGTATCGGTATGGTCTATTACCTGACCCGCGATCCGAAACTGCTGGAAGATTTGCTGGCGCTGAAAAACTACATTTTCCGCACCTACTTCGATCAGGAACAGCAGTTCGTGACCTGGGTGCGCGAGTTATCACCGGACGGCGACACCCCTGACCAGCGCGAGTTGGTCGCGCAGCTCGATCAAGTCTACGCGTTCATGCTGGCGGCGACACCTGCTCTACCCGAGCCATACCGTACCGAGTGGAAAAACGATCTGGCGAGGCTGGCCCGCACCATGATCCAGCAATTCTACAGCCCGCGCCAAAATCTGTTCTGGGGCGCCGCCACGGCCACCGACACTCGTCGGTTGGAGACCCCTCACACCGATTTCGGCCATTCGGTTAAGACTATGTGGATGATCCACTTAATCGGCCGGATGACCGGCAACCTCGATCTGGTCGAATTCGGTTGGCGTAATGCCACCGCGCTTTTGGAACAAGCTTACATTCCCGAAACGGGATCGTGGGGTCGGCGGCCGCTGCTCGACGGTACCATCGACCCCGACAAAGAATGGTGGGGTTTGGCCGAACTGGATCAAGTTTCCGCTACTTTCAGCCTGATCGATCCCAACTATGCCGGCTATCTGATCAATACCTACGATTACTGGTTCAAGTACATGGTCGATCACCAGAACCACGAAATCTGGCACATGGTCGACGGCCGTACCAATCAGCCTTATCCGTGTGGGCCGGGAGCGGCCAACTGCTTCCCAAAACAACATTCCTGGAAGAATTCCCTGCACTCCTTTGAGCATTGCTTGGTCGGCTACATCACCGCCCAGCAATTCCATACCCAACCAGTGACGCTCTATTACGCATTCGTGCAACCTCCGGAGCAAGGTACGGTGCAACCGTATTTCTATACCGGGCATCTCGCGAAACTCGACCCGGCGGCGGTGACCGCTCCCAACAGCCGCAAGATCTATCGCGCCGCGTTCACCAACGTACGCTGATTGCTGCCATACCTCGTCCCCAGGAGGATTACCACGATGTCATCTCATTCGCATCCCAAGCGTATCGCGATCATGATCGAGTCGCACTTCGACGACACGGAACCGGGTGCCTTTACCATGTTTTTTCCGGCCAATGGGTACAGCACCGAATTCATTTCGAATCTGCGCGGTGCCCAGGAACGCACTTTCAAAGGCAACGACAGCGATCAGGAAATTCGCGTCACCAAGGATCTCGATCAAGTTCGCTTGGAAGATTACTCGGGGCTGATCTTGGTCGGCGGTTATGCCATGGACATGCTGCGGTACGAAGTGCATGTGGACGAAGGCCAACCCAACGAGCCCAAGGCGACCCAGTTCATGCGCCGGGCGTTCGCCGCCGACCATCTGTTGATCGGCACGATCTGCCATTCGCTGTGGCTGTTGACACCGGCGCCGGACTTGCTCCAAGGCCGCAAGGTCACCTGTTCCCACAACATCATGCACGATATCCGCAACACGGGTGCCGTACTCGTTTACGACCAGAAGCATCGGTCGTTGGCCGACACCCATGTCGATGGTCGGCTGATTACCGCCCGGCATCCTTACGTGGTCGCCGCTTTTATGAATCTTTTCCTCGAAAAGTTGAACGAACGTACCGCAAAGTGAGTTGTTCGAACACGACCAGCAAGGCTGGATTTCCAGTGTCATTACCGAAGCGGGGATTCTTCGCCAGCTCATAGCCATACTCGCCGATGGGGGTTTCCCCCATCGGCTTTTTCTTGTCTCAAGGACAGATTACTGGGCCAGTCACTCAGGTTGTGGTCGAACCCCAGTATTGACCTACAGGCATCGCCAAGCTCTATGCCATATCGCCAACTGAACGAGTTCGCCACAGCAGCGTGACTCACACCAAACAGCCTCCGAAATTCCCAGAGCGGTCGGATACTCATCACCGCTCGCTTGTCGTCCTATCGTCATACCTTCTTTGCTGGAATATGATTATTTGATGTGGCAATGGAATGACGATGTCGGCAATAGATCCGAGGTCATTCCCTTGTTTTCAAAATAGAGATAATGTCGAGCTGGAAGATCTTACGGGTGACGACCATCGCGGTGAGAACCACGGTCGTGAGTACCACGAGGGCGGCATAGCCAAAACTGGCACTCTCTATGTGCAACGGCAGTCGGAACATCTCGTTGGCGGTACCCTCGGTTAGCATGTGGGCAAATCCATAGCCCAGACTACAGCCGACCGGAATGGCCGCCAGGGTCAAAATTCCAAGCTCGCCCAGCAGGATATAAGAGACATCAAAGCGCGAGTAGCCGAGCAGGCGCATGCTGGCCAGTTCCCGTGCCCGTTCGGCCAGTGAGATCCGGGCGCTGTTGTAAACCACCCCAAAGATAATGATGGCCGCCACCACGATGTTGACCAGCGTCATGCGCAGGTTCTGGGCCATGATCCGGCGCATCGCGGCCAGCGAGGCGGCATGGGAAACCACGCCAGTGATGGCGGGGGTGTTTTTAAGATGGTCGTACAGCGGTTCCAGCTCGGTCGAATCGAGGCGCAAGTGCGTCCCGGTGATCACGTCGCCCTCCTTCATGAGATGGTTCAACAAGTTGCGGTCGATGAACACCATGAAGAAAGTCAAACCGACGTAGGATTCGGCGACAGCGGTGACGGGCATATCGAGGGCGGCCTGATGGGTTTCCAGCAACTCGATGGCCACCCGATCCCCCCGACCGACCCCTAGCCATTGCGCCATGGCGCTGGAAATGACCACGCCTTGAGTCGGAATCGCCATCGGTTGCAGTTCGCGGTCGAGTGGCCGCGACAATTCACCGAGACCCTCGCGAGCGACCAGCGTCACCCGGCGCGAGCGCAGACCGTAACGGATCTTGGCTGGCGTCACCCGGAAAGGCTCCACTTGCAGCACGCCAGGATAGTGCTCCATGTTGTAAATGGCCTTGTGAGGTCGAGTCTGGGCGAACGCGACGGTCATGTGCTGGCGTTCAGCGCGAAAAAAATGGGTGTCGATCATGTACACCGCTGAGTCGAGCACCCCAAGCGGCGCGACCAAAATGGCTGTGGCGGCGGCGATGCCCAGCGCGCTCAGCATCGAGCGTAACGGCCAGCGGACGATATGGCGCAGGATCATCCGTGTCGGCTGATCCATCGGCAGGTGCAGCCCGAGGCGTTCGATCAGGGTGCGGCGATAAACCGGTGGCGGTGGTGCGCGCATCGCCACCGCCGGTGGCAACTTGATCACATCCCGTAAGCTGCCCATAGCACCGACCAGCGCCGCCGCCAGCGGAACGGCAGTGGCCTGCATGAATGCGTTAGGCGTAAGCACGTACTCCAGAAAGGGAAAGCGGTAGTGGGCCGCATAGAGTTCCGTGACCGCTTGGCCGGCCCGGGCGCCGACGATTAGCCCTATCAGCACTCCCACCACGACGATGGCCAACACGAACTTGAAATAGTGCCAGGCGATAGCGGCGTTGCTGTACCCAAACGCCTTTAGTGTCCCGATCTGCTGGCGCTCGGTTTCGACGTGCCGCATCATCAGCATATGCAGCAGAAAGGCCACCACGCCGATGAAGATCGGGGCGGCGAGATAGATCGAGGCGCGTAATTGCGCGATTTCGCCGGACAGCGTGGCATGAGAAATGTGGTCGCCGCGACCATAAGCACCCACGCCGCCGTAGGGATCAAGCAGCGCGTCAACTTGGCTGATCACTTCAGCCTCATCCGCGCGGGGCATCAGCGATAGCACGGCATCGTTGAAAGCGCCTTCCAGGTCGAAAGCGGCAGCCAACGCCTTACGGTCCATCCACAACACGCCGAAACGCTCATCATCGGGCACCATGGCCCCTGGTACACCGAAGAAGACGTATTCCGGCGACAGGGCGATGCCGACTACGGTGAGCTGGCGCTTTTGCCCTTTCAGGGTCGCCCAGAAGCTGCTTCCCAAAGTCAGGCCGCGAGCGTTGGCGAAAGCCTCGGTCAGCACGACTTCCTGGGTCGAGCCTGGCAGTGCCACCCGGCCGCGCCGCAGGTGAATCTGATTCAGCCCGCCCGCTTCCGGTAGCGATGAAAGCAGGCCATTGACCGGCTCGGACATGCCCTCGATGTCGAGGACAACGTTATGGGTAATGCGCGTGCTGACCTGCTTGACACCGGAAATGGCGGCCAGCTTATCGGCTAGCGACTCAGGGGCACGACGTACCGAGGCGAACACATCGGCAAAGCGGTAACGCTCATAATAAACGGCCTGGGTCTGCTCCAGCGAGTCGATGGTACCCAGCGACATCACGAACCCTGCCGTGCCGACTGCCGTGACCAGGGCAATCGCCAGCGCCTGGCTCCATAGCCGCTTCAGGTCGCGCAAGATCTTTCTGTCGAGAACACGCAATGCCGTGGCTCCCAACCTACCAGGAAAGTTCTCGGGCCGGCCGGCGGCGGTCGTTGGTCCGGATATCGGCGATGTGGCCGTTGGTGAAAGAGACCACCCTATCGCCCATCGCCGCGATCGAAACGTTGTGGGTGATCAAAACGGTGGTGGTTTGCAGCGCCCGGCTCGCTGTCTCGATCGCCTCCAGCACCAAGATCCCTGTGTTGGAATCCAGGGCACCGGTCGGTTCATCGCAGAGCAATATCGACGGACGCTTGGCGATGGCGCGGGCCACGGCGACGCGCTGTTGCTCGCCGCCCGACATCTCGGCTGGAAAGTGGTCGGAACGTTCGGACAGCCCGACCAGATCGAGCGCTTCTTGCGGATGCAGGGGATTGGCGACGACCTCGGTGGCGAGCATCACGTTTTCGAGCGCGGTCAGGCTGGGAATCAGGTTGTAGAATTGGAACACGAAGCCAATCTGCTCGCAGCGATAGCGGGTGCGCGCGCGCTCGTTGAAAGCGGCAAGGTCGGCGCCGCGATACAAAACCTGGCCGGCGGTCGGTATGTCGAGGCCGCCGAGAATGTTGAGAAAGGTGGACTTACCGCTACCCGACGGCCCCAGCATGACCACTAGCTCGCCGGGCCATAGTTCCAGGTCGATCCCGCGCAGCGCGTGGACTTCACCGGCGTCGGTGCGGTAAGTTTTCGTCAGGCCACGGGCGACGAAGGTCGGCTGACCCGCCGCGCCGGTATCCGACGCCCCTGGGTTCAGCCGAGCCATGGCCATGCATCCGGATCCACGACGGTCGATGTTCGCGCCATCGCCATCGCCATCACCAGGGGGCCAGGATCAGCACGATCCCGCCCACCGTCGCCAAGCTGCCGATCACCACGGGCGGCGTGATTTTCTCCTTCAGCAAGAAAGCCGCCAGCGGCAGGACAAACAGCGGTTCAGTAGCGTTGAGCGTATTGGCGATAGACACATCCAAATGAGCGATCGCCACTAGCGATAGCCAGAATCCACCAAACGTCACGACCACCACCGATAGCAAAAAGAACCCAAAAAATCGTGGCTGGCGCAGAGCATTCAGCCCGCTCACGATCTGACCGGTGGCCTGCCCGAATAGGAAGATCCCGACAGTACCCGCGACCATGCGAATAAAAGTGGCCTGAACGCTGCCCGTGGTCGCCAGCGCTTCCTTGGCGATGATGATTGACACCGCCATGGCGATCACCGAAAGCAGGCCATACAGGATACCCACGAGACCGGTGCGCCCTTCCTCACCGCCGATGCGGGTCCACATCACGGCCGTGACTCCCATTAAGACTAAGCCGATCCCGGCCCAGTCGAGAGGTTCCGGCTGCTCGCCCAACCAGAACACTGCCAACATCACGGTCAGCACTTGGCCCAAGGTGAACAGAATCACGACCGCGTGAGCACCGAGATTGTTCAACGCCAAAAAGAACAGAGTATCGCCCAGAGCGATGCCCAGCAGGCCGCTCAGAATTAGCAGCAACCAGGCGTTCCCACCGATCGACTCGAAACCGATGGCGGTGACCGCGATGCCGAGTAACACGACGCTCGTAATGCCTTTGGCGAAGGTCAGGGCAACCGGTGGCAGGTGGTCGCCCAGCTGGCGAAACAGTACCGAGCCCAGCGCCCACGAGGCCGCCGACCCAAGGGCGGCGACCGCGCCGATCAGGCTGTTATCCACAGTGATCGAGACCTTATTTATCGAGTTTTCGGGGTCGATCCCTTGGGAGCAGTACCACTTTGCGCCGGGCTTTGGCCAGGCATTACCACGCTGGGAATCGGCGCCGGCGGCCGGCCTTCGGGCCGCTTTTTGAAGACCAGCAGATAACGCTGTGGGATATGCTGGTACTGGCGCAGCAGGTCGAATCCGTAGTTCAGCATTTGGGCGATGATCAGTTCCTTGGCGATGTAAGGGCCGTGATAAGGCAGGATTCCCGGCTGGACCAGGCCATTGTCGGCCAAATAGAGCAGGCCATCGTCGGTCAGCGCATCCTTGATGGCGTTGACGAACGAATCGCGCTCGGGCGCCGTGGACATGGCGTAGATGTTGTGATAGAGCGAACACAAAAACACTGCGTCTACCTTACGCCCTTTCAAGCCCAGGGTCTTGCCATCGGTCTGGATAGTCTCGATATTGGTAACACCGAGCCGTGCCTTGGTCTGCTCGACGTACTTCAGGTGCTCGGCCACGGTGTCGATAGCGATCACCCGGCCGGTCGGTCCGACTATCTTGGCGAAGCGGAAGGAATAGTAGCCAGGACCGGAGCCGACGTCGGCGATGGTCGCGCCCGGCTTCAGATCCAGCAGAGCCATGAGTTCAGTGGTATGTTCCCAGCTCTCGCGCCGAGGGTTATTGAACAGGATGGTATCTTCGAGATATGCCTTACGCATCTGACCGGTGTAGGTCTCCTCGTCGCCGGTGTCCTTCAGCCGATACTTGCGCTTGAGGTATTCCTTGAGCACTGCATAGTCGTCGCCGCCAAACATTTTGAAGAATTCATTGACGAAGGGATCGGCGATCATTTCGGTTTTCTTCGCCTGGTCCGCGATCAGATAGTCGCAAAACCACTGCAAGGCGGTGTATTCGCCGCCGTAGTTTTCGCGTGGGATGATGGTGGCATAAATGGCCAGCGCGGCCTTAGCCTTTTCCGTCACCTTGTCAGGTTCCTTGCGGTCCAGCGCCTCCAGGGCGTCGAACAGATGAGTGGCGGCCTGGCGTCCCTCGGGCGTGATGGCAAAGGAGTCGCTACTGCCGACATGGACCAACGACATGTTGGAGTTTACCGGTACCTGGACGGTAATGGCCGAACTCGACTCGGGTGCCGCACCGCCGGGGGGCGGCGCCTGCTCGAGTGGTGGCGGCAGGGGTGGTGTCTCGGCCGGCGCTTTGCCAGGAGCGGTTGGCGCGGTGCGTGGCGGCTCCTGTGCGACGGCGCCGAGCGGTCCGAACAGTATCCAAATGGCTAGAGCGGCAACGCTCAAGGCCGATTTGGCCCGCTGCCGTGCGATGATCACCCTCATCTTGCAAATCTCCTCGGTTAAACGGTTGATGGTAGTCTCGTGCATCTGAAAAAGTGGGGACCACTGTGTTCGCGCAAGCACCCCTTAAAATACGCCATTCTGCGGTTCGCCAGCTGCTGCGGCAAGAGCAAGAGAATACTTGATCCTGCGGCTTTAACCGTGTTCATCAATATAATCGAGGACTTGGCGACGCTCATCCGCCGTGACCGCGTTGCCGTGGATCTGCATCGAAGCCTGGATCAGCAAATTGTTGGCCCAGCGGGCTACTGATTCCAGCAGCCCGTAGTAGTGAATTTGCGAGGGATCTGGCGCGTTGAGGCAGTCCAGAAAAACAATAAATGATTGTCCGCCGTGAATGCAGCGAATTTTGTATCTTATGACATTTCCGATGTGTCTGCCATTAGCGCCATTTAAGCAAGCTACTGTGATTTTCATTTGAAAAATCTGCTCCATTCGATACATCTGAAGCGCACTTTCAATGGCCAATTGCTCTGAATTATTGCCTTTTCGAGCGGCCACAATATTAGTGGCATCATCCGCTCCACCCATGCTGTGGGCGAGCAAGTGACACCATTCCCAAGGTTGATCGGATCGAAGACCAACACCGGGATGGAGTCCATCAAACCATATGACGTAATTGGTCGCTGAACGAGTGACTCCTGTCAGCGCAATCATCGCAGCATTCATTCCTTGGTTCGTTTCTCGCCGGGAGGACGCGCGAGTCTGCGGTAAATCAACCCATCCTGTCGAAAGCCTCTGGGCCTTGGGAGTCGCTTCAAACGCTATCTGTAACGCGCCTTGATTGCGCGTGCGTCCGGTGAATCGCACATTATTAGCGAAATTTACACGACCGTAAATCGGGGGTAATGTTGTAATTCTGCCTGGCAGAATCGTTACGCGCTGCCCGTTTACCTGGTATGCGTTGTAGCGGCCATATCGATCACGAGCATAAATCGTATTGGTACCTTGGCGCCTATAAAGGCAATACGAATCCACGACTCTTCTACGTTTGCACATGAATCCTCCCCCGTGCTTTTAGCCATTCGGCAAGTTAATTTTTTAATTTTTTGGTATCGATATTATTCTGATCGGCATAACCCGATATGGCCATCTACCCTAGTAATCGATTATTTTTTATCCAGCACCGCTGCTCCGCCCAATTCACCCAAGGTCGCTTTTTCCAAATCTGTCCATAGTGTACCGGAACCGGCGTGCAGAATATTGACCCGTAAATCCTTATTCAGATTGTTGGCGAACTCCCACAAAGTGAATGCCGCCGGATCGCCGAACGCCGCTGCTTTCAGCTCGAATCCCTTAGCCTTTTCACCCTCCACCCACGCTATGGTACTGGCCTGTGCCTGACCGAGCTTGCGGGTTTTGTCGGCACGGACTAGCGCCGTTTGTCGCCCAATCTCGGCGGTCTGCCGCACAGCTTCCGCCTGTAGTTGGGCCACCTGCTTTTCCTGATCGGCCAGAATCTCGGCTTTCAGTTTTTCGGTTTCCTGGGCCACCTGTCGGCGACGCTGCTCCACCAGTCCCAGCTCCGTGTTCAGTTCCGCCTGTTTGCGGGCGGTGTTCTGCTTCTCCTTATTGGTCAAATCCTGCTCGACGGCGATGCTGGACTGCTGAATCGGATCGAGAATTTGTTCAGGCACGTTGACATGCCGGATCAGTGCGTCATGCACGACGATCCGTTTCTCCCCGATAGCTTTGTCCAGCGTCTCGGTCAGATCGTTCTGAAATTTTTCTCGCCCTTCGCCGACGATGAAATCCTTGGCCCGATAGGCCGACCCCTTCAGCCGCGACACCGACAAAATCTGCGGCATGATAATCTTGTCCACCACGGCCGGCAGATCGCCGTAGCTCTGATAAATCCAGGCGATGTGTTCCGGCAAAAGTTCGAACTCCACCGTCATATCCAGGCTGATCTCGAAGCCATCGCGAGACGGAAACTCGACGAATTGGTTCAGGCTCAGTACGTTGCTGGCGTCCGTTGGCAGTGCGGGTTTCGACGCGACCAGTGACCCCGATGTGGCTTGTTTGGCTTGTTGTTGCGGGGCATTCCGCGCCGCCAGGCTTTCCAATCGCGTTTTATCGGCGGTGGATTCCTGCGCTCGCTGTTGCGCGACATAGTCCATCCGCTTTTCCATCTGCTCCGCCAGCGCTCGCCTCTGCAAGTTCACCATCGCCGCATTCTGGGACGCGATTTGCCCCTTGGTCACCACCTCGCCGCCGGTTTTGCCGAGTAGTGAGACCTGGTTGATGCCGATTTCCAGCAGATCGACCTGTAGCGCCTTGGGGTTCACGTAGTACAAACCGGGTTGCAGGATATCCCGCCGCACGCCCTTTTCGCCCGGACCGGCGAAGGCATCGGGAGTGGTCTGTTTCCCGGACAAGCTGGTCACCACGCCAACGTAGCCCACCGGAATGCTGACGGCGTCCACGATATCAATCTGATAGCCATAAGGGTTCAGGCGATGCTTGCCGGGACCCAGCACAGCACGCCAGATGCCTTTTTGTCCGGGTTCCGCCAAAAACTCGCCGGGCGGCAGTTCGGCGCCAACCTTGGAGGTGACCACCCCGACCTTGCTGGGTGGAATCACGAAGAGTGACACGATCTTGTGCTCGTACAACCAGGGATTGAGAAAATGCCGCCCTTCGCCGAGCACCTGTTCCTGAATACCCCGCTGTCCCAGTTTCGCCAGGATTTGCCCTGGCGGCAGGGCATCGCCGCTTTTAGCGGTGATGATCGCCATCTGACCAGGTGGCACGTAGAACCGGCAGAACCCCCATTGCCAAACGAGCCAACTTCCTGCCAGCACGGCGAGCAAGCCGGCCACCGTCCCCGCGATCCGGTTCACGGCTTAACCTCCCTCGACAGATAGGGTTGGAACAGCCCGCCGAAACTATCGGGGGCATCGCTGCCCAGTAGCGAGACGATGCGCGGCCCTAGTTTTTGATAGAAGGAATAGCGCGCCAGATTCATGCCGGTCTTGAAGGCCCGCACCTGCGCGGCAAGCACGTCGGCTTGCGCTTTGTTGCTGAGCGCAATCACGTCGCGCTCGGCTTGCGCCTTAGCCAGAATTGCCTCGACCTGGGCGGCGGTGGCCTCGTTCTCCAATTTGGCGACTTCCAGTTCTTGGTTGGCCGCCGTCACTTTCACCGCCAAATCCTGTTGCGCCCGGATCACTGCCTGGATGCGGCTGGTTTCTGCTGCAACTTTCTCCTCGTTTTGTCGCGCCAGCATTTCCTGTCGGGTCAATTCCGCCAGCGAGCGGGCCTGTTCGATTTGCTGCTCGAACTTGCGGGCGTTCTGTACGCTCACTTCGCGGTCACGGATAATGCTGGCGATGGCATCCGGGGTGACGATGTTGCGGATCAGCACCGACTTGATCGCCACACCCCAACGCCGCGCGTTCTCGCGCAAGTGTTGCTCCAGATTGTCCTGAAATCGTTGGCGGGTTTCGCCGACGATGAAGTTGATCGCTGGATGCTTGCTGCCCTCGATCCGGCTGAAACCCCGTGCCCTGGGCAGGATCAGCTTTTTCAGCACGTCTTCCATATCGCCGACCTGATGGGTAATCAGCGCCGCTTTGTCGCGCTCGATACCAAATTCGATGGTCCCTTCGACCTGGACACTAAAACCGTCCAGCGTCGAAAAACTGATGGCATCCTCGCCGCCCAACACGAAACGCTGGCTCTGCAAGGTCACTTCGACCACGTTGTAGAGGTAGGGATTCAGGTAGTAGGTGCCAGGATCGAGCACGCCCGGCACGACGCCTTTCATGTTTTCCCCGACCAGATAAGTGTTGCGCGCCTCCAGCGGAAGCTGGCCATCGAGCACATCCCGACCGACCAGCGAAGTGACAACCCCCACCGCACCGGGATGGATGGAAATGGCATCGAACAGTTGCACACTGCAAGCGTAGGGATTGATGCGATATTTACCGGGGCGCAGCACATCGGCAACGATGCCTTTGGCGTCGCCAGGACCGCTTTTTGAACAATCGCCTCCAGCGACGATCTCGCCTGGTGGTAAATCCCTGCCGTATAACCGCGTCAACACCCCCAGTTTGCCGGCGGGGATGTCGGTGATCTTGGCGATTTCCCAGCTCCAGGTGTAAGGATTGTGAAAATAGCGTCCTTCCGGCAACACCTCGAATTGAATACCTTTTTGTTGGGGTTCCAGGGCGATGATGGCGCCCGATGGCAAATCCTTGCCAGTTTTGTGCACCAGGACGGCGATTTCACCCGGCCCCAGTTCGATGCGGCAGAACAACCAGACAAACGCAAGAGAAACCAGCAACAGGCCAAGGACTAGAACGAACCCCGCCCAGCGGCCCGGATGATCAGGCAGTGATAGCTTGAGACGTTGCCACAGGCTGGACAGGGTGACGAAGTCGGTCGCGCTCATGATTATTGCTGCCGCTTGAAGTGCATGACAATCCCCACCGGCTCATCGATCTACCTCAACAGCGCACGATTTCACGTCGACTTTTCTGCGGGGAATGCCGGACCGGCAGACACGTCGGTGTTTAGGGCGCTGCGCAGGCATTGCGCGAGTGCGTTCAGGGTATAGGGCTTTTGCAGGAAACCGGACAATCGCCTGCCCGCGAAGCGCGGTGCGATTTCGCTCTCGGTATAGCCGCTCGACATCACCACGCAAACCCGCGAATCGATCTGGCGCAGCTCGCGGAAGGTTTCTTCGCCATCCAGATCGGGCATGGTCAGATCTAGTAGAACCAGCGCGATCTCAGCGTGGCGTTCCCGATAGATATCCAGAGCCTCACGACCGTCCATGGCGGTCAGCACCCCGAAACCGAGCCGCTCCAGCATCCGAATGCCCATGATCCGAACCGATTCCTCGTCGTCCACCAGCAGGATCGTGCCGGCGCCCTTCCAATCGCCCGGTTTTACCCCCTGGCTTCGGGTCGTCAGCATTCTTTCCTCCAGCACGGCGGGGAACAATACCTTGAACGCCGTGCCCCGGCCCTGTTCGCTGTAAACCCTGAGTGCCCCTTTGTGTGCGCGCACGATGCCCAGCACCGCCGACAGACCCAAGCCACGTCCCGTGAACTTGGTCGTGAAAAACGGCTCGAAAATCCGTCGCTGGGTTTCCTTGTCCATGCCGCAACCGGTATCCGATATTTCCAGCCACACGTAAGATCCTTCGGTCAGACTCTCGTCTAAAAACGCCTCGGACAGATATTCGCGCGAACACTCCATGATGCCGGTCGAAATCGTGATCGCACCGCCGTGCTCGTCGAGGGCCTCCGAGGCATTGATCACCAGATTCATGATCACTTGGCGAATTTGGCTGGGGTCGCCACGCAGAGACGGCAGTGAATCCCTCAGATTCAGGTTCAGGATCGCTTTTTTGCTGATCGAAGCCTTGAGCAGTGAGATCATTTCTCCGATCAACTCCCGCAATCGGATGTTTTCGATCACACATTGGCCTTTCCCCGAATAGGCCAGCATTTGCCGACAAAGCTCGGCGGCGCGCAGCGAGGTTTCCTCGATCGACCGGAGGCTGTCACGAGCCGGAGTCACCGGTGGTAGTTCGTCCAGGGCCAGGCTGGCGTTGCCCAGAATGACCGTCAGCAGGTTATTGAAATCGTGGGCGATGCCGCCGGCTAATACGCCCAGGCTTTCCAGCTTCTGGGTCTGTTGCATCTGGCGCTCCAACTGGAGACGCTTTTCCTCCGCCCACTTGCGCTCGGTGATGTCAGTGACCGCCAGAAACAGTAGGGGCACGGTGTTCTTCTGCTGGCGTCCCAGGGAAGTGTCGATGATGGCGCCTTCCATGTGTGCGTAAAATGCTGGACCCTGCGCCCGCAAAATCAGCGCCTCCAAGCTTTTTCCGGCTGGATTGCTAAAAAACGCCCGGTAACGCGCTAGGAACACCCCGCGATCATCCCCCTCCATACACTCTGAGAACGGGCTGCCAATCAGTCGCTCCCGCTTATTGCTCACCATCCGGCAAAAAGTTTCGTTGACCTCGTGAATCAGACCGACATCGTTCAATACCAGATAGCCGATCGGCGCTTGATGGAACAGCAGGGAAAACTGGTTGCGAGACTGTTCCAGCTCACCCATCACCCGGCGCAACTCTTCGTTTTGAATCTCCAGCTCAATTTGATGCACATGGAGTTCGTGCAACAGCTTGCCGGTCTGCTCGTTCGAAAGCTTTGATATCTCTGAGCGACGTTGCGCCGCGCTGGCTTCGGCTTTCTCTCGAAGTGTTCTCGCTTCGTCCCGTTCATGCTCAGTCATGTCTTAACCTGTGAAAGTCATTTTTGTTAAACAAATTCAGTCGTGCCGAAACCCGCGACGCAGATCAAAAGCGGTAAAGGTGGCTCCCTCATCTGGACTTTCGGGATTCAACGAGGAACCGTTGAGCAAAATCGGCAGGGTCGTGCCATCCTTGCATCGCCAGCGCGTTTCCACCATACCCACCCCTTGAGTGTTGATTTGCTCGTACAGGTCCTTTCCCACCGACTCGAACTCCTCCTGGGAGGAGTACAGAAAGCGTGTATTTTGGCCGATCAACTCCTCACGCGCATAGCCTAGCATCTCGCATAGATGATCGTTGACTTCCAGGAGCACCCGACTGGCAACCCGCCCAATCCCAACCGGCACAGCGCGATACAGGCTGGAAAGTCGGGTTTCCCGGTCGGACAACGCCTCTCGAGTGGTCTTAAGCAGGCCGATGTCGGTGAAGGTCAGGACCACGCCGGACACGGTTTCGGTGCCGACGTGGTAGGGTAGGATTCGCATCAGGAACCAACCGCCATCCTGGGCACGGACTTCGCGTTCCAACTCTGGAGCGCCATTAGCGACCATTCGAACCCACTCGTAAAGGTCCACGCCAGCCAGCATGTGAATCAGATGACTCACGGGACGGCCGACGTCGCCGTCCAGGATCTTGAAAATACGTTTGATCTCCGGAGTGAACCGGCGGATGTTCATATTTTCGTCCAGAAAAAGCGTCGCGATCCGAGTGCTGGTGATCAGGTTGTCCAGGTCGTTGTTCAGCTCGATCAACTCGATGATTTTGCGTTGGTGCTCGGCGTTAACAGTGTGCAGTTCCTCGTTGACCGATTGCAGTTCCTCGTTGACCGATTGCAGTTCCTCGTTAGCGCTTTGCAGTTCCTCATTGGCGCTTTGCAGCTCCTCGTTGGTGCTTTGCAGCTCCTCGTTCGAAGTCTCCAATTCCTCGATGGTGGCTTGCAGGTTTTCCCGCGAAAACTGGAGTTCCTGCTCCAGATCGTGAATCCGCTGCTCCATCCCTTGTCTTGCGTCGTAAAGCTGGATTCCGGCCAAGGCCGGTTCCGGTGGTTGGGTGTCGACTTGCTCAATCAAGACCAAGGCCAAGGGTTCTCGGCCTTTCTTACCCGGTAACGGCCGGATACGGACTTGCACGGTCCGCGATTCGTCGCGCCATTTCACCCGGATACCGGCGTATTTCAGCTCTTCGCCGGTCCTGAATACTCGTTGCAAGCCGGTGGTCAGCGGGCTGGCCAAATCCGGCGCCGCGATCTTAGTGACGTCGTTCAAGATTTTTCCCGACCGCAACCGGAAATAGCCGTCCGGGTCACCCAAAAAGTGCAGTGCTTCCATCTGCTCGTTCACCACCACGCCCAGCGGTACATAGTCCTTGGCCAACGCTTGCAGCAGGCGCTCGAATAAACGCTCTTCCTGATAGCCGCGCGGCGAAGAGGAACCGCTGGACATGGGGAGTCGACCGGACCGGGACCACGGGTCGGAGAGTGGTGAGAATCCCAAGCCATTACCGGTGGAATGGCGCTTGCCCCGTGAAACGTAAATCTTGAATTTTTGATGCGCCGTTTCGAACAGATCGGCCAGATCGCCGGTGGTCTCGCTGCTGCCCAGCAGTAGGATGCCTTGGGGGTTCAGCGAAAAATTGATCATCTCCAATGCCTTGTGCTGCAATATCGGTTGCAGGTAGATCAGCAGATTGCGACAACTGACCAGCTCGATCTTGGTGAAGGGTGGATCCTTAATCAAGTTATGCTGGGCAAAAACCACCATTTCGCGGAGCGCGCGATCCACCTGATAGTGATGATCTTCCCGGCGATGGAAGTACTTGGTCAGATAGCCAGGCGGCAAATCGGCGACGATGCTTTCGGGATAAACGCCCCCGCTGGCGCGCAGGATGGCATCGCGATCCAGATCAGTGGCGAAAATCTTAACCTCGATCCGTTTCCCCAGGCGCTCCAACACTTCATGGCTCAGTATGGCCAAGGTGTACGCCTCCTCACCGGTGGAGCATCCGGCCGCCCAAAACCGGACTTCCCGACCCTCCGCATGCTCGAACAAGCGCGGCAAGTAGTGGGTCTCCAGTTCGTCGAACACCTCGCGGTCACGGAAAAAACTGGTGACACCGATCAGCAGATCCCGATAGAGCGCCGTCACCTCACCGGCGTAGCTCTCCATAAACTTCACGTAATCACGCAGATCGTGAATCTGATTCATGACCATGCGCCGTTCGATGCGCCGGATCACGGTGCTGGGCTTGTAGTGCGTGAAATCGACCCGCATGCGCTCGCGTAGTAGCGCAAAAACACGGGTCAACCCATCCTCGTCAGAGAGTAATGGTTGGGGCCGATTCGGTTTGGGCGGACAGGACTGGTGAATGAAGAGCAGCAACCGTTGCGGCATTTCGTCGGGTGGCAGGATGAAGTCGGCCAGTCCCGTGGAAATGGCCGCTCGCGGCATCCCATCGAACCGAGCCGATTCCTCGCTCTGCACCATCACGATTCCGCCTGCCTCCTTGATTGCCCGGATACCGCGCACGCCGTCGCTGCCGGTGCCCGATAGGATGATGCCGATAGCCTTTTCGGCCTGATCGTCGGCTAACGAGCGCAGAAAAACGTCGATGGGGAGATTGAGGCCGCGGGTATGATCCGATTCGCTGAGTAGGAGCTTGCCGTGAAAAATCGACAAATTTTTCTTAGGCGGAATGAGATAGACGGAATTGGCTTCGACCCGCATGCCTTCTTCAGCGCGCCGGACGGGCATGGCGGTCCGCTTGGAAAGCAACTCGACCATCATGCTTTTATAATCGGGGGAAAGATGCTGAATGACGATGAACGCCATGTCGCTGTCGGTGGTCACCTGCGAGAAAAACGACTCCAGCGCCTCCAACCCGCCGGCCGAGGCGCCAACCCCAACATAACGAATCGGGCTGGAACTATCGGCCTCTTGCCGGTGATCGCAGTCGTAATCTTGCATGAGGAGAGCTCTAAACGGATGAGGCCAACGGAGACTGGGAAACCACGGTTATCACGTAAAGGGATCATTCCGGTGTGGTAGCCGACATGATCGGTATAAGTATGACATGCATCTTTCTGAAATAGCATGGACGCCTGCCTAACATCGATCTGATCCTGGCGCCGAGTCGTTCGAGGTGTCCAAATGGCCAGGGAAACGGGCTTATCGGTGTCAAACGTCCGCGCGCGGTCGGTGATTCCAAGGAAGGGTGGGCAGGCGATGCCGGTGAAAACGATACGGCGCGCTTGCTCGAATAAGCTCGAATAAGGAGGGATGAAGCGTGTGGGGGATTCGTGTCCGTTCAGTCAGACACGGAAGCCGCGCGCCCCAACTGCTGGCGCATCCGACCGACTTTCAACCGATTCTTATACGCGCCTAGTAGTTTTAGGGAGCTTTCGACGTATTCCCGCGAGGAAATCTCGGCCATGGCGTAGCGGCGCAACAGTTCTAGCCATCGGGTATGGACCGCGCACGGTGCCATCTGCTTGCCGTTAGCCAGCGGACAATCAGGGCAGCGAGAATAGCTCAAGGCTCCGACGACCACTTGTTTTTGCCACTGCTGGCGGTATTCACGAGCGTAAGCCTCGATCCACTCTAGCGCCCGCGTGTCTCGCTCTTCAGCGGGAAATTGTTCGACATGCTGCTCGATAGCGGCGATTTGCTTCAACAGGAAATCGGCGTCGGACAAATTTAGATTCTTGGCATCCCCTACAAAACGAGTGATAAGCGCCAAAATCGGATCATCTACGATATACATATTGATATTATGGTTACTAGCCAGTCAGTTATGATTATAGCAAACTGATTGTGCAATGCACCAAATATCATTTAAAACATCGATACACCGATTACGACCCACTGCCAGCCCCTATCCTCAGGCAGCGCCTCCCGCGCCGGGGATGCCCCTAACGATCACCCTGCGGCGGTTGGAAAACCTTTCAGTGCAGCTGCATCTCGTTGATCCCGCTGCAACTGATCGCGCAAGCTAGCGGTGGCATCGTCGCCGGTTTCGCCCCATTGGTCCAGGAATACCAACTGTTCCAACGGCAAGCGTTCGCGCCAGCCAGCCGCTTCCAAATCCGGACAATCACGGAAGTGGCTAACATACCCTAGGCATAGATAGGCGACGGGAATGATCCGAAGTGGTAGCCCGAGGATTTTCCGCAGTGCCGCCTTGCGGAAGATACTGACCCAACCGACACCGACCCCTTCAGCGCGGGCAGCTAACCAGAGATTTTGTACGGCGCAAACAGTGCTGTACAAATCCATCGCTTTGCTATGCGTGCGGCCTAGCACCACGGGGCCGGCCCGATCTCGATCACAAGTCACGCAGAGATTGAGCGGCGCGTCGAGGATGCCTTCGAGCTTCAAGCGCTGGTAACGATCCCGCCGCTCGTCCTCGAACAGCAAGGCCGCTTCGGCGTTAGCGTGCAAGAAAGCATCGTACACCCGGCGCTTCACCGCCAAATCGCGCACCAGCACAAAGCTCCAGGGCTGCATGAAGCCCACCGACGGCGCGAAATGGGCGGCGGTGAGCAGGCGAGACAGCACGGCGTCCGGAATCGGGTCGGACATGAACTGACCGCGTACATCGCGGCGGGAAAAGATGGTCTGGTAAACGGCGGCGCGAATCGTGGTCGCGTGATCGGAATCGGCTTGCGAGCCGGGCAATTCGATCTTCATGGTGTCCCCTGGATGAAGAATCGCCGACGGCCTGGCCTTGCCGCCGAAGGATAACCTTCCAGGCCGGTCTTCTGACTCGGGTTCGACCCGCCGTGGCGCCTTCCCAACCGAAGTCAGTGGCGTGTTGCCAGGGCGGTCCCCCTCACAGCGTTGGGCACGTCGCGGATTCGCACCGCGTTCCCGATTCTTCCCGCGTGGGACACCTGGATGGAATTGATCGACTCCGGCGAACCGGAGCCGGTGGATTGTATAACGCTAAATCGTGATTGGGTACAAACGCAGGCTACTCCAAATCCATTCCAGTGATAAACCGCCAAGATTCAGTGACATCAACGATGATCCACAACCAACATCAACGTCTGCTGCGCTGCGCGGCAGCCCGTTCGTGCGGTTTGTCGCGCCCGACCTTCGGCTGCACCAAGGGGCCGTACTCGTCCCCATGCACCGCGAACACATTCTTGGCAAGATCGATCCCAACGTACACAATCGCCATGAATTCCCCCTCCCGAGTCCGCTGAGCGGCGGAGTCCAAGATCGACGGGATTTTACAGTTTCGTATCATGACAACGAGGTACACGATGAAGGTAGCCACTTCCCGACTGGCCGTTCTAGGGACGGTTTTATGCCTCGCGGGTTTCTTACTCGCAAGCGCCCCCGCTTCAGCCGCCGTCCGTTATGTCCGCCACTGTTATTGGTCTCACGGCCATCGCCACTGCCATTACCACCGCCATTACCACCGCCATTACCACCGTAGCCATTATCGCCATTATCACAATAATCCGTACTGCTACTATCATCGCTGTTACTACTATCCCCACGGCTGGAATAACCGATAGCAGTTGGCGGGCCAAAAGGGTTAGTACACGGGCGGAGTTCGACAAAGGCTACTTGGCGCTAGGAATGCCGCCGCGTCGGCGGGAAATCCCGCCATCAGATGCGCTGTGCCAACTGGCGGTCTAAAGCCGAAACCCGGTGGGCGGCTGAGGAGCAATCTCCGCCCGCGCGGCTCGAGCAAAGCACCGCCCTGCTAGCGGCGACTGGTTCTTCACGTCAGCAAAGGAGTTAGGCGGCAGGGTAGATTTGTCCGCGAGCAGCTTCAATCCGTTGCCGCTGTCCCCGCAATAGACCTACTTCGCCCACGCGATTCCTCGACAAACGAAAAAGCCTGCTCGTTAGAGACCCGGGTGGTAATGGGTCGGGTTTGCAGAATACTAAGCTTGCCGTCGGCGATACCGAATTCGATATCTTGCGACGAAGCGTAATACTCTTCCAGAGCCATGGCCACTTTGATCTTGATGTCTTCCTTGTTCAAACAGGGAACATCGCGCAGATCACTGTCAACGGGCTCTATCGATGTTCCTTTACCCGATGGATGCGGGGCCACCTTGAACGTTTTCTTTCCGATATGCATATCGATGATCGAACCGTCAAATTTGCTCACATAGTATCGGTCCACGTCCACCAAGCCCGAAACAACCCCCTCCCCTAGTCCGTAGCCGGCTTCGATGACGATGATATCCCGGCCACTGACGGGGTCGGTGGTGAACATTACCCCGGAGACCTGAGAATCAAACATCTTCTGCACGACAACCGCCGGTTTAATGGATCCCTGCCGAATGATCCGGCTGCTTCGATACAGCAGACCTCTGATCAGCCAAAACGACATCCACACCGCTTTAATCCGCTCCAACAACTCGGCGGTGGTGACGTATAAATAGGTTTCCGCCGCTCCGGCGAAAGTAGCCTCTTCGGTATCTTCTTGAAGGCCAGAAGACCGCACGCTCAAACAAGTATCATTCAAGCCGCAAGCATCGACCGCTGCCATGATTTCCCGCCCCACGCACGTCGTGGTATCCAGGCTGCCCTGAAGGATTAAACTGCGAATTTGCTCTGACAATTCCACGATCTGCTGGCGTTGGCTTTCGTCCAGAGTCGGTTTGGCCACGAGGATGGCGTCGATGGCCGCCGAAATCTGATTATGGGTATCCCGTAAATTGTTTTCTTCGAGGAACCGCTGGAAAGCGAAGGTCGTCACCATAAGTGCTTGCGGGATTTGGGCGCCATGTTGCCTGACAATGTGAGCGATTTCCCCGAGGTTGGCGCCTTTTCCGCCCACCAGACTGACCGCATCAGCGTCAACTTCATCGAGAGGAATAAGGATTCTGCGGGATTCAGTAATTTTTTCTCTTTTTATCTTCGCCAGTTCGCGAGCCTTGATCTGCAAATGTGCCGTCATCGCTCTTGCCAAAAGACCATCCTCTCGCATCCGATCCAGAACCCCGAGCAAAGTAAGTTCTATCTCTCGCTTCATTCGACGATGGGCCTCTTCCAGTTGGCCTGCTGGATCTTTGATATCACCCAGGTCGGGCACACCGCCATAATCGCTCAGCAAGTCAATTTTTTGGATCGCAAATGGATATTTTTCTTTCAAGAATTGCACATGAAATTGTTCCATTGCCAAGACAATATCGGCTTCACGGATATCTGATTCCTCGATTTTTTTGCTACGATGTGTTTCAGCATATACTCCATTTTCCGCTAAAAGAAGAGCTTGACCTATTTTGGAAATAGGACTGTGATCGGTCGCGGCGATACCGCGTGACACCACCTCAACCCCTTCTATTTTTTTATCACTGAGCATTTTTTTAAATAAGAACTCCGCCATGGGACTACGATCAATATTGGCGGTACAGACAAACAAGACTTTAGGGCTGCTAATATCATTTTTCATATAACCCAGCCGGCGCAAAGTCTGGCGTATGAGCGGCAGATGTTCTTCCGTCAAATTTCTGCTCGATAAGGTTTCCACATCGTGCAGGACAGATGCTTTGAGCAAAGCCAGTCGAGGATGGCGGCGTAGTTGATCGATGCGCTGTTCGAGTGACCGCCGTTGCTCGTTCGATAAACTCAAACTGTCCATCAGCATCATGGCTTGCGCCCACTGGCGCTCGATCATCACGATAATGCTCACCGCTCTCCACAATACCCTGACTCTAGATAAATTATTTTCTACTTCCGAAAGCAATCCTTCCAATTCCCTGAAGATATGCTCCAGCAGTCGCTTCATGATCACATTGATACTGGCGATACTTTTTACCGGTAACTTGCTCCGAGTGCCATTGGTACCCACTCCAGAACAGGCATGTTGCAGGATCTGGATAAACTGCTTGCGGACGGTGGAGTGAATTCGCTTATTCCATAGCGACTCAGCCAGTACCAAACCCAGGATATCGGTGATCATCTGTTCTCGGCGGTCTAGGATATCGATACCGGAAGCAAGGGTTTCCAACCAGGATTCAAGATCGGCAAAGGTATTTGCCCCCGCCACGATACCCTGAATCAAGTCATGCGCTCGTTGGCAGTAATCGCCACTCATGGAAATAATCGACACCATGCCCTGTGTTGCCCAAACCAAAACCAGGTCGCCCTCGCGCACTTCGACTGTTTCCGAGACCATCGAGTCACTGACCCAAAAACCTTCTGCCGATTTGATCATCTGACCAGGATGCCGCTCTTCCAAGCGAACCACGGTTTCCTTCGGTGATTGCAGCCATTCAGCATGAGGAATGATCAGGGCAGGGATGGCAAATTCCCGAGTTGTGACACCGGCATGGCTCAATAGTCCTCCACTGGTCACCAAGACTGCTTCAGCGGTTCGGATCGCTTCGATATCTTCAGGTGTTGTGAACGGAACTAATAAAATGCGTCCGGTACGGGTTTCAGGATCAAAACAATAATTACGGTCGAAGGTGATGCGCCCGATGCGAATAGAGCTATCTCCGACCGAAGCCGACAGCCCCCTGATGGAAGTGCCAATAATTTGGGTCTGCTGGCGCGGCTGTCCAATCAACATCCGATGGGAGATGACCTTTTGAAATCCTGAAATATGTATTTTCGCCGGTATGGTAAAGCCTGCTTTGCGCAGAATTTTCTTGATTTTAGCGAGAGAAAGCCAATGCCTGTCCCCCCGTGCTGTTATGTGTTGGCTGAACGCATACAAAATTGTGCGATTGTCTTCGTCGGCCAAGCCGTACACTACTAACCATTCGTTGGGTGCTATCTCCTGTTCGGCTCTTATCAGCGTGAGTTGGTCGATGCTGCCAATCGTACTGAAATCCAAATCCAGGTCGGTCATCTTCAGTAGGGCGGCCATCCGCATCGCCTGATTCTCATGGGTGACAACCGTGCCGATAATCTCTCTAGACGGCTGATAATCGGGATTCCTTTCGATCAATCCCCGAGGGCTGTAGCACAATTCTCCACGCCCCAAGGCCTTGTGTAAGGAACCGCTGAAATATTCGTCGATGACCGCTTGCCCGACTCCGCCCTTGCCTGGTTTGATAATAGGCAGTCCAAGCGCTTGCAACGAGGCGTTAATGGTGAAAAACAGGCGATGACGAACCATTCGCTGCTCCCCGGAATCATACGTTTTGTACTCCTGTAAAACCTTGGGTCCGATATACTCGCAGTAGGTCGCGAGCGGCATGCCATTACCTCGATACGAGAGTGGAATCTGCCCTTCGACTAAAAACAGAGTCGCAAATGTAGCAGCAAATCGATTGATTTCGTTAGGATCAATTTTACCGGAGCTCCTCGGTAATATCTCTCGCGAAAAGATATACACCATAGCGTAGTCCAGATCGCGGAGAGACCATATTAGACGCAGTATCCGTATTACGGCGTGTTCGATTTGCTTGGCCGTCCGTGCACCGTGGTCCTTGTCCAAAACCCCGCTGATCAACCAATCGACAAGACCCTCCTGTTTAGCCTGAACCGTCATTCCTGTTTCCTTGAGAACTTTTTCGACGAAGGCTCCACGCAATTGCTGTTCGATTTCCACGCCGCCCTGATAACTTTGCAGCCGGACAAATCCTTCATGATCTGGATGTTTGAGATTAGCGGAAAACTCCACCCGGTGTTCGCCCAGTCGCACGCTATAGATGATATAGTGATCGGTCACAACAAAAGTGCTAGGGATAGATGCCGACATTCGGCGGGCGGCCCGCACGATCGCCGCGACCACTCGATGACGGATCAGACCATTGACAATGATCGGTGCATCATCCAGTTTAGCCAGTCGAATCTCTTTAGCTTCATTTGTTTGAATACGGCCAACCGTGATCGTGATATTGGCTCGGGCCGAAATCATGCGCTCTTCAAGCGCCTTATTTCCAGCTTCATGCAAATACCGTATCATCGAATGAACGGTATTGATGTTGACGAGTGAGTATTCGGTGAGTTTGGTAATTTTATTTTTGAGAAAGGCCGGCAATTCTTCATTTTGAGATAACCCTTCCCAAGATTCCTCCAACTCTCGCGCCAGCGCCTGATACTGCTTGAGGACCGTACCTCCTTTGATGGGAGTCGCAACTTGCCGATATGCATCTACCATTGTAGCCAGTAAGGAAACGATGGTCAGCGCCGTCCTCTGGGTCATTTTATCCGAATGCGCGACAATCAATTGAAGCGCGTCGTAGTTTGGCTTGATCAGGTTATTTTGAATATGGGTATATTGCTCCCGCAGTTTTTGTTTCGCCCCGTCACTGATCGAAATGTCACCAGCATTATCCGAAAATAAAATATAGATTCCAGCATCGCTTTCGCTCGCTGTTTTCAATTCACCCGTTACGTTGTCCTGCATCCAAGGCGGCATTTGCGACTCGGAGTATTCCACCGGATAGGTCAACTGATAGCCGCCTAAATTGAATCCAGGGATATGAAGATCTTGGATACCCACCAGCTTGATCTTTTGCAAAGAATCCCATGAGTTCGTAATTCTTGCCAGCTCTCGTCTGCCGAGAGCTTTTCGAGCGGTTGTTAAATTATCGATGAGGTTTTTTAGCGCGACCTCGGTTTGGGTCATGGATTTCAAGAACCCTTGGCTGTTCATTTTTTTTAGGTTGATCAACCCGCCAAGCTTGGTAACATGTCGATGTTGATATAAGGCTACGAGATAGTCGTAGGCAACCGGGTAGCGCGCTTGTAATTCTTCGACAATGACCGTTTTAACGTATCTGTTGGTTTCTTTAGAGAGCGCGGTAACTAGATCACTGGTTGCCACTGACTCAAACTCTCCCTGAGGAGATACCATCTCGGGAAGTTTTAACAGGACGCGAAGAATGCGATTTTTCTCATTCCTGAGACCTGAAACGCGCATCGCATGAGCGGCATCGTCCGTAATCCGTCCCGCAGCGGTTTGCGCGATTTTTTGTTGTTGCCACAGCTGATAAAGCAATGCTGGGTCATCCTCGGCAATATCCGTTGGCCAATGATGCTCGCTGAAGTGTCTGTCGATTTCCCGGATATATTGTTCGAGGACCTCCGATCCATCGGAGTCTAGATCCTTAGCCAACGAGTCTTGTAGCAGCGATCTGGCACGAGCCAGCAAAAACGCATGCAAGGCAATTCGCTCCTTGTCAGCCTCATGCCAATACATAAGATCTATCTCGTGCAGCATGATGTCGGCAACGATTTCGTCCTGGATATCCTTGCTTGTACCACGCCGTTCCAGCGCCGCGATCAACGGCAGAAAACTTGCCTTTGTATCCATATTGTGAACCACCTCAATTCAGGTCAAGCCGCGAATGTTCGGCGGGTTTATCTCTGTCGGGGAAGCTGTTCAACAATGCCTCGAAACCGACAACGACATCCAATAACTCGGTGGTGATGGCTTCCTGCCGTTGCTGGTGATAGAGCGCGTGTAAGGTCGCCAGCTTATCCTCAATATTGCGCTCGGCGTTCTGCATGGCCAGCAACCGGCTGGCATGCTCGCCGGCCAGCGATTCGGCGCAGGCACGAAAAAAGACGATAAACAGCCATTCGTTCAGCAGCACGCTCAACAACGCTGCCCGATCACCGTAATGGCTGGGCAGCGAACGTCCTGGCCATGGCCCCGAACTTTGAAACATGAGGGGGTCGAGCGGCAGCAACGCCAGCGTGTAGGGCGTCGGGCGCATTCCAGCCTGGGGGCGTTGCTGACACAACAGCAACCGTTCGACTCCCCGACTCCGCCATTGCTCCAAAACCGGCAACAGTTGCCGCAGGGTCTGCACGATGCCGGTCGCGGCAGCGGGGGTGTGAAATGTCTGCTCCGGGAACGAACCTGTGCTGGCCAGCACGGCCGCCAAGCGCGCCCCGACCACCAGGACGTGCTGCTTGTATCCCGGAAATTGGGCCAGTGCCGCCCGGATCTGTTCGGCGAGATCCTCGTTAAATCGTCCGCACAGGCCATGATCCGAACCGAATGCGACCACGCCGATGGCAGGTTCTCTCGCCTTTGATACGGCAAGATTGGGGCCTCGGAGGTGGACGGGAGCCGTCTCGTTCAAGAACGCCGCCAGTCCCAGCCGCACGGCCCGCTCGTAGTCGGCGACCGCCGCGACCGCCTGCTCATATTGGTGGATGCTGATTGCCGCCAGGGTTTTCATCGTGCGGACGATACCTTGCAGATTTTCCGCCGTGGCGATGGTACGGCGCAGGCTGTCTGGGATCGACATGGCGGCCCGACCTACTCCCCTCGCCCGCTGGGATGAGAGGCACCAGGGGCGAGAGTGGCCAGGTTCGCTAGTGCGGCACGAGCAACGGTGAGCAGCGTCGCGCGATCTTCTTCGTTGAGGTCGATACCCGCCGCGATCCGTTGCTTGAGCACAGCGCAATGAGCCATCACTGCTTCCCGCACCCGATTTTCAGCCTCACTCATGCGTTCCAGCGGTACGGTATCAAACGCACCTTCGGTGACGGCCAACAAGACCGCGATTTGTTCAGCTGCTGGCAACGGTCGATACTGCGGCTGCTTTAAAACCTCCCGCAGGCGTTGTCCTCGCTCGATAACACGGCGGGTCGTGTCATCGAGCCGGGTACCGAAACGGGCGAAGGCTTCCATCTCCTCGAACTGGGCATAGGCCAGCCGCAATTCTCCGGCCACCGCCCGGTAAGCCGGCAGCTGCGCCTTGCCACCCACCCGCGACACCGATTTGCCAATCTCCACCGCCGGCCAGATCCCCTTGCGGGCCAGCGTCGGCGAAAGATAAAGTTGCCCATCGGTGATCGAAATCAGGTTGGTGGGAATGTACGCGGCGAGATTCTGGGCCTCGGTTTCGACAATCGGCAGGGCCGCTAGTGAGCCACCACCATACTCCGGGCGCAGGCGAGCGGCCCGCTCCAGCAGGCGGGAATGCAGATAGAAGATGTCGCCGGGAAATGCTTCCCGTCCCGGCGGACGGCGCAGCAGCAAGCACAACTCCCGATAGGCTTGCGCATGGCGGGTCAGATCGTCGTATACGATCAAGACATCGCGCCCCTGGGCCATGAACCACTCAGCGATGCTAGTTGCGGCATAAGGCGCGAAGGTCTGCAAACCGGGTGGGTCTTCGCCGGCCGCAACGACCACTACGCTGTAGGCGAGCGCCCCGCGTTCGCGCAAGGCGGCGATCACTTGGGCCACCGCCGCGCCGCGCTGACCGATGGCACAGTAGACGCAGATGACACCTTGATCGGCTTGGTTGAGCATGGCGTCCACTGCCAAGGCGGTTTTGCCAGTCTGGCGATCACCCAGAATCAGTTCCCGCTGACCGCGTCCGATGGGGATAGCAGCGTCCACCGCTTTGATGCCAGTCGCCAGCGGTACGCTGACCGGAGCGCGGGCTAGAATCGGTGGCGCGGGCCGCTCCACCGGCCAGCGTTCGCCGGCTGGGATCGGGTCACCGCCGTCCAGCGGTTCGCCCAGCGCGTTGACAACCCGCCCCAGTAGTGCTGTCCCGACCGGGATAGCCAGGACCCGCCCAGTGCGTTCCACGGTCGCGCCGGCCCGCAGGCCACCCCGGTCGCGTAGGACCACCACGCCGACTTCCGCGACATCAAGGTCGAACGCAAGGCCGCTGGAACCGTCGGCGAAGCGGACCACTTCCAGCGCCGCCACGTTCGGCAGACCACGCACCCGAGCCACGCCCTGACCGACCCCGGCGACCACGCCGATTTCGACCGGCCGCAAGCGGGGTCGATAGCCGCTCAGTACGGTGTCAAAATCGTCCAGGTATTCAGGCAGGTTCATGGCCCGATGTCTCGCCACCACCAGCGGGTGCAATAAGGGACTGCAATTCGGCAGCGAATCCATCAAGATAATGATCGAGAGTCCAACCGAGGCGTTGGCTGGACGTTTCCAAGGTAATGCCCAGCGGCGCGGCGGGATCGGCTCGGAAGTCCGGGGTCAAGTCAGCGGCGAGTACTTGCCGCAAGCCGGCGGTCAGCATCCTCTGCTGGGATTCCGCCAACGGAAAGGCGGTGCGGATCATGCAACCATCCCGAGCGGACTGAGCCAGCGTTTGTCGGGTTTCGTCATCCAGCGCCCGCAGTCGCGCTAGCAGTACCGAGGCCATTTGCGCTTCCAGTTCTGCGTTGCCCAAATCGCCGAGCGCCCGTCGAGCCAGCGCCAGCAGCCGCTGACCGGCTTCGCGGCGTAGGGTCTGTCGAGAATCGCGCTGTTCCCGCTCTAGTTCCGCCCGCCAGCGTTGCCGTGCCTCGTCTACCTCGGCCTGTGCCTGCGCCAACCAAGTTTGCCGTTGTGCGGCAACCTCTTCTCGCGCCTGGGCCAGCCAGGTTTCCCGCGTCGCCGCCAGCTCTTGCTGACGAGTCAGACAATCGCGCCGCAAGGTTTCAGCGGCTACTGCTTGAGCTTGCGCTTCTGCCAGCGCAGCGGCAACCCGCTGCTGACGGGCGGCCATCGCAGCGAGAATCGGGCGATACAGAAATCGCTTGAGCAGCCACAGCAACAGCAGGAAATTGCCGATTTGGGCGGCGACGGTGAACCAGTCCAGCTTCATGGCTAGCGGGCGGTCGCGGCAATCACATGATCCCAGAACGGATTGGCGAAAATCAGGATTAGCGACACCACGAAACAGTAAATCGCGGTGGATTCGATCATTGCCAGCCCGACAAACAGAGTGCGACTGATCGTGGCCGCTTCGTCCGGCTGCTGGGCGATGGCCAGCAAGGCGTTCATCAAAGCCCGGCCTTCGGCCAGGGCCGGGGCGATGGTGCCCAAGCCGACAGTCAGGCCAGCGGTGACGATGGAAACGACGCCGATCACGAGAGTGGAATCCATGAGCGCCTACCTCACACGCGGGGTTGGGAATGATGGGCAGTCTGTTCCTGGGCGGCGGTCGCGGCGGCGATGAACACGGTCGCCAACACCGCAAAAATGTAGGCTTGGATCAGGCCGGTCAATAGGCCGAGAACATTCATCAGGGCCGGGAACACGAACGGCGCCACCAGCAGCAAAATCGCCGCCACCAGCCCGCCGCTCATTACGTTGCCATACAGTCGGACGGCCAGCGCCAGTGTACGGGCCAGCTCACCGATGAGATTGAGTGGCAACATCAGCGGCGTCGGCTCCAGGTACAGATGCAGAAAGCGGCGCAATCCGTGGCGGCGGATGCCATAAAACGGCACGGCGCAGAACACGCACAGCGCCAGCGCGGTCGTGGTGGACAGGGAGCCGGTGGGTGGCTCATAACCGGGAACGACTGCCAGCAGATTACAGGTCGCGATGAAGAAGAACAGGGTGACGATAAACGACAGAAACGGGTCAGGGTCTTGGCGGGCGATGTCCCGGATCTGGCGCTGGGCACCTTCCACCAGTACTTCCAGACAATTCTGCCATGACGACAGCTCGCCGGTAGTGGACAGCTTGCGGGTGATCCAGCGAGCCAGTCCAGCCAGCAGGGCAATGGTGAGCCATGTAAAAACCAGGGTGGCGTTGATGCTTACCGGGCCGAAATCGAGCAGAACTGTCTGGTCGGGGCTGATGTTCATGGCGATTATCAAGACGGTTTAGTCACGGGTTGCAACCGGCGGGTCAACAGCACGCGTGCTACGATGAAAGCCAGCAGCGCCACACCTAAGCGCGGCAGATTGCGATCCGGGCCGAGAATGAAATAAAAGCCGGCCATGCTCACCGCCAGTCGCAGGATAAAGCTGCCGAACACCCACAGCGCCGGATGCGCCTGTTGCGGCAAACGTCGCAAGGTGAACCACAGGCCAGCGTAGTAGAACAGCCCCAATATCGCGCCACCCACGGCGGCTAACAACCAAACCAGTAACTCAATCATGCGGTGGCCTCATTCGATCCACCCATTGCCAGGCGGCGATACAACCCAGCGCCAACCCCGCCAGCAACAGGCTCAAAGTCCAGGAAAAGCGGCCGGGACAGGCGCGATCCAGCCAGACGCCGAGCAGCGCCCCCAGCACCGTCGGTAGGGCCACGCTCCAGCCAATCATCCCGACCAGCCCTAGCCCGAACCACAGGGTCGGCGGCGTGGCGCGTGCGCGCAACTTGCGACTGACCTTACGGGCCACCTGTGCCGGCAGATGATTGGCCGGAGGGTGGGACGGTTTCATCGTGGTAATCCCTGTAATTCCAGAAAACGGCGGATAACGCCAGCCTCCAGTCGGGCGATGGCACCTCGCGCCACTTTTTCCTGATCATCGCAATGGCGGAAGTGGGTTTCGACCACATCCCGCAGTCCCGCCAGATCACCACCGCGCACCGCTCGCCGCACCGAAACCAGCACCTCGTCCCCGCATTTGACCAGTATGCCCCGATCCACCGCCACGAAAATTTCACCGCCATCCAAGGCAACGAAGCTGACCAGACCGGGCACCAGCGTCGCTACCCAATCACGGTGCTGGGGCAGCAGGCAAAAGTGTCCTTCCGGACCCTCGGCATTGAGTTTGACAACGGATTCGTCCACCAGTATTTCGGTCGGTATGAGCAGTTTTAGGTGCATGGTCGAACCTTGTCGAGCTGGCCGATCATGTACAGTGCCCGCTCCGGCCAGTCGGCGCACTCATCGGTGAGTAGTCGCTCGCAGTCGTCCAGCGTTTGTGCCAGCGGTACGCTGACCCCGGCCCGGCTGGTAAAATGGCCGGTGGTGAAAAATGGCTGGGTCAGATAGCGTTCCAGCCGCCGCGCCCGGTACACCGTGGCTCGATCAGCGGACGACAGTTCCTCCAGCCCTAGCATGGCGATGATGTCTTTCAATTCCTCGTACTCCGCCAGAGTACGGCGCACCGCCTGGGCGATGCGATAATGGCGCTCGCCGACCACGGCCGGCGTCAACAACTTGGAATCCGAAGCAAGCGGATCCACCGCCGGATAAAGCCCTTGACTGGCCCGCTGCCGCGACAAGGCCAGCACCGCTGACAGATGCGCGAAGGTGTGAGCAGCGGCTGGGTCGGTGAAATCGTCGGCGGGGACATACACCGCCTGTACCGAAGTCATCGCGCCATTGGCGGTACTGCAAATCCGCTCCTCCAGCTCCGCCAGTTCGTTACCCAAGGTTGGCTGATAGCCCACTCGCGACGGCAACCGGCCCATCAGTCCCGACACTTCCGCCCCAGCCTGGACAAACCGAAAAATATTGTCGATCAGTAGCAACACGTCGCGGTGGGCGGTATCGCGGAAGTACTCGGCAATAGTCAGTGCGGCATGGCCGACCCGGAACCGTGCCCCCGGTGGCTCATCCATCTGGCCGAATACCAGCACCGCCTGATCCAGCACCTCGGCTTCCCGCATTTCCCGATACAGTTCCTCGGCTTCGCGACAACGTTCACCGATGCCGCAAAACAGGCTGACACCTCGATAGCGTCCGACCATGTTGTGAATCAGCTCGGTGATAATGACGGTCTTGCCCACCCCCGCGCCACCGAACAGACCCGCTTTACCACCGCGTTCCAGTGGGCAGAGCAGGTCGATCACCTTGATGCCGGTCTCGAACGGTTCCCGCCCGATTCGCTGCTGACACAACGACGGTGGCGGGCGGTGGATGGGCCACCGCTCGACATCCACCAGCGACGGTCCACCATCAATGGTCGCGCCGAACACATCGACCATCCGCCCCAGTAACGCTGGCCCGACGGGGACGGTCAATGGCTCGCCGCTATCCCATGCCGGCTCGCCACGTGCCAACCCTTGGGTGGTAGTCAGAGCGATGCCGCGTACCGTATCGACAGCAAGGTGTTCGCTGACTTCCAGTACCACTTCTGCCCGTGGTCCGGCTAGCAGGCGTTGCCGCAAGGGTGGCAGGGCACCGGGAAACCGCATGTCCACCACGCTGCCCCGCACCGCGATGACCCTGCCGGTATACTCAGCAGCGCAGGGTGAAGCGGGAGTGAGGGCGGCGGTCATGAACGGAAATTATGGTCGTGGTTACGTTGCGTCGGACGATGGGGTGAGGCTCAAAGCGACGACCAGGACGACCAGGACGACCAGCAAGATCACCGAAATCAATAGATTGTCGAGCAACTGACGCCAGCTGGATGCCGGGCTCTAGCATCATGATACTGGACAGCAGCTGGTGCAATCCGCTGCGCTTGGCTTGAACCGATCGGAATGCAAAGAGTAAACTTAATTTCCCATAAAAATAAGGGGAAATTGCATGCTACGCAAGCCGATGATTTCTTTATTCAGGATGATTTCTCTCTTCGGTATGACCGCCTTAGCGAGCGCGGCGTGGGCGGAAGGTCAATGGCAGGCACTTCCGGATAAAGCGCCGGCGCCCGCCGACAACCCGACCACTGAAGCCAAGGTGACGCTTGGCAAAATGCTGTATTTCGATACCCGCTTTTCCTCGACCGGCACGGTGTCGTGCTTTTCCTGCCACAACATAATGGAAGGCGGTGACGATCACCGGCCTACTTCCATTGGCGTACATGGCCAAGTCGGTGGCCGTAACGCGCCGACGGTTTGGAACGCGGCATTCAATTCGGCGCAGTTCTGGGACGGTCGCGCCGCCTCGCTGGAGGAACAAGCCAAGGGACCGCCAACCAATCCCATCGAAATGGGCATGAAGGATCTGGGTGCTACCATCGGCCGTATCCAGAAGATTCTCGGTTACCAACCTTACTTCGAAGCGGCGTTCGGCAAGGGCGATGTTGTGACCATGGATAACGCCGCTAAAGCCATCGCCGCCTATGAACGGATTTTGATCACACCCAACAGTCCCTACGACCGCTACGTCAAAGGCGACAAGACGGCCATGACCGAGCAACAGGTGCGGGGTATGGAGACCTTCGCCAAGGTCGGCTGTACCGCCTGTCATTCCGGCCCAGCCTTCAACGGCTCGGCGAACATGCCGGCGGGACAGGGCTTTTTTATGAAATTCCCCATCTTCCCCGGTAGCCAGTACGACACCCAATACAAGCTGATGGAGGATACAGGCCGCCACGTCGTCACCCAAAAAGATGCGGACAAGTACCTGTGGCGAGTGCAGACGCTGCGGAATCTGACCTACACCGCGCCGTATTTCCACAACGGCTCAGTTAAGAGTTTGGACGAGGCGGTACGGGTGATGGGAAAAACGCAATTGAATAAAGATCTGAGCGAGGCCGAGGTCAAGGATATCGTCGCTTTCCTGGGTGCGCTGGATGGCGAGTTTCCAGAACAGAGCATGCCCCGATTACCGCCGACGCCGGGCGATCTGCTGACCGAGGACTGAGTTCAACTATCCCGATCATTTTGATCGACAAATCTCTCTCCCTCACCGCAGGGAGAGAGCGCTTGAAAAAACCGGCATACTCAAGCGCCGTTACATGCCTATCAGGTTGATGGTCCAGCCTAGGACCCTACAGCGCCACTCGATCCATACCGCTCTGGCCGCCGCTGACGATCTGACTCACGTTGCAAGCTCCTGAATCGTCCTCTTCTTCGTGATCAAGCGTCTGACTTCGGTCTGGAGGCCATTACTGAAGCGATCATGGCTGTCAGTCGGCGCTTGATTGTATCGGTCCAGCGGGCGGAGTGTTGCCAAAAGGACTTGATTGCGGCGATGGCGTCGGGATACCAGGTACGGCTGCACAGATAGCCCAGCCAGCGGTCGCGAAATCCGCGCAGTTGCGCCAATTGCGTTCCGACCCAGGCATCCACTCGTGCTACCCACGGATAGGTCATGATCACTTTCGGGCGGGCAGCCCGCCAAGTGATATGGGCGAAATAACCGATACCGGCCTTGGCACAGAACATCGCCACGATTGCTCCCGGCAGACCGGCGGCGCGGTAGCTCAACAGGACCGCAATTTTGGACAGCTCCAGCAGAGCCAGCGATAGCAGCGACAGCGACAGCCCCACTGCTGGGGGCAACGTAGCTACCCGGCGTTCGTAGCGCTGAACGATTTGTTCCTGCCCCAGCCGGCGAGCCAGCGACCGGATCGGTCCAAATAGCAACGTGACTAGCACGTAAGCCAAACCGAGGGCATGGCCGATCCAGCGTAGCACCGGATGTTGAGGATGGTCCTGCTGTTTTTCGTCGTGGGTGGTGATGGTCAATCTCCAAAGGAATCCAATAACTACATTAATCTCTCCGCATCCAGATGCGGGCTAACTGCTGCCGTGCCCCGAACTTCACTGCCCTCTTTTCAATGCTGTTTTTATTTTATCAAGATATGCAATGCTGAGTCCCGATCTGCCACAGGTGTTACCAAATAAAGTGGCCTTACCATCTGAAGTTACCTTACTAATTGCGAAAATGTACTCATCTCCTTCCGCAAATAGAATGATATTTGGTCTTTGATTAACAAAATCGTATTGGAATTGCAGTTTTCTCCCTGATATGTTTCCTTTTAGGGTTTCTATAACATCAATATCGAATTGATGTTTACAAACTTCAGGGTTGCATTGAGCGGAAAGAAGTTCTTCTTTATTAGAGTGAGTCACCTTACCGTGGATGATGACAGGGATCTTGGCAATTGATTCAAAGAAATCGAAAGGTACACACCTTGCCATAACAGTGCCAGGCGTGAACAAGACCAACGGAGATAACATCAGTAGCCATCGTACTAAGCACAGTTTGGAAAAGAAGTAGGAAAACGAAGAAAAAATTGTAGTCATTGGGAGCCTCTTGATGACTCGTCTGAAGTGAGTCCCAAGGTGATTAGAGTGAACTAATCACTGAACCGAGTGGGCGATGCGGGGGGGGTAACCCCGCTCGCCGAGCGCACACTGGAAGTGTGTAGACCGTGCTACTGAAGATTAGGCGCATTTGGGTCTGCGAAAGTCGATCCAGCCATATTTGTATCGCTGCGCTGAGGCCGATGTCACGAACTTTACCCGGCAAGGCCCGGTTGATAGGGAGTGTGGGGATCGTCAACTCCAGTACGCAATTCCGAAAGCTTCCCTAACCCACAGTGAGGTAGCGCATCTTCAGCGACTGTGCTGCCGCCGCCGGGCGCTCCATTGCAATGCGCTAGTTCATGTATCAAGGTTGCCAGTACTGTCCATCGACCGATCTTGAAAGCCTTGGGCCCAATCGCGCACTCGGTAGCGAATCCGCTTGCTCCTGGTGTTACACCGAAATCGATGAGTGTCGCATGATAATTGACCCAGACACTGCTATCAGCAAGTAACTGGGTGAGGGAACGGGCACCGGCTGTGATCCCGCGAAAATAGACATCCGCTGAGGGTATATTTTTGGAGATCCATATCGCGCGCTGACGTACCCACCGCATCGTATCGCGATGTTTGTTCGGAAACGCAATGAACCCAGTGTGTGGGCTAGTATGATCCCCGATGTTGAGTTGGATGGTCATGTTACCTCCTTAATTGCGATGAAAGCTTCTTAGATTAAAAAGGCAAACTAAGTGCCAGTTTGATAGAGCCGATGATTTGATAATTATCAGATTACTGATTGTGGCAAATCCAGAGTATGTACGACTAGGTTTCTGATTTTGTTTGAAATGATCATTTGCTATGAGTAAGCCTAATTATTTCGGTTATCCAGAGCCAGGGGATCTGGTAGCTCAATTTAGCTTGGTTCAATCGGTCCAAAATGGTCATATCGTTCAAAATGAACTCTTTTCGTGATCTTGGCTGGAGGAACCTTATCGTGTCATCCTTCGATCCAGCTGTCTGTTACCTGAATGCATAGCAGCACCAGCAAGGGTTTATTTTTGAATTCAATATCGATTACTGACCCATAGCGCCGGTGGTCAGTTCAGTGGTGATCGAGATCATTTTGGGGATTCAGATCTGTGCTGCTCCGGCTGCAAAGCGGTTCGGCTGCGAGGCATGGTGGCATCGCCGGTGGATGGAAAAGACGATCCTGTGATGCCACATCCCCTGCTTCCTGGAAGGCTGGGCGTCAGTGTCAAATTGTCAGGTTACGCTTGTGGAAAAGTGCCTCAGCCACCCTAGGCGACTTGGTTATTTTTTGCTCAATTTAAACTATTTGTAACAACCTCCCGTTTTTTCTAGCTCTGTCCTGTTGACTGTTATTCCCTCTTGGAGAGTTATCCACAGTTTTTGTGGATAACTCTCCAAACCTTCCTCGGTGATCCAGTTTGGCCCTCGTGAGGTGACGAACGCGGTTTTGGCTGCTAACTTTGGAGGTTATTGAGCGATTTAGTGTTTAATTGAACGCTAAGATGATGATATAAAGCCGAGATTCTCTTGATCGTATCCGTTACCGTCCGCATATTTATCTAATGAAAACCGCTAACTGTCCCTCTTGCGGTGCATTTATCATGTTCCAGTCGGCTGTGTCGATCCTGACGGTCTGCGCGTACTGTAAAAGTACGCTGATCCGCCACGATCTGGAACTGGAAAACATCGGAACGATGGCAGAACTGCTACCGGATCCCTCTCCGATCCAGCTCGGCACCGAAGGAACCTACCGCAAGACTCGGTTCACCGTGGTCGGCCGTATTCAGTTGCGCTACGGCCAAGGTATCTGGAACGAGTGGTATCTGCTGTTCGACAATCAACGCGGCGGCTGGCTGGGCGAAACGCTGGGCAATTACGCAGTGACTTTCTTAATCCAGCCGCCCGAACCGCTACCCCTCTTTTCGACGCTGCACGCCGGCGCGAATGTGACTCTGAAAGGTCGCGCTTTCCAGGTGACCAACATCGAAAGCGCCCGCTGCATTGCCGGCGAGGGTGAGCTACCCATCCGGGTCGGTCCCGGCTACGACGCGTCGGTAGTAGACTTGCAAGCCGCCGGCAACACCTTTGCCACCCTCGACTACAGCGAAAACCCGCCGCTGGTGTTCGTCGGCGAGCAGGTACGCTTCGATGATCTCAAGTTAAGTCGGTTGCGCACGATAGCCCCGGTCGGCTGGGAACCAGACACCGGCATCCGGGCCGAATCCTTCCAATGTCCCGGCTGCGGTAGCGCCTTGACCGTCCGTGCCAAGGGCCGCACCGAGACCCTGGCCTGTGGTACTTGCGGTTCGATCATTGACATCACTGACCCGAATCTACGCATCCTGTCCAAATTTCAGAGCCGGATTCAGTACGAGCCGGTCATTCCACTGGGCACTCGCGGCACGCTGGACAACACCGAATACGAGGCCATCGGCTATTTGCGCCGGATGGTGACGGTGGAAGGTATCGACTACGAGTGGAGTGAATATCTGCTGTTTCACCGCGAGCAGGGCTTTTGCTGGTTGGTGGAATACAACGGCCATTGGAGTCTGGTCCGGACCATGACCGAGCCGCCGCTGGTGACTGGCTACGGCACACAAGGCCGGGCCACTTATCAAGATCGGACCTACCGGCATTTCCAGACCACCAAGGCCAAGGTCAGCTATGTGCTGGGTGAGTTCTACTGGCGAGTCCAGGTCGGCGAACGCTGCGAGATCCGGGATTACATCGCCCCTCCCTTCCAGTTGAGCCTGGAACTGACCGACCAGGAAGCCATCTGGTCACAAGCCGAATACGTCGAACCGGAGACCGTTAAAACCGCATTCGCATTGGCAGCACCCTTGCCGGCGCGAATTGGGGTCGGTACCAATCAGCCTTCACCCTATGCAGCGCAGCGGTCCAAATTCCGGCGGCTATTTGGACTGTTTCTGAGCCTGCTGATCCTCGGTCAGATCGTTACCCTTTCGTTGTCCTCCGATCAGCGGGTCCACCAGCAAACCTTGCTATTCGATGCCACCACCCAGGACAAAACCTTGACCGGGGAACCGTTCGCACTGAGCGGGCGAACCTCCAACATCGTGATTCGCGCTGAAACCAATCTCAACAACAACTGGATTTATCTCGATCTGGCGCTCATCGAGCGCGACACCGGCGCCAGCCACGCTATCGGCCGTGAGATCAGTTATTACCAAGGGGTGGACGAAGGCGAGCGTTGGTCGGAAGGTACCGCTGGTGATGAGGCGGTGCTATCCGAGATCCCGGCCGGCATTTATCATTTGAGCGTGGAGGGTGAATTACCGCCCGGTTCACCAACGGTAACCTGCACCCTCACCGTTTTTCGGGACGTGCCCAGTTGGGCCAACTTCTTCCTGGCTCTGCTGGGCTTGCTGATTGTACCGTTCGTCTTCCGCTGGCGAGCTCGGGCCTACGAGCGCAGCCGCTGGGCCGAAAGCGATCACGGCCCTTCCGGCAAGGCGGAAAAAAGCGACGATGACTGATGAATGATCCATCCATGACGGAATGGCCCGGTCCATGCTCTACCGAAGCTATCTGATGAGCGGTCTCCTGATCCTGGCGTTGTTCGCCACTGCCCAATACCGAGGCTGGAGCGTTTTCGCTGCCAGCGAGGCGAAAACCCCACCGGGCACCGCGCGAGGGGTCTACCATAAATAGGACCATCGTCCTTCACGCCCATCCGCATGGCCAGCGTTCGATCACCAACCGCCGCCTGATCGAAGCGATCGCCGATTTACCCGATGTCGCCGTACATGATCTCTACGAACGCTATCCCGATTACGATATCGACGTGCAAGCCGAGCAAGCTGCCGTCCAGGCTGCCGATCTCATCGTCTTGCAGTATCCGACTTACTGGTATAGCCCGCCACCGTTGCTCAAGCTGTGGATCGACACGGTACTCGCGCACGGTTGGGCTCACGGTCCCGGTGGGACGGCGCTGGCCGGCAAGCATCTCTGGTGCGTGACCACCACTGGCGGTGATCGGATCGCTTACGAATCTGGCGGCTACCACGGCTATCCCTATGAGGCCTTTTTGCCACCCCTGATCCAAACCGCCCGGTTGTGCAAGATGATCTGGCTGCCACCCCGGATCATTCACGGCGTTCCCTCTCTCGACGCTGATGCCCTGCAAGCCGAGGCTATCGCCTATCGCGAACGACTCGCCAGCTACCCCGCCTGGGTCGCGGACAGCCGCTGAGATCCGCAATGCACGAACCCGCTTGGCTGGGCAACATGCTGATCTATCTCGCCGCCGCCGTGTTGTGCGTCCCACTGGCGGTACGGATTGGGCTAGGCGCGGTGCTGGGTTATTTGACGGCCGGAGTCGCGATCGGACCCGCGGGTCTGGGATTAGTCAGCGACGTCGACACCATTCTGCATTTCGCCGAATTCGGCGTGGTGCTGATGCTGTTCATGATCGGCCTTGAACTGGAACCCCGACGATTGTGGGCCATGCGCCGCGACGTGTTTGGCGGCGGCGCCGTTCAATTGCTGGTCTGCGGCGGCGTGTTGGCTGGCGTGGGGCTAGCCTTGGGCTTGGCTGGCGGGACCGCGCTGCTGTTGGGTCTGACGCTGGCCCTATCCTCGACCGCCATCGCGGCGCGGACCTTGAACGAGCGCAACCTATTCTCGACCCCGACCGGCCAACTGATTTTTGGGATTTTGCTGTTTCAGGATATCGCCGCCATTCCACTGATCGCCCTGCCCTCGCTGTTCGGCCACGGCGGCACGGACAACCACGTTTCGGTCGGTTTCGGGCTGGCGGTTATCGTCGGGATCCTGACAGTCGGTTTGTTCGTTGCCGGACCGGTGTTGCGCCTCATCGCCCGCACCGACATTCGGGAACTGTTCACGGCCGTCGCCCTGTTGATCGTGGTTGTCATCGCGGTATTGATGCAGCGCGCCGGCCTGTCGATGGCGTTGGGCGCCTTTCTCGCTGGGGTGGTGCTGGCGAAATCGGAGTATCGCCACGCCCTGGAAGCCGATCTGGAGCCGTTCAAGGGCTTGCTGCTGGGCCTGTTTTTTATCGCCATCGGCATGTCGATCAATTTGTCCTTGCTGTTCGCCCGACCGCTCTTAGTGCTGGCGCTGACCGGCGGCCTGTTACTGCTGAAACTGCTCGCGCTGCGGGTGCTAGCCGGTCCCTTGGGAGCGCCACTCGGACAGCGTTGGCTGGTGGCAGCGTTGCTCGCGCCCGGCGGCGAATTTGCCTTCGTGATCCTGGGCATGACCGCTCAGGCCGGGATGATTCCGCCCGAGCAAGCCGCCCTGCTCACCCTGAGCGTGGCGCTGTCGATGGCCGCCACACCATTCCTGCTGCTGAGCTACGATCACTGGCTGGTGCCGCGTTACCCGGCAGCCCGCCCCGAACCCGACGCCATCCCGAGCCAGGAATCGCCGGTGATTATCGCTGGCTTCGGCCGCTTCGGGCAGATCGTGGGCCGGCTGCTGTTTGCCAACGGAGTCACCGCTACTGTGCTGGATCACGATCCGGACCAGATCGCCATGTTGCGCCGGTTCGGCTTCAAGGTGTTCTACGGCGACGCGACGCGACTCGATTTACTGGAAGCCGCCGGCATCGCCAAGGCCCGCCTGCTGGTGGTGGCGCTAGACGACGTGGACACCAGCCTACGCTTGGTGGATGCGGTGCGGAACCACCATCCGCAGGTGATCGTGGTGGCCCGCGCCCGCAACGTCACGCACGTTTTTGGGCTGATGGACCGGGGAGTCGAGCGTATCGAGCGGGAAACCTTCGAGTCCGCGCTACGAGCGGGGCGGCGCGTGTTGCGGGAACTGGGATTTGGGGCACACGAAGCGCGCCTCGCTGCCGATACCTTCCGGCGTTATGATCTAGCCGCACTCGACGCCATGTTTCCCCATTATCAGGACGAAATCAAACTCATCTCGCTGGCCCAAACCGCCCGTGATGAGCTGACTGATCTGATCGAGCGAGACCGCCAAAGCCGGGAACGTGAGCACACGGCGGGCTGGGGTTAAGAGCGGTTTCGGTATTGTGCGGGGTTATCGGATTCGGCGCGGCAGGTACAACCGTTGCCGGCCCCCTCAGCATTCACACCAGCGATTAGAGTTTTCCCGATGACTCACGCCCTGCTCTTTTCAGTTTTCGTGATCGCCTCTTGCGGGCTGGTGTACGAGCTGATCGCCGGTACGCTGGCCAGCTATTTGTTGGGCGACTCCGTCACCCAGTTCTCAACCATCATCGGCACCTATCTGTTCGCGATGGGCATCGGGTCGTGGCTGTCGCGTTACGTGGTCCGGGGCTTGATCGGCCGTTTCGTGCAAATCGAGCTGGCAGTGGGGATACTGGGTGGTTTTTCCGCACCGGCCTTGTTCCTGATCTTTGCCTGGGCTGGCGCCTTCCGGTTGGCTTTGTATGCCCTGGTCTTGATCGTCGGTGTGCTGGTCGGGCTGGAAATCCCGCTGGTGATGCGCATCCTCAAGCAGCAGTTCGCGTTCAAGGATCTAGTGGCGCAGGTGTTGACCCTGGATTATCTAGGCGCGCTGGCAGTATCGTTGCTGTTTCCCATCGTGCTGGCACCGCACCTGGGCCTGAATCGGACCAGCCTGCTGTTCGGCCTGCTCAACGTGTTGGTGGCGGCCTGGGCGCTGTGGTTGTTCCGCGAGCAACTGCCGCAAGCGCGCTGGCTACGCGGTCAATGCATCGCCGCGATCCTAGCGTTGCTCGCCGGTTTCGCCGCCGCCGACCGGCTCACCACCCTGGCCGAGGACAATCTATACGCCGAAGAAATCGTATTCGCCCAAACTTCGCCCTATCAGCGCATTGTGGTGACCCGCTGGAAAAACGATCTTCGATTGTTTCTCAACAACAATCTGCAATTCAGCTCCCGCGACGAATATCGCTACCACGAGGCGCTGGTGCATCCCGGCTTGAGCGCGGTGCCAGGCGCGCGGCGGGTGCTGGTGCTGGGCGGCGGCGACGGGCTGGCAGTGCGCGAAATCCTGCGTTACGACTCGGTGGAGTCGGTCACATTGGTCGATCTCGACCCGGAAATGACCCGGCTGTTCGCCAGCCATCCGCTGCTGACGCCGTTGAACGAGAACGCGCTGAATTCACCCAAGGTGCGGATCGTCAACGCCGATGCCTTCCGATGGTTGGAACAGAACGCGGATGTGTTCGATTTCGTCGTGGTCGATTTCCCCGACCCGACCCACTATTCGCTGGGCAAGCTGTACACCAACACCTTCTATCGGCTATTGGAAAAACATCTGGCGACGAACGGCGCGGCGGTGATCCAGACCACCTCGCCGCTGTATGCCCGCCAATCGTTCTGGTGTATCGCCCGCACCCTGGAAAGCGTCGGGTTGCATGTCGCCCCTTATCACGCTTACGTCCCGGCCTTCGGCGAGTGGGGCTTCGCACTGGCGACCCACCAACCGTGGCAAGCACCCGACCACTATCCACCCGGCCTGCGCTTCCTGACCGTCGAGACCACTCCCGCGTTATTCCAATTCCCCCCGGACATGGCACCGGTCGCAACCGAAATCAACCGACTGAACAACCAAGTCCTGGTGCATTATTACGAGCGGGAATGGAATCAGGTCACCCAGTAATATCCTGGCTGCTTGGGCGAGCCCAAAGCGGGAAATCAGGCAGCCGAATCCTGGTTCTTAATTATCGTCGGGAACCTCGACCAGCTTCTGACCGGTCGCGGCCAACACCGCACGCCAGGTGGGGCCGTTCAAGTCCAACCGCTTCCGCTGACTCACCAGCAACTCGATGGGGACATGGATGAACATGTCGTGCAGCAGACCGATCACCAAACCGGTTTTGCCAGCCATCGCGGCGTGGACGGCGTTGCGGGCGAAGAAGTCGCAGAGGATGGAATCCTCAGCGTCGGCCGGGACACTGCGGATCAGGTAGCTCGGGTCGATATAGCGCAGCGTGACCGGAATTCCCTCCGCTTTGAAATAGCTCTCGATGCGTTCACGCAGGAACGGGCCGATATCCCGGAGTTTGACGTTGCCCGAGGCATCGCGCTCCGCATCGCTGGCCGCCAGCAACTCTTGGCCAGCGCCTTCGGCCACCGCGATCAGCGCGTGCGCTCGGTTCAGGATGCGCTGTTTCAGCGCGGCGAGGAAGCCATTTTCGCCATCGAGTCGCAGCGGCACTTCGGGAACCAGGGTGAAATTGACATCCTGGCTGGCAATCGTCGCGCCAGCGGCGATAAAACCGGCGTCGCGGCCCATCAATTTCACCAGTGCGATGCCGTTCTGAACGCTATGCGCTTCGGTGTGGGCACAGCGCAGCGCTTTCGCCGCTTCCTCGACCGCCGTGAGATAGCCGAAGGTACGCGAAACGAACGCCACATCGTTATCGATGGTCTTGGGGATACCGACCACGGCCAACGAGTGGCCGCGCCGCTGCGCTTCCTGAAACAGTTCGTTGCCGCCGCGCTGGGTACCGTCGCCACCGATGGTGAACAGGATGTTCACGCCGCGCCGGATCAGGTTGTCCACGGCGGCGCCGACGTCCACCGGCCCGCGCGAAGTGCCCAGCACGGTGCCGCCGTTCTCGTGAATGTCATGGACGAATTCGGGGGTCAGCACGAACGGCTCTCGGCCACGCGTCGGGTCGAGTCCCTGATAGCCGTCGCGGAAGCCGAGCACGTCCTTCACGCCATAGCCGTAGTACAGCTCCAGAAATAGCGAGCGGATTACGTTGTTCAGGCCGGGGCACAACCCACCGCAGGTGACGATGCCGGCGCAGGTTGACGCGGGATCGAAAAACAGCTTGGCGCGCGGACCAGCCCGTTCGAACAGCAACTCTTTCGGCGGTGGTGCATCGGGATCGCGGACGAGATGAAGAGGCACGCGAGCTTGGTCGCTCACTGTGTGCTGCTGGGGAGAAGCGAAGCGAGGTTCACCGAGGGTGGTGATGTTCATTTCATACTCGCTCGCAGATCGACCAAGGCTTGATCAAACGCATTGACCCGAATCAGGCCCAAGCGGGGAAATTCGATATCGAGAATGACGTACACCGCCAACGATATGACGACGGCGAAACCGATCATGTGCAACCAATTATGCGATTTGCCACCGGCCATGCCGTAACCGGCCAGCAGCGCGCCCGCCAACGCCAATCCGAATAGCATCGCGAAGATCGCCCGAGGTGGATGCATTTGCGCGGCCATCGTCCGCGTGGTGGTGATATCGATCATTTGGTTCAACGCCGGCAACAACAGCATCGTAGCCGAGGGCGGAGCATTCTCCAACTGGCCAGCGGCGACCGCCTGGGTCCAGATTTCTCCCTGCAACGCGACGGACCGAGCCAGTTCTGTCTTGGCTGCCTCCAGATCGGGAAGCTTTCGATACACCTCCAGGCGGGAATCGACGTAGCGCCGGAACAAATCCCGCAGCGCCGGTTGCGCGCTGGCCGGCAGCAGATCGAGTCGCAGGTAGGCGGTGCCGATATCGTTGGTCTCCTCGATGATCAAAGCCCGGCGATCCTCGAAACGCGCAGCCGCGCCCGAGAAGGTGAAAGCGATCAGCAGGCCGAGCAGGGCGAATACCGCGCCTTCGATTGTGCCGGTACCGGCCCGGGCGCCCTCGGCGTCCACCTTCAACTGACGGTTGCCGATCGACCGGCCGATTTCCAGCAGAACCAACATCCCGAGAAGCAGCCCTAGCGTGATCAACAAGATGGAAAATTCGTAGCCCATGGTGGGGTTCCTGGTTAGAAATGGTGGGTTCCCAAAAAGGTAACTTTAGCAATTATGCCGATCTTTTGGCATGGGGTTGGTTGACTGTTCCATGGCATTAGAAAATCGCCTGACCATTGCAATTTTATCCAGCACCCTGCAAAAGAATTTTTACTTTATTAAAACCATCGCGCTACTGCTTGGGAATAGATAGATATGGATAACGAGAAAGTCATTACGGCCTTTCTCCAACAAACTCTGGTTCGCATCGAACCGAATGCAATTCAAACCGTATATTTTTGAGGAGACTCGACCATGGCTTTCAGCGCGGAAATTACCCTGACTTCAAACAATGACACTTTCACCGGCCAGAGTGGCAGCGAAAAGATTTTTGGCATGGAAGGAAACGACAACATCAACGGTGGAGGCGGCGACGACGAAATCTTCGGCGACGGCAGCTTGGGCGACCTCAAATTTACCAACCCGTTCGCGCCGCCCGGTAACGACACCCTCCACGGCGGCGACGGCAAGGACACCCTCCACGGCGGCGATGGTAACGATAATCTGTTCGGCGACGCCAACAACGACACGCTGTTCGGCGATGGCGGCAACGACCGGCTGGATGGCGGCAGCGGGGCGGACACCATGCAGGGTGGCAGCGGCGATGATGTGTACGTCGTCGATAACGTCGGCGACGTGGTCAAGGACGATTTGCTATTCGGCGGTACCGACCGGGTCGAGAGTTCGATCAACTACGACCTGCGCAACGCGGAAAACGTCGAGAATCTCACCCTAACCGGCTCTGCCGACATCAACGGTATCGGCAACAGCGGCGACAACGTCATCACCGGCAACAGCGGTGATAATGCGTTATCCGGCCGGGAAGGCAACGACACGTTGAACGGCGGCGACGGCAACGACCGCTTGGATGGCGGCAGCGGCAACGACATCCTGAACGGCGGCAACGGCAACGATACCTTCGTCACCAATGCCTCCAGCGACACCGACACGATCAACGGCGGCAACGGCAGCGATACGGCCGAAAGTAGCATCAGCTTCTCGCTAGCCAGTTCCAACGTCAGCAATGTCGAAAATCTCACGCTGACCGGCAGTGGCAACATCAACGGAACCGGCGACAGTGCGGACAACAATCTCACCGGTAATGACGGAAGGAATACCTTAAACGGCGGCGATGGCAACGACGTGCTGAATGGCGGCGGCAACAACGACACGCTGAATGGTGGCGCCGGCAATGACCGCTTGTTCGAGGGGGCGGGCAACGATGTGCTCAACGGCGGCGCCGATAACGATATCCTGGGCGGTGGCCAAGGTTTGGACCGCTACAATGGCGGCTCTGGCAACGATATCCTGCAGTTCGACGCGGCCGATTTTGGCAACGGCGCGACTGCCGGCCAATACGACGGGGGTACCGGCACGGATACGATCCAGATGGGCCTGAGCGGCAGCACCACGCTGGATTTGCGGGCCATCGATGATAGCTTCATCCGCAATGTCGAAGTCATCGACTTGCAGACGAATCACACCCTGAGCAACGGCATCACCATCACCAACAATGATCAAATGTTTCTCGCCTTCAATGATGTCAACGCCATGAACGATCAGCATACGCTGCGGATCGACGGCGGCACCGGCGACAAAGTCACCATCACCGATTTTGGATGGGACGAATCGGATCAGCAACAGACCATCGGCAACCAAGTGTATGACGTCTACACCAACGGTCAGGCCACTCTATTGGTCGATCACGATATCCAGGTAGACGGCAGTTTCGTGTAACCCGTACTGTCTCCAGACGGCGCCCGCGGGCGCCGTTTTTTTTCGCTGGTCGTAAACCATTGGCTCCTGGCAGGGAAATGACGAGTAACGATCGGTCGCGGGATTTCCGCCACTGCCCGGCAAACACCTTAGATCTTGCTTTCCCAGCGAGGATTTCGCGATGCGTACCTACCTCCGTCAGTGCGGATCCTATTTCGCCTATGCTGGTTTGTTCAGCCTGTTCATCAATCTATTGCTGCTGACCACTCCGCTGTACTCGATGCAGGTGTTCGACCGGGTACTGACCAGCCGCTCAGTGGAAACCTTGCTGGTGTTAACCCTGCTGGCGGTCGGCGCGCTGCTGACCCAATTGGCGTTGGAAATCGTGCGTGGGCGCCTGCTGCTGGCAGCCGGGGCCAAGCTGGAACGCCTATTGGGACCGGCAGTGTTGGAAGGCACGCTGCGCCAGGCGCTGCACTCGACCCGTACCGACGTGGCAGGCTTGAACGATGTTGCGCAACTGCGCGGCTTTCTGAGTGGGGGCACCTTAACAGCGCTGTTCGACGCACCGTGGGCGCCGTTGTATCTGGCGGTCATCGCGTTGGTGAACCCCGGTCTCGGTGGTATCGCCTTTGGCGGCGCGCTGTTGCTGGCGCTGCTGGCCTACCTGAACGAACGGCTGACCCGTGTCCCCTTGGGTGACCTCCATCGGCACGCCCGCGCCGCTGGCAACGTCGCCGATTCGGCGGCGCAGAACGCCGAGGTGGTGCAGGCGCTCGGGATGTTGCCAGCCCTGCGCCGCCGCTGGGAACGAGCAAGCGTCGAGGTATTGAATGCCTGGCTTCGGGCCGGTCGCGCCAGTGGCACCGTCAGCGCGTTCAGCCGTTGCACCCGGATGCTGATCCAAATCGCCATCATGGGAGGCGCGGCGCTGCTGGTGATCGAGCAGACCACGACCTCGGGCGTCATGCTGGCTAGCACGCTGCTGCTGGCGCGGGCTCTCGCGCCAGTGGAAACAGCCATCGGTGGCTGGAAAGCGCTGGTCGAAGCGCGCGCCGCCTACCGCCGGCTGGATGCCTTGCTGGCCACCCGGCAAACCACTCCCACGACCGCCCTGCCCGCCCCGACCGGTGCCCTGACTGTCAACAAGCTGAGTTATTTCGCGCCGGGCGCGGACCGGCCGTTATTACAAAGCGTAACCTTCGCTCTCGAACCCGGCAAAGCCCTCGGCGTCATCGGATCGAGCGGCAGTGGAAAATCCACCCTGGCGCGCTTGATCGCCGGAAGTTGGCGGCCGAGCGGCGGTGAAATCCGTCTGGACGGCGCGGAGCTGCGGCAATGGTCGCGTGAGCGACTGGGGCGTCATGTCGGCTATCTGCCGCAGGACGTACAGCTGTTTGCCGGGACGGTGGCGGAAAATATCGCCCGGCTGGGCGAGGCGGGTCCCGAGCAGATCGTCGCCGCCGCACGCTGGGCACACGCCCATGAGATGATCTTGCGCTTGCCGCAAGGCTACGACACCCGGCTCGGCCCTGGCGGCACGGGGTTGTCCGGCGGCCAGCGCCAACGTATCGCACTCGCCCGCGCGGTGTACGGCCGGCCACGCTTGATCGTGTTGGACGAGCCCGATGCCAGCCTCGACGGCGAGGGCGAAGAGGCGTTGCGGGCTACGCTGCGTGCCCTGCGGACCGCCGGTGCCACCGTGATAGTGGTCAGCCATCGCACTGCCCTACTGCCGGAAATGGACGCCCTGCTGGTACTCAAGGACGGTCAGCCTCAACTGTTCGGCTCGCGCGAGGAAGTACTCAAGCGCCTGCGCGGCGGCAACGCGGTCGCGCCACAAGTCATCCGGGGCGGTAAACCATAGCGATGTTGGCGTCATCGGGTGAAACGTTGCAATAGCGGGTAGGGACAGGTCGTGCAACCGAAGAGAAATGACAGGTCGGCTATTATTGCCGCGTCGAAGTAATCGCCATCGAGTCCCAATAGATTATGTTGAAACTCGGAGCCTTTCGATTGCGCAGGTGTCTTGATCAAGCATCTTCAGTCCCTAGGATCGCACTCAAAGCCTCCAAAAATGAATGGTCCCTTTGGGCCACCAAAAATTGGTAATTCATAGCGCCGTGTATCTTCGGGTCTACTACCACCATTACGCATGGTGGGTAGTTTTGGACAGGGCATGGTCCTTTCCGCATTCTGAAGCTCTGCATTAATTCTCCACATGACTCTATTTCGAATTTCTACTGCTTGATCCATATAGGCTGTAATGAATTTACCGGCCTGATCGGAGAAATCGCCATCAGTTTGTTCGAGAAGAGATGACCAATCCCTGACAATCTTGTGATATATATTTTCTGCTCTCAAGATAGGTAAAACGATATCGGCGACCGCTTGTCCGCAGGTAGTTGCTGAGCTAATGTGGTATTTCCGACATGGATTTGGAGCGTTTTGAATCTCGAAGTAAACGGCATATATCGTCCCTGGAATTGGTATGTAATCACCATCTAATGGATAAAACCACATTTCTCCACTCCTTACCAGTTTATGAGTGAGCAAACAGTTTATAGAGCACATGCGATTCGGAATTTGGTCTACGCATGCATCATCGCTTTGATTGCGTCTATCGTCCGAGAAATGGCAACTTATGTACCAACCCTAAAATTAATGATCGAAAATTGAGTAAATTATTTGGCTATGCGGATAGCGTGAGATCGAACCACTACTCGGAAAAATCAATGTGGCCCATCAGGCAGGTCATCCCGACCCGCTCAGTAGATCAATCTGGCCCACGCTAATTCATGGATCGATTTTTGGCCAGAAAAAATGGCATGCGATAATAAATAGCTCGCTGATTAGGAAATGGCGTGCGAAGCGGTTGATGAACCGTTTCCCGATCAGGCGGGAATCACCGATCAGACGACTTCCGACACAGAGAACCGCCATGACCAACGATCAGACTGTCGTGCAAATCGGTAGAAAACGCCCGGTACGCGAGCTAACCCAGACCACCCAGAACCTTGCCCCGCTAGTCCAAAACCCGGTTCCATCCGCTCCCATCGTCCTGGAAGAAGGCCGAAAAGCCATTCGGATCGGCTTGTTGGTGGTGAGCGTCGCGTTCGGCGGTGGCGGCCTGTTGCTCGGTCGTGCACCGCTGGCCGGTGCCGTCGTCGCCTCCGGCACGGTAAAAGTGACCGATAATCACAAGAGCGTGCAGCACTTGGAAGGCGGCATCGTCAAGGAAATCCGGGTTCGTAACGGCGATCGGGTCGCGGCCGGACAAACCTTGATCGTGTTGGAGGATGAGCGGACCAACGCCGGTCTGGATTTGCTGGCGGGCCAATGGGACGCGGCAGCGGCCAAGGCGGCGCGGTTGCAAGCCGAACGCGATTTTCGGCCCGAGCCGGCTTTCCCGGAACGCTTGCGTGCCCGTACAGAAGATCCCAAGGTTGCTGAATTGCTGCGGATGGAAACTTCGCTGTTTCAAACCAAGCGCGCGGCACTGGAGCGCCAATTGAAATCGGCCGACGACCAGGTTGCGGAAATCGACCGTGAGCAGAACAGCTTACAGGTACAACTGAGTGCCGAGAAGGAAGCAAGCCGACTGTTGGACGAAGAAGTGCGCGCCAACGAAGCGGGCCAGCGACAGCAAGTCGTCACCAAGGTCCAGGTGTTGAGCCTCAAGCGGGCGCAACAGGAACGGCTGGCGCGTCAGGCCGAACTGGGCGGCGCCATCGCCCGGTCGCGGCAGCGAATGGAGGAATTGCGCTCGCGGGCAGCGGCGCTGCGCAACCAGTACACGCAAGCGGGAGCCGATGAGTTGACCACGGTCAAAGCTCTGCTCTCCGATCTGGAGGAAAAGCAACGGCCTTCGCGCGACGCCGTGAACCGGCAAGCCATCACGGCGCCCATCGCCGGTCAGGTAGTCGATTTGCAGGTGTTCACCGTGGGCGGCGTGGTGCGACCCGGCGAGCGCTTGCTGGACATCGTGCCGGAGTCGCAACCGTTGCTGGTCGAAGCGCGAGTCAGCCTCGACGATATCGACGATCTGCGGCTAGATCAGGCGGCGGACATCCGCCTGACCGCCTATCCGACCCGTACCACTCCGCTGCTACACGGCACGGTGCGCTATATCTCCGCCGATCAGCTGAGCGATCCACGCACTGGCACCCAGCACTACATCGCCCAGGTCGCGGTCGATACCGATTCCCTGGCACGGGCTGGCGACGGCGTGCACCTCCAACCCGGCATGCGCGCGGAACTGTTCATCAAGACCGGCGAGCGCACCGTGCTGGATTATTTGCTGGAACCCGTCGCCGCCACCCTGCGGCGGGCGCTGCGCGAGCGTTGAAAGTCGAGCAAACTCCCCTCTCCCCGTGGGAGAGGATGTTGGGGGTAAGGGTTTATTTTAAAGGGTTATTCCCTCACCCTAACCCTCTCCCCATGGGAGAGGAAATCCCGGAACTTTCCTCGCTCGTGCCAGCTTTAAGGACAAGCGAGCTGGGGGGTCTCTCGGGCCAGCGCGGCACAAGCATCGACCAGACCGATGCGGGTCGTGCCGGCTGGGTTCGGTCCCGCAATCGGTTTGGCGGTGGTCCGCAGCGTAGTCCTGATTTGGTCGGGCGTCGCTTGAGGCGCCCGTTGCAGCAAAAGCGCGACGACGCCGGTGACGTGAGCGGCGGCCAGGGAACTGCCCGACAGCAAAGTATGGCCAGCATTGGGAACCGGGGCGACCACATCGATGCCGGGTGCCGCCGCCGCGAAGGCAACGCCGTGCCAACGGAGTGGCGCAATGCGGCCGTTCACGTCGCAGGCAACGACCGGAATCACGGTGGTCAACGACGCGGGAAAGCCAGGATCGTCGGGATTCTCCAGCGTTGCCGCTACCACGGTGATGCCGCGCCGATCCGCTGTCGCCAGCAATCGCGCCAGCAAATCGTCCGGTTGGCCGCCCAAACTCAAATTCATGACCTTGATGTTGTGGTTGATGGCGTGATCGACCGCTTTCGCCAACGTCCAACTGCTGCACCGGGCTTTGGCCGCTGTCGGGTCCGAGTACCAGCACGCTTTGAACACGTCCAGCCGGGCCTCGGGCGCGATGCCCTCCAGCCCTGCCCGGTCCGCGCGGGCACCGATAATGCCGGTGACCGCCGTGCCATGCCGGTCCGCGCGAAACGATGGCTCGCCGCCCTCCACGAAGGTCGCAGTTTCGGCGATTCGTCCGCGTAAATCCGGATGGTCGGTGTCGGCGCCAGTGTCGATCACCGCCACTGCCACACCTTGGCCGGTGCTGACCCGGTGCGCCACGTCGGCCCGAAGCAACCTGGCGCCATAGGCCAGTTCGGCATAGGGATCGCGCGTTGCGGCTTGCAGTCCCTCGAAAGTCTGATTGGGCTGCACCAGCTCAACTCGCGGATCGGTTTTCAGCTGGGCGATTACGGTCTCTAGCGGTTGGTCGGTTGGCACCTGATAGACGAGACACTGGACACCGATGGAGGTCAGCGGGAATTCGCCCACTGGTCGAAGTCGATATTGCGCCTGTAATTCGCGGGCAATGGTCGGCCACTCCGCCCGCAGCCGGTCGGACAGGGCCACGATGATTTGCCGCGACCGCAACTGCTTGGGTACGCCGGGTTCGTCGATGACTGCTGCCGTTTCCCGATCCGGCGAGCCGGCGCAGGCGCTCAACGCCAGCAAGACGGCACCCACCGCGCCGACCTTCCACCATCTTTTCGAGAAGCTCGAACTCATGGTTTACCTCCGCTCGCGATGGGTTCGGCCAGCTTCACTTGATTGCGGGCGCGCAGGTTCGCCAGCGCTTGGGCGAGCGCCCGGTCCGAGTGATCGGTTGCCGGCAATGCGACGGTGTAGACGCCCAACGCCGTCGGCCCAGCGACGATGTTGCCGTCGATGTCCCGCAACAGTTGCCGGATTTCGCCAACCGTGGCCGCATCGGCGAACACGACGCGCAAGTGCGGTTCCTTCGTCGCTGGCTGGGCGGTGCCGCTGGACAGGGTTTCGTATTCGGGCACGGTTCTCAGCATCGGTGTGGCGACGATCAGGAGCAACGCCGCCACCGCCATGCTTTCCAAAGCTAGAGTCCAACGCACGGGATTCGGCGTCGCTTGTAACCAATCGAGGATGCGTTGCAAAAGAGAAGAGGAACTGGTTTTGGCCGGTGTCGGTTTCGCTTCCAGGCGGTCGATTTCGGCCATCAGGCGGTCGAATCCACCGGGGGCTGGCTGCCAGCTCTCCTCGTTGCGCTGGACGGCGGTCGCCAGCGCGCGGCACTGTTCCAAATCGGCGCGGCAGGCGGGACAGTGAGCAAGGTGCCGTTCCACCGTCGCCGTTTCGGCCACGGTCAGGGTGCCATTCGCATACCAAGGCAGCAGCGCTTCGATCTCGTCGTGCGGGTGGTTCGTTACCGAATGATCATCAGTCGTCGTGGACATGAGGTTATTCCTCCGCTGTGGCGGCATCCCAATAACCGCGCCGGGCCAGAAGTTGGGCTAGCTTCTTGCGAGCGTGGAACATGCGAGTCTTCACGGTGTTGAGCGGACAACCGACGATCTCGGCGATTTCCGGGTAGGAGCGCTCCTCGCCGAAGGTCAGTTCGATCACGCTGCGATGTTCGGGCGAGAGCTGGTCCAGCGCCCACTTCAAAATTCCACCCAATTCCCAGCCCATGACGGTTTGTTCTGGACCGTGCGGGGCGGCGGCTTGCGGCGCCTCCTCCCGATCCTCGGCTTCGTCGAGCGCGGCTGGCGGCAGCGTGTCGATGGATTGGTCGGCGCGAAATTTTCCGGTTTGTCGCAACACCTTGAGCCCCTTGTGGTGGGCGATACCGAACAGCCAAGTCGAAAGTTGCCCGGCGGCGGGATCGAAGCGGTCGGCGTTTTGCCAGACCGCCAGCAGGGTATCGTTCACCGCCTCGTCCACCAGTTCGGGCCGTTTCAGGAATTTAAGCAGGTAGCTCCCAACACGCGGCGCGTAACGATCGTACAGTTGTTTGAAGGCTCGGCGGTCCTTGCACGCCACCGCGCGGATCAGATCCAAATCGGCGTTTGCGATGGCGGTCCCAGCGACGGGGCGCGGCGGCACGGGTTGCTGGTTCATCGGTTGCTTTTCTCCACGGATGCCAAATGCTCATCCGCTCATTTGATATTCCCCACCGGGGTCCAAAAGGTTCAAAGGGTTCGCGCTCGGCGAACGGATCGGCAACCAAGTATAGATCGTCCGAACCCGCCCCTCTCGCGGCGGGTAAAGAGACCTTGGCGAGGCTCGACAATACCTTATTCTGGCGAGCTTTCCCGACTAGCAAGCGATCTCGAATTTCCTAATCTTCATTTGGATGTCACTGCATTCGGGTATGGTGATATCCGTCCAAATCATGGCTCATCAGGGACTCTATAAAATGATGCTCAAAACGCTCCTTGCCGGCTCCACGGCCCTGCTGTATTGCACAGCCCTCATTCCCACCTTCGCCAGTGTGGCGGACGCTGCTTCGTTAAAGATCAAGTCAGTCGAATTCACCGCAACGCCCGCTCCCGCCACCGATCTGGAGAAAGTTGCTCCCTACACGACATCGGCGGCTGTCGTCACTCTAACCGACGGCTCCAAAAAAACGTTCCCCTTAAGCTATAACGCGCTGTACCGTTCCGGCGACTACATCGATCACTGGTACGCTGGCCTGATCGTCGATAAGGACGGTAAGCCATTGACGCAGTCGGCGCCGGACACCAAGGGCAACGTGGCGCGTGGCCCGTTCCGTTCGGCGGGACCCGACGGCACCTCGCTGCTGCTGATCCCGAACGCCAAAGTGGACGGCGTGAAAGGCAATCCGTTATTTCTCGTCAACCACTTCGAGTACGACACCGAAGGAGAAAACATCGATCCCGCCAAGCCGCCGGTGGATCTGTATGCGCTGCTGCCCATGACCATGAATCTCGCAGTACTCGATCAGGATCCGCAAACCGGCAAGCTGACTCCGGTGAAACTGTCCAACGTCGATTTCTCCGCCGTCGAAGGTTTATGGATTCCCTGCAACGGTTCCACCACGCCGTGGATGACGCACCTGGGCAGCGAGGAATACGAACCGGATGCGGCCGTCTTCGAGAAGACACCGCTGGAGCCGATGAACCTCTATCGCGGCACGGCAGGCAAACTCGCCACCGATGGTGGAGCCAATCCATATCAGTACGGTCATCTGGTCGAGGTGACGGTCAACCCGGAGGGTTCGACCAAGGCGGTCAAGCATTACGCGATGGGCCGTCTAGCGTTCGAGCTGGGCGACGTGATGGGCGACCATAAGACCGTCTACATGGGCGACGATGGGGACGACGTGATCCGTGCCATGTTTATAGCCGACAAAGAAGGCGATCTGTCGGCGGGTACGCTCTACGCCACCAAGTGGATTCAGGAGGACGCTGCCCGCTACGGCAAAGCCCGCCTCCAGTGGATCAAGCTCGGCCACACCAGCGACGCCGAGATCAAGGCGTTGATCGCCAAAGGAACTCGGTTTTCCGACATTTTCGAAGTCGCCAGCGCCGACGCCGTCAAAGCCGAGCCGGCGAAATACGAAGGTTTCAAACCCGTCTACATCTACAGTGGCACCGGCAGCAAAACCCAGCTCGAATATCTCAAGCTGAAGCCGGACATGGAGCGGGCTGCCGCCTTTCTGGAAACGCGCCGCTACGCTGCCTATCTTGGTGCCACCACCGAGTTCACCAAAATGGAAGGTCAGGCGCATTCCAATGCCGACAAAAAGCTGTGGACCGCCATCAGCTACGTCCGCAAAGGCATGATCGACGGTCAGAACAAGGAACGTCCGCAGGACGATATCAAGCTGGCCGGTGACGAGAAGGATCTGACCTGCGGCGTCGTTTACGAAAGCGCGCTGAAAGGCAGCCAGAAGGATACCGCCGGCAATCCCATCGCCAGCGACTGGGTGGCCGCCGACATGACCGGTTTGATCTACGGCGAACGCAATCCCGCTGACGGCAAGCAAAAGCTCGACAAGTGCGACACCGAAAAAGTCGCCAACCCGGACAACATCCGCTACTCGGAAGCCATGCGGACGCTGTTCATCGGCGAAGATTCCGGGAACCATTTGAACAACTTCGTGTGGGCCTACAACGTCGATAGCAAGGCGCTAACCCGTATCTTCAGCGCACCCATCGGCGCGGAAAACACCGGCCTCAACGTGTTTGACGACTACAACGGCCATGCCTACATCACCGCGAATATCCAGCATCCGGGCGCGGCCGAAGATTTGGCGAAATATGGGGATGACATCAAGATCGACCTGCGCCGCAAGGTGGACGAACGCGGTTGGGTCGGCTATTTGGGCGGCCTGCCGGCAATGACTCGTTGAGGCCGGCATTTCGCGATGATTCGATTCCCTCTTCCCCGGCAACGGGGAGAGGGCGATGAGCGCGAAGGACGCGACAGAGGGTAGCGACAATTTTAGGGCGCTGGAACGGCCACGCGATTCGCGGGAACGATCTGCGGTTGATAGGCGAACACCTCACGGCTCGTGGCATCGACCGATACTTTCAGCCATTGCACATCATTGGTGCCATTTGCCTGGTTGTCGCCAAAGGTTTCGACTCGCGTAAAGTTTTCCAGGCGCCGCCCGCCCGCATCCAGAAACGGCTTATCGACGCGGAAATAATGCGAATCGCCATGGACATAGGCAACCGGCTTACGGAACGCGACGACCTCGTCGCGCAGCGCGAGAAGGAATTCCTTGAAGCCGTCGGTGCTGGAATCTATCCCCGCTGGCGTCTTCTCTACCAGCGTTTTCGGGTCGCGCAGCGGTGCCCGGTTCGGGTCGTTGAGATCCCAACCGGGGTTCGCCTGCGAAATCAACATGACGGCCACCGAATTGCGCGTTTTTGCCTGCTCGAAGGTTTCCTTCATCCACTGAATATTCGCCGCATTGCGGGCAGCGTACTCGTTGGGATCGGGAGCGACATCACACAGGTTGTTGCACGAGCCCTGAACGTTCAGGGTGGCGTAGGTCACCCGACCGACGGTCCAGCGACGGTTCTCAACGCACGGCACAAAGGTTCCATTGGCGCTTAGGCAAAGTGGGTCCATCTGCACCGCTTGGCGCAACTTACGCTGTCCCAGAGAGAACGACGTACTGAAAAAGAGGGCACGCTCCTTATCGAGTTGCACCAACGAGTTGTAACCGGCAGTGCGGTCGCAGTCGGTCCAATCGTTATCGCCTGGCGTGAACATGGCCGGAGCCTTGAGCGCATTGAAATAACCTAGCGCCTTGGTATAAACGGCATCCGTGCACTCGCTACTACCTGCCTTGAGATCGCCATCGTGGACCGTGAACGCCAGGCGTTGCGCATTCATGTCGCCGATCAGTGCGGTCACACCCACCTCCTGGACCGCCGAATAGGGCAAATCCCCCCATAAACCGATCGCATAGCTAGAACCGTTTCCATCGTCACGGCCCTGGTCATTGCCATCATCGGCATTCGCACAACCCAGAGCAATCATCGTCAAGAACGGCACGGCAACGGCTTTCATACACGCCTGGCGCAATTTCCACACGCCCCCGGCTTGCCGGTCCTGCCTATCATTGTGATTTTTCGTCATGATGTCCTCACATCGGAACAAGTGGCTCGGTATTCACCCGCGAATCGGCCACCACCCCCCAAGGCGCGCATTCGGCCCGATTCGCGCCAGCGAATCTAGGGGGGTTTATTGACAAATAAATGACAAGGACATCACAGGAATCAGTTTTTATCCTTCATTAAAATAGGGTGAGAATGGTTATCCGCGTTTGTTGATCCGACGGACAAGCCGGTTCCAGCGGTAGGCTAGAGTTTGGGACCATCCCTGACAGGATTCATCGGGACGTACTCCAGGCCGATTGGCCGCGCTCATGATCAGGCAAAAAGCGATATAAGGTTCCATGGTGCTTCTCCTCGTGATTCGGATATCAGATTGGCAACGATTCACAGATTGTTGAGTGCAAACTCTCAAGACGCGAAATGCTGTCGCCCATAGGTGATGAATCGGGCATTTGCCAGCTTCGCCAAGCGGTTTTGAAACGCCTCCTGCTCTTCCCTACTCGGCATCCGATGGCGGATACCTTGGTCCTGGTTCCGGACAGCGCGGTTCCAAACCGTTTTCCAATAAAGTTGTTCGATTAGCATGGCGAGACCCTCGGCAAGTCGATGACTAACTTCATAGCAAACCGGCTGCCAAAACTCGGCCGAATCGGGTAATTTATTATAAAAAATTGATATTATTATAATTTAATTTTTTTACAACAGCCAAAGCTTCTAGCCGAAGCTCTGTTTGAGCTTGTTATCCCCAACGGATTGGGAAATTCTCACGTTGTCGAAAAAGCCCATCCTGGATCGGACCGTTCATCTTGAACCGTATGGACGATGCAATCACCCGTGAAGTTTCTCCCGCAGCAGCGCCGTGAAGGCGTCCCGCGCCGGATGACGCGACCGATCATGCCGCCAGACCAGCAAGGTTTCGGTGCGGGCGACCGCGGGCGGCGTGGGGTGCGCGCGGATCGTGCCGGCGACCAGATGCGAATCGAGTACCGAGCGCGGCAACAAGCTAAAACCCATACCGGCGGCAACGCACCCGATGATCGCTTCAAAAGCGCCAAATTCGTTGATTCGGCTGACGGTGATTCCCGTGCCGCGCAGCCAGTCGATCAATCGCTGGCGGTAGCTGCATCCCTCGCGGAAGGTGCAGATCGACACGGTATCGAGCTGGCGTGGGTCGGCGACGGTCGGGTGATCGGCGGCGCTCACCAGAACCAGCTCCTCAATGACCGCAACAGCCACGGCCAGTTCCGGGTGATGCACCGGCGCGGCCACCAGCGCCAGGTCGATGCGATGATGCAGCACGTCCTGCAAAAGTTGCTGGGTCGGCGCCGCTTGCAGGCGCAAATCCACCTCTGGGTAACGGCGGCGAAACGCCGCCAATAACAGCGGCAGACGGGCAGCGGCGGTGGTCTCCATGGAGCCCAGCCGCAGCAATCCCTTGGGGGTATCAAAGGCCCGAATCGCCTCCCGCGCTTCCTCGGCCAACACCAGCAAGCGTTCGGCGTAGTCCAGCAACAGGCGGCCCGCCGGAGTGATGACCAGTCGGCGGTTGATGCGGTCGAACAGCGCAATATTCAGCAGTTCCTCCAACTGGCGGATGCGGGTGGTGACGTTGGATTGCACGGTATGCAAGCGCTCGGCGGCGCGAGTCACACTCCCTTCTTCGGCGACGGCGCGGAAAACACGCAGGGCAGCGAGATCCATGATGTTCTCTTCAAGAGATGAATTTGATCAAATCAATTCATTTTACGCGAACAGTGATCAGGCGCTACCTTAGATGGCATCGTCAACACAGCTCGGAAGGCGCCGCCATGAATACTCAGTGTTTGCCTTTGATCCCTGACCGCGCCCCGTCACCGGCCATGATCGCGGTCGCCGGGTTGTCCGTGCTGGCCTTGGCCATGGGCATCGGCCGTTTCGCCTTCACCGCCCTGTTGCCCCTGGCTAGGGAGCAGGATTTGCTGACTTTGAGTTCGGCGGGCTGGTTGGCGGCGAGTAACTATGGCGGCTATCTGGTGGGGGCTTTGTGGGTCGTGCGCAGTCGCTCGGCGCACGCGGCACGACGCTTGGGTATTGGACTGATGTTCAGCGTCGTCACGACGCTGGCGATGGGTTGGGAGCTTGGTTTGGCGGGGTGGATAGCGGTGCGGTTCGTCGCCGGCGTGGCCAGCGCCTGGGTCTATATCTATGCGACCGGAATCATGCTGCGCGCCCTGGTTCATGCGCACGCCAGCGGTTGGAGTGCCCTGCATTATCCAGGGGTCGGCGCGGGCATCGTCCTTTCCGCAGGCGTCGCTCAGTTTTTGCTCAATCGGGGCGCGGCGACCGCTTGGGGCTGGTGGACGCTTGGCGGTTTTGCGGCGCTGGTGGCGCTGCCAGCCGCCGCTGTGCTGATTCGAGCCGAATTGTCCATCACGGCGACGCATTCCGCGCCGACCAATGCGGCTCATGGTATGACAGTTCATCCACCCTTGGGCTGGATGGCGGCGGCTTATGGTTTGGCCGGTTTTGGCTACATCGTCAACGCCACTTTCTTGCCGACCTTGCTGCGCACGCAACCCGGCGTGGCCGATGCGGCGTTGACCGGTTGGCTGGTGGTCGGGTTGGCCGCGTTGCCGGCAACGGCGTTGTGGATTCGTCTCGGGCTATGGATCGGCGCTTATCCGGCCTTGATCGCATGCACTTTGCTCGAAGCCGCCGGCGTCGCATTACCGGTCCTCTGGCCGGGGCAATATCTGACCGCCCTAGCCGGCGCGGCGTTGCTGGGCGGCACGTTCATGGGGATCGCCGGCTTGGCCCAGTGGTTGGTGCGAGTGCCCGATCCGCAAGCGACCAGTCGACGCATCGGTTTCGTCACCGCCTGTTATGGCATCGGCCAAATCGCCGGCCCACTGGCGACCTCTGGATTGGCCCAAGGCAACGATCTGACAGTGCCCGTGTTGCTGGCGGCGGGCGTCCTGGTCCTCAGCGCCGGCCTGTTCGAAGTCTCCCGGCGCGTCGAGCGTCTGGTGTAAATCGCTGTTTGGAGGAAAACGACATGCCTTACGTCAATATCAAGATCACCCGTGAAGGTGCCACGGCGGAGCAGAAAGCCCGATTGATCGCGGGCGTGACCGAACTGCTGCGCGAGGTGCTGGGCAAGAATCCAGCTACAACGGTGGTGGTGATCGACGAGGTGGAAACCGACAATTGGGGAATCGGCGGCGAAACGGTCACCACGCGGCGAGCGCGGGGAGCTTAAGAAACTGACGGCAGCAGCGATACCGATACTGTCTTTCCTATCACGAGCCGATTCCAAATAATCGTTCGATGCCGCCAGTGTTCGTTTATTGCTATTGCCAGTGCTGGCAACACGTATACACCATCCTCCAGTTCAATCTCGCATCCCTGATCAGTCGAAAAACGGATCCTGCGACATATTGCCGCATTCCGAATGCTCTCACCCCCCGTTAATATCGACTTGTTTTTCATACAGAAACAACTCGAAAAATGATACAGACCTTGTCTGTGGAATCACTTAAGTGATTGAGGGGATGTGTAAAGTGAGCCAAAAATCCGTAATACGCCTATTCGCCGTTTGTGTTCTGGCGACCTTGGCGGGAACAGCTTGGGGGTGGGATAAGGACTACGCGCTGGACGACATAGTGGTGACCGCGCCGCGACCTGCTGGTCAGCCGCTGAACACGACAACGCTCAGCACCGAGGATCTGGCCGCTCGGCGGTATGCCACCAGTGATACCGCGAGCTTGCTGAGCGACGTGCCCGGCGTGGGACTCCAAGGCGCTGGCGGCGTCTCCAGCCTGCCCATCATTCACGGTTTAGCCGATGACCGGGTGCGTATCCAGATGGACGGCATGGACTTGATGTCAGCCTGCCCGAATCACATGAACCCGGCGCTTTCCTATATCGATCCGACCCAGGTGGAGAACATCAAGGTTTATGCCGGCATTACCCCCGTTAGCGTTGGCGGTGACAGTCTCGGCGGGACAATTCAAATCGAATCTGCCGCCCCTGAGTTTGCCGGCATCGGTCAGGGTAATTTGGTGAAAGGCCAGATCGGCGCTTTCTACCGCAGCAATGGCAATGTCTTGGGCGCTAATGCCGAGGCGATCCTGGCGAGCGAGAACCTGAACCTCACTTATACCGGCTCTACCGTGAATGCCGATAATTACAAAGCCGGTGGCAATTTCAAACCGGCAGGTCTAGCAGCGCCTGGTCAGGGTTGGTTAGGAGGCGATGTGGTGGGCTCCTCCGCTTACGAAGTCACGAATCAGTCACTCGGTATTGCCTATCGAATGGATAACCACCTGCTGACGGCCAAGGTGGACGTGCAAAACAGTCCGTACGAGGGCTTTCCAAACCAGCGCATGGATATGACCGATAACGAAAATACCCTGGTCAATCTGGGTTATCGCGGGGAATATCAGTGGGGTTTTTTGGAAGCTCGCACTTATCATCAAACGACCCATCACGAGATGCAATTTGGCGACGACAAGCAATATTACTACGGCACGCCGGCCACGATCCCAGGTATGCCGATGAACACCAAGGCCAATACGACCGGGGTCTTGCTCAAGGCCGATATCAACCTCTCGGAACGCGACCTTCTCAGAGTGGGCAGCGAATATCAGCGTTATCGTCTGGACGATTGGTGGCCGCCTTCCGGTGGGAGCATGGGGCCCGGTACGTTTGAGAATATCAACGACGGTCAGCGCGATCGCTACGCTCTTTTTGGCGAGTGGGAAGCGAATCTCGACCCTCAGTGGACCAGCTTGCTGGGCGTGCGCCACGAGACGGTTAAGATGGATACCGGCAATGTGCATGGGTACGCCAATACCAACGGCATGGGCACGATGGTCAATAACCAGCTCACCGATAGCACCACCTTTAACAGCCAGAGCCACGCCAGAACCGATCAAAACTGGGATTTGACCGCGCTCTTGCGCTATATCCCAGACACCACGCAAACCTACGAGCTGGGGCTAGCACAGAAAACCCGTTCCCCCAACTTGTACGAACGTTATACCTGGTCAACCTGGGCTATGGCGGCGGTCATGAACAACTTCGTCGGCGATGGCAACGGTTATGTGGGAAATCTGGATCTGGAACCGGAAATTGCCCATGTCCTGAGCGCCACCTTCGATTGGCATACTGAGAACCGCGACTGGGAATTCAAGGCAACCCCCTATTACACGCGCGTGACCGATTACATCGATGCAATACGCTGTACGGAGGGGGCCTCCTGCACGGTAGCCAATGCGACCACTCAAAACCAGTTTGTCGTGCTCCAATACGTCAACCAGTCGGCTCGGCTCTACGGCCTTGATCTCTCCGGGCGGATGCCGCTGGCCAAGACTGATTGGGGCCGTTTCGGTCTCAAAGGTCTGGTCAATTATACCCACGGCGAGAATCTCGACACCGATGATGGCCTTTACAACGTCATGCCGCTCAACGCTAAATTGACCTTGACGCACCAGCAAGGTGGCTGGGATAACAGCCTCGAACTGGTGATGGCGCGGAAGAAAGACGATGTCTCCGCTGTCCGTAATGAAATCAAAACGCCGGGTTATGGTCTGTTCAACTTGCGCGCCAGCTATTCCTGGAAACAGGCACGCCTTGATTTCGGCATCGAGAATCTATTCGACAAGCTCTACTACCTACCAACTGGCGGCGCTTATACCGGTCAGGGTAAGACCATGTCGATCAATGGAATTCCCTGGGGCATTGCCGTTCCCGGTGCGGGACGTTCGATCTACACAGCGATTAGCTTTAAATTCTGAATTCAGATGCCTTGTATCGGACGCCCACAAATCAACAACATGGGATCTTGGATGTGCAATTTGGCGAAGATACCTGTCGGACGCGCAACGATCACTCGGTGGAAAACCGGGTCTTGATCCGCCGGGTGGCCTTGAACGTACTGCGCCACAACGGCTCCCCGTGCGATAGCATCCGCCGTCGCAAACTCCGGGCCGCCCTCAACGATGAGTACCGGTTGCACCTACTCTTTGGTCAGTCAAGTCCAGCGACCACATAGCGCAATTGCCCTGACACCCATCCAGAGCGAGTGGCAAGCACTGTGGCGCGGAACGTGCTTCCTTACGGCTCGACCCGGATCGCTTCGACGATCCCGGTTTCGAACCGAAACCACCGAATTCGAATCCAATTTTCCCGGCGACGGGGCCGTCGTTTCGGCCGCAGCCCCGCCAGTGGTGCCGGGTGCGTCGGCCGATAAACTGGCGAGGAACTCGCGATGGGAGACAAGTTCGACGTCGATTTCAAGCTGCTGCCTCCAAAGCTGCAGATGCAGCTTTGGGTACTGGCGCTTGACGCCAACACCAGCAAGGTGAATTTGGCCTACCGGTCCGGCAGCTTTCGCACCGGCCTGGCGTACCACTACGGCGGTAACGTGGAGGCATCTCTGGGTATCCGCCGCTTTTCGGCGACAGTCGGCGTCAACCCTACAAACGGTGATGTCGACCTCGGGCTGGTTTTTCGCGGGTTCAGGTTCGGGGCGTCCGCGAGCGCGGTGCGGGCATCCGCCGGCATCGGCATCGGTTATGGCGCGAGCCTGCTCCCTTTTCCGGCGGAACTGTCAAGCACGTTCGGCTCGGCGGCGGTCGGGCTGCAAAGCATGGCAACGGACATTCGGTCGGCGCCCGACAATCCCCTGGCGTGGTACAAGCTGCACAGCAACGACGCAGTCGCCATCGGCAACGCCGTGCGCGCGGGGCAACTGATCGCCAAATACGGCGAAAGAGGGAACCGTTTCGGGTTCGGCCTGCGGCTCAACCATGCCCCGCAGACCGGTCTCACGATTTACGGCGGAGCCCAGCTCCGGTTTTGAGGCCCGCCGGATCGAGAGCCAATCGGTGGTGGAGCGATCGGTGGCTCAGCTCGGCCCGATCCAGGCCACGGTGGCCCACCAAAACGAACTGCTTCCGGCCATCGAGCGGTCGCCGCTCTTCGTCCCCCGCCATCCGCGCCCAACGCGCTCGACGGCCGACAAAAAATGGGGTGGCCGCCTTCGGGGCTAACGCATGAAATCGGTCCTAGAGACGGCGTTCGGCGCTCCCGCCTGGACGAACCGATATCGGAGGTCGCATAGCGCACTTCATCTCCAACGACCGTCCGACTAACCTGGTCGAACTCCGCGTCGGCGCGCGGGGCGAGGCCTAACTATGGGGCGGAGGTCCGCGCGGCGAACGGCTCGAAGTAGCTCCCGCCGATGCGAGCGTGATCCGCGCCGAGGAGATTCCGGCATCGTTCAGGCGCGATCTGCGCGGTTTCTCGCTGCGCGGCCTTCGCCGGGGTTCGACTCGGTTGTACGCTCGGCTCGGTCGCGGCGGCGCGCTCTGGGCCGACACGCAGATCGTGCTCGGCCGGGGCTCGCTCAATCGCTATTATCACGGTACGAGCTCGTCGATCGCCGATGTGCTGGTCGACGTCGATCTGACGCCGATGATTCTGGCGCCGCTATCGGCCGCCTCGGTCGCGAGGCTCAAATGGACCGACTACACCGATTTCGGCAAGGATTTGTACGTTCACCTGGAAACCAACAAAGCCATGGCTTACGAGTGGGCGCGACGGCGGTTCGTGTCCGACTGGGCCGTCGTCGAGTTCATCGCCACGACCGACAAGCACGGTGTCGGCCAGATCGCCGGTCCGCTGGCCACTTCGGGCTTGGCCAGAGGCGACGACCTGACGGTGCCGGTGTTGCTCGCGGCCGGCGCTCTCGTCCTCGGCGCCGGCCTGTTCGAAATTTCCCGGCGCGTCGAGCGTCTAGCCTGAATCCTTTCGTGGAGGAAAACAACATGCCTTACGTCAACATCAAGATCACCCGCGAGGGTGCCACGGCGGCGCAGAAAGCCCGATTGATCGCGGGCGTGACCGAACTGCTGCGCGAGGTGCTGGGGAAAAATCCAGCCACGACAGTGGTGGTGATCGACGAGGTGGATACCGATAACTGGGGAATCGGCGGCGAGACGATCACCGTGCGGCGAGCACGCGAGGTTTGAATAGGACTTCATAATATTTCGCTGAGCCACAAGAAGCGTTCAAGCTTCAAGCGCGGTCAGCGCGTCAAACTCTAAAACGAATAGACGCATAGCTAGAAATGCCTCGGTTTTGGTAGCCGCCGTCACTTCGCCACGCATCAACACTCTGATTATTCTAGCAAAATTA
>ERZ795053.267-NODE-267-length-66028-cov-6.187152_pt1 | contig 66028 bp, 49 predicted proteins | sample MGYA00375137_ERZ795053 | MGnify/ENA primary metagenome ERZ795053 (study PRJEB30182, sample SAMN05720284) | activated sludge metagenome | isolation source: Anaerobic digester | place: Hong Kong | collected 2014-12-17 ...
GAAAACGAAGTCACCTTGTTATTGATGTATGTTCCGGCTCAAATTGAAGTTTCGGAAATAAAATACATCAGTTATTTCCCAAAAAATGTAAATTTGAATGTTGAAACTAATTATAATACTCAACTTCCACTAAACCAAACTATCAATATCTGTAACGAAACCGGGATTGAATTGATTAATTTGAAACCTTTTTTAAAAAATTACGCAAATCAGCCTGTGTATTTTCCAGACTCCTGGCATTGGAATCAAAATGGTCACAAGGCTGTTGCAGAAGAATTACACAAGTTATTAGAAAATAAAATATTGGAAAAGAAGTAAATAGCACCCTATAATTTCATGTGATGAAAACAAACGATAAAAAACTGATCAGCCTTATTTTACCTGCTTATAATGAAGAGGCCATACTTGAGCAAAGTCTTGAAATAATTACGAGTCACTTGCAAGAATATGGTAGTGAATTTGATTGGGAAATTTTAATTATTGACGATGGCAGTAAAGACAATACTTATAATCTTGCTTTGAAATGTGCAGAAAAGTATGATAACTTAAAAGTACTGAAGCATCCTGTAAACATGAATTTGGGAACATCCATTAAAACCGGTTTTGCTAATGCAACCGGCGATTATTTTATAACCTATGACCTGGATCTTAGTTACAGCCCCGATCATATCATTAAAATTGCAAATACCCTGCAGGTCACTAAAAACGACCTGGTGATCGCTTCGCCCTACCATAAAAATGGAAAGGTAAGTAATGTGCCGTTCTTGCGAAAAGTTTTAAGCAGGTATGTAAATTACTTTATGTATTTAATCGCCCCGCGCAAAGTGCGCACTTTTACAGGCATGGTAAGGGGTTTCAAAGCTGAGTTTGCACGATCACTCAACCTGAAAGCTATGGATTATGAAATTAATCCTGAAATTATTTATAAAGCTTTGATCTTGCGGGCATCAATGGTTGAAATACCTGCTCATCTGGATTGGGAGTGGCAAAACTCTTTTGGTAAAAAAAGGTCCTCCGGCTTGCGTATGCTCAGGGGGATATTTTCAGGGCTTATGTCAGGATTTATCTTTCGGCCATATATTTTCTTCCTTTCTGTTGGTTTTATCACCTTTTTACTTTTTGCATATATGTTCGTCTGGTTGACCATTCACATCGTGCAGTCCTATCCCATTATTAGTTCCACAGGAACCTATTTTGATGATCATTTTTCGATGGTTGTCGCGCATGTGTTTGAAAACTGGCCACACCTGTTTTTTGTTTGCGGATTCACATTGATTGTTTCGTTCCAGTTTATCAGTTTGGGGTTTATATCACTGCAAAACAAGCGCTACTTTGAAGAAGGATTTCACATCAGTTCATCTATTTTGAAAAAGGTAAGGGAGCAGTAAAACAGGTATTTGCTACTTTGGGTCATTGTTTACTTTATACAATCGGTTGCCATTTTCATCAAGAATTAGTGAGCATCCGCTATTTTCATCCAATTCATTCTTCGAAATGATATAGTCAACTCCATATTTACCAGCTACTTCCTTGATCTTATGGGGATCCTTCTTTATTTCCTCACAAGCCTTAAATCGCTCATACCATTCGTAAATATTTGCATCGTACTTGGCAAATTTAAATAAGACCATGAGCGGACGGTCAGTCTCTCGTGAAAATGATGTCTCAAATGAAGTTTTAACATTGGAAGCATAATTGTAACCAACAAAAAGAAATGTATCGTCTTTTTGTGTGTGCTGGCGTATATAACTGTATATTTCTGTGAGTTTTTTATCGTCAGCCTGTTTAATTCTGTAATACTGGTCTGCCAGCGATTTTAAAACAAAAGGTATCAGCAATGCCAGCATTATCAGCGAAACTTTTTCAATGATCTCAGGATTTTTTTGAAACAGGTTTTTCAATGCAACAGCAAATGTGAGAATAAAAAGGAGTAATGAAAAAGATGCTCCCCGGTAAGGGAAAAATTTTGAGAAAAAATAGGTCTTGTCGAAAAAACTGATCATTACAAATGCCAGAATGGTGAGCATGATGCATATATTTAGCCTGTTTAGTTGAAGTGCCCAATCGTGAGTGTGTTTTGAAATGAAAACATAACTGATGACAAGCGCTGATATCATTAAAATGATCCCAAAAAATTGTGTGTAATCAATAACCGTATGCCATGGATTTCGAACCACAGTGATCAGGTAATTATATAAAATACCGTCTTTCTCGCTTGGAATATCTTTCACTCCATTAATAAGATAAATGATAAATGGCAGAACCAAAACAAAATAAACAAGGTTAAATGTTAACCATTTTTTCAGGTTAAACTGGTGAAATATTATGTACAGATTAAGATATAGAATAAACCAGCCTCCAACTAAAAAATGAAAATAAGTTGCAATTACTGCTGAGATTAATGTCCCTGCCCTGTTGCCTTTGAGAAACATAACCAAAGCGAATAGGATAAAAATATAGGCTATTGTTTTGGGTTCAAAAGTGCCGATCATAAATTCACCAGCAAAAAAGGTTTGATTGCCAAAAAAGAAAACTTGCAATGCAAATAATATCTCCAGGTTTGTTAGTTCTGTTTTTCGGAATAAAACTGATAACGGGTAGGAAATGCAAATGATAATAATAAGTTTCCCGACGGCTGCAGTGGCAGGGAACGATAGAAATGAAAGCAGCCAGCCGGCAATGTATTGATAAAATAATCTTTCACCCGGCCATTCTGTTAATAAAAATGAATTCTGAAGCCATGTCGGATCCATAAATTGTTTTGCAAGCGCCAAATAATGCTCCTCATTGGGTAAAACCACTATTGTAAAAAAATTAATAAATAATAGAAGCGCAATAAATGGGTATGCCGGAATTCGGTTAATGACAGATATAAGTCGGCTAAAGCTTTTTTCAGGGTTGGTAAAAGTCATATGTTGAGGTCAATATTATCGAACAACTTTGTAATCAAGAGGCCAAAGATAATTAATGATCAATGAGTATTAAAATATAATGTTGTATTCTTTTAAGCTTGTTATATTAATTTAATTTAGTTTTGTTAAACATTTAAAACCATGTCAAGGAATCTGAATAATTTATCCCCCAAGTTACGGTTATACCTTCCTATTTTATTTGGAATCATAATTTCTATTGGCCTTGTTACTGGTTATTCTGTGCATAAATTGCGTCAAAATATTGAAAGCTCAATCGAACGAAATTTAAGCCTGGAAGTGCAAACGATTTCTAAAATGTTTGAGCGTGAACATGACCTGAAGCTGGATAAGGTGAAAACCGATATGAAGGTTGCTCACAAGCTTTTTTACCAGGGTAAAATTGTGTTTTCGGCAGATAAATTTAGCGCGGAGGTAGTTAATCAAATTACAGGGGAATCCTCAAAAACTGATATTACAAACTGGAAATACAACGGTAAGCCGCTATATCAAAATTATCACTTTGTAGATGAGGTAAATCAATTGGTAGGTGGAACTGCAACTGTATTTCAAAAGATTGCTCAGGGATATGTGAGGATTTCTACAAACGTTCTTAATTCGGATGGGGCAAGAGCCGTTTGCACGTTTATTCCAAATGAATCCCCGGTAATTCAAACCATCGAGAAGGGTGAAACCTACTTTGGACGGGCTTATGTTGTGAATAGTTGGTACGTTACTGCCTACGAACCAATTTACAACAATGGTAAAATTGTAGGGATGCTTTACGTTGGCGATAAAGAAAAGGACATTGAGGAACTTAGTGATAAAATCGGATCGCTGAAGATTGGCGAAAGCGGTTTTCCCTTTGTTATCGACGAAGATGGTAAGTTTTTAGTGCATCCCTATGCCGTTGGGGAGACCTGGGATGATGAATCCATTATTAAAACAATTTTGTCGGAAAAATCAGGAGTTGCAAAGTACATATTAAATAAGGATGGTGTAAAAAAAATATGCGTCTGGCAATACTTTCCTGATTTTAAAATTTATATTGCAGCAGCCATGCCCCTTTCCGATGAAGCTGGTTCGTTGATTTGGGAAATGATCTATAACTCGGCTATAATTGCCCTGGTCATTATAATCATACTTTCATTATTTGTGTATTTTATCACAGCTGATAATGTCAGGAGGTTTTTGTCGCAACTAGAAAAGTCAACCAAAAAACTGGAACAAACTCAACAAGCCCTGGAGCAATCAGAAAAGCATTTTCAAACTTTGTTTAACAATAGTTCCGACGAAATTTTTGTAATTGATTTTGATGGTAACTTTGAAGAAGTTAACCAGGTTGCTTGTGAAAATCTTGGTTACACCAGGGATGAGTTCTTAAAAATGAACGTCAGCCAAATTAAACCTGAAAATTTCAGATCTAAGGTTGGAAGTAACATTGAAACCATTCGCAAATTTGGTCAGTATCGGCATGAATCAGAAAACCAATCGAAAACAGGAAGGATTATCCCGGTGGAAATGAAAAGCCGTGTTGTTGACTTTAAAGGTAAGCAAATGATACTTTCCATTTCCCGTGATATTTCTGAACGAAAGGAAGTGGAAGAAAAAATACTATCCACGATCATTCAAACCGAAGAAAATGAACGCAAGAGGTTTGCTGCCGATTTGCACGACGACCTGGCGCCCATACTTTCTACGGTAAAATTGTATACCGACTTGCTGAAGAAGAAAAACTTCAAAAAGATAGATGAGGAAGAAGCCGTGAGAAATATCGAAGAGTTGGTTGACATGGCTATCACATCCACCCGAACGATTTCCCGTAACATAAGGCCCAATATTTTACAGGATTTCGGCCTTGCTGCTGCCGTGAATGATTTTTGCAGTTTTATCAAAAAAACAGAATCAATCAGCATCGAAGTTGTTACTCATCAATATAAAATTCAGGAACGAGGTATCGAGGAAACTGTGCTGTACCAGTCGGTGAAGGAGTTGATCAACAACACCATCAGGCATGCTTCGGCGAAAAGTATTAAGATCGAATTGAAGAGTTTCGAAAACCAGGTGATCTTATATTACCGTGATGATGGAGTGGGATTCGACCTGGATGAAGCGATGAAACAGCACACAGGACTTGGACTGAACAACATTGTTAACAAAATCAAATCGGTGAAGGGTACTGTGGACATCAACACCAAACCGGGAGAGGGGATGTTTTTGATTGCGTCGCTGAAGTTGAAAAAGAAATAATTGTATTTATCGCGAATGTGCGCCAATGATACACGAATAATCGCTAATATTGAAAACATATTCGTGAAAATCAGCGGTAAAAGGAATTAGCGGAAATTCGCGGTTAAACATTTTGTAATTTCGCTTGAAATTTTAACATGGAAATAGCCAAAGTGATCATCGTCGACGACCACGTCATTTTCCGGAAAGGACTTTACACCATCCTGAACGAGATCGATTTTGTGAAAGTAGTAGGGGAGGCCTCCAACGGCAACGAACTGCTCGAACTCCTTAAAAAGCAACCCGCTGATGTGATCCTGATGGACATCAAAATGCCGGTGATGGACGGCATCGAAGCTACAAAAAAAGTGTCTGCAAAGTATCCTTTGATTAAGATTATTGCGCTCACTATGTTTGAAGAAATTAGCTATTTTAATAAAATGATTGAAGCAGGCGCTTCCGGGTTCCTGCTCAAAAAAACTACTTCTGAAGAACTTGAGCGTGCCATCAACCTGGTTTTAGAAGACGAAAGTTATTTTTCAGAAGAATTCATGAACTCAGTAAACGTATATTTAAAACCCAAACAAAAAGAGACTGGTATTTCCCTTACCGACCGGGAAAAGGAAGTGCTGGAACTGATCTGCAAAGGCTTCTCCAATGTGGAGATCGCTAATTTCCTCGGCGTCAGCAGTCGCACGGTGGATGGTTTTCGTGCGCGCCTCTTTGAAAAGACCGGAGCCAAAAATGCTCCTAACCTGGTGATGTTTGCAATAAAGAACGGGCTGGTGAGCTAACCTGTCAGGTTTGCAGCGCTCAAGCCAAAGCAAACCTGTTAGGTTTGCAGTGCTCAAGCAAAAGCTAACCTAACAGTTAGCTCAAGCTTCGCAAAACCCCCACGACCCACCACCCGTGTAAAATACCTGTTCAAAATTATTTTTCATTTTTTTCGAAAAAATCGTCAATTAGTTAACCCTTCTGTTAATTGAATAACAATAACCTTTTCATTGGTTTTTGAAATTTTTACGAATGCTCCGTTATGAATCTATTGTTAATTAAATAACAATTATAATTCATTGATTAGAAATATATTGGAATTTGATCGTAGGGTGTTTTTACCTGTTTTTCCATTGCGCGTTTCGCTCTTGTGCAGGGGTGGTTTGAGGTGGTACTTTTGGCTCATAATTCATAGAAATGAAAAAACAGAAGATCATCATCGCCGACAATAATAAATATTTCCGCGAAGGATTAAAAAGAATTCTTCTCAACATCGGGAATGTGAAGGTTGTGGGTGAGGTGGAAAACGGCCATCAGCTTCTCGATTTACTGGAGACACAAAAGGCCGATATCGTTTTTCTGGATGTGGCCATGCCGGAGATGGGTGGCTTTGAAGCGGTGGTGATCGGGCATCAGAAATTCCCCAGAACCCGCTTTGTAGCTTTTTCATCCCTCGAGAATCCGCGCTATGTCAACCGGATGATCGCAGCGGGTGTGAGCGGTTACCTCACCAAATCGAGCGATAATTATGATCTGCTGCACGAGATCGTGACAGAGAAACAACAAACATTTTACCTCTCACCCGGTCTGCAAAATCACAATTTACAATTCGACAATCATTCATTAGTAAATTAATATGAACCCTAGAAACAACAGCATCATGAACGCACAAAAGATTTTAATCGTCGACGACGACGTCGATATCATCAACGTAATCAGTACCATTCTTGAAAATGAAGGTTACGAGGTTTTCTCAGCCAATAATAAAGATGAAGGGCTGAAACTGGCCCGCGAGATCAACCCCGACCTGGCCATCCTTGATGTGATGATGACCACCCATTACGAAGGTTTTGAACTGGCCGAAGCGCTGGTAAACGAAGATGAATTTAAAAACATGCCCATCCTCATGCAAACTTCCATGGAAGTGTTTACCACTACCAAAGAGAGCGTGAGAGAAATGGCTCGTGAGTTTCGGCAGGATCCTAAATACAAAGAACTCCAAGTTATCCTCATGAAAGATATCGTTAGTGGAAAAGCCGGAGTTGACTATCGTACCGACGATGGTAATAATACCTGGGTGCCGGTTGACGGTTTCCTGAAAAAACCGGTCGATTCAAAAAAACTTTTACCGGAAATCAAAGCTTTGCTTGGTAAGAAGGTGAGTTTTCACGCCAACTAAAGGGGACTGATTACAGAGGAATTATCAAAAATTATTTGTCATGAAACACGGGATAGCGGAAATTCTGGAAGCACGGGGAGGCGCGAAACGCGACAGCCTGATACCCATTCTTCAGGAGATACAGGAAAGTGAAGGGTTTCTTTCTCAGGAAGCGGTTTCTGAAGTGGGTAGCAGGCTGGGTATCCCTACCAGTAAGATCTACGGCGTTGCCACCTTTTACAACCAGTTCAGGTTTGAGCCCAAAGGCAAATACCACATCCAGGTATGCCGCGGAACGGCCTGTCACGTACTCGGTTCGGCAACGGTACTCGACAAACTCGAAAAAATACTTAGGGCGAAAGCCGGACAAACCACCCGCGACGGGCTTTTCAGCATCGAAGTGGTGGCCTGCATCGGAGCATGCGGTCTTGCACCCGTTGTGAATATCAATGGTAATTTTTATGCTAAAGTCACTGAGCAATCGCTCACGGAGATCATCGAAAATCTGAAAAACAAGGAAGTATAATGGAAACGGCAAATAAAACAGAAATGAAGGAGTTCCTGATCGACCAGTTGCTGACCGGTACGCCCGACATGGCTGATCCGTTTGTCAGCAGCAAATTCGCCGAACTTAGGCGTGATGACATAGCCAAACCGGTGATCTACATTGGAACCGGAACCTGTGGACTGGGCGCCGGCGCTGAAGCTACGTATCTCAAAACACAACGCTACATCGAAGATCATCAGCTCGATGTGGACGTAATCAAAGTGGGTTGCATCGGATTTTGTGCCGCCGAACCGCTGGTGGATGTGCAGCTTCCGGGTAAAAACCGGATATCCTTTAAAAATGTTACGGGCGATAAAGTGAACGATGTGCTTGAAAGCGCGTTCACGCTCGATTCTAACAATGAACACATTTTGGGGCAATTCAGGTCGGAAAAACTGGATGTTTGGGAAAATGTACCTTTTATTGATGAGCATCCGTTTTTTGCACCCCAGAAAAGGATCGTCCTGAAAAACTGTGGCCTTGTCAATCCTATCAATATTGAAGAATACGTTGCAAGGGGCGGATATAACAGTTTCCTGGAAACCATTAAAAAATATTCCTCTTTTGAGGTTTGCGATATGATCGAAAAAAGCGGGCTGCGCGGTCGCGGTGGTGGCGGTTTCCCGACCGGTAAAAAATGGAAATTCGCCAATGGCACCGAAGCCGATCAGAAATACCTGATTTGCAACGCCGACGAAGGTGACCCCGGTGCTTTTATGGATCGTGCCGTGATCGAAGGTGATCCGCACCGCCTGATCGAAGGGATGGCCATTGCGGCTTTTGGGATCGGTGCAACGAAAGGCTATGTTTACATCCGGGCCGAATATCCGCTCGCCATCGAACGGTTGAAAATTGCTTTGACCCAGGCCCGTGAATATGGTTTGCTCGGAAAAAATATTTTCGACAGCGGATTCGACTTCGACATCATCATCAAGATGGGTGCCGGTGCATTTGTTTGCGGTGAAGAAACCGCGCTGATCCACAGCATCGAAGGTAAACGCGGAATGCCGCGACCCAGGCCGCCGTTTCCGGCAGTTAACGGGTTGTTTGGCAAACCGACCATCATCAACAATGTGGAAACCCTCTCCAACCTTCCGGAGATCATGGCCAGGGGTGAGGCTTGGTTTGCTTCCATCGGAACTGAAAAAAGCAAGGGAACCAAGGTGTTTGCCCTTTCGGGAAATATCACCCTGACCGGCCTCGTGGAAATCCCCATGGGAACAACCGTTCGCGAGATCATCTTCGACATTGCAGGCGGTATTCCGAACAACAAGAAATTTAAATCGGTACAGATCGGCGGCCCTTCAGGTGGCTGTATCACCGAAGAAAACCTCGACATCCAGGTTGATTATGAATCGCTGATCAGCGTGGGGGCCATGATGGGATCAGGCGGACTGGTCGTGATGGACGAAAATACCTGCATGGTGGATGTAGCCAAGTTTTTTATGGATTTTATCCAGCGTGAAAGCTGTGGCAAATGTATTCCCTGCCGCGAAGGAACCCGGAGGATGCTGGAAATTCTGGAAAGTATCACCAGCAAGCCCAACAAAAACAATGAAAAAGAGGCTTTGCAGCGATTCAAGGGGATTGTCCAGTTGGAAAAACTCGGCAAGGTGATCAAAGAAACTTCGTTGTGCGGACTCGGACAAACGGCGCCCAACCCGGTGCTCAGTACCCTCAAATGGTTCCGCGACGAATATGAATCGCACATCTACGAAAGAAAATGCGATCCCAACGTGTGCACCGAACTGCGGACCTACAAAATCGATATCGACCTGTGTACCGGCTGTATGGCCTGCGTTCGGAAGTGCCCGGTGAATGCGATCGTGGGCGCCCGCAAAACGCACCACTTCATCGTTGAAGATCTGTGTATCGGTTGCGGGAGTTGTGTGGACGCATGCAAGTTTGATGCAATCTCAATTTCTTGAGTTTAAAATTTGAAGTAATGGAAATGAATATCGAAATAAATAACAGGCAGTTGAAGGCAACCCGGGGCGAAACCATTCTCGATGTGCTCACGCGCAACGGGATCAAGGTGCCGACCCTTTGCCACATGAAAGACTATTTTCCGTCGGGTGCGTGCCGGATGTGTGTGGTTGAACATGAAAATTCGGGAAAGCTGGTTACATCCTGCTCTTACCCGGTGGAGGAAGGGATGCGCATCAAAACCCATACATCGCGCGTGGTGGAAGCCCGCAAGATGATCGTGGAGTTGCTGTTATCGAATCACCCTGATGATTGTTTGTACTGCGTTCGCAATGGCAATTGCCAGTTGCAGGATTTGTCGGTCGAGCATCATGTGACCGAAAGAAGGATCTCCGGGTTGAAAAACAATTTCAGCAAGGACTTATCGAGCCCGAGCATTACCCGCGATCCCGACAAATGCATTCTGTGCGGTCGCTGCGTGCGGGTTTGTGAAGAAGTGATGGGAGTTTCGGCCATCGATTATATCAATCGCGGAAGCAAAACACTGATCGGCACTTCATTCAATAAAGGTTTAAATACATCAAGCTGTGTGAACTGCGGGCAATGTATCATGGTTTGCCCCACCGGCGCTTTGAGTGAAAAAGGACATTTGAACGAAATCCAGATGGCATTGACCGATCCCTCCAAAAAAGTGGTGGTTCAGTATGCACCGGCGATTTCAGTGTCCCTCGCTGAAGAATTTGGCATGCAACCGGGAACGGACGTCAACGGACTGATGAACGCCGCTTTGCACAAGATCGGTTTTGATTTTGTGTTCGACACGAGTTTTTCCGCCGACCTCACCATCATGGAAGAATCGGCTGAGCTGATCGACCGCGTGGCTAACGGCGGCACGTTACCGCTGATCACCAGTTGCTGTCCGGCATGGGTAAAATATGCCGAGGAGTTTGCTGTCGATTTTCTGCCCAATGTTTCGAGTTGCAAATCGCCGCAACAGATGCTGGGCGCTGTGATCAAGACCTATTTTGCTGAGAAGATCGAAACAAAACCGGAGGATATCTATTCGGTGTCGGTGATGCCATGCACCGCTAAAAAATTCGAGGCGCAGCGCGAAGACATGACCCATCACGGCATTACGGACGTAGATGCGGTAATGACCACCCGCGAACTGGCCCAGTTGATCCGTTTGTACGGGGTGGATATGTACAATATCAACCCTGAGCTGACCGATTCACCATTGGGCATCCGGAGTTCAGCCGGAAAGTTGTTTGGCGGATCGGGCGGTGTGATGGAAGCAGCTTTGAGAACTGCCTATTTTAAACTCACCGGTGAAGAATTGAAAGAGTTTAAGATCAATGCAGTTCGCGGACTTAACGGGAGAAAAGAGACTAAATTGCAGATCGGTAACCTGGAAGTTGGTGTTGCTGTGGTTAGCGGATTGCAAAACGCCAAGGTGTTGCTGGATGAGATCAGGAATGGCCGGAACAACATTCACTTTATCGAGATCATGGCTTGTCCGGGTGGCTGTATTGCCGGCGGCGGACAGCACATCGGAGCTGATCAGAAAGCGATCCTGTCAAGACTGAGCTCCTTGTACGACATTGACGACCGCGACTCGATCAAGGTTTCCCACAAGAATCCGGAGGTGATCGAACTCTACGATAAATTCCTCGGCGAACCCCTGGGACATAAGAGTCATGCGTTGTTGCACACGGAGTATGAGAAGCGGGAAGTTCCTTTATAAGCAATAGGCAGTTTGCAGTAGGCAGTTGGCAATAAGTAGTAGGCAAACAGGGACAAAAACAGATCAATGATTTAGACTGAAAAAAATATAAAAATGGGCAAAAGTTAGTGGTCTTTTAATGGCCAATAGCTAAAAGCCAAAAACTAAGAGCAAAAAAACAATGTCCGGAACCCCACATACCAACCTCGTTTACACACAGAAGGACCTCTGTAAGGTTTGTTATACCTGTGTGCGCGAGTGCCCGGTGAAAGCGATCCGCATTATGAACGGTCAGGCCGAGGTGATGATCGAGCGCTGCATCGGGTGTGGGAATTGTGTGAAAGTTTGCAGTCAGGGTGCGAAGGTATATTACAATTCAAATCCGGAGGTGAAGGCATTGCTGGAATCGGAGCACAGGGTGGCAGCCATTGTGGCACCCAGTTTTGCAGCTGAGTTTTCGGACATAAAAGATTATAAAAAGCTAGTGGGCATGATTCGCTCATTAGGGTTTGATTTGGTGAATGAAGTGGCTTTTGGAGCTGATATGGTGGCGCGTGAATATGAGAAGTTGATGGATTTGAATGGGGAACGCCCCCATATCTCCTCCGATTGCCCTGCTATTGTATATTACATTCGGCAATATCATCCCCAACTGGTGAGCTACCTGGCACCGATCGTTTCGCCAATGGTTGCCATGACAAGGATATTACGCAAAATGCATGGTGAAGACCTCAAGCTGGTTTTCATAGGGCCATGCATCGCTAAAAAAGCAGAATCGGATGAAGTGGATGCGGCCATCACCTTCACCGAGCTGAGGTATTTACTGGCAGCCAACGGGATCAAAGAGGAGGAGATTGAAGCTTCGGAATTCGATCCCCCGCTGGCCGGTAAAGGTGCCATTTTCCCGGTGAGCCGGGGATTGCTGCAAACGGTGAATAAGTCGGACGACATCGCCGAAGGAAATATCGTGGTGGCCGAAGGAAGGGTCAATTTCAGGGATGCGGTGAAGGAGTTTGAAAGCGGTTTGTTGAATTCGCATCACCTGGAGCTGCTGTGTTGCGAGGGGTGTATTATGGGACCCGGTATGTCGAAGGGAGGTAAACGGTTCACCCGTCGAACACAGATCAGCAATTATGTGCGTGAGAAACTCGAAAAGATTGATCCTGAAGTTTTCAAACAACAGGTTGAAGAGTTCAGCGAAGTTGACTACAGTCAAAATTTCGAAGCGGCCGACAGAAGGATTCCGTTACCGGATGAAAAGGATATCGAATCAGCCCTTCAAAAGATGGGCAAGTTTTCTCAGAAAGACCATCTGAATTGCGGCGCTTGCGGATACGAAACCTGTGTGGATCACGCGATCGCCATCGTGGAAGGGCTGGCCGAAACAGAGATGTGTTTGCCGTTCACCATTGAAAAATTGCATAAATCGGTGGAAGACCTCAACCTTTCGAACGAGAAGCTGGCCACTACGCAACAGGCGCTCAAACAATCGGAGAAACTGGCGAGCATGGGGCAACTTTCGGCAGGCATCGCGCATGAGCTTAACAATCCGCTGGGGGTGATCACCATGTATTCAAACATATTAAAAGATGAAGCACCCGAAGGCAGCCCCATCCGAAAAGACCTTGAACTGATTGTTGAACAGGCTGATCGTTGTAAGGGGATCGTTGGCGGGCTACTCAATTTTGCCCGGAAAAACCAGGTGAAACTCCAGGAAACCAACATGGAAGATTTTGTGAAACACAGCCTCGAATCGGTGATCAAACCGGGAAATGTGGTGATCAAATTCCACTCGGAACTGAGCGACCCAGTGGTTCAGATCGACCAGGATCAGATGATGCAGGTGCTGACCAACCTCGAAAAAAATGCTGTGGAAGCAATGACGAATGGAGGTATTTTACAGGTGGATCTGGTAGGGAATGACCTTTCTGTTGAAATCCTTGTGAAAGACACAGGAGTGGGTATTCCCGAGGAGAATATGGACAAACTTTTTACACCCTTTTTCACAACCAAACAAATGGGAAAAGGAACGGGGCTTGGACTTCCGCTGATCTATGGCATCGTGAAAATGCACAAAGGCCAGATCACGGTTCAGTCGAGTGCCGATCCGGGAAAAGGGCCAACAGGAACAACATTTAAAATCACAATACCGCGAAAACGGGAACTATAAATTTGAAAGCAATGGAAGCAAGAAAAAAGATCATGATCGTGGATGACGATATCGATGTGCTGACACAGATGAAAATGCAGGTGGAACGCTTTGGATACGATACGATAACGGCGGAAAGCCAGAAGGAGGGAGAGGCGCTGATGGAAACGGAAAAGCCTGACCTGGCCATTTTCGACCTGATGATGGAAAACCAGGACAGCGGCTTCATCCTCAGCTATAAAATGAAGAAAAAGTATCCCGACGTACCGGTGATCATTGCCACAGCGGTGACTGCCGAAACGGGGATGATCTTCGGCCTCGACACCGAAGAAGAACGCAATTGGATCAAAGCCGATCAGTACCTCGAAAAAGGCATCCGGCCGGATCAGTTGCAGAGGGAGATTAATAAGTTGTTGAAGATTTAAATTTTCTCAAAAATTGGATTAGTAACTTGGTTAGTATGACATGCGGGCATGACCTGTGAATGAAGTTAATTAAATGCCTGCATGTCTTTTTTAAAATGACAAATTGAAATGGCGACACTCAAAGTACTTGTTGTAGACGACGAACCCGGCATCCGCTCCGGCATCAACCGCATCCTGCAGAATTTTACGGTGGGTTATCCTTTCATGGATGAGGATTTTGATTTCGCGATGATCGACGCAGAAACGGGTGAAAAGGCCATTGAGATCATCGACGGCCAGCAGATCGACATTGTGTTGCTCGATAATAAACTTCCCGGCATCCACGGCATCGAGGTGCTGGAATACATCAACAAAAAAAATTACGATGCCGAAGTGATGATGATCACTTCCTATGCTTCCCTCGACCTGGCGGTGAAGGCAACCAACAATGGCGCTTTCAACTTTGTTCCCAAACCATTTACACCACAGGAACTGAAGTCTGCCATGGAAAACATCACCAAACACCTGTTCCTGAAACGCATCTCCCGCAAAATGAATGAGGATGGACAACAATTGCGATTCCAGTTTTTGTCGGTGTTGTCGCATGAGCTGAAAAGTCCCGTGAATGCCATCGAAGGATATCTGCAGATCATGCATGACAAACAGGTAGGCGAAAATATCGGGGATTACAATGTGATGATCGACCGTTCGCTGGAAAGGCTCAAAGGAATGCGAACGCTGATCTCGGACTTGCTTGACCTGACAAAGATCGAAACAGGCGTGAAAACCCGGGATTTTAAACCGGTGGATATCACGGAAGTCTTCCGAATTGCGCGGGATACCATCGAGCCGCTGGCGCAACAACGAAATGTGAAAGTACAGCCGGTGCAGGATGAAGGCATTTACTTCAATGCCGATCGCGGTGAAATAGAGATCATTCTCAACAACCTGCTTTCCAACGCTGTGAAATATAATCGCGAAGGCGGGCAAGTTACGGTAAACCTGAAAAAACAAAACGGCAGCCTCGAAATTTCGGTGGAAGATACCGGCATAGGGATGAGCGAAGATGAGGTTTCAAAACTTTTTGGGGAGTTTGTTAGGATAAAAAATATTAAGACAAAAAATATAACCGGCAGCGGGCTGGGGTTATCCATCGTGAAAAAGCTGGTGGAGATGTACGACGGGGAGATCAGGGTGGAAAGCCGGCCCGATGTGGGATCGAAATTTACGGTGATCCTGCCGGACTGAAAAAGCTATATAAGACTACGACAATGAAATTCAATCCAGAAAAATACAAAATAGAAGACCGGCCGGGCCTGCCTTTTATTGATCCGCAGGAGATCGAACACATGCTCGGGTCGGTAGTTTCGGATCGCGAATCGGTGGAGCGGATCATTCAGAAATCGCTGAATAAGCAGCGGTTGAGTATGCAGGATGTGGCCGTGCTCGTGAATACTACCGATCCTGAGTTGATTAAACTAATCAAAGAGGGTGCAAAGACGCTGAAAGAAACGGTTTATGGAAACCGCATTGTGCTGTTTGCCCCTTTGTACATTGGCAACTTTTGCTCGAACAACTGCCGTTACTGTGGTTTCAGGGCGTCGAACCCGCATGCAGAGCGCCGAACCTTGAGTCATGATGAGATCATCAAAAATGTGGAAGCGCTGGAAGATAATGGACAAAAGCGTTTAATTCTTGTTTATGGCGAACATAAAAGCTATTCGGCGGATTATATTGCCGAAACAGTGAAAACGGTTTACCAGGTTAAAAAAGGAAATGGTGAGATCAGGCGGGTGAACATCAATGCGGCACCGCTGGATTTGGAAGGGTTCAAAAAGGTACACGAAGCCGGCATAGGCACCTATCAAATATTTCAAGAGACCTATCATCCCGATACTTATAAAAAATACCACGAAGGAGGTAAAAAATCTAATTATGAATATCGGCTCACCGCGCTCGACACCGCTTTTGAGGCGGGTATCGATGATGTGGGGATCGGCGCATTGTTCGGATTATACGACTGGCGGTTTGAAGTGATGGGACTGGTGCGTCATGTAAACCACCTCGAAGCGTGTTTTAATGTGGGGCCGCATACGATTTCGTTCCCGCGTCTTCAAAATGCTTCGGACATCAAAATTGACGAAGATTACCTGGTTTCGGATGAGGAGTTTGTGCGGATCGTAGCCATTTTAAGATTGGCTGTTCCTTATACCGGAATGATCCTGACGGCAAGGGAACCAAGACATATCCGGGATGAAGTTTTACAGTTCGGTTGTTCGCAGATCGATGCCGGAACAAAGATCGAGCTGGGCGCTTATGCCGAAGAATTCAAACAGGCGCAGAATCTTGATAAGGAGCAATTTTTGATCCGGGATGACCGGAGTTTGAATGAGGTGATTGATGAGTTGCTGGGAAATGGTTATTTGCCGTCGTTTTGCACGGCCTGTTACCGCAAAGGGAGAACCGGCGAGCATTTTATGGAGTTTTCGGTACCGGGTTTTATCAAACGGTATTGCACACCCAATGCCATACTAACCCTGGCGGAATACCTGATGGATTATGCACCAGAGGAAACAAAGAAAAAGGGCTGGAATGTGATTGATGATAACATCAAACATTTGAATGATTACAACCGGAAAGATGAACTCTTGAACCGAATTGAACGGATCAAACTAGGGGAAAGGGATATTTATTTCTAAAATGAGGAAAAGCATCAAATACACGCTTCCCGTCATTGCGAGCCTGAGGGTTGAAATTGTGCGCTGGAGCGACGCAATCCCGAAGTGTATTTGTGCAGTTAATAGACATTTGAACATACACACACTTTTAATTTTAATTTGTCGTAGCGGGTCGGTAGTTCAGTCGGACTGCTGACCCTTTTTTATTTTTTACTGAATGAAATCAATTAGTGAATTTTCGTGGTTTTGTGATTTAGTGGCAAATTCTCCTGCCACAAAAACACGAAATCTCAATATGCCACAAAAGCAATAAAATTTTTAATAAAAACTACCAAATTACTATGAATCAATCGCGCGACAACAAACCACACATCGGCATCTTCGGGCGGCGAAATACTGGTAAAAGCTCTTTCATCAACGCACTGGTAGGGCAGGAGATCGCCATCGTTTCGGAACAGGCCGGTACCACTACAGATCCGGTGAAAAAGTCGATCGAGATATTTGGTATCGGTCCCGCCATCGTGGTGGATACCGCCGGTATTGATGATGAAGGAATACTTGGCAACAAACGAATTGAAAAGTCGCTGGAAGTTTTAAAGATGGTAGATGTGGCGGTATTGATGATTTCTGAAAATACTTTCGGTGCATTTGAAGCCGATCTCGTCAACGCTTTCGGCAATTATGACATTCCTTTTATTGTTGTTCATAATAAATTTGATATCGTGCCACTGCAAGGCAAGATCAAATCGGTGATTGAAAATATTTCCGATACGATTGTGCTCGACTTCAGCTCCCAAACGGGATACAATTTTGATCCGGTCATTAAAGCATTGCGAAATAAAATTCCTGAGTCAGTCTTCCAGAAACCGCCACTGCTGGGCGATGTGATTGGCAAAGGCGACTATGTGCTGCTGATTACGCCCATCGATAACGAAGCCCCCGACGGACGGATGATCCTGCCGCAGGTGATGGCCATTCGTGATGTGCTCGACAATGATGCCATCAACATTGTATTGAAGGAAGACCAGGTGGAAAACTTTTTCAAAACCTCGGGCATTACACCCAAACTCGCCATCACCGATAGCCAGGTGTTCGGGAAGATGAAAGACATTGTCCCGGCACATGTGCCGTTTACCAGTTTCAGCATTATGCTGGCCCGGTTTCGGGGCGATTTTAAGGCTTATCTTGATGGAACGCCAAAAATTGATGAACTCCAGGACGGCGACCGTGTGTTAATCCTCGAATCGTGCACCCACCAGGTGAACTGCGACGACATCGGAAGATTTAAGTTGCCCAACTGGATCAAAGAATATACCGGGAAAAATATTGATTTTGATATTGTGGGCGGTCTGGATAAGATCAGTAGCAACACGGAAGATTATAAAATGGTGATCCAGTGCGGGGGCTGCATGGTGACGCGGAAACAGTTGCGCAGCCGTCTGAAACCGGCCAAAGACGCACAAATCGCCATCTCCAACTACGGCATGGCCATCGCCTGGGTGAATGGAATGTTTGACCGTGTAACAGAACCATTTCGAAAAGTATATGCCTGACATTGTTCACATATTGGATAAAGAATTGTTGATGCGCGAAGACCTGATCCGGTTGCTTTCTGTGAATAGCAAAGCGGAGCGGGACCTGATTTTTCAAAAAGCAGCAAAGGTGAGGTCTGAAAACGTTGGTAAAAGTATTTACTTGCGGGGCCTGATTGAGTTTTCGAACAGGTGTGAAAAAAATTGCCTCTATTGTGGCATTCGCACCGGAAATGCGCAGGTGGAGCGATATTGCCTCGAAGAAGATGAAGTGATTGCTTGTGCCCAGCATGCGTTTGAAAATAATTACGGTTCGGTGGTGATCCAATCGGGAGAACGAACAAACGAGGATTTCATCATCAAGATCGACAACCTGGTTCGTAAGATCAAAATTTTATCGCACGGAAAGCTGGGCATCACACTGTCTTGCGGTGATCAATCCAAAGAGACCTACCAGCGATGGTTCGACAGTGGAGCACACCGGTATTTGTTGCGTTTCGAAGCATCCGATCCCGATCTTTATTATAAGATCCATCCCAACAATAAAAAACATTTCCTGCTGAACCGGCTGAACTCCCTGCAATACCTGAAAGAGACCGGTTACCAGGTAGGTTCGGGCATGATGATCGGGTTGCCCGGTCAAACCATCGAAAACCTCGCCGATGACCTGCTGATGTTGAAAATGCTTAATGTAGATATGGTGGGCATGGGGCCGTATATCGAACACAAGGACACCCCATTGTTTGAAAAAAGAGATCAACTGTTGCCGAAGGATGAACGGCTGGAACTTTCCCTGTTAACGATTTCGGTTTTGCGTATTTTAATGCCCGACATCAATATTGCAGCTGCCACTGCCCTCGATTCACTCACAGATGACGCACGATTGCAAGCCATTCGTGCCGGAGCCAATGTGCTTATGCCTAATCTGACCCCATTGAAATACCGGGAGAATTATTTCCTCTATGAGAACAAACCATACCTGACCGAAGCAGATGCATTGATCAAAAAGGTTAATGAGTCCGGGATTATGAACGGATACCAGATAAGGCTCGGTGAGTGGGGTGATTCGAAGCATTTTGCGCGGCGGATAAAGGGATTGGGGTTTGATTCGTAGTTATTGCGCACCTGCGGCGCGCCGGTTCGCGTTTTCAATTTGACTTATAAAAGATTGATTTTCTAAATTGAAAATTACAATTTGTTAAAGTGGGCTTAATATTGCGTATGATGAACATGATCGATCTTCTGTGGTGTTTCGGGTGCACAATTGTTTATTCATCTTAAACTGACTCAAATTATTCCTATCAGTGCACTTAACTCATCAATCAAAAGGCCATTTTAAAGCCAGATTTGATTTATCCGATATTTTTCATCAGTTTTCAACACCCCTAATACAACATCACTATTTTTTTACTTTTGCCCGTCATCAGGATGTTATGGACTGCCATTTTGAATCAATCAATTTAAGGAGAGATTTGTAATAACTAAAAAGCACCTTATGAAAATTGTTGCCGACGACAAAATACCTTTCCTCAAAGGGGTTTTTGAACCTTATGGAGAGATTGTTTACCTCCCCGGTGATGAAATTAATACCGATTTGCTCAAAGATGCCGATGTTTTGCTAACACGTTCAATTACGCAATGCAACGCTGATCTACTCAAAAAAACAGCTGTTAAATTTATAGTAACTGCCACAATAGGTGATGACCATATCGACAAGCTATATTGCATGGATCACAATATTGAATGGGCTACCGCAAAAGGCAGCAATGCCGGGGCAGTGGAGCAATATGTCACTTCAGCACTGATTGAGAAGGCTGCAAATGAGAAACTCGATTTAGTAGGTAAAACGATCGGTATAATTGGAGTTGGCGAAATTGGCTCAAGAATAAAAAGAGTTGCTGAATTGCTGGGCATGAACGTTTTATTGAACGATCCGCCCCGTGCAAGAGCCGAAGGGCAGGAAGGGTTTGTAAATCTGGAAGAAATTCAGCAAAAAGCCGATTATATTACCATTCATGTTCCGCTAACCTTTGGGGGAGCAGACAAAACATTTCACCTTTTGAATGAGTCCTTTTTCGAGGGACTGAACAGGCCGGTTGTTTTAATCAATACTTCCCGGGGTGCCGTATTGGATACAGAGGTGCTCAAGTATGCCTACCGTGAAGGTTTTATTAAAAAACTGGTGATAGATGTTTGGGAAAATGAACCTGAAATTGATGAGGAATTAATGAATATGGCGGGTATTTCAACACCCCACATAGCCGGATATTCAGTGGAAGGGAAGGCCAATGCCACTGCGATGGTTGTTCATGCTGTAAGCGATTTTTACGGATTGGGAAAAGATGATTGGTTCCCAAACATCCCGGCTGATCCCAGGCAAATGGAATTGAATTGCCAAGGATTGTCTAACCTGGAAATATTCAGAATGGTTTTTAATGCTGTTTATCCCATTCATGCTGATTCAGTTACTTTAAAAACCGCTCCGGATCATTTTAAGGATTTGCGGAGAAATTATGTGTATCGGCATGAAAATTCAGGTTGGGAATTGATCCTTCATAACGCTGGTGAAGAAGTTAAATTAAAATTGAAGTCCTTTGGATTTCATATAGGTGTGTAATTAAATATTGAATATCCTAATGGAGAATTCCATTTTAACAAAAGCTGCTGATAATATCAGAGTATTGGCGCTATCGATGGTTGAAAAGGCCAACTCAGGGCATCCGGGTGGTGCAATGGGTGGTGCTGATTTTATAAATTTACTTTATGCCGAATTCCTGAACTATAATCCGGATGACCTTGCATGGCCATTTCGCGACAGGTTTTTCCTTGATCCCGGCCACATGTCATCCATGTTGTATTCCATGTTGCATCTAGTGGGGACATTCACTCAGGATGATCTCGAAAATTTCAGGCAATGGGGTAGTCCCACTCCCGGACATCCTGAACTGGATGTAAAACGTGGCGTTGAAAATACTTCCGGACCTTTAGGTCAGGGGCATGTGATGGCGGTGGGATCAGCGATAGCTGAAAGATTTTTAGCAGCAAGGTTTGGTGATTGGATGTCGCATAAAACATATACTTTTATTTCTGATGGAGGTATCCAGGAAGAAATATCACAAGGAGCCGGGAGGATAGCCGGATTTTTAGGCTTGAATAACCTGGTTATGTTTTACGATGCTAACGATGTGCAACTATCAACCAAGGTGGATGAAGTAAGTACTGAGGATACCGCTTCAAAATACATAGCCTGGGGATGGCGTGTTATAACCATTAATGGCAATGATCCTGATGAGATAAGGGGAGCGCTGATGAAAGCTCAACAGGAAAATGAAAAACCGGTGCTTATTATTGGCCGAACCGTGATGGGAAAAGGAGCCCGGACAGCTCAAAATGAAAGTTTTGAAGGAATGGTCTCAACGCACGGACAACCTTTGAGTGCCGCAGGTGCAGATGTTCATCATACGATATTAAATCTGGGCGGAGATCCGGAAAGTCCATTTGCAAAATTTCCGGAAACAGAAGAATTGTATAACCGGGTAAATTCTGAAAAACGGGAGATGGTAAAGTCAAAAGAAAAGAAATACCATGACTGGAAAGTGGCAAATCCCGAATTAGCCGATAAATTAATGAAAATATTGGCCGGAGAAATTCCTATAATTGACTTTGCTAAAATAGAGATCAAAGAAAATATTGCCACTCGTGCTGCTTCCAGTGCTGTTCTGGCTCATTTTGCAACAGCATTCGAAAATATGATCGTAATGTCAGCCGATTTGGCAAATTCAGATAAAACGGATGGATTCCTAAAAAACAGCAGCCCGATCAAAAAAGGCGACTTCTCAGGTGCATTTCTGCATGCCGGGGTATCGGAGTTAACGATGGCAGCACTTGCAAATGGAATGGCACTGAGTTATGTAATCCCAGTGTGCGGTACCTTTTTTGCCTTTTCAGATTATATGAAACCGGCCATTCGAATGGCTGCACTTATGCAGTTGCCGGTAAAATATGTGTGGACACATGATTCGTTCAGGGTAGGGGAAGATGGTCCAACGCACCAGCCTGTGGAGCAGGAAGCACAATTAAGGTTGCTGGAAAGGCTCAAAAACCATGATGGTAAAAACAGTATGCTGGTACTTCGTCCTGCGGATGCAGAAGAAACCCGTGTAGCCTGGAAAATGGCCATGGAAAATGTTTATACTCCAACGGGACTGATCCTATCAAGACAGAACATTAATAATCTGCCAGTGAACGGGAATGGTGATTCTTTTAGCAGGGCAAAATATGCTGAAAAAGGTGCTTATATAGCTTTGTCAGCTGAAAGCAATACAGATGTAATTTTGGTTGCCAGTGGTTCAGAAGTGAGCACCCTTATTGATACGGCAGCTATTTTAAAAAATAATGGAATTGATTCACAGGTTGTTTCAGTTATTTCTGAGGGTTTATTCAGGGAACAGGAAAAGGCTTATCAACTTAAAGTACTGCCAAAAGGTAAACCCATATTTGCATTAACAGCAGGGCTGCCGGTTACAATGCAAGGATTGGTGGGCGATAATGGTTTTGTTTTCGGCCTTGATCATTTTGGGTACTCTGCTCCCTACAAGGTGTTGGATGAAAAATTTGGGTTTTCAGGTGAGCAGGTGAGTAAAAAGGTACTGGGATTTCTGAACTCATTGAATTAAAATAAAGTTTGGATAAAATATTTTTTTCAAAATAAATATTTATCTTTGCACCGCTTTTTAGAACGCAATTATATCGCAAACGAGCGATCAACGATAGGAAACACGAGTTGAGGGGGCAGTAGTCCCCTCTTTTATTGGACAAAATGCTGAATAAAGTTAAAATAGAAGAAATCGTTTTAAATCATCTGGAAGGGAGTGATAAGTTTTTAGTTGATATTGAAATATCCTCCACCAATGTTATTGATGTATATGTTGACGGTGACAACGGGATCAGCATTGGTGAGTGTGTTCAGATCAGCAGGTTGATTGAATCAGCTTTCGACAGGGATGAAGAAGATTACGAACTTCGTGTGAGCTCTCCTGGACTTGATTCCCCATTTAAATTGCTCAGGCAATACAAAAAATATGTGGGCAGAGAAATCAGGATATCCCTGAATGATGGTCAAAAGTTAAAAGCCACTTTGCTTACAGTGGATGATGACGGGATAAAAGCGGAATATAAGGCAGATAAAAAAGCGAAAACTAAAACGCAGGCAGATTTTAAATTTGAAGAAATTAAAACAGTGAAGCCTGAAATATCATTTAAGTAGCTAACAATAAAGTACTATTATAAAAATGGAACACATAAATCTTGTCGAGACCTTTTCAGAATTTAAGGAATTCAAAAACATCGAACGTGAAACGATGATGCGGATCCTTGAGGATGTTTTCAGACACATGTTAGCCAAGCGATTTGGTACAGATGAAAACTTCGACATTATTGTTAATATCGATACCGGTGACCTTGAGATATGGAGAAATCGTGCGATAGTTGAAGATGATGACGTGGAGGATGAAAATCTTCAGATACCTTATTCTGAAGCCATTAAAATTGAGCCTGATTTTGAAGTAGGGGAGGAAGTTTCTGAAGAGATCAAGATGCTTGATTTTGGCCGTCGTGATATTTTATCGATCAGGCAAAACCTGATGTCGAAAATACAGGAATACGAAAAAGACAATGTGTATAAAAAATATAAAGAACGCATTGGTGAGATCATTACCGGCGAAGTTTACCAGGTGTGGAAAAAGGAAATTCTTGTGCTTGACGATGAAGGGATTGAATTGATTCTTCCGAAATCGGAGCAGATTCCTTCTGATTTTTACAGGAAGGGTGATACCATTCGCGCAGTTGTTTCTAAAGTTGAAATGCGTAACAACACACCGGCAATTATATTGTCAAGAACCTCACCTGTTTTCCTCGAACGCCTCTTTGAATCTGAGGTCCCAGAGGTTTTTGATGGACTGATCACCATTCGAAACATCGTGCGTGTTCCGGGTGAGCGGGCTAAAATTGCAGTTGAATCATACGACGACAGAATTGATCCTGTAGGTGCATGTGTGGGTATGAAAGGCTCGCGTATTCATGGCATTGTGCGGGAATTGAAGAATGAAAACATTGATGTAATTAATTTTACCAATAATCCTGTACTTTATATTCAAAGGGCTTTGAGCCCCGCAAAAATATCGTCAACCAATATTGTGGAAGACGAAAAACGGGCTGAAGTTTACCTCAAACCTGATCAGGTTTCCCTGGCTATTGGCAAAGGCGGTTTTAATATTAAACTGGCAGGAAAACTGACCGGTTATGAAATTGATGTGTTCCGCGAAAGCGATGTGGATGCAGAGGATGTTGATTTGCAGGAATTCTCAGATGAAATCGATCAGTGGATCATTGAAGAGTTCAAAGCCATTGGCTGTGATACTGCAAAAAGTGTGCTCGATCTGGATATTGCTGACCTGGTAAAAAGGACCGATCTGGAGGAAGAAACCATCAAAGAGGTTATCAGGATCCTGCAAGAGGAGTTTGAATAAAATGTACTACTTTAGCGAATTTTAGAAAAATTAAGATATTATTTTAGAAGGTTTTTATGGCAGAAACTGACAAACCGATAAGGCTTAGCAAAGCAGCTCGAGAATTCAATGTGGGCATCAGCACCATCGTGGAATTTCTTGGTAAAAAGGGTGTAACTATTGTTGCCAGCCCCAATACCAAGCTAACTCCTGATATGTACGTGATGCTGGAGGAAAAATTCCAGGGCCAGAAATCGGTGAAAGAGGAAGCAAAAAAGATCGGTTTGGATTACTCAGATCATCACACTATCAGTATTGATGATAATATCCATCTCCGACCGGATTTGGATCAGGAAGATGATTTTGATGAAGTCTTTATCAAGGATACAAGCATCTCCAAATCAGAAACAAAAACTGAACAAAAAGAATCTGTTCCTGCTGAGGCAAAACCTGAACCCAAACCAGTTGTCAAAGAAAAAACCGAACCCAAAACTGAGGAAGTAAAACCGCAAGTTGAAGATAAGGTTGAAGAACCATCAGAAAAGGTGTTGGCTGAGGAAGAAAAAACCGAAGCTGTTGCTGAACCTGAAGAAAAGGTGGAAAAAGAAGCGGAGGCAGAGGTTGTTGCTGAAACAGTCGAAGAAGAGCATGATGGATTAACTCCCAGGGTTCTTGGAAAGATCGATTTGGATAACATGAATATGAAAACCAAACCGGATCGAAAATCTGCTGCAGAAAAGAAGAAAGAGCGGGAAGAAAAGAAAAAGCAACGTGAAGTTGGAAAAGAAAGAGAACCAAAAGTTGAAAAACCCACCGCGGAACAGGAAATAAAAACGGAAAAACCAGAAGCAAAAAAAGAAGAAGTTATACCACCCAAGCCTGAAGAAAAGCCGCCGGTGGAAGAACCAAAAAGGGAGTCGAACTTTATAAAAACTCAATTTACAAAATTAACCGGACCGAAGATCGTAGATAAAATTGAGTTACCTGAAGAGAAAAAACGGGAGAAAAAACCGGTGGCAAGTTCTAAAGATGATAATGTTTCATCACGCAAGAAGAAAAAGCGGAAACGGATTCAAAAAGGTTCCGAAGGTGGTGGACAACAGCAGCATGAACAACACGACAATAGAGGGGATGCCGGTAAAGGTAAGCCTAAAGGCCGGCGTGGCAGACGCGACAGGGACCGTCCGGATATTAAAGAAGAAGATATTCAGCAACAAATCAAAGAAACGCTTGCAAAACTCACTGGTGGTGGTAAATCAAAAGCCGTAAAACACCGCCGTGAAAAACGACAGTCGTTCAGCGAAAGCCGTCAGCGTGAACTTGAAAAACAAGAACAGGAAAAAAATATTCTCAAGGTAACAGAATTTGTTACTGCTAACGAATTGGCAAACATGATGAATGTTCCGGTTACCCAGGTAATTTCTACCTGTATGACTTTGGGGCTTTTTGTATCAATCAATCAGCGGCTTGATGCGGAAACCTTGTCGCTTGTTGCCGAAGAGTTTGGTTACAAGGTTGAATTTGTGAGCGTGGATGTGGCTGAAGCCATTTCAGAAGTTGAAGAAGGGGAGGATAATCCCGAGGATCTCGAACCAAGGGCACCTATTGTAACTGTGATGGGGCATGTTGATCATGGAAAAACCAAATTACTTGACCATATCCGGAAAAGTAATGTGGTGGCCGGAGAGGCTGGTGGTATTACCCAGCATATTGGAGCTTATGAAGTTGTGCTGAATGACGGAAGAAGAATCACCTTCCTTGATACACCCGGTCACGAGGCTTTTACCGCCATGCGTGCACGTGGTGCAAGTGTTACTGACGTTGCCATCATTGTTGTGGCTGCGGATGATAATGTGATGCCACAAACTGTTGAGGCTATCAATCACGCCCAGGCTGCCGGTGTTCCCATTGTATTTGCAATTAATAAAATTGATAAACCCGCTGCAAATCCTGAAAAGGTTAAGGAAGAGCTGTCGAAGATGAATATTCTGGTAGAAGATTGGGGTGGTAAATTCCAAAGCCAGGAGGTTTCGGCCAAGCAGGGGGTAAATATTGAAGAACTGCTTGAAAAAGTATTATTGGAAGCTGAATTGCAGGATCTCAAAGCCAACCCAAACAAATTGGCAAAAGGAACTGTTATTGAAAGTTCACTGGATAAAGGAAGAGGTTACATTGCAAAAATGCTTGTACAGGACGGAACTTTACGCAATGGCGATGTGGTGCTGGCTGGTTCCACAATGGGCCGGGTAAAAGCGATGTACAACGAAAGAAATCAAAAAATTACCGAAGCTGGTCCTTCTGCTCCTGTTCTGTTGCTTGGATTGAATGGCGCACCTCAGGCGGGTGATGTCTTTAATGTAATGCGTGATGAAAAAGAGGCCAAGGCAATTGCCACCAAAAGAACCCAATTACAGCGTGAACAGGGAATGCGTACCCAAAAACACATTACCCTCGATGAAATTGGACGCAGGATTGCCATTGGTGATTTTAAAGAATTAAATATCATTGTTAAAGGTGATGTTGATGGTTCTGTGGAGGCATTATCCGATTCATTGCTAAAATTGTCCAATGAGCAAATACAAGTAAATATTATCCATAAATCGGTGGGCCAGGTAACCGAAACTGATGTTATGCTTGCATCTGCATCTGATGCGGTAATTGTAGCGTTCCAGGTGCGTCCTTCCGTTGGGGCACGTAAGTTGGCTGAAGCTGAGCAGATCGATATCAGGCTCTACTCCATTATTTACCAGGCAATCGAAGAGATTAAAGCGGCCATGGAAGGTATGCTTTCCCCGGATATTGAAGAAAAGATTGTGTGTAATGTGGAAGTCAGGGATGTATTTAAAATTACCAAGGTTGGAACAGTTGCAGGTTGTTATGTGCTTGACGGAATGATAACCCGTAAAACTAAAGTTCGTGTTATCCGCGATGGTATTGTAGTTTACACCGGATTACTTGGCTCTCTCAAACGATTCAAGGATGATGTAAAAGAAGTGAAGTCGGGTTATGAGTGCGGTTTGAATATTGAAAATTTCAACGATATCAAAGTTGGTGACATCATCGAAGGATACGAGGAGGTGGAAGTTAAAAAGACCCTGTAAATCCAGGCATTAAGCCATTTTCCTTCTTTTTCTTAACTTCAGGTAATTTACCAGGAGAAACCCTAATGTTGCAAACCCGATTACCCGGAGAAGCCAGGTACGGTATAAATCAATTTCGGGTGCTTTCATTTTAGCAGGACTATTACCATCATAACGACAAACAGGATTCAGGTAAAAGGTAATTTGGTTTTCAAATTCAATCTCAGCTCTTACATACGAATCTTTATCCGTAAAAGTATAAACTGCTGAAAAAGGTAAAACCGAAGTCTTTAACAATTCGCCGTTCTGTCCAATAAATCTAACTTCCCTGATAACTGAGTCAGTTTCAATAAGGAAATCATGGTCCTCAAGTTGGGCTTTTTTCAAAACAGGCAGGGTGCTTGTACGTTTTATCTTTGCTTCCATTGTTTCACCTATGGGGCGCCAGATTTTTACACCAATTGACCGGCCTGATTTTAATTCTTTAATAATATTTTGTTGGCTTAAACCGGGACTGTTGATCAAGGTACAATGATGTCCGATTTCGTCAGGATTTGATATGTCATGTGCATCATCGTTGCCAATCAGGGTAACGTAATTACCTGCCGATAAAGCTGCGTCCCAATGCTCATTTGAAGTGCGGTAATTATTCAGCACTTCGATGCCATCATAGTTAGCCAAAAGCCGCATGTCGTGGATGGTATAGCCATCTCTGAGTTTAGGGTGCGCAAGAAATATCAATTGGTTATCAGGCCGCAGCTTATTGATGATATTTTGTTTGTTATGAATCGTTTGGAAAAACGGGTAATCCTTCCAAAGCACCCGGTTGGCACCAATTAATACCTGATGTGTTTTCGGAATGCTATAACCATGCTCGTAAACGGGTATATAACCAGGTTCATCTTCCTGAAAACGATTGATCCGCTGATAGTCTGAAGTTGCAATAATTTCGTAGCCAAGATTTTTATAAACTTTGTAAATATCCTCATTACTGTTGCCACTACCTGAAGTTATGCCACCCCAGGCCCTGGATTGTACCTGAAAATTGCCTTTGTGCCAATGGTTAGGATTCAGGTCCTGGTAAGGATTATAGATCAATTCTCCTTCAAAAGGTTTTCCTGGCTGAAAACTAAAAACCGGACAGCTAATGTATTTAATGACGAAAACCAGTACCAGTATCAGGATCAACAGGCCCAGTGCCTTGAGAAAGAAAAAGATTATCTTGAAAATTGTGCGCATATGTTATTCAAAAGGAATTAGGTGGTAAAAATACTTTAAAATCATTGCGGTGTAAACAAAATGTGGATTTGCAGGTTCATAAATAAAATATGGTTGATTAACAACATTTAACATCATTACACGTATTTATTTCGTGTAATGCTTAATTTTACACGTTTACAATGATTTCCCAATTACAAAATGATAAATATGACTAAAAGAACTTTCAGGTATTTTGGAGTAGTGATTACACTCCTTATCTCACTCAGTATAATTGTACTTGCTTCCAGAGGTGAGACTGATGAATTAAGAAGAGACCTGCTGGTAAAAGTGATCAACTTTGCAATCAACAATGGCCATTATAACCCGGGTGATATTAATGATGAATTTTCTGAAAAAGCATATTCTTTATATATTGACAGGCTTGATTACGGAAAACGTTTTTTACTGCAGGAGGATGTTGACCAGTTTGACCAGTACAAAAACTCGCTGGATGATGCAATGAACGACATCGATTTCACATTTTTTGATTTATCTGTTGATGTTTTGAATGAAAGAATAAATGAGTCACAGGAATATTACAAAGAGGCTTTGTCGAAACCATTTGATTTTAATAAGGATGAATTTTATGAATTTGATGCAGATAAAACTGAATTTGCTAAAAGTAAAAATGACTTAAAAGATCGCTGGAGGTTATTATTGAAATATGAAACCATGGCACGAATTCATGAGATGAAAGAGGAGCAGGATAAAGCTGTAAAAGAAAGCGATACCGTTGTGGTAAAATCATTTGCTGAACTGGAGCAATCAGCCCGTGAAAAGATTTTGAAAAGATATGATGACTGGTTTCATCGGATGAATATGCTTGATGAAAATGATCGTTTAAGTGTTTATGTAAATTCACTTGTAAATGTTTTTGATCCGCATTCAGAGTATTTTCCACCCAAGGATAAAGAGAATTTTGACATTCGTTTCAGCGGTCAGTTGGAAGGCATTGGAGCACAGCTTACACAAAAAAATGAATACATTGAAGTAAATAAAATTATTCCGGGCAGCCCTTCGTGGAAGCAGGGTGAACTTGAGGTTGGTGATTTGATTTTAAAAGTAAAACAGGAGGGCGAGGAGCCGGTGGATGTGGTTGATATGCGTTTGGATGAAGCCGTGTTGCTGATTCGTGGTAAAAAAGGAACCAAAGTAACACTTACCATTAAAAAACCGGATAGAAGCATCAATGATATTACGCTTGTTCGTGATGTAGTGGTTTTGGAAGAAACCTATGCGAAATCAGCTATAATCACAGATCCGTCTACCGGAGATAAATACGGTTATATGAAATTGCCTTCATTTTATGTCGATTTTTCGAGGATAAACGGGAAGAATTGTTACGATGATGTAAAAAAGGAAATTGAAAAATTGCAACAGGAAAATGTTGTGGGATTGATTTTTGACTTACGTGATAATGGTGGTGGTTCATTGGAAGATGTTGTTAAGATTGCGGGATTATTTATCGAAGATGGTCCTATGGTTCAGTCGAAGGGCAGGAGAGGAATTAAAAAAACTTATGACGACACCGATTCCAGAATCCAGTTTGATAAACCCTTGGTAGTAATGGTAAATATGGTGAGTGCATCGGCCTCCGAGATTTTTGCAGCCGCTATGCAGGACTACGACCGGGCAATTATCATGGGCGATGATCATACTTATGGTAAAGGTACGGTACAGAATTTTACCGAACTCGACCGGATGGTGCCTAAAAAGCCAGCCGATATGCAGGAACTGGGATCACTTAAAATGACTGTTCAGAAGTTTTACCGAATCAATGGTGATGCAACACAACTGAAAGGAGTTACTCCTGATATTATCATGCCGGACTATTTTAATTACATGGATTTTGGTGAAAAAGATCTGGATTACCCCATGCCATTTGACGAAATTTCTGCAGTTGAATACACTCCCTGGAATGCCAGCTACGACATGGATTACATTATTGAGATCAGTAAAAAGAGAATCGCTTCCGATTCAGTATTTAACCTGATAGATGCCAATGGCAGACGGTTGCAGGATGTTCGCGATAACTCTTCCTATACGCTCAATTACGATGAATACAATAAGCTGATTAATGATCGTGAAAAAGAAGGTGAAAAATATGACCGGATTGGCAAAGATACCCTTGGTCTTACCATTAATTATGTGAATGCTGATAAACGCGATATTTTAGCCGATACTTCTAAAATGGCCAGAATGGATGCCTGGATCAAAACATTGAAGAAAGATGTTTATCTGCTTGAAGCCTACCGGGTAATGAGCGATATTACAGATTATAAAGAAGCTAATGCCCGCAAAGAGGATGAATAATCAATCTTTCCGATCAGAATATTTTTTGACGGAATAGCTTTTTCTTTTGATTGTTTCCCCAGCCTTTGTACACAAAATAAAGATAGTTTTTGTACACCTGGATCTTTTGAACATAAGGAAAAGGAATGGTAAGCATATATTGGGTTTTACCGGTTGCCAGGTCAATATTTATTAAATCCTTTGTGCCGTTAATGTTCCGAAAAATGGTGTACGCCTTTCTTCCTATCGGGTCGGTGTAAATTTCATTGAGCCACTTATTTGACGGAGCAAATGCCCGTCCGAAAGTAATTAGTTGATTTGCTTTTTCCGCTATGTGATAGTCAATGGGAATTGACCCCGTAAGACTATCAAAAGCATCATAAAAATCAATACAATTGTTGGGATGATTGAACACACAAACCGAATCACCTATGGGAAGAACGGGTGCATAAATTTCTGTATAAAAAGCCATTTTAATGAACCTGGTGCCATCCGTCAAATTGCGGATTTGAGCAAGGGTGTTTACATCCGAACCCAAACCACGTAAGTCGCCCAAACTTGGCGTTTGGAAGGCACCTCCAAATATTATCCAATCCTCAGGATTATCTTCAAGCATATCGTACTTCTCCTGGTCGATAATAGTAGCCAGCTCCGAAAATGAGGAGTCGATTGTATTGATGTAAAATATCAGTTTAGCAAAATTGAATTCATTGTAATATTCAAAATAAAGTTTGTTTTTTAAGCTAAACAAGCAGGAGCCCATTACACTTTTAAAATCATCAATATCCTGACCCGGCATCAACTTGATTTTTTTATTTTCGAAATAAAGCTGGTAAGCACGTGTACGTGTGAGAATATGAATATTATTCAAACAATCTTTGAACAATGCCAGTGGTTTACCGGGCAGAACCGGAAGGTCAATGATCTTATTGCCATCAAAATCAGTATATAACAATTCAGCATTAGTAAGATTCCCTTTATAGATGAGCAGCATGATTCCTGAATCAGTTAATTCATAATCCAGCACGGAGTATAATAGGTCCTTGTAGATAGTATCTATTTTTTGGGCAGTTACTACCAGTTCAGGAAGCTTTTCTGTTTTTGGCTTAAGCTTTACAATTATTTGCCGTTCGGGTGGGTAATTCAGTTTTAATATTTGAGTTTGATACGAAACATGGCTGAATTCGAGGATGATAGGTAGCTGAGAGACCCCGAGCGTGAAATTCCCCAATTCATCGGATGATGTACCCCCTTTGGTGTCTTTTAATTTGATATTAACTTGCTCAATAGGTTCATGGGTGATGGAATCGGCAACGATTCCATTGATAATAAAGGATGTATTTTGACCCCGGCCAATTATCGTTGCTAAAAACAAAAAGGAAAATAATACGAATATCAGATAAAGCCGGCTTTTGGGAAAGTTCATTATCTGATTATGAATTTTTGTTGGCTTCTGCTTACATCACCAGCTTCATCTGTAACAACCAGTGTGTAAATGTAAATGCCTTTCGGAATTTTATTTCCATTTATATCCCTTCCGTTCCAATCAAGAAAATCCATTTTTGTCCCCGAAGAATATAAAGTGGTTTCGTAGGAAAGTACAAACTTGCCGAATCCATTATATATTTCCATCACCACATTTAGTTTAGCACCCGGCTTGGTATGCGAGAAGGAGAATGTGGTGTGGTCGGTAAATGGATTGGGAAAACACATTACATTATAAAGGTCCAGATCAGCACTGGTATTGATCCTGAATGCAATTGATTTCTCTGAAGAGTTATTGAAATTGTCCCAGGCTTTTAAAGTTAGGGTGTAATCTCCGTCGGGCAGGTTATAAAAGGGAAACGAAAGTTCACCTTTTTGATAATTGTCGATCGTAGGCTCAAAATAATCTGTGAGATTCATAACTTCCGCATGATTGTCATTCATGATGAGTGTAATATCATGACCAATGCCATTTGCAGAAATGTTGATTCCATTTTCGTCATTCAAAAAAGCCAATAATACCGGATTTTCATGAGTGAGATCACCTGAGACAAAATCCAGATCATTGATGTAAAGGTCAATTTCAGGACCAACCTGGTCAGCAGCAGCATCTTCATATATTCCACCCAGAATTATTTCATATGAACCGAAAGCATCGGCAATATCAGAATAGGCATAATAACTAATTTTGGCATCGCCGTATTCAAGTGCAATATCTTTGGGAACCACCATAGTAAATGTAAATTTCCCATCAGTAACTTTGGCTTTTCCTTTCCAAACAATTTTATCCTGATTTTCGAATTCCACCGGATAACTTGAGTTATCATTACCAATGGTTTTATATATGGTGGTTTTGTCATATAAAACCGGCAGAATTTCGCCATTGAATGAACTTACAGGATTGTCGCTCAGATCAGTAATTTCTCCTGTTATTATTACTTTCTGCATGGCTTTAAGTGTATCCGAAACAAAACTCATTGCAGTATGTCCATCAACAGTAAGCGTATTGATGTTATGTAATGGGTAAGCCAGTTTTACACCCGGATCACCGAGTAGCACAAAATTTCTGGTAGTTAATTGCCCCGGCGGTTTTGATTCTCGAATCAAGTCACCAAGATATGGCATTTCACCGTTTACCGGGGTAAATGTCCTGCTAAACAATCTCAGGTTTAACCGGAAATTTGATTGAGAGTAAGCCAACCTTGTAGTAGTGAAAAGCGCAACGCCACCACCGTTTGGATTAAGAATCACCAACTCGCCCCCGGACACTATTTCCGGTTCGTCAAACCGACTGAATTCGCAGGTTGCAGTAATAAAAACCGGTAAATGATTTCCATTTTTCCAACCCAAAATATCATTTTGCTGCAATATACGCTCATGTGCCCATCCGCCTGTTCCTCCATGCCCTATATAGTTTACAATTAATGCACCCTCGTTAACCTCCTTATTTAAAGCGTCAACTACCTCCGGATATTTATCACCACTAGGAGTTGATTCCTGCGGAAAAGCATCCAGGTAAATTTTGTTTTTATTATAGGTTAGAGGAATGTCGCCATTAACGCTTGCAATACTGTCAGCTTGTTCAAGGTGAAGATTCCCGTCTTCGTCATCAGCAATAACACATATCCTCGTGCGCCAATCGCCAAATGACTGATCGCCCGGCTGCATGTATCTTTCAATTTTATCCACAACAATCTCTGCCTCTTCCTGGGTTTGAACAGGTAACCTGCCAATACCTATGTCAAGATAACCAATTGCATCGTCGCCCTCATCTTCATCAAGCAAACCAAAGTAATCGTCGATAACGTAACTCTGTGCAGTTATCCAGGAGTCCTCAGTTTGAAAAGTAGGGATAAAGTTGGTGTTATGTTCAATCCTGTCTTTTGGGTCGTATGATCCATCACCGAATAACAATAAATATCGGGGCTCGTTACCGGGATACCGGTCATAAAACATCTTCATCATATCTCTTATGGCAGTGGGATCCTGTTTACCTGAACTAAACTCATTATAGACTTCCTCCGGGGTAACAATCAGAACACTAAAATTATTATAATCTTCGTGAATTGCCTTGAGCCTCAGGGCTTGCTCCATAAATTCAGGGTATACAACCATAACATAATCAACCGGCCCCTGGGAGTGTATGTTTTGATTTTGTACTTGTGAAACAAACTCGGGAGTGAAATAATTTGTTCCGTCAAAAGCTACAAACTCCCTTAACTCATTGGTTTCAACAACAAACATTGTTGAATTATCACTAAATTCAGATGCAATCTCAGTTGGATTCAAATAATCGGTTACCTCCCAAATTAGTGTTTCTTCATTAGTGTTACTCACGGTAAATTGTGTAACAGCTCCATCATTTACACTGGTAAGTTCTCTGAATTGTATTTGACCATTAATAAGTTTAAGGTTTGAAATAGCATTTACATAAATATAATTAAGCCACATTCGGGCACTATTATCTGCCGGATTATAGGTGAGGTCAACATTAATATCGTTATTTTCAGTGGTGAAGGTGTATGTTTTTTTCTTTACCTGTGCATATTTGGTTGACGAAGTTGTAACAGATGTTAGGGTAAGCGTATCATTGATCTGGTCATTTATTTTAATTACCACATTATCGTTTACATAGGTGCGGTTAGCCAAACCTACTTTTACCACAACATTTTCATCATTAATTATTTCGGGAAATTGAAAACTGTATGATTTGTTCAATTGCTCACCAAACTCATCGGCATACCAGGTTTTACCTGATTCTATCAGGTTAATATTATCTTCCTCAAAAAACCGGTAATCGTTAAATTTACTAATGTGATGGCTGGGTGAAGAACTGCTTGAGGGAACAATTTCAATCCGTTTTCCATCATTTTGATCAAAAGTTAGGAAATAGTAATTATGTTCATCATAGAGATTCATGTCATAAAGCATAAATCCCAACACGTTTTGCACCTGATTTGGATTTAGTCCATAAAATAGGATATAATCTTCATTGTCGAAAGAGCCATCGTTTTCACCTGAAACAAAAATTGGGATTTCATAAAGATCATCCAGCCTGAGCTCATCATTGGCTTCGGGCAGCATATAGCCGGCATTGCTAAAAAGCTGAATTTGTTTAGGATCGATGCCTGCCGGGTCAATGCCGGCCGCTTGCAGATCGCTGAAGCTCAGTTTATAAATTCCGGATTCTATAACACTGAATTTATACCAAAAGCCCTGTGCTAATACAGATTCTTCGGCCCACATCATTTTTTGAGCAGATCGTTGGTCTGGTGCGGAAGTTATTTCAACATTAATGTGGTAAGAAATCAGTTTTTCAAATTTGCCGGTTTCGTAATTAAATCTAATAGGAATAAATTCGATATAAGCTTTCTTATTTTTTCTATCGGTAAATGAATTGCCTGAAATATGAATCTCCGGTAAATTATAGCCCGAATTCTGAATAAAAGCATTTTCAGCTTCAGAGCAAGGAATAAAGGAGGATTCAATAAGTTGAGATTCAATGTTAAAGTTTGCATCTGTAACCTCAATCTCATGTCTTACCATTGGTAACTGATATTGCAAATCAATTTGCTGCCCAACTGCCATTAAGTAAGTAATTGATTGTTCAGGCGTGACTTGTTCGGTTGTAAGACCAGCGTAATCTATTTTGCCCTCAATTACTGTTTCCTGGGGAAATCCCGTTTTGAAAAAGAAAATGGAAATTATAAATATGAGAAAAGTAAATTTGTATTTCATAAATTTCAAAAATTAAAATCAGCCTTTAACAAGACGAATAAATCAAACATATCGTTGCGCAAACTGCAACAACAATTATTTTAAAATCACAAGTTTGTTACTATCTTCAATTAATGACCCATCAGCATTCTGCAACTTGAGCCTGTAAATGTACATCCCCTGCAATTTTTCGCCCTCACTTCCTGTTCCACTCCATGAACGTGACTCATATTTAAAACCTTCTGCATTATAAAAATCATCAAGTTTCGTAACCAATCTTCCCGATAAATCGAATATTTCAAGTGAAATGCTCAGTGGTTCTCCCAACTGATTATGTTCAAACGAGAACTTTGTTCCTGATTTAAAAGGATTCGGGTAATTCATCAGGTTCATAATTGCCATTTCAGTGGATTCGGCCACGATAAAATCAATGGAAGCCACCGATGAATTATTATAAATGTCCCAGGCTCGCAGTGTTAACGTGTGTTTGCCGTTGCTAAGGTCGTACAAGGGATAAAGCACATTGCCATTTTTGTAATCATCCAATCCCGCCTCATAGTAATCATTAAGTACAAATGTTTTGTTTTCGTCGAGCGTGGCAATGATATCATGCCCGATTCCACTGCCTACGGTATTGATCCCGTTCTCATCGAATATATCCGCTAAAAGGCTGGGGTTTTCATTGGTAAGTCCGCCATTAACAAAAGCATAATCATTAATAAACAGATTAATGTCGGGGCCCTGGTTATCGGCCACAGCGTTTTGGTTATATCCACCTACCACAAAACTGCTGTAATAACCATTAGCATCTGTTTCGTCATTATTTGCATAAAAACTTAATTTACCAAAACCAAATTGATAGGCAATGTCTTTGGGAGCAATAAACGTAAAACTCCACTCGCCATTTTCAATTTGTGCTTTACCTTTATATAATGCGTTTTTTTGAATTCTGAAATCACCAGGAAAGCTAGCCGGATCATTTGCAAGCGTCGAATATCTTGAAGGTTTGTCGTAAACAGTGGGGTAGAGCGTGCCATTAAAATAGTCGAGCTTGTTATTATTAAAATCTCTTATCTGTCCTGAAATGGTAACCTTAAGCAGCGCCTGGATGGTATCAATATTGTCTTTCTTTACATTAGTGATAGCCGCAGTGAAAACATTGTGCTCAGGAAAAGCAAAGTTCAGAGCTGGGTCGCCCAAAAGGGAAAATTTACTTTTATTTTCAACGCTCCCGGTTGAGTTTTTAGCCAAACGAATTACATCACCCATCCTGAGGTATTTTCCATTCACCGGATTGAGAGCATACTTGTAGAAATTTCTGTTTAGCTGCATATTTGCACCTGCGTAAGTGGCTCGGGTAGTAGTAAACAGTGCCACTCCAGCGCCTTTTGAACTCAGGAAAACAAATTCGCCTGCTGAGGTGCGTTTCGGATCATCGAAGCGGCTAAACTCGCAGGTGGCTGTGATAAATACCGGCATATTGTCATAATTATCCCAGGAGTTTATATCAGCAATTTCCACCACCCTTTCATGAGCCAATCCGCCTTCACCGCCATGACCAACATAATTTACGATGAGGGCACCCCGGTTGATCCTGTTATTCAAGTCAAGGTTTGCATCCGGGTATCTTTCACCACTGGGAGTTGAAACCTGCTGGTAGGCATCGAAATATATTTTATCAATATTTATTTCAGGCATCAGTGTGTTAATGGTATCGGCAAGTTCTTCAGCATCTCCAAAGTGAAGGTTGGAATCTTCATCATCTGCCACCAGGCAAATAATATTACGCCAGTCGCCCATCACCTCAGGTGTTTTTGATTCATAATGAATGGCTTTGTTGACAGCAATCTTGGCTGCAGCATTTGATCCAACAACAAATCGGCCGATTCCTACATCTAAAAAAGTATCCCCACCACCATCAAGAAGCCCGTAATAATCATCTTTGACATAAGAACCAACGGGGTTTAGACTTTCCGGTGACTCCCATGAAGGTAAATAGTTTGTATTATTTTCCTCTCTGTCCTTATAATCATAAGAAGCATCACCAAAAAGCAATAAATACATCGCAGGATCTTCAGGTGATCGGCGATCATAAAGCATTTTCATGAAATCACGAATGGCTGTTACATCCTGGGAACCACTCGAAAATTCGTTATAAATCATTTGAGGCTCCACTACCAGGGTATTCATGCCATCATTGGTGCTATGGAAGTTCGCAAGCCTTTCGGCCTGTTCCCTGAATTCAGGATAAGTTACAATTATGTAATCATATTTATTTAAGGCATGCAGGTTTTGATTTTCAATAGCCCCTAACATATTTGCCGAATAAAAACCACTTCCATCAAAAGCCACAAACTCCTGAAGCGAGGCTGCTTCGTTCGAAAACTTTAGAGATGTACTGTTTAGAGTGGTGGTCATTTGTTTTACATCATAGGGGTTGGTTACATTCCAAACGATGGTGTTTTGATTGGCTTTGGAAATTGTATATTCTGTGACCCCCTCAAGGGATACGGTACTGAAATTTCTGAAGGCTGTTTGTCCGTTTCTTAAGGAAAGGTCTCTCATGAAATTGAGATTATAATAATCCAGCCATCCTATCGAAGAGTTAAGCGTTTTAGTGTAAACAACCTTCACAGTCAGGTTTTCCGAATTGGCATAAAATTGTGATGAATCAGTTTTGATTTTAGCAAAATCCGAATTTGGATTTGTACTGTTCGTATTTTGAACTGAAAGATGAAGCCGCTTTGTGTTATTTACATAAATTCCAAATGAGCTTGAAACATCAGAACGTGCAGCAGCGGAGGCTGTTAGTGTAATTTTATTATTGGTTTTCAGCCCTTGAATCGAATATTCCTTACTGGATTCAGTACTCAGGTCATATTCCTGCCCAAACCACATCCTGCCAGAGCCAATTAAGTTATTTGTTTCCTCCTCAAAATGTATATAATCGTTTGAGCTATTCACAAAATTGATGGGGTCATCGGTTGGTGTAGGTTCCGTTTCAATTCTTTTGCCAGCACCTAAATCGGCAGTTATAAAATAATAAGAGTAATTGGAGTAATAGTTCACTTGTTCCCATAGGATTTGTTGTGAGGCAAGGTATTTCATTTCATTGGGTGATTGCCCATAAAACAAAACATAATCCGAAGCGTCGAAGCTTCCGTCTGCCTCACCAGCTACGAAAATGGTAAATTCCTGCAGATCATCTGCCCTGGGATCGTCAATGTTTTCGGGAAGCATGCCCCCTTTCATACCATAAATACGAATGTTTCTGGGATCAAGTGTTGATACATTCATACCTAAATCACTCAGGTTTTGATAGGTGAGTTTAAAAACACCGCTTCGGTCAACGGACATTTTATACCAATTCCCCTGGGCAAGTACAGAATTGGTGACTTCTGCAGAACTTTTAAATGTTTGTTTCTCCTGTTTTTGGTAATTGATAATTAATGTGAAATTTGTAAGTTTTTCAAATTGGCCGGTAATCGGGTTTTTGCGCAAAGGAATAAAAGAAACCGTAGCTACAGGTTTTTTGTTTTGAAAGCCAATTGTTGCGTCAACATCAATTTCATCGGTGATATTTTCTAAACCTTCCAAAACCGAAAGTGAAGCAGGGTCGATAGGTTCATACACAGCTTGAAGTATACCGGCAGTTATGTTTTTTACATCCGTTCCCGGCTCGAATTGTTCGTAATAGCGTGGAAGGAATTGATCACCTGATTCGTTAAGGGAGCCGCTGAATTGAAGTAGAAAATAATTTTGACCCGGGATAAGTTCAACATTTTTAATACCTTTCCAATTTATCTGACGATATAAGGTTATATCCTGTCCGATTGACGGGAAATACATTAAAATAGCTGCCGAAATTAAAAGGAACCACCTGGTTAGCTTCATGATCCGATATTAAATTAGTTATTTGTAAAATTATAAAAAGTAAATTTACACCCTCATTAGATTCTGTTATAACAACACTTTTCCGTAATTTGTTTGTTGGCTCAATTTTACCCATCAAACTAAAATAAATTTTAAAACGTTAATAGGTCTTTGTTATTGTACATCCTAACCAGTGTAATTTGTCAGCTATTTGAGTGATAAGCGAAAATATCATCAGTATTCATTAATGCAGCGTGGCCTCATTGCGGCGTTGTTCTTTTTATTTTTGATTCGGGGGTTTTCGCAGGACCCGCACTTCTCTCAGTTTTACGCTAATCCGCTATACTTGAACCCTGCCCTTGCGGGAACTGCCGAATGCAGCCGTATAATGTTTAACTACCGCAATCAATGGCCTTCTCTCTCCAGCGGTTTTAAAACGTATGCATTTTCTGCCGATTCCTATATTTCTGCATTGTCAGGCGGAATAGGAGTTGCCGTGTTTTCAGATGATGCTGCAGGCATGATAAATACATTACGATTGGGGGGGGTATATGCATTTCATTTAAAGCTGAACGAGTTTTCAACATTGAATATGGGCCTTGAGGGAGCTTATTTTCAGCGGAAATTAAATTGGGATGATCTTGTTTTTTCTGATATGATAAATTATGCAGATGGAACTGTTTTGCAAGGTATTTCAGCAGAACAAGTGCCTGACAGACTTACCGTTTCGGCAGCCGACTTTTCTTTGGGGTTTCTGTATGCCTATCACGAAAAATTTTATTTGGGACTTGCAGGCCACCATCTTACTGAGCCTGCCATTGGTTATTATAATAGTACAGATGAATCACTGTATAGAAAATACACTGCCCATGCGGGAGCCATATTTACCCTTATTGACGGTGATTACAAAACGGGTCGCGGTAAACTAATTCTAAATCCAAACGTATTATACCAGCAACAACAAAATGCCCAACAATTGAATCTTGGTGTAAATATGGAGCTAATGCCGCTAGTGGCAGGCGTTTGGTATCGGCATAATTTTAAAAATCCAGACGGAATTATATTTCTGCTGGGATTAAAACAAAAAAGATTTAAATTTGGCTACTCTTATGATTTAACAATGTCGGAGTTAGCAGGTGAGAGTGGTGGAGCGCATGAGTTGTCTTTAACCTTGTTTCTTAATTGCGACAAAAGAAACAAACCCGGTGCAATAAAATGTCCGGAATTTTAGTTATGTTTGCATTCAAATTTTAAAAAAATGAAGTACTTCCGTTTCTATTCTTTTATTTCCATTGTTGGACTGGCCTTGCTAATGGCAGCTTGCGGCAGTAAGCAGAAATCAGCAACAACTGGATGGGAATACAACAATCCGAAAAATGGAGGATTCCAGGTTGCAGATTATGCCGGCCAGGTTACCGGTCCGGGCCTCATCCTTATTGAGGGTGGAACTTTTACAATGGGGGCAAATTATGATGACCCGGGTTTTGAGTGGAATGCACAACCAAGGCAGGTCACAGTTAAAACCTTTTATATGGATGAAACCGAGGTGGCCAATGTTGATTACCTCGAGTATCTCTATTGGTTAAATCGTGTATTTGGAACCGACTATCCGGAAGTTTATGAAAAAGCTCTGCCGGATACACTTGTTTGGCGTGACAGATTGGCTTACAACGAACCTATGGTTGAGTTATATCTGCGTCATCCAGCTTATCACTATTATCCTGTAGTGGGTGTGTCATGGATTCAGGCTACTGACTATTGTGCATGGCGTACTGATCGTGTAAATGAGATGTTGCTGGTTCAGTCAGGTATTCTGGATTTGGATCCGGATCAGCTTAATGAAAATAACTTCAATACAGAAGCCTATTTAGCCGGCCAGTATGAAGGGTTGGTAAATCGAAACATGCGTGATTTAAATCCTAATGGTACCGGTGAACGCAGGGTGAGAATGGAAGACGGTATTTTACTTCCGCGTTACAGGCTTCCGACCGAAGCTGAGTGGGAATTTGCCGCACTTGGTCTTATCGGAAATACAATTTATGAGCGTGTTATGGAGCGCCGTATTTATCCATGGAACAGTCACGTGCTCAGAACTGATGAAAAGAATTATTATGGTGCATTTTTAGGTAACCATAAACGTGGAAATGGTGACTATGCCGGTGTGGCTGGTGACCTTAATGATGGAGCTATTGGTCCCGCAATGGTAGGTTCCTTTTGGCCAAATGATTATGGATTATTTAATATGGCAGGCAATGTTAGCGAGTGGGTTATGGATGTGTATCGCCCACTTTCTCATGATGATGTTGCTGACTTGAATCCTTTCCGCGGAAACGTCTTCCAACGTAAGGTGCGCGACTCTGAAGGTCTTATTGCCGAAAAAGATGAATTTGGCCGTCTTCAATACGAAGATGTTCCAACAGAGGATCTGGTAGATCGAAGAAATTATCGGAAGGCGAACAATATTAACTATCAGGATGGGGATTTCCAATCAACAATAAATAGTGAAGATTGGGTAAGGCAATCGGAAGATTCAGGCTCAAGTACCATGTATGATTATAGTATCACTTCAATGATCAATGATCATGCACGTGTTTACAAAGGTGGTTCATGGCTTGATAATTCATATTGGATGATGCCTGCAACACGCCGGTTTCTTGATGAAAATCATGCTACCAATTACATTGGCTTCCGCTGCGCAATGGATCGGGTTGGAAGCGACGATGGTTATTAATCTCTAATAAAAATATTATAAACCCCGGACTGTTTAAAAGCAGATTCGGGGTTTTTTATTTTAATGCCAGGAATGATTTATTTTTACTTCTCAATTTATGCAATATGGAAGAAGCACTTAGTTTAATTTATAATCAATTCCTTAGGAATCCTTCTGTTGTTATTGATTCACGCAAGGTAAAACCTGGCGACTTGTTTTTTGCACTTAAAGGTGATCGTTTCGATGGTAACCGGTTTGCTGCCGAAGTTATTGCTTCTGGTGCAGCCATGGCCGTTGTTGATGATTCGTCGCTGATAAATGAAAAAGGTTGTATTTGGGTGGAAGATACTTTGAAAGCACTACAGCTTCTGGCAAATCGGTATCGTAATTCCCTGAATGTAATTGTAATCGGAATTACAGGTTCAAATGGAAAAACAACTACAAAAGAGCTTATCGCAAAAACTCTTTCTGAGAATTATAACGTGTTAGCGACGGAAGGAAATTTGAATAATCACATTGGGGTGCCGCTTACTTTACTTAAATTGAAAAAGGAAACACAAATTGCAGTAATTGAGATGGGAGCCAACCATCCGGGCGAGATCGATGCTTTATGCAAAATTGCTGAACCAGGTTATGGTATTATTACCAATATTGGAAGGGCCCATCTGGAAGGTTTTGGCGGATTTGAGGGAGTTATCAGGACCAAGACGGAAATGTATCGTTATATCAGGCAAAGCGGAGGCCAGATTTTCTTTAATGTTGATAATCCCTTACTTAAAAAGCATATTGACGGAATAAAAAGCGTTACATATGGAGCTGGTGAAAATGCAGAAATTCGTGGTGATCTGCTTGCTTCATATCCTTTTGTTAAAATCCTATTCTCAACGAATGATAATATCTACGCTGTTGAAAGCAAATTATCGGGTAATTATAATTTTGAAAATATTTTAGCTGCTATTTGTATTGGGATTTATTTTAAAGTTCCGCCGGAAGGCATAAAACGCGCGATCGAAAGTTATTTACCATCAAATAACCGTTCTCAACTTGTGAGGACCAGTAATAATCTATTGATCATGGATGCATATAATGCCAATCCCTCAAGTATGGATGCGTCCATCAAATATTTTGCCGGTAGCGATTATCCCCAAAAAGTTTTAATATTGGGTGAAATGCTCGAATTGGGTGATGACAGTATTCCTGAGCATCAAAAATTGGTGAAGCTTGTTGATGAGCTTGGTTTTCGGGAGGTATATTTTGTGGGTGATTCTTTTAAAAATGCCGGTGTAACAGAACAATGGTTTCATTCGAATGAAATTTTAACCGAATACTTCAAAGCTAATCCTTTGAAAGGGAAAACAATTCTTATTAAAGGATCGCGTGGAAATGCACTCGAAAAAATAGCAGATTGCCTTTAAATGGAAAGTTACAGAGTAATCGGTGTAATGAGTGGAACCTCTTTGGATGGTATTGACATTGCCTGCTGTAATTTTCGGAAATCTGAAAATTGGGAATTTGAAATTGAAACTGCCACTACAATTCCTTATTCTGACGTATGGAAAAAGAAATTAACTTCCTGGTACAGGCAGGATAGGTATGCATTAAAAGAGCCGGATCAAGAGTATGGGGCTTTTCTGGCGCAAATTATCCTGGATTTTATTACTAAAAATAATATACAACCTGATTTAATTGCGTCACATGGACATACTATTCTTCATCAGCCACACAAAGGCATTACCCTTCAAATTGGCGATGGCCGGCTAATTGCAGAAAAGACTGGTATTCCTGTAATTTTTGATTTCAGATCGGAGGATGTTGCCAAAGGTGGACAGGGTGCACCTTTGGTGCCAATAGGCGACCGGTTACTCTTTTATGATTTTGATTTTTGTATCAATCTTGGTGGGTTTGCAAACATCTCTTTTGAATATGTTCATCAAAGGATGGCTTATGATATTTGCCCGGCCAACATTGTGCTCAATGAAATGTCTCAACGGTTGGGCTATCCTTTTGATAAGGATGGAATGATTGCTCGGTCGGGGAATGTGAATCAAACCTTATTTAATAAATTAAATGAACTGGAGTATTATCAGGCACCGTATCCGAAATCATTGGGGCGTGAATGGGTTGAGAATTATATCAATCCAATAATTGATGCATCCAAAATAGAAATAAAGGATGTTATTTCAACATTTACAAGGCACATTGCACATCAGATTTTGCTGGCAGTAAAGCAAAAAGAACAGGCAAAAGTATTAATAACAGGTGGAGGTGCATATAATTTGCATTTAATTGAATTGATCAAAAAACAAGCCCGGCAAAGTATTGTAATTCCTGATGAAAAGTTGGTCAATTTTAAAGAAGCCCTGGTTTTTGCATTTCTGGGCGTTTTACGATGGCGAAATGAGATTAATTGCCTCTGTTCGGTAACAGGTGCAAGTTCAGATACCTCAGCCGGAGTGATTGCCAGGCCATAAAAAAGTGAGACCGAGGCCTCACTTTTCTATATTGTATTATTACAATCTTAGTGGAGTAATTGTATTTGCAGGTAATAAGCTCCGGCTCCGGCCAGATATCCGATCAATGCTAACAAACTTATGCGCTTCAGGTACCAAATGAAATCTATTTTTTCCATACCCATGGCTGCTACACCTGCGGCAGACCCAATTATCAATATACTTCCTCCAGTTCCGGCACAATATGCCAGGAATTCCCAGAATGCACCATCCACCATAAAGTAGGCATCATAACCTGCAGAACCGACAGCAGCAATATCATACATGCCCATCGCACCGGCAACCAAAGGAACGTTATCTACAATGGCGGATAAAATACCAATGATCAGGTTAATTGCAAATATATTGTGAAGATGTTTATCTAAATAGCCAGCTAATAAACTCAGGTGGCCTGCTGATTGTAAACTGGCAACTGCAGTTAATATTCCAAGGAAAAAGAAAATTGTTGGGACATCCACGCGCTGTAATACTCCAACAATTGTGAGTTTACGTTTGTCTTCCAAAGGTTTGTACCTGTGCATTATTTCGGTGGTAACCCATAATACACCAAGTCCGAACAACATGCCCATGTAAGGAGGCAGGTGTGTAAATGTTTTGAAAACTGGTACAAATAACAATGCGCCTACACCCATAAATAAAATCAGCTTACGTTCAAAGGCTGAAGTAAACTCGCGATCTTCGTTCGCGTTTGTTTTAGGCCGCTCCACATGGCCTTTCATTGTAAATGATAATAAAGTGAGAGGGATTACCATGGTAATCAAACTTGGAATAAATACCATGGCAATAATGTTTCCTGTTGTTACCTGTCCACCAATCCATAACATAATTGTGGTAACATCACCAATGGGCGACCAGGCGCCTCCTGCATTGGCAGCTAAAACAACCATACTGGCAAAGAACCAACGTGTTTTTTGATCGGCAATAAGTTTGCGCAAAAGAGCCACCAAAACAATGGTGGTAGTAAGGTTATCAAGGGCTGCTGACATGAAAAAAGTTAGAAAACTTAAAATCCACAGGAGTTTAACTTTACTGGTGGTTTTTATCTTGTCAGTAATCAGCTTAAAACCCTGGTGTTGGTCAACTGTTTCAACTATGGTCATTGCTCCAAGCAAAAAGAACAATATTGTTGCGATCTCAGCAAGATGCTCCATAATTGAAAACTGAGTGATAAAATGTAACATTCCTTCGGGGGTATCAGCCTCGTGCCCCTCCAAATGGAGAAAGTGAGCCCATGACTTGCTAATATGTTCTCCGGCTTCATTTACCATACTTAGTATGTCCACTCTTCCCAGGAAGAACATAACCCATAAAATAACACCTAATAATAATGCTGATGCAGCCTTATCAACTTTCAGCGGATGTTCCAGTGCGATTGCTGTATAGCCCAGAACAAAAACAACTACCATTAAAATAAACATAGCACAATTTCGTTTAAGAGATTGATATTTTGGCTGCAAAAGTAAATGAATTTCAATACAAAAAATAATTACATATATAAAAATTCAAATGTGAATGACATATCCCGGCTATTCAAATGACATAAATCAAGTTTTATATAAAATTATTCAGTAATTAGTCCAATTATTCGCTCTGTAAAAAGCACATAATCATCCCTTTAGTATTAACATTTAAATGTTAAAAATTATAAGCACACACCTCTACCTTAACATTTGGAATCAGTAATTTTACTTCATTATAAATAATAAAATTGACTTATGTTGACTGGGATTATTTTGCAAATTACCAAGGGTGGGCAGGCTGTTGCCGATACAGCGAGTGCAATGATGGGAGAGGCCGGGCAGGAGCCATCGGAGATTTCTATTTCATTACTTGATCTTGCCATGAAAGGTGGGTGGATACTTGCGGTATTGGCCATTTTAAGTATTGTGGCTGTTTACATATTTATCGAACGTTTTTTTGCTATCTCGAAAGGGAGTAAAGAGGAGAAAAATTTCATGAATAATATCCGTGATTTTATATATGATGGTCGGATTGATTCAGCCATTACGCTTTGCAGGAACAATGACACGCCCATAGCAAGAATGATTGAGAAGGGACTTTCGAGAATAGGTAGACCACTCAATGATGTAAACGCTGCTATCGAAAATGTAGGAAAACTGGAAGTGTCGAGATTGGAAAAGAATATTGCCGGACTGGCAACAATTTCAGGTGCAGGCCCTATGCTGGGATTTCTGGGAACAGTGATGGGGATGATTCGGGCATTTTATGATATGTCGATGGCCGGTAATAATATTGATATAGCCTTGCTGAGTTCAGGTATTTACCAGGCGATGGTAACAACTGTAGCCGGATTAATTGTGGGGATCATTGCATATGTATGCTATAATGTATTGGTAAGCCGTATCGAAAAACTGGTGTTCCTGCTGGAGGCCCGTGCGACTGAATTTATGGATGTACTTCATGAACCTGCTAAAAAATAACCAGCAATTCAGTTAAGATATGGCTATTCAAACAAGAAATAAAAGAAAAGCAGATTTTAACATGGCATCCATGTCGGATCTGGTGTTTCTGTTGTTGATCTTTTTTATGCTCACATCAACTTTGGTTGCACCAAATGCACTTAAACTGCTTTTGCCCCAAAGCAACAGCCGGACAATTGAAAAACCCCCTAAGGTGGTTATTTCAATTGATCAGGATTATAATTATTTCCTGCAGGGAGTGCAGGTTAGCGACCAATTGCTTGAAAATGGTTTGTTGGAATTACTTGCCGGAAAAGAGAGTGCTTCTATTCGGCTTGAATCTGATAAAACTGTGCCGGTGCAATACGTTGTAAATGTGATTGATATTGTTAATGAAGTTAACAATAAATATAATACCACACACAAGGTTATTATGGCAACCAGTCCTAAAAAACGCAGATAAAAAAATTGACATTTGAGTGAAATCAGAAAAAATAGGATAAAAGGAATTATTGGAACGGTACTTTTCCATGTAATTATCCTTGGGCTTTTGATCATTTTTGGATTTTCAACAGCTTTGCCTTTACCTGGAGAAGAAGGAGTAGAGGTAAACCTGGGAACTGATATGCGGGGTTCAGGTAAAATTCAGCCTGAGCAATCATCAACAAAAAGGAAGAATACACCTCCACCTCCAGTTAAAGAAAAGGTGAAGGAGGATATTGCAACCCAAAATATTGAACCAGCGCCGGCAATTGAAAAAATTGAGGAAAAAGTCGTTAAGGAAGAGACTCCTGTAGTTGAAAAACCAAAGCAAATTGAAGAACCTGAAGAAGTTGTTAAAGAGCTTGAGATCAACGAAAATGCTTTGTACCCCGGACCCAGTAAAAAGCCAAATACCAGCCAGGGCGAAGGAATCACCGGTGAGCAAGGCGATCAGGGAAATCCTAAAGGAACCATCAATGCCAAAGAATATCTTGGGAAAGGTGGATTTGGTGATGGAAATGATTGGGATCTAGAAGGTCGTAATCCAAGTTATTTACCCAAGCCTTCTACCAGTTTCTCTGAAAACGGAACTGTTGTGGTTCAAATTACTGTGAATAAATACGGAAAGGTGATAAAAGCCGTAGCCATCGACAAGGGATCAAATACCACCAATACATCTTTAAGGCGCCTTGCTGAAGAGGCCGCCAAAAAGGCTGTGTTTAATGCTGATATGAATGCTCCCAAAGTCCAAAGAGGTACCATTACCTACCACTTCGTTGTAAAAAACTAATGAACTATACCGAAACTTTAAGTTTCCTTTTTAAACAGCTTCCGATGTTTCAGCGGACCGGAGCCGCAGCCTACAAAGCTGATCTTTCAAATACTTTGGAATTATGCAGAAGATTGGGAAATCCTCAGTCTGATCTGCCAACCATTCATATTGCCGGCACTAACGGGAAAGGATCGGTTAGCCATTTTATTGCGTCTGTTTTGCAGGAGGCCGGCTATAAAACCGGACTCTTTACTTCACCGCATTTAAAAGATTTTAGAGAACGTATCAAGATTAATGGAAAGGTGATACCCGAAAGAAAAGTAGTTGAGTTCGTGGAACAAAAACAGCAACTTATTAATGATCTGAAACCCTCATTTTTTGAGTATACCTTCTCAATGGCAATGAATTATTTTGCCGAAGAAAAAATTGATTTTTTGGTGGCTGAAACTGGTATGGGAGGGAGGCTTGATTCTACGAATGTGACAAATTCGGTGCTATCGGTAATAACCAATATCGGTTTTGATCATATGCGGTTCCTTGGAGATACGCTATCGAAAATTGCCACTGAAAAAGCAGGTATTATTAAAAAAGGTGTACCTGTGCTTATCGGTCAAAAACAACAAGAAGTTAAATCCATATTTATTAGTCAAGCTGCTAGGGTAAAGGCCCCGATAGTTTTTGCTGAAGATTTGTATTCAATCAATTCCAAAATTGTCAATAATATACAGGGTTTGAAGCTGGTTTTCTCCAATAACAAAGATGCACAAATAATTGATATTTGGAGTCCGCTCAGGGGAACATATCAACTCCTCAATTTATTAACTGTAATGGCGGCAATTGATCAATTAAATAAAACTGGATTAAAGATTTCCAAACAACATATAACTGATGGGATAGCCAATGTAATAAAAAATACCGGCATCAGAGGCCGATGGGAAATTATATCCGAAAAGCCACAGGTTATTTGCGATACAGCCCATAATTCCGATGGGTTGGCTTTAGTTCTTGACCAGTTAATGAAAATCCCTTACATGAACCTGCATATTGTATTGGGGGTGGTTTCTGATAAAAAGCTTGATTCAATACTATCAATGTTTCCTAAGGGCGCATCTTATTATTTTTGCAATGCCAATATTCCAAGGGCTTTGCCAGCAAGTGAATTACAGGAACTGGCAGCTCCATTTGGTTTGCGTGGAAACGTTTATGGATCGGTGATGGAAGCATACAGGGTTGCTCTTAAAACCATGAACCCCGATGATCTTTTGTTCATCGGGGGTAGTACTTTTGTGGTAGCAGAAGTATTATAGTTTTATTCGAAATGCTCCACTACATCTGCTGATATAAAGCCCCATTTATTTTTGTATTTTACCGCATAAAACCCAGGGCTACAAGAGCTGGAATAGATTTTAACGATTGCATTTTGAGGGATCAGCGTATTGCAGTTTTTTGCATCATCGGCTGGTTCGCGTTTGATCCAGGAGTCTTTTGTAATTAACACTTCCTGTGCGGAAGTGAGATCAATTTCGTATTCTTCAATGAATTTTGCCCGATCACAATTTTCTTTTTCTATTGTGGCCAATGACTTCAGATACTTTAAAGTTTGGGCTTTGCTCTCACCCATTGAAAGTGTGTCGGATTCCTGCGCTTTTAAAACTGGTGTAAACATTGCCAGTACTAAAATGATTAAAACTCCTTTAATAATCGGGACAGAGTTCAATCGTGCTTGCGGCGTTTCCCTTTTGCGCCTGATTGGGTTTCCCTTTACCATGATTTGCTGATTTTGAGTATAATGATTGTTTTACGACTAACAAAACCCTATGTTTCACAAAATCAATATAAATACCTAATTTAGAATAGATTTAAAATAAAGGGGAGAGATAAAGTATTTAACCACCACTGATCAAGTGGATTATATCAACCTTGTCGCCGTCTTTGATCACTGCCGTTTCCCGATCAGCCTTTTTTATCAAATTTCCATTGATTTTGGTAACAAGGAGTTTAAATGTGAACGATTTTAAATTGATTAACTCAGAAATGGTAATCTCCTTTTTATCAATAATCTCTGGTCGGTTATTTAAGGTTATTTGCATACGATCACTGATTTAGTAATAATTCCAAAACCTGGTTTGCCTGCATATTGGCAACTATTCCGACCCGGGGAGCAAGCGGGGGTAATTCGGGGCTTATTTCAGTTTCTTCATCTCCACAAATAAAAAGATTGTCAATGTTTCGTGATTTGATGATTTCATTTTTACCCCATCCTGCCATCCCTAATCCAACCACAAGTGGTTTCTCAGGCATTTCATCAAGTACAGTTTCAATAAGCATTTCCTTCATTTCTGCCTTATCAAATGCTTCTACAATTACGTCGCAACTTTTAAAGCTCTCTTTGATATTTGCGGGGCTGAGCTTTATGTTTTTCGGAAGCACTTTAACATAGGGATCAATAAAAAATATATTATCGGCAAGTGCAAATACCTTTTGTTGACCAATCTGCTCATTGAAATAATATTGACGGTTCAGGTTTGCCCTTGTAACTTTATCAAAATCGCAAATAATTAGTTTGCCAATACCAACCCGGGCAAGTGCAACTGCGCAATTTGACCCAAGGCCTCCTGCTCCAGCTATTCCTACCGTTTTTCGTCTTAATTTTCTCTTGATTTTTGTGAAACTTTCCATGTGTCAAAAGCTGAAAATTATTCAATTATCTATCAACATCGTCAAAGGTACCCAACTAATTTCATATAGACAGAAATATATGCAGAAATTTATATTTATTCAAATCTCCTGTTGGCTTTTTTTGGAATTCATGTATATCTTCCTTGTAACAGTCTGTTATGTTTAACTTGTTCTGATTCAAACGATATGCATGCTTGTGCATATTGTAAAAACTCTCAAAAAGAGTTGCATTTTTACCGCATTACTTTACTTTTGTGAACTGAATAACGATATAAATTAATGACTCATGGAAGAAATTCTGGATATGAAGAAAGCGCATAAAACCCTTACTACCTGGAAATACAATTGGACTCCACTGGACAAGGGTTATACTGATAAAACCCTGTACATAAACCTTACTGATTTAGCTGTCGCTGAAAAGGCAGTGCCTGCCCAAATGAAAGAAAAATTCATTGGGGGGCGTGGTTATGGATTGCGTCTTTTATGGGATGCTACCAGCCCCGATACTCAGTGGAATGACCCTGAAAACGAAATCAATATTTCATCAGGCCCGATTGGCGGTATTACTCAGTATTCCGGAACTGGTAAATCAATTTGTGTTTCCATTTCTCCGCAAACAAATATTCCGGTTGATAGCAATGTGGGTGGTCATTTTGGTCCATTCCTGAAGTTTTCGGGGTATGATGCACTTGAAATACAGGGAAAGGCCGAAAAAGATATCATCATATTTATTGATGGTGTTAACCACAATGTGGAAATTTATGAAGCTCCGTTGGAACCGATTGATAGCCATCTGCTGGCCGAAACACTTCATGAAATGTATTCGGATGATGAAAAGGATAAGAAAAATGTATCAGTTGTATCGGCAGGCACAGCTGCTGATCACTCATTGATTGGGATGCTCAATTTCAGTTTTTATGATCCCAAAAGAAAACTAGTCCGCCTTAAACAGGCAGGCAGGGGAGGAATAGGTACTGTATTCAGGGATAAAAAAATAAAAGCAATAATTGCCAAAATTCCTGGAGTGAAAGGAAATCTGAATAATGTAGTTGATCTTAGTGCGATTATGGAGAGGGGAAAACGCTTCAATCGTGAAATGCGTGAATTGGACGATTCTCAGGCTGAAATGCGTTCGAAAGGTACTGCCCACCTTACCAATATCATGAACGATTATGACTTGCTTCCGGTAAATAATTTTAAGTTCGGAAATCATAAAGATGCTGATAAAATTCACTCGGAAGTTTATAAAGAGCGCTTTACTCAGGGGGTGCCTGATGGATGCTGGATCGGCTGTAATATGTCGTGCGCCAAAGGAGTAGATAATTACCTGCTGCGTACCGGTCCGTATGCCGGACAAAAGGTAATTGTGGATGGACCCGAATATGAAACTGCTTCCTCATTGGGCTCGATCATGGGAATTTTTAACCCTGACTTCACCATTGAATCTAACTTTTATTGTGATACCTATGGTATTTGTACCATCACCTGGGGTACCATTATGGGCTTTGTGATGGAGTGTTATGAAAATGGAATTCTGAATGAAGAACGTACCGGAGGATTAAAATTGAATTTTGGAAACGCCGATTCTGCCATGGAGGTTTTACATCAGCTCGCACGGGGCGAAGGGTTTGGTAAGATAGCTGGTTTGGGCGTTCGCAAAATGAAAGCCTTTTTTGCCGAAAAAGGCTGGGGCGATCCCGGGTTTATGCAGGATATTGGCATGGAGAACAAAGGCCTGGAATATTCACAATATGTTTCCAAAGAATCATTGGCACAGCAAGGGGGATATGCCATGACCAATAAAGGACCTCAACACGATGAGGCCTGGCTCATTTTTATGGACATGGTAAACAACCAAATCCCAACCTTTGAGGATAAAGCCGAGGCACTGCATTATTTCCCGATGTTCCGCACCTGGTTTGGATTACAGGGATTATGTAAACTGCCCTGGAATGATGTGGAGCCGGAGAACAATGCCGAAACTGCAGAACCGGCCAAGGTTCCTGAACATGTTGACAATTACGTTACCATTTATACAGCAGTTACCGGAAAACCTTTTGATAAGCATGAAATGATCAATCAGTCGGAACGGGTATATAATTTTCAGCGGATTTTTAATATTCGGCGTGGATATGGCTTGCGCAAGCATGATGCACAACCTTATCGTGCAGCAGGACCCGTAACCATTGAAGAATATGAATCAAGAACTGAGCGTTACGATAAACAAATGAAAGAGCTGATAGGCGTTGACCCAGAAGGAAAAACAGTTGCTGAAAAATTGGCTATAACCCGTAAATACCGTGAAGACCGATATGAGAAATTACTCGATGCTGTTTATTTCAGAAGAGGATGGAACAAAAACGGAGTACCGAAAATTGAGCACCTGGAAAAACTGGGAATGGATCTTCCTGAATTAATTGAAATAGTGAAACCTTTGCAATAGTAAAATAACGAAGCGGCTGTCTTAAAAATCATTTTCAGCGATTTCTCCCTTTTGAACAGGTGCAGGAGTCGCTGAAATTTTACCGATAAACACTTTTGAAACTTCCTGTTTTATGCTTTAATGCTATGGTACGTCGCAAGCGATTTTATCGGATTTTGAATGACCTTCGAAATTTTAATTCCAAATTCATTGGCAACCTGCCGCAGTATAGGTTCAAAATAAAAGGATATGGATCCGGTAAAAGCAAGAGGCAATTTTTTGTATCCCGGAAACTTTTCAATTTGATTGGTGAAAAACTCCCTGAATGAATTGGTTATTAATTCAAAAATATAAGGATCAGAGATATTATCACCGAAAAATTCACTGAATGAAGCTAAAAACCGGTTTGGAAATGGCAGGTTGTAAACTGCATCAAGGATGTTGTCGCGGGAGTAGTTGAATTTTTGTTTATACTTTGAAACCAGTTCTTCACCCAGGTTTCCCAGTAAATAGTCTTTGATAAATTGCTTTCCAATGTGGGCTCCACTACCTTCGTCGCCAAAAAAATAACCAAGCGAAACTATTTTATCCACTATTTTTTCTCCATCATAATGGCAGGCATTGGACCCTGTTCCTAAGATACAAGCCAGTCCTTCATCCTTTCCGAATAAAGCACGGGCTGCACCCAATAAATCCGATTCAATATCAATTTCAGCATTCGGAAAAACATTGCTTAGTGCTTCTTCGAGCAAAAGCGATTTGTAAGGCGATGCATAGCCTGCGCCATAAAAGAAAATATGGTCGATCTTTTTCGCTTCAATAAACGGTGTGAGATCTTTATTTAAAATATCTATGGTTTCGTTGGTACTCAAATAATATGGATTTAATCCTGCAAGCTGGAAATTCATTTCATTTCCATTGTTGTCCAACAGCACCCAGTCCGACTTGGTAGCGCCACTATCAGCTATTAATATCATATAGAAAGTTCAAAATATCGTGCTCGCAAATTAAGTAAATTTTCAATAGGTGTTTAAGTATTCTGATTAATTTTACCGGATAATACTCAACAGGATTTGCTGCATGAATTCGCCTTTAAACGGACATATTAACACAATTATCTGGGATTGGAACGGAACCCTTCTTGATGATATTTCCATATGTATTAATGCCATCAATCAGCTTCTTTCGGAGCGCAATTTGAATTTGCTTACCATTGAAAAATATCGCGAAGTTTTTACATTCCCGGTAATTGATTATTACAAGGCAGTTGGTTTTGATTTTGAAAAAGAAGAATGGGATAGGGTGGCCCATGATTTTATCCGCAAGTACGACGAAAATCTCCAGGGGGCCTCTTTGTTTCCTGACGTCAGTATTGTACTTTCAGCATTTAAAAATAAAAACTACAAACAGTATATGGTTTCAGCCATGCAGCATGAATTTCTTGAGCAGACTGTTCAAAACCTGGGAATAAGGGATTATTTTATTGAAATTTCAGGCATCAGGGATCATTTTGCAAATTCTAAAATTAGTATGGCAAAGTCGTTTTTGAGGGAGCACAACATAAACAAGCAAAGTGCCTGCCTGATCGGCGATACATTGCATGATCATGAAGTAGCCGAAGCCCTGGGAATTTCATGCATACTCATCGCAAATGGCCATCAAAGTTATAGCAGACTGGCACGTTCAGGTGTTCCTGTGCTGAATTCGCTGAGCGAATTATCCGGTTTTTTTAATTGAGAAATAAATAAAAATTACCAATAAATGAAGATAGTTAAACGTGTTGAGGATATTATTAATTCAACCTATATTAAACCCGGAAGTGTTATTTATACTGCAGGAAATGCTGCCGTACCTCAAAAAATTCTGAAGCAGCTTGCCAGGGATCCCAATATTTACAATGTTGAGTTGCTAAGTGTTTTGTTACTTGGTGATGTAAAAGAACTTTTTTCGGAAGTGGCCTGCCAGAAAATTAAACACCGGATCATTTTTTCAGGCCCCTATTCGCGGGAGCCTTTAAACAGGGGAATGGCCACTTACCAGTTGATGCACCTTTCTGATATCCCGAAACAGGTTTTGAATTATATCAAACCCAATGTGGCAGTTTTTACCGTGGCCGGACCTGATAATGGTGGCAATTACAGTTACGGAACCACGGTAGAAGGGGTTCAGTCGGCAGTGCATTCCATCCGGGAAAACGGTGGATTGGTGATTGTGGAGCGAAATAAACAAATGCCCTTTGTTTTAGGAACAACACTGCATGAGTCAGAAATAGATTTTATGATTGATACTGATTACGCCCTGCCAATCAGCCCGGTTCATCAACCCGATGAAACTGCCATGAAAATAGGCCGCCTGGTTACCGAATTGTATATCAAAGACGGATCAACATTGCAATATGGAATAGGAGAGGTGCCGGAAGCAGTAACGGAAGCCATTTTGGATAAGGGCGTGAAAGATATCGGGATTTATACCGAGTTGTTTGCCGATGCCATGCGCAAATTGATTGATGAAGGGGTAGTCACCAATAAATATTTGGATGTTAATTTTGCCATCGCCTCCATTTTTCTTGCTGCGGATGCTGAAGGCTATGAGTGGCTGAATTATAACTCCTCAGTGCAATCTCGACCCTGTAATTTTACAAATAGTATCCTGCGGATCGCCAGTCAACCAAAGATGGTGGCCATAAACAGCGCTATCGGTGTTGACCTGCATGGAAATATCTGGGCCGACTCATTGAGGGGACGGCAAATTTACAGCGGGATCGGTGGACAGGCCGACTTTTTAAGAGGCTCTTACCTTTCAGAAGGCGGATATGCTGTTATTGCGATGAAATCAACCACCGCAAAAGGAATTTCCAAAATCCTGGATATGTGTCCGGAAGGTATAACCACAACAGCTATATCAGCCGATCCGGTGATCATTGTTACCGAAAACGGCGCATTCGATCCGCGTGGATTAAGCATCGGCGAACATGCTGTGGGAATTGCACACCTTGCCGAGCCTGCAACAAGAGATTTATTGCTGAAGCGAATATACGACAGTCCGGAATTTCATAAACCCCAAACAGCATTAAAAAACAAAGCACCAAAAGGATTTACATCATATAATGCTATCTTTAGCGATTAATTGATCAAAAACAGGGGGCAACTAAATCAAAATTGATCTTGTCTATCACCAAAATGAAAAAACCGATCAGAGCATTTGCTATTCTATTCCTTGTTTTACTAACTATGCTAAGCAGGGCTCAGTGGCTCCCGAACCCCTCATTCGAAGGAACTCCGGCTCCTGCAACCGCACCTCCCGGTTGGGCAATTTGTACGCCGGTATGGAGTACTCCCGATATTCAACCTGGTAATTTTGGAGTATTTTTGCCCGCTTCTGATGGAAGTACTTTTCTTGGTATGACTGCCCGCGAGGATTTTACCTGGGAAGATGTTCACACAACTTTAAATATTCCGCTTTCTGCGGATTCATGCTATACCATAAAAATTGATCTTGCATTCCAGGAAAATGTTTCCGTTTACAATATGAGTCCTATTACCCTGAGAATGTATGGTTCAGGCAATTCATGCGATAAAACCAACATGATCTGGCAATCACCGGGTGTGGAGAATGAAGATTGGGTGACCTATTCATTTGTATTGCAACCCGAGTTTGATATCACCGATTTAACGCTGGAAGCTTATTATATCGGGAATAATCCCTATTGGGGTTATATGTTGATGGACAATATCCGCATCCTGAAATCGCCTTCACTCGATCTTGGAAACGATACTACCCTTACTCTTTGCGAGGGTGAACAATTAGAAATTAATACCGGTGGCGGATTTGTTAGTTATCAGTGGTCAACTGGTAGCAACGACAGTGTGATCTTTGTTGATACTACCGGATATTATTGGGTAAACGTACTGGGAAATGAAGGTTGTGATGATACTGATACCATATTTGTAGAAATACTTGAGTATGAGCCGATGATCTCCCAGATGATCGACTCGACGTATATGTGCCAGGGGCAGCAGGTTTTAGTAACCCTGGAAGTAGAAAATGGGGCTGAGCCGTATAGTTATCAATGGGTTGGGTTATCCGATACCACTGCAACAGTGATTCTAAGCCCCGACAGCACAACAACATTTTATGTTAACATCATTGATAAATGCGGCGATACCTTAACGGATCAAATCAAAGTCATCGTTCTTGACGGTCCTGATATTGGATTGCCCGAACAGATCATTATTTGTGGTGGAAATGATACAACACTCAATGCCGGGTCAGGATATTTTTCCTATCTGTGGCAGGATGGTTCCACCGATTCAACATTAACTGTTACTCAGCCTGGACTATACTGGGTGCAGGTCGTGGGTCCCGGCGGATGTCAAAATTCCGATTCGGTATTTGTAAGCTTTTACCCGCCCATCGAAACTAATCTGCCCACCGATACGGCCATTTGTGTAGATGGGTCGGTATTGCTAAATCCCGGGGGTGGATTTACCTCCTACCTTTGGTTTGATAATTCATCCGGGCAAACAGTCACTGTGAGTGATCCGGGAATTTACTGGGTAACAGTAAGCGATCAAAACGGATGTTCAACCACTGATTCGGTTCAGGTGAATTACAGCCCTGCTGTAGTGGTGAATCTTGGGCCTGATACAACAGTTTGTATGGGTGATAACTATAATTTATCACCGGGTAATGGATTTGTAAGTTATGAATGGCAAAACGGTGCAAATACATCCTTTTATACAATTACACAATCCGGGACTTATTGGGTTTATGTAACTGATATTTACGGATGTTCAGGTTCAGATACGGTAAATATTCAGGTGCAGCCATCTCCCGCACTTGAACTGGGAGCAGATACCACCATATGCGATGGGCAAATTTTAACCCTTGAACCAGCCGGCCAGTACATATCCTATGTTTGGCAGGATAATTCAACCCTTCCGTTTTACACTGTTACTTCATCAGGATTGTACATGTTAACAGTTACCAATATCTATAATTGTGCAACAACAGATGAAATATTCGTTCAGGTTACTAGCCCTGAAGCCGCATTTGGTACTGACTCTCTTTTATGCACAGGCGATACACTCCTTTTGGATGCCGGAGCAGGCAATGACAGTTATCTCTGGCAGGACGGTTCTACCGGCCAGTACTTTGAGGTAGTTGGTGCAGGTGTTTACAGCGTAGATATTATTGATCAATATGGCTGCCTGGGAAGTGGTGAAATTTCCATAACTGAAAAGCCAAAACCTTCCCTGGATTTAGGCGCCGATCAGCAATTGTGCGTGGGCGAATTGTATACGATTTCCGCCCCATCGGGTGATTACACCTATTACTGGAATGGGGTGGAAGGAGACAACACTTATGAAGTTAGCAGCTCGGGTGATGTAACGCTCGAAATATCCAATGAGTGTGGAAATGCATCGGATAATATAACTGTAAGTTTTGCGCCTGTACCTCTGATCAATCTTGGCGAAGATCAGGTATTGGTTGAAGGACAGTCGATAACTTTGAATGCAGGGGCCGGATTTGATACTTACCTCTGGCAGGATGGATCATCAGGGCAATTTTATGAAGTTACCGCCGGTGCGCTCGACCCCGAAAATCCGTATTATATTGTGGAAGTGGCAAAAGATGGTTGTGCCAACAGTGATACCCTGAAAATAGTATTATTTGAAGTGTGGGTGCCACAGGTCATTACGCCAAACAGTGATCAGAAAAACGACATTTTTCAACCGGATCCGGAGCACTGGCAGGGTATCAATAAACACCATATTGAAGTATTTAATCGCTGGGGTGAAAAGGTTTGGGAATCCGAAGATTTTCAATCGGGCTGGGATGGCAAACGAAATGGCCGGCCTGTTGCTGATGGAACTTATTTTTGGGTACTGGAAGTGTATTACGGTGGCGAAAATATCAAACAAACCATTAAAGGCAGCCTCACCATTATTTCAGGAACGGATTGAAATTACAGTGCTTTCATGTATTCCATGAGGTATTCCCATTCATTTTCCAGACTGATCACAGGCATCGGTTTGCCTGCCCTTGAATACCAGTAAGCGGCATTTCCCAGGTCACCCTCCACCCGATGCAGATAGGCATGAATCCAGCAAGCTTCAAAAGTAAAATATTGTTGTATTAATCGGTGAGAAGCATCCCAGTCACCCGTTTTTTCCAGGTTTAAGGAGTTAATATAAATAGATTTATTCATATTCCTCAGTCTTCAGGAGACGGCCTTCTTCATAAACCTCCCGCTTAGTGACTTTCGCGTCTTCGTTCATGTAAAACCATTCGCCTGTTTTGTACCCGTTAAGGTAGCTGCCTGTGGTTCTTAATCTTCCATTGGGATAATAATAGTCAAACGGCCCTTCCTTTTCGTCATTAACAAAATTTCCCGCAGCCTTTAACAAACCATCACTGAAATATTGTTTCCAGGGGCCACTTTGTTTTCCATACTCCCAGTAAGTTTCCTCAGCAATTTGTCCGTTGGGATAATAAGTTTTCCAAACATTATGCTTCTGGTTATTTTTATAAAATTCTTCTTTAAGCAAAACCCCTTCATTGTCATAATACTTCCAGAGGCTATCTTTAACTTTCTCCAGGTATAGCCCTTCGGTCATCATTTTACCTGAATGATGAAAAGAGGTGGTAAAACATTTACGGCCATTTTCTGAAAAAACCGATTTGGCTTTCACAATGCCATCCGGATAAAAATAGGTGAATTCCCCAACCGGAATATCAGCCTCAAAACTCCCTTCGTACAAAAGCATTCCTTCCTCATTCACTTTTTTCCAAAAGCCGATCTTGCGGCCTTCGTCATCGGTGCGGTTAATGGTGTCGTTGGATACCTGCGCCAGCAACGGCAAGGAAAAAGAAATTAGGAACAATATAAAAACCAGTCTGTAACGTTTCATAAACCTGCTCGGGTATTGCGTCTTCTGCTTGTAAAACTACTTATTTTATTGAATGTGAAAATTTATTTGCATTAGATTTGTGAACAAATTCAGGAAGATATTTAATTCCAATTTTCTATAAAAATGAACACTTACGCCTCAAGGTTGCTCGAAAATGCTGTAAATGAGTTATCACGTTTGCCCGGTGTGGGGAAAAAAACGGCACTCCGGCTTGCACTTCACCTGTTGAAAAAAGAACCGGCGGTTTCGGAGGCTTTGGGCAACGCGATCATACAGTTGAGGAATGAAATAAAATTTTGCAAGGTTTGTCATAATCTTTCTGATAGTGAGATTTGTGAAATTTGCGCCAGCCCCAAAAGAAATGAATCGCTCATATGCGTGGTGGAAGATATTCGTGATGTAATGGCCATCGAAAATACAGGCCAGTATAATGGGTTATACCATATTTTGGGTGGCATCATTTCGCCGATGGATGGTATTGGCCCTGCGGATTTGAATATTGAATCGCTGGTGAACCGCATCCAAAAAGGAAATGTGAGTGAGGTGATCATGGCTCTTTCCACTACCATCGAAGGTGATACTACCAATTTTTACATTTATAAAAGACTTAAAGAAACCAGGATTGCGATTTCCACCATTGCGAGGGGGATTTCGGTGGGAGATGAGCTGGAATATGCCGATGAAATTACTCTGGGAAGATCAATTCTTAACCGCCTTCCTTATGAAAATACACTTGACAGCTAATCGAACAGGTCGAGTTGGTTTTCGGTTACATAAAACTCCTGCGGTACATTTTTATCAAATCCATTAATATACCTTTTGATCGACTTTTTAATGAGTTTGTTGGGGGTGGTGCGCCTTGCCCTGCAATAATTCAACAGTGACTTTTTTTGACGCGTGGAAAGTTTAATGGTGATCTTGACAAATTTTGTCTTTTTTCTTCTGCGTTTTGAACCTGGAGGCATAGACGGTTTTTTGTAAAAATACCCTTATTAAGTCGTGGGCTCAGGGGTGAATCTGCAAAACTTTTTAACAATCTTATTTTAATTGAAGAATCCTTAAAAATCCCAAAAATGAGTTGCTGTGTGTTGTTCTTGTTGTAAATTTGGTACATGCAAAACAAACGTATCTATTCCATTGGTGAAACCGTTTTTGATATAATTTTAAAGGGAGATGCAGCTATGGGCGCTAAAGCAGGTGGCGCAATGCTAAATACTGCTGTAAGCCTGGGCCGTCTTGGACTACATGTGGAACTGCTTTCCGAAATCGGCCTTGATGATGTAGGGGAGCAGGTGATCCGGTTTCTGGAGAACAATGAGGTGGGAACCCGGTATATCTACCGTTTTGACCATGGCAAAACTGCACTTGCGATTGCTTTTTTGGATGATGAAAATGAAGCCAGATACACCTTTTACAAGCATTACCCGGCAAAGCGGTATCAAATTCAAATGCCAAAGTTTAAACCGGGCGATATCGTAATATTCGGGTCCTTTGCCTCCCTCGACCCGGCAACGCGGCCATTTCTTAAGGACTTACTGCAAAATGCCCAACATTCAGATGCCATTGTTATTTATGATCCAAACTTCAGGAAACCCCACCTGGCTGAGCTTGCAAAGGTGATGCCTTTTATAACTGAAAATATTGGAATGGCCGATATCGTGCGTGGATCGCTTCCCGATTTTCAAATGATCTTTAACGCCTGGAACACGCAGGAGGCTTTTTATCATGTGCAGGAATCGGGTTGCGAATTGATGATCATGACCGATGGGGGAAATCCGGTTCATTTTAAATCGGAAAGGCTGAATGTAAAGGTTGACCCTCCCTTTAACAACACGGTGAGCACCATCGGTGCCGGTGATTCTTTTAATGCAGGTTTGATTTACGGACTTTGTAAATTGCACCTTAATAAAAACGACTTATTTTCATTGAAAAAACACGAATGGGAAACACTGTTAAATATTGGAGTTGCATTTGGATCGGCTGTTTGCGAATCACTGGAAAACTATATCCCGGTTGAGTTTGCGGCTAAACTCAGGCATTAATATTTCTGTATCCAAATGTTAAATATTAACTTTGAAATTCAATTTTATGGTCCTTCAAAACGCAGGTTGAAAATGATACACACGCATTTTTACTTTCATTCCTTGTTGTAACCTTCCCTGAACTTCGGCCAATTAAAATTAGAGTTCGACAAGCCCGGAAGGGCGCGTTCAGACTCTGTGCTGCGCACAGCCAGAACGCTTAATTGTTAGCGGCTGCTGTTAGCGTTTCGCTTTTGATCTTTTAATTTTGTAATAGTTCATTATACTTTTTATTCTTTCTTCTCTATCAGTATTAAGTTCAATATTATTTTTTACTCTCTCATAATAATTATCTGGATATAATTCCAATGCAGCATAAAGAGCATCTAGGTGGCAATTAAGATTCTTATCATATTTTAAGTTTTCAATACCATAATTTATTATTTCGATGGATTGTTGGTTTTTGAATTGAACTAATGTTGTATAATAGTTGCAAATCATAAATGCCCTACAATACTCTATATCGAGATATTGTAATTGAATAAGGTAAAGATCATTTAAGAAGATAGTATCAGGAAATTCGAATATAGCTTTAAGGTATGTGTCATGAATATGATATTTAGGAAAGAATTTCTTTATTATCGGAATATCTTTTTGTTCTTTATATTTAGCCAGAGTAATTATAACATTCCCACAAATCGAATCCACTGCAATTTCTCTTATCCGCTCGTAATATGATTTTTTTGGTTCAATCCTATTTAATATTTCATTTAATGAAGTAGCTTGATACATTGACAAGGTCATATCTATTCCTCGATTTCTTTTATTAGAATCAGAAATAGTATTCCTGAATTGATTGAGATAAGCAAAATAGTCGGAATAGTCATTGTACAAAATGATACTATCTATCTCATTTATTTGCTTGTCATCTAATGTTATTTTTCCATATTTTCTGTGGTATTCAATTTCTGAAAAAGCGTAATCGAATACTTTCATTGTATATGGAAAACAGCCACAAGCTCCTTGAATATGTTTTAAATTTGTAAGCTGCGATATTAATATTGGTAATAAATCAACTGAGTCTTTTTGGCCTAAGGCCTTAATTGAATAACATTGTACAACTGCATTATTATGTTCAACTAATTGAATTAACTCCTGGGTAGAGGCATGCTTAATTAATCTTTCAAAAAATTTAAATGATTGAGGTTTATGTCCATCAAAACTTATAGCATCGCGATCAAACCGGTTTATTATAGCAATACTATCGACTATCTCTGTAACTTCTTCCCGAATTATGATGGAATTGGTATACATTTGACTGAATAGGTTTGATGTACTCAAACTGTAAAGAAAAATAAATAATGTTACTCTTGTTTTCATATTTAAAATAAACGCTAACGTTTTGAATATGGTGCGTTTGGCATTTCAACACTCCAAATTCTCAATTTACGACTATGTTCATTTATTGCTATCATTTTCATTTATAGCTCTATCAGCCAAATACACTATATTTGTTATTGTACAGCGTTTTTTATCTTTCTTGCAATCTCTTCAATATCATTTTCAGAAGCATTAATTTCCATTGACTTGGTCAAATATCCATTAATAGCATTTTTAATTTCTTTTAATTCTCCATTATTAATCACAGCAGAATATGCTAAAAAATTAATTGCGTCATATTCATCATCAACCATATCTGCAACTCCAAGTGGGTCCCATTCATTTAGTATTTCTCTAATTATTTTGAAGTTCTTTTTCCACTTTCTATGAATTTCTTCGTCTTTCGTATTTTTCAAAAATCGTTTTGTTTGACTTAATTTTGAAACAACTTGATTTGATAAATTCCACAAAGTCGAAAAGTAAGTTCGGTCAATTCCTTTTAATTCTTTTGTTACTGTTTTCAATTCTTGGTTAAGTCTTTCAAGTAATTCAAAGTCAGGTTTTGTAAGTTTTCCTTTATAACTAATGTATTTGTCAATAAGTCCTGCAGTCTCAGAGTCAAGCAATACTAAATCTATTCCCAATATTTCTTCCCCTTTTAATTCACTTGGAAATTCCAGATGATAGAATTCTTTATATTTCTCTTCAATGGTTTTTATTTCTCAAAATGCTGTGAACGGTAATAATATGAGCAGTAGCGGACTTCAGAGCGGTTTCGTATCAAGTTACAAAGTAGCCAAAGCTGCATCTTATCTAAATAGTCAAATCGGCAGATTTGGTGGGGCTGATTTGAAAAACAACCGCCAGAATACCCACAGAAACCGCTATTGCTTATATTTAGTGTTAGCACACGTAATTTCTAGAATGGTAAATCTTTTTCATCCACTAAATCATTGTTATCTAAAATATTACCAACATAATTATCAATCTCGTCCAGATAAGAAGTTCGTCTTCTTCTTATAAATTTTTCTGGTTGAAATTGAATGCCTATACTTTTATCAGTTTGGCTTAAAAAGTAATCATGGTGAAATGAATATATTTCTATTCTATCATCTAGAATTACATGAAGATGATTTTCATAGTTTAATGACCTAGGGTAAACTCTCCATCTCGTAATGGGGCCAGGAATAGTAAAAGTATTTCCATCACTTTGAGCTATAACTAAAGCATTTTCACATTCGATGATATTTCCGAA